>Ga0179593_1435377_pt1 | contig 11592 bp, 10 predicted proteins | sample CZODoug2_1_08_16_FD_185931 | JGI IMG/M metagenome (GOLD analysis project Ga0179593, IMG submission 185931) | Vadose zone soil fungal communities from Angelo Coast Range Reserve, California, USA - CZODoug2_1_08_16fungal (PacBio error correction) | ecosystem: Environmental > Terrestrial > Soil >...
TTACCTCGCGCGGTCCGAGGGGGGAAGGGAGTTACATCCAAAAGAGAAAATAGAAATAAAAACGCGGGCGGTAAGTAAATTCGAGAATTCACGTCTGCTACAACCAGCGCTGGATGTCAAAAAAATGGGGTTAGCGGTGCCAGCAGACTTGGGGGACTCCAAGAGGAAACCTTTTCTTTTCCAGACAAAAACTTGGAAGGTGGTCGGCACGGAGTGGAGGCCGTCCTGAGAAAGTGCAAAAAAGGAGCAAGACTTCTGAACGCAAAGAAAGACAGAAGGCTGCCAAAAATAAAAGGGGATCAGGAACAAATGTTCACAGTTGTCAACAAGGGGAATGTATTGTCTGAGGGGAGCGACGGCAGAAGAGAGAGATTGGGGAGGGAAACGGTAAATTTTCGTTGTAACTAAGAATGGGTGGTGTCCCAAGGCGGACTGTTGGGGCGGGTCCGCTTGTCAAAAGCTTAATTCGCAAAAAAGCACCGATTCTTGAGGCGCAGAATAAAAGAATCAGGGGTAAGACGACTCGCATACAGGACGACGATCCCAAAAGGAACAAGTCATACCACGACAAGAACAGTATGTGATGGAATGCAAGGGTACGAAGGGCTTCGGAGGCCTTCACATTCTCTTGGGGCCAGACTTAAAGCGCACCTCGGCATCGACCGTTTTCAAGAAAAAAAAAGAAAGCACGGGCTAGGAGAAAGGGAGGCAGTCGGGGAGTGGGATAAGGGGCTGGTCCCTGGGGCCGAACATAAGTTAATGACCACTGAGCAAAACGGAACCAGACGCGAGTGGAAAGGGGGGGAAGGTCGAACGGAGTTAGAAATTGCCGACGGGAAAGAGGGGGGGGGAGCGGCGGGCGCTGGGTTAATGGGGTGGCGGCTGAATCAAAAAAACCTGAGGACCTCGTGGTGTGCAGTAGCGTAAAGGGGCCAAATCTATCTAGGGTGCTCACAGAATTTTAACGTATACTTGGAGGTAAGGGTTAGAATGTAGAATGGTCGTCACAGAAGAGAAGGAAATGGAGGAGCGGCCAAAAACCACCAAAAGTCACTGTCGAGGAAGGGAAAGTAGTCCTTGAAGTCATCGAAGATTAAAAGCAGAAACGGGGGGCAAGGGGAGAAGAAACTAAATAAGCGACAACAGAGGGCTTCCCGGGAAAAAATCCGTAGAATAAGCAGTGCACGGAAAGGTACAGTAATAAGGAAATTCGAAAGTTGGGTTCATATAATCGTCGTCGGCCTAGTCCACCTTGATTCCTCCTCCCAAGGAGGACGCGAGCAGTATGGGGCATACAATGCCCGAAGGACGCAGTTTCGAGAAAAAAAGAATCGGGCGCGGGCAGGCCGTCCAGTATCGCCAGGGGATTAGGGGGGGGGTGATCGTGTACCAACTCTTCAAAGCTCAAGTTGGCTCACTAAGGCGAAAAAAGAAGAGTATGGGGAGACGAAAAACCCCTGTGGCGATAAATAAAGGGAGAGTAGCTTTCGATTCCCATCACTAATCTCATGATGGCGGGGAGAAAAGGTCTTCTGGCGCGAATCTATTCGAACAAATATCCAGAGTCAGGGAAACTGTTGTTTATTGTTTGTCGGGGTAAAAAAAAGAGAGTGCTCCGAAAAAGCTTTCCACAGGAAAAGGGAAGGAGATTGTACAAATAAGTATCCTCAACTACAATCTAGAAAGGGGTCTGCTTTCACTCATCTGTTGGTTCTTCTCCATAGCGTTACGAAGAGAAAGTCTCAGGGCGCGGTCCGGATTCAAACTGAAAAGACAAGAGGCGGTAGGGGGAAAAGAAGAGGGGATGAAGGTGTTCATGGGAAGAGAGGGGAGGAAGTTATGTTGACCCAAACGTCGCTGCACGTGTAGACGGAACCTGGATATCCGGACACCCAGGGACCACGGAAAAAAAAACAAACGAGAAGGAGGAAGAGGGGAGGGAACGCCATTTTGTGTCCGGGATCCCACCGCTGAGAAGATGGGGAGGGGGAAAAGCAACAAAAAAAAGACGAATTGTTAAACATAAACTTTCAAGCAATAACCACGGCGACATAATCTCCTTCGGAGCCACCCGCTAGGTCGGGGTACTGAAGCGAACCATAAAGAAATGTGTACGCTACTGGGCGAGAAAAAACGAGTGAAAGGAAAAAGCAAAGATCAGGAGGGGATTGTGCGAGAATCTGGTAAAAAAGGAAAAAAAATCTCTGGATACTATCTTTGTAGACGAAAAAATAAAAAAAGGTATCCATGATGATAGGAGATAGCGTGGAGCCGAGAGGGAGGAGGCCCATAGAACGAATAGGATTATGATTCCATAAAGAGATTATTGGAGGGGGGGGGAAATATCAAAAACAAACCGAGGAATAAAAAAGGTCTTCGAGAAACTTCCTAACTCGCGGAGGGAAAGGGGGAACCGGCAGGAGCGGACTGTAAAAAAGACACCATCAGACGACCGGGCGGCTGAAAGGGAGGAGTAATCTCCCGATGGCTGCGCGTGTGCCAAGCAAAATGTCTAAGGTTGAAATCGTAAGTCCAATGACCTGAGGAACCGCGCGGCGAAAAGAAGTCGAGGGATCGCATCATCGTCCTGTCAAGCCTTCGCCTAACGATATCTGAAAAACATGGGAATGAAAAGTGAGGGGCGTGCAGAATCACTGCTGAGGAAGAAAAGGGTATTCAAAGGCCGCAAACTGGTTTAGGAGAGGATCCGAAAACCGTCTGCCAAAACTGTGTCCAGCCTCTAAAAGTCGAGGATAGAGCTGGGCCCACCGAATTCCTCGACCAGGAATGCAAAGGGGGTGTAAAAAACCGAAATTGCCTCACGGAACTGGGCCGGAAAGTTCCAAATCTCAACTGGAATAATATACGGATGCGCAAAAAAAGGGAGAATCGTGTTCCGGGCGAGTTCGCGGAAACTGGCACCACAAGCGGGGGGGACCGTAACGTGGCTCTCGGAAAGCTACATGACCCATCTACTTCAATCCTGAAGCGCGAAAGGGCCGGCAATGAGGAAGAATGTGTCGACTACCCTCTGGGGAACTCCGCAGGGAAAGGAGGGAATGGGAGGTGTTGTAAAAAAGCAGTTGTTTATTATTCATCTGGAATAAATACAAAAAAGATACCCGACGCCGAGTGGGAAGGAACAGGCTTATGAGGGGGCTTGGATGAAAGGGAAGGGAGGAAAGTGCGAGACCAACCGTATTTCCCAGAGAATTTGCAGGTACTAAGGAGCCTCGGTACATAAGAAGGAGTCCAATGAACCTGTTTATTGGGCGGGGGGGGACGTGGGAAAGGTTGGGACGACCAAACCGAGCGAGCGGCTTGATTAGAGGGAACTATGATTCTTCTGGGGGAAAACGCTTCACGAATAAGGGGAGGAGTTCAACAAAACACAAGAGCAACACGCGAAAAGCGACGCGGGGAAAAAAAGTCCGCCCGGGGGGCACCACAAATTCCGTATGCATCAAGAAATTTACAAATTGACGTGCTCTTTGTTCAATGAGCTAAGAAGGGGTTTTTTGTGAGACAAGAAAAACGGAAATTGGTGATTACTCAAGTTATCCGGGAACGCTCCAGCGCTATTTTCTGACCGCTAAGGCTGGCACCGTTGAAAGCCATGGGCCTCCAGGAAGGACCGCATCAAGGGAAGAAAACAGCAACAGCTGCTTCCAGTCGAAACTCCATGAACTCTCTTGGCGAAATCCTTTAACAGTCTGCCGCCTCACCAGCCGGGGAGCAACATCGAGGTGGGGGGGTTGTAGGAAGACGCAATAGCAGAAAGGCTGGAAAGGGGGGAGTTCATAGGCGAGGGGCCGATGTAAATCTTTCCAAAAGAGACAACGGCTCAAAAAGAGAAAACAACCACAAACACAAGAAGGAGGGAAACTAAAAAGGAATGGGGAAAGGAGTACGCCAAGAGGCCTCATATAAGCGCCACCGGGCGTACGCAAGGAGAAACGTAGATAAAAAGGCGCTGCTGATCAACATGGGCCGGGGAAATCGGTCCAGCATACTGTAAAGGTTGAAAAAAAACCAAATGACCGAGGTTCATCCTAATTTAAAAGAAGCCCTCTCTTTCAGGGGGGGATCCACTGGCAAACCTGGACGGAAGAGCAACCGGAAGACTGATTCGGCCAAAAAGCCGGGCTGGCAGGAAGGCAGGAATGCACCAGCAAAAGGGGGGTTGGGTGGAAAAAATGCTGAGGGACTGGATTAGCTTGCAAAAGTACTAAAATCTGTGGAAGGGGTCGCGGAGAAAGTTGAGGGACAGGGGAATTTGGGGGGGGGGGGCCCAGTAGACTGTTAGGGGCCCGATTGTCGGGGCGAGGAGGCCGAACCTTCCCGGGAAGAGTAAAAAGAAGAAGCCTCTTCATAGATATATGGAAACGCGAAGACACCCACTGGGAACAACGTCATCCAAACAATAAAGGATGTCGCAATCAAGGATTGTTTCAGGGAGCGCGGCGGAGAGAAGTCAGGTACAAAAAGAAAAATCTGGGCCAAAGGGGGGAAGAAAAGCGGCAGACTGACCGGGCATAAAAGAATCAAAGAAAGGTCTCTACGACAAAACTTCTGGATGGTTCGGATAATGGCGTGAGGTCCAACTTGAGTAAGACCACCGCGGAGCCAAAAAAACAAGAAAGGAAAAAACCGGCGGAGTACAGAGGGTGCGCAGGGATAGTATTTAATCAGGTCAAAAGGACTTTCTCATTGAATTAGGACAAAACGTCGAAAAGAAGCGAGAGAACGTAAAAGGGGAAGAAACTGTTGCAGTAGCGGGAATCGGGAAGGAACAAGCTCGACTTGTTTGGCAGAACGAGTATTACTTACTAGATAAATTGGAATGTAGAAAAATGGGGGGGGCCCAGAAGGGGAGAGGGCATGTTCTCGGTGCACAAAACCAACCTGAAGGGAGTCACACGGAGAGGAAGTCGGATGCAACTCTTATTAACTTAGCTCATCTGAAGCGAAACATCCTCGTTAAAGTGTTGGCAAAAGAAAACCAACTAACTAAGCCGACAACCAGGTGTGCGGCCTGAGACTTTTTAAAGGAGAAAACAATGTGCGCAGAAGAGCCCCGTAATTCCGGAATGGAATTGGGTAACCGATAATCGCGGGGGAAAAGCATACCGATGGAGAATAATAGATGGCGTCGAAGCGCAGGGAAAAAGAAGATTGGGTAAAAACGCATGGCCAACTTTCTAAGTTCCGCGCCCACACAACCAAAACCGCGAATAAACAGGGGCCGGACGCCAGTGAGGGGAAACAGGTAGTAGGTTTTGAGACGGACTTGTACAGAGCTTAAGCGCCTGGGGGAAAAAGAGCGCGGAAGGGTTAGGAGGGAAGAAATTTGGAAAAGCTTTCTATTCGCTGGTCAGGTGTCCACAAATATATCGCATGTGGTATCATAATCCTAGAACGAAAAGGGGGAAAACCACGAGCAAAGCTAGGATCCTTTCGGGGAATTTTACCAGTTTTTGTAGAAGGGGTGGAGGGTAGAAAAGAAATTGAGAAAAAAAGCTTGGAGCGTGAAGGAGATTGAACCAAGATTATAAAAAACAGGGTCGGTTTTCTGACGGGCCTAGCTACTGTTGTTTACTCGCCAGATTAAACCGAACGGTGCCGCGGCTCACGCTTAAAAAAAAAGCTCGCGTCCAGGGGGAGGAAAAAATGCTTAGATGGACCGTGGATAGCGCTTGGGCGGCACTGGTAAGGGGGACCACGGACTAGGAACGTGGTGGGGCGGGACGACAAAGCGAGGAAAGCGTTGCTATATACCGGACCCAGGAATCACGTGAAGCCACACCAAATGATTATGATGCAGGAGAAGATAAAAAAGGGGTGTGACGAAAGATATCCCACCAGCGGCCCGCTGTCGGCGTCAAAATGCCCACAACTTTGCGCGGAAGTGGGGGGAACATAAAAGTGCACGCAAAAGCAAAAAAAAAATAAAAACCTGACGCTCACCTACAGACGATTTATAATCCGGAGCCGGAACGAACCAAATATTACGCTAACTGGCGAAAAAAAACCGAAGGGGAAGGGGGAGAAATCGAGGGGTGTGAGTGGACGGATCATTGGGAAATCTCCTAAACACGAGAAGCGGTGGGGGACGAAGAAAGACTACCAGCCAAACGAAAAAGTTTAATTTCAACAGCGTAAAGAGAGTATAGCGTCGAATCAAGGTGCCGGGCGAACAACGAATAGGAGGGAAAGGACCCATCATTAAATTAGGGGAGGGTGTAAAAAAAAACTCGCGATCGGACTATTATGAAAAAGGATGCGCGGGAACAGAAGAAAATCGAAACGTAAGTACACGTCGAAGAAGCGCTGGGAACAATCCGCCAAGGAAAAGAAGAGGGGCGATACGGTAAGTTATATCACGCGGCCCGAAAGGGGAGGAGGTGCCTAGAAATGCGAAAGGGGATGGAAGCTTATTCCAATAAGGAAAGAAGGGGGGAGACGACGCAGGAGATTTCGCTCATAGAGGTACAGCTAGCAGACGATTAGCTAAACATGGCAGGGCAGAAGGACTGGCCGTTGCACGTCACGGCGAGGGAAAAAAAAAAAGGTCTCATGCCTCCCAAACTGGGGGAAGGAAAGGGTAGGAGAGACGTCACACCGTCGGCAACGGGGACATCGCTTAAACCGAGCAAGCGCTGAAAGACTGTAAAGAAATTCCCTCCCGAAAGGTGGCCGAACCGGAAAGGGGTCCGGGGGAAATTCAATGGGGAAGGAAATCAGGGGATCCAAGGAGAAATTTAATCGAGTGTACGTAAGTGAAAAGCCAGCGTTTCGGCGATTTGCGACTCTGAATGCACCCTCAACGGATCAGAAAGTGCCTCAGCATAAAAAGAACGCCGGACACAGCAAAGCCTGCCGGAAAAGAGGAAGGGAAAGCAGGACGGAAACGAAAAGGTCAAGTCTACTACCCCTCTGGTTACAAGGCCGTGCTCAGCGGTTTCGGACGGTTTTACTTACTTCATGGGAAGAAAGGCAAATGATAAGGCCAAGGGAAGAAGCGTCGTCGAAAAGAAGAGATGGAGGGGTATGAAATACGAAGGACCGAGGGTGCGCGCAAACAGAGGGGAAAGGAGACAGTAAACGAGGAGGGAACATCGCAAAAAAAAAAAATCCGGGTTATGGTCGGGTATTAAAAGTGGAAAAAGAGTTGGGGGGAGAGGGAAGAAAAGCGAAAGGCACTTTAATAGCGCGGACGATGAATTCAGAGGCTCAAAAACCCGGAATTCGGTACTCCTTTACCACTACAAGAAAGAACGCAAACCGGCCCGAGGGGAACAAAAAGGGTCTAGTTACAGTCGAAAAGTTACCGGAAAAGACGTAGGGGTTACTGCTGCAAGTCGCTCAAATCCTCACTAAGAAGGGTTGGAGAAAAAAAAAAAAACCCACCCGGGGAAACGGGTTTCCGCTAAACGGGCGATGGAAACTCACCGGCGGCAGCTTTTCTGGCAGAGGGAGGGGAAAAGGAAGTTTGTCCAAACATGGGGGCCAGAAAGGAACTTCGCAAACTTGGCGTCAACCTTCACGAAAAAGGTCGAAAAAATGTATAAATAGGTAATTTGGCTAATACCTTGGAAAGGTCGACCGAGAAAAAAGGTCCAGTTGATCAGCAAAGAAGGTTGGAGAGGAAGAGACGTCGTACGCCGTGGCGATGGAAAAGACGAGATCTCTTTGAAAGAATGTACCAAGCGGACCAAGCCTTAATAACTTAAAAACCAACCTAAGAGGAAAGAGAAATATTTACCTCAGGAAGGGAAATAGTTGAGAGTTACATGAAGCCTCGAAAGAGAAAAGAGGGGGGGGACACCGCGTACTCAATTCGTGTCGGTGCAAAAGGAGTGCTAAAAAAAAGGGGGAGGGAAACTGGAAGCCAAATTGAGTCGAAACCACATACTGTCAAGAGGGCTTAACCCAAAACGAGTTCAGCAATTGCGTGTGCGACCTGAGAGCCGAAGGGGGGTCGCACGGAAGCGCCGGAAAGGGGAAAGGGCGGCACCGGGCCGAAAGAAGGCTGGCACGGGACATAAAATATCCTCCGGATCAAGGGCACATGGGATACTTGATCTTAATCCCAAGCAAACGTTTGGGGGAGGGGATCACAAAAAATGACTTAAAAGGCACCGGATGGATCGAAGAAAACAGTGAAACGAGAAGGAGGGGGACGTTAGAGGTAAAGTTGAGGAAAGTGTAAATACGAATGGGTGTCGAAGAAGGAGGTTTAGGGTACCGTACGCTGGAATTCCCGGGGGGAAAAAAGTCAGGGGTCGAAAAAAAAAATCATCGTACATAAAGATATATAAGCCGCAGCTCTCTCAAAATCACCACGTTTCCACACACGTCTCATGATGGCGACGGAAAAAGAAAAGGTATGTAAAGCGGCGGAGATTGTCCTGAAATGAGAGGGGGGCCATAAGGGTCGCCGCACACGAAGGAAGAGACCGTTTTAAAAATAAAATCAGCACCTCGAACCGCGGTCGGCAGGGATGGGGAGTCTTTGCCACACGATAAGTGTAAAACCGGACAAAACCAGACAAAGGAAACAACTTGAGGGACCATAGGGGAAGGGAGAAGGAAGAAAGGAGTTAAGCAATTTCCGGACAAACGCGAGGCAGGCTTTCGCTCGCGGGGTGGAATTTTTACGGATAGGACTACCTTCCGCAGGGCGGTGTGAGTGAAGCGAAAGTCGAAGAACCGAAATAAGGGTGCCAGAAGGTGATAAATAATTCTGATTGGGGGGAGTGGATCAAAAACTGTGCGTCCCCATTCTCGAAAGCAGCGGAAAAAAACAGGAAATTCCGGGCGAGGAATTAAAAGGGAAAGGGAGTCAAAAATAGCAGTCACGAAAAGCGGACAGCGAGGGGAAAAATTTAAAAAGTGTCGACGACGTAATCCGCGACAACCAGGTGGGCAGGCATGTCCTGTTCACACGAAGAAGCAAGGTGGCGAAAAGCCTAGTACCAGGAAAAGAAAGAAGGCGAAAGTGTTCAGAAAATATCTCGCTCGAGTCCAGGCCGATTATGGTGAGACTCTGACTGTCTTCTCAAAAAGGGGTAATTGGCTAAAGGAAATACTTGCGAAGGTTCGCGGACAAAGGGGGCGAAGAACATAGGTTTAGGGGGGAATAATACGTCAAGGATCGCCAGGTCGGGTGGGTGTGGAAAGTGTTGAGCGATGACTTCACGGCTCACGGAAGGCAGGAAGAGGGAGGGTGGATTGGAAACAGAATCCCTTTGGAGAAAGAAACGATTCGAGATAGTCGGAAAACAGAAAGAAATGCAGGAATCGGCCTATTCGTCTGAACGCCACAACGAGCGACGCGAGAAAAAAAAGTTTCACACACTGTGGGTTATGGTGGTAGGGGACATATTGGGGACCATAAGACTTTCTCGTGGGAGATTTAAAAAGAGAAAAACGCGCGATGATTTTGGAGGGAAGGTCAAACTAGGTTTGTTTCTCAACAGGGCGGTTGGCAAGGCTACAAGCGCTTGAAGAAACGAACAAGAACAGGTCGGTGCAGAAGGCTGGGAAGGAATGGGGAAAAGGATGCGATGGGGGGCGCCGTTTATGTGGTCAACAAGGAAAAAGGGGGGGTGAAGGGACGACGACAGAGAAAAGTTGTGAGAGGGAGAAAACCCAATGGCTTCCACTGAGAAACAAAACACTTAGTTAGGAAAAAGAGAAGAAAAGAGTGGCCGAAGGCCACCGAAGGCGAAGTGTCGGTCGCAAAACACGTGCGCGCATGTGGTAAACAGAAAAACGAAAAGAAAGGAGACACGTCTAAAAGAAAACAGACCTGACGTCGCCAAATACCTCTAGAGAGGGGGGAAACGTTATATCAAGCGCCTTGAGCCGCTCAGGTAAAAACTACGGACTAAACAAGAGAAAGGGGGCAAAGAATCGATAGAGGGGGGAGGGGAAAGCTGGTAAAATCGACCTTAACCAGAAAGCAGTCTGAATCAGGAGTGGGTCTAACCAGGAAAAAAATAAAAACAAAAGGGAAATTCCCACACGCTGAAATCTGAGCAATAAGTTTTCAAATACAATAGGCTTATGAGGTTAACTACGATGATTGCTGGGAAAGAAGATAACCGCGAGAGAAAGGATGGCGCCAAGGCTGCGCAGAAATTCCTACGACGAGGGGAAAGAATAGGAAGTGGAGCAAAAGAAGAAGCGGAGGGGAACACAAGCACATCAAACACACCGACGCCCTGGAGAAAGGACGGAATTCAAGGGGGGCCGAATCTAGGTGGCAAAAACTGCCAGGAAGGGAAGCGGAAAACAAAGCTGAGGAGAAACAGGGCAGGGGCGCGCGAAGAAGGGACTGTATCTCATCATCTTACGGGGAAACGTCTGACTGGAGTCAGGAAAAAAACCTGGAATTAATTAATTAAAATACGGATGATTCGGCATACGTCTGGACGTAAGAAAAAGGGGGGGGAAGACTGGACAAATGGGTGGGAGAGAGTTTTTCTCCAAAGATCGGCCAAACGTTCAACTCTCCTGGCCGAGCCATGGACGGGGATGGAAGCGAGGTGGGGGCTCAGGTCCTCGCCCGGGCACGTCAGGGGTTGGCAGCACACCGAAGTTCCGGGTCAACGGAGGCGACAGTGGGTGAGGAACAGAAAGGGGAGGGAGGAATTATCATAAGCGAAAAAGGGCAGAGGAGTGAGATTTCGTACTTGAACAACCCAAGAAGAAGAGGCTCAGCTGAGGATCAGGGAGAAAAAAAAAATTAAACCAGCAAAGACGGCAACCTTCCAGACAGTGGGAAACCAAATCGTAACTGAACCGTTCGATCGCCTAAAAACTTGCCTAAAAAAAGGCAGGGGAGAAACGTGCTGGTGTTTGAGAGAACGGGGGTACGTACTTCAGTTCGAAAGAACCGTACACGTAAGGAAGTCGTAGAGACTGATGATTCGAAAAAGGGGCATGCCGAGGGGGGCGCGCAAACGTCAGGGGAACCGAGAATTTGCAAGGAAAGTATCTCCAGGAAAGGGCGTACCGGGAAACATCGCTGACCATCCTGTTTATTGTCGATGAGTTGGACGGGATCGTCTCGCCGAAGGGCGGAGTGGGAGAGGAGGCAGAGGGGCGCTCTCCGGAATAGGGGGGATAGGACGGACAAGACCGCAAAGTCAAGCCTTGTTTTCACAATAAAATCATTCCGAAAGGGAAGCGAACGAAGAATAGACGGGGGAAAGTCCTCCGCAAATAAGAGGAGAAGTTTTGGGGAAAGAACAAAAAATTTGCACTTGTGGTCCGCTCACGGAAACACTTGCCAGCGCCGCTGCTATGGGACTGGACGCGAAGGCCTGCGCAGTACGGGGAATTGGCCTCCAGGCCCTCAAGGGATAAGAAACAACTGAAAAGAAAAAGCGTCCGTTTCGAAAAGAAAAGGAGGGGGAAATCGGCATGGCGGATCAGTTAAAAACAGTCTTGGACCAAGCAAAGAAATGGGCAGCAGCGCCAGGGTTTGTAGCAGAACGAGAGTCACGATGGCGTTTAGAAAAAGGTGGCGTTCTAGGCAGCGCTGCGATGTAAAGACTTTTCCCAAGGAGCAACCGGGGAGGA
>Ga0179593_1482205_pt1 | contig 11592 bp, 15 predicted proteins | sample CZODoug2_1_08_16_FD_185931 | JGI IMG/M metagenome (GOLD analysis project Ga0179593, IMG submission 185931) | Vadose zone soil fungal communities from Angelo Coast Range Reserve, California, USA - CZODoug2_1_08_16fungal (PacBio error correction) | ecosystem: Environmental > Terrestrial > Soil >...
AAGCGAAAGAGGGAAATCCGAAACCAAATCGGGACAAGAATCGACGGGCTATGCTGGAAGTAACACAAGCTGGGCGTGGAACTACCTTCTATGAAACAACATCCTAACATATTCTCAGAGGGGGGGGGGAGGCCAAAGGGGACTTAAAAAAAAAAACTGGATCAGGACGTAAAGATAGGCACTTGGGAAAGTAGGCACCTGGGAGGTCCGGCGTTTCGATGAAACGAGTTCGTAAAGAGAAAAACCGAGGACGGACATACGGATCCAAAATTGAAGACTGATCCCAAGAAAAAAACTGTCAAATTGGGCACGCTAAAGTTCAAAAAAGCCCAAATAGAGAGCGAGGGGTGAGGAGGGAAAAAAAACTCTCCAAACGCCTCAGGAAACATACCTTCAACGAGAGGAGAGTTGGTGATTTGAATTCAGGCAACGAAACGTATACGCGTGAACATATCTCTGGGAACGGGGGGGGGGGTCGGTCACAATTAAAAAAAAAAAAACAAGGAAAAAGCAGTAAGCGCAGCGAAACCAACGATGGCCGTGGGCTGCAACTGAGTCAAAAGGGGGGAAAAACGGTCGGGGTGATGGTCAAGGAAGAAAAAAAACTAGGGCAATGGGTGGGATCCGAAGCAGAGGCATGGTCATCAGAGTAGCGAGGAAACTAATGAGCGGCAAGCCGGAAAAGAAAACAGATGGGGAAAGCAAAAAACGAACATGAAGGGCGATAAGACATCAACCGAAAAAGCATGGGGGGTAAAAACGCATCGGGGGAACAGGGGGGAAAGGCCTGGTATTCTAAGGAAGACGAAGGGGGGTCTTAAAAAAAAAAAAAAAAAAAAAAGACGTGATCTTACTAGATCGGGGAGATCCACTTATGCTTGCGGATTTGTGTGCCGAAAAAAAGACGGAGGGGGGGACAATGTCGAACTACCATAACATGGTAGTTTCAAGGACGGAGATATACGGACACACGTCAGATCTAAAAAATGGGGGAATGGGCTCTTGAAAGGAGGGGAAGTGCCAAAGCAAAGAAGAGGACAAGACAGATCGGGGCTAGGATCTGGGGATGGGTAAAAAAAACGACTAAGCTGAAAAACATCAAGGTGATTCCTCAACGAACAAAAATGAAGATCAGAAGGTCCGACCAAAATAAAAAAAAAACAAATCGGATGTCTCCTCGTAAAGAGTCTCCGAGAAAAATCGGCTCGGGCTGGGGAACACATTGACCCAATTCAAAAGGGCAATTCCTGTCACGGGGGGAAAAAGTCCCGGCCGCTGAAGGTGTGCGACGAAACCACCGGGGAGTGACAGGCCTGTCAATCAGGTGACTTGAAGGAACGCCCATTCGTAATAAGGGACGCGACAACAAAGAAGCCACTCATTTAGGCCAAAAGGGAAAAAAACAGCGGGGGATGCCTAAGATGTGAAAACAAGTGAGTGGAAGAACCGCAGGCAGGTGCCGGCAGAATTGAAAAACCTGAAACGCCGGAAAAAAAAGGGGTGGAAGGTTTCTTGGCATTTCGCCCTGGCCATAGCAGGGGAGGAGGGGGCCTGGCGACGGAAAGGGGAGGGAAAGGGGCGGGGAGATAGTGCCCTGTGGGACGAGGGATCAAACAATAGAAAAAAGGGGGGGGTCAAACATAGGCGCACTAAGCAGAGAAACCTTCAGGGAGAATCGCTACATAAAAAACGTGGGCAAAAAGCACCTGGAAAAGAAGCGTCCTTAAGGTCAGAGTTCGTCACAGAGTAGAGAGAGGCAGGCGGTACGGGAACGAGAAAATACATGTCGTCTTGACCGTGTGGCATCTGCATAGAAGAAGGGGAACGGGTAGAAAAGGGAGGAAAAAAAAGATGCACACGGATCAGTGCAAAGCGGGAAAACTATTAGGGAAATGGTCTTCAATAAACGTCCCGGAAACAAATGGGTCAGAAATGATACGGTGGGGAAATCATTTCCGAAGCGTAGAAGGGACTCACGATAGAAGACCTTCCAGCGTCGGCAGGAATAATGTATGAAAATCGGTGCCGTCAATGGTGAAGGTGCGAGGAAAAGTCACGACAATAAACAAAGGAGTGATATGAAAGAGAGAGAGTAACCAGAGACGGAAACCGAATAGATCCATTACATCCTCATGCTGAAAAAAACTACCGACAGCGCTGACGAAGTCCTACCCGAAGGGGAAATGAGTGAAACTATTACAGGGGGAAACACCCTACTGGAGTGAGGGTAACATATCCGCGGGTACACGTACAGCGTCATCGCATGCACTGGGGGGGGGGGGGGGGGCACAACAGCGTGCAGACACCTACCGAGGCTGCCGATTGCACACCGGTCAGCAGAATCACTGAAAACAAAAACGACTAAAGGTGTCCGACTCATAAAATCAAAGAGAGCGCAACGCAATAAGAGATCCTCCGGACCTTCAAACATCGACACAAAGGGGGACTTGGGATCGGAAGGGGAAAGCTGAAAACGACACGCGACGGAGGCAAGGCGAACTACACAGATCGTCTCTAAAGGCACTGACGCCATCAAACCTCTGGGGCAGAGGGGGGCAATATTCCGATCGACAAAAGGGGGGGGGCACTAAATTCGTGTCGGAAGAACTCAAATACCTTAATTCTCATCTAATAGCAAAAAGGGAAGGAAAACTGGCAAAAAGGGAAGAGAGACGAAACCTGCGTTCACTTGTAGCATCGCGTATTTCAAACCAGGTTCGCGGGGCACAAATGCGGGCAGCAGAGGATTGGACGGCAAAGGAACTTCGAGAATTGGAAGAACTGGCAGCAACAAATGGGGGCAAACGACCGTACGCTAAAACGAATCAGGACTGTGAACCACCGTGCCGGCGACAGTGTGAGAGAAGGGGGGGAACAGCTATCCGAGGGGGGGCCGGGGGGGGGAAAAAAACCTATAAACCATCCGCTTGGTGTCAAAGGTGCACATTCAGTCGATCTCGCGCAAAGATCAGCTGGATCGCAAACAAAACAAAGGATGGGCTTTGGACCAAAAAAAGGAAAAACGTCAAGGGTGTGCCCCAGACCGCAAACCTCAGGCAACTCCCGTGCAAAAAATGAGGGGGGGGGACATACGAAGTTGTTGCAAGGAAAAAAGCGAAGTTAAAATCCTATTCATGAAACGGTCGAAAGAGGCCGTCTGACAAAATTCAGACGCCAAAAGGGGGGATTCATTCATAGGGAAGAGCACCAAGAGGAATGCTGCCAAAGCGACGAGCGCAGAAAAGCGGAAGGGAAAGAGAATCGGAGAGTGGTGGGGGGAGCCAGGAGGGGCGAGGTTTAAACGCAGAAATCACATATCAGGGACTGGCATGAGGACAAAAAGGGGGCAACGAGAGGCATGGCAAAGGAAGTGGTCGGATCACGAAACCATGGGCTCAGAAAAGGGTGTCAAGAGGGTACCACAGCGGTACGAGTGAAGGTGGCACCTCCCTGCAGGAAACCTACATTTAAAGGTCAAGACGGCTGGAAAAAAACAATGACGACGCAAAGCAAATACGGATGGTTGCACGACCCAAAAGTGGAACCGAAAAAAAGCATTGATTATCCTTTGAGGCACGCAGGAGACAACGGCGGCGGAGCGTCGCGCTCAAAAAGGGAGTCATAAGACGGAGACCGACCCGAATCTGGGAGTTTGGGGGTGAGGGAAAGCGGACGGAAAAAAGGCTTCAATCCCATACTCTCAACGTTGAAAGGGGATATTCGAAAACCCGTAGACCGGACCGCACAGATGAGAAAGGGTAAAAGGGGAAATTGATAACGCCCTTGGTGACGAGGTTATTGTAAATGAGGGGTCAAAGGAATGAAAAGGAGGCGAAATTGTTAAGCAAACACGGGTGGGAGCACGCGCCAAAGGGAACGGAAGGGATAAATGCTGAAGAAAAAGGCTGGCTAGGCAGCAACTTTCAGTCATCTGAGGAAAAAAAAAGAACTCCTCCATCGACTGGAGGGTAACAGAAAAAAAACGGTCGGCACGCCCGAGGGGTCCTCATGTCAAAGGACAGCCCCCGGCCTCAAGGCTTTTCCGCTTTGGTGAAATCGCTGCGCTTGGGGATCATCGAAGAAAACCAACACCGGTGGGAAGGAGGGAAAAAGGAAAGCGCAACAAAGCCGCCGGTTCAAAACAAAGCGCCAAAGAAGAAAAGGGAGGGGAGGACGCGCAGACGAATTCCACAAGAGGGATTGCCGACCGCGAGACGGTAACACCAGACAAATGGCAGGGGGGGAGATTTCGGCCGACGCCGTAATGGTTCCAGGCTGCTAAGAATATATAACCCGACTGGTTCTGCCAAGCTATCGGCCGTTTCGCTGGGGACTCAGGAGGGTCAAGCGGGGAAACCGGAGGACACATACAAAAAGCCCGACATAAAATGGGGGAAAGGAAAGAACCCAAAAAAAAACACTGATGGAACTGATAACATGGCCGAGGGAGAGAGGGAAATTCCAATGCCCACGCTCAAGTACTGCTGTGTGTGGAGCTCCAAAGGCCGTCGGCCGCGAATGAAACGGGGGGGCTTTTAAGGGCAAAAAACATCTTTGAGAGGGAAACGATAAATTAACTCGATTCAGGGCAGACGCCAGACCAACCTTGAGACACAGGCATTAAATCGACTGTCTCCTACCTACAAAGTTCCCTAACAAATGGAGGGGAGACTGAAAAAGATACGCGCGCGGGCAAGGGGGGTCATGGTGAAGGCTCTTCAGAGTTTTCTCGCAGCAAGGAAGGAAAAAAAGTGTCCCTCTGAGACGATTGAGGGCGTCAAAGGAAAACATCTACAAACTATGGGGAAAAAAAACGCCAAAGGCGTGGGGAGAAAAAAGGCGAATTGAGAACCACCATCGCTGGTGTGAAAAGCAAACCGGCAAAGAAGGGACTGAGGCAAGAGGTAACCTGATATGTGGGGCGGGAACAAGGACTGAAAGCCGTGTCGGGGGAGCGGTAAAACGATCCTAAAAAAAACTTCTGGGGGGGTGGGCCGCCAAAGGAAAAAAAGGGGGCTTGGGGGTCACAAGGCCGGGGACCTACAATGAAATAAAAATGGGAGAGTGTAAAAGAAAGGCAAATATGGGGAGGAAAACCAAATACGTCAGATCTACATGATGCCAGCTGGCTGGAGGGGGGGGAAAAAGGGCCAAATGCAAAAAAAATATGGACCGGGGGCGACTACCGGATAGGATTGTCTTACTCACCCGCACACGAAACCTGAGTCAGGGAAAGACATGGGATGAAACGGACAAGACCTAAGCCTGAGAGACAAAGCTACGAACACAGATCAAAGGGAAAAGAAAAGTTAAACTCGGCCTTCTCTGAAAAAAAAACGCGGGCGAGGGTGGAAAAAGAAAAAAAAACAAAAACAAAAATCAAGGGGGGTAGGGAACAAGGAAGCGGGTGCGCCAATAAGGTCTTGAAGAAAAAAAAAAGGTCGCGAAGGTGACAAAAAAAGCACCACAGGGGGAACAGTAAGATGGGGAGTGTTCCACACACAAAAAAGAGGCCAGGTCAGGAAAACTGTAGACCGTGATACGCCGATGTTCTAAAAAATAAGTGATGGAGCACCAAAGGGTCAACCTGAGGGAGAAATGGGGAGGGAGGAGAGAAGTCAATTAGGGGCGCGCGACGCAGTTTAGTAACTCCTGAGAAAAATATTTCGCGACTAGAGGTGTGATTGGGGGAAAGAGATAAGCCAGGGGACGGTGGGAGACGCAACCTAAAAGTAGACTCCGCGGAAAAGTCCCATGGACGAACCGCGAACAGAAAAGGAAGGGAAACAAGCTCGCATGGAGACGACTAGCTTAGGTTGAAACGTAACCGCGTCGACTCGGAGATTTATGAGGTCGTCCGGGGCAAGGAGAGGAAGGATTCGGAAGCTGGGTGGGTAAAAGGGATCCGCCGAGCTTGCGCAAACACGAGATGCTCGAACGCCGTGACAGATGGAAATTATCTTAAAGGACAGAAAACCCAATGGGGGGAACACACAGACCTGAAGACGGGGTCACCGAAAAGTGAACGGACTGGAATGTCAATAAACGGGGAGACTAAAATTGTCGCTAGGGCTGGAATGGAAATGCGGAAAATACGCTCAGGGAGGGGAGCGAGGGAAAGATAAGCTTCAGAAAAAACAACAACTTAGATAGGTAATAAGAGATTAAAAAAATCAAACAGAGAAGCAAAAGGAGTCCAAACTGAACGAATCGGGAAACTTCCGCAGAGGGGGGAAGGACTGTCAAGCCTGCGAAAATGGGTGGAACACCGATTAAACGGGTAAGAGAACCCACATCTGGCGTGTCAGAAAGACAAAGAAAGGGGCCTCACCTCGAGCTCAAAAAAATTTGAAAAAACGGCATCTGACAGAGGAAAAAAGAAATAATAACAAATCTCGCCTGCAAAAAGAAGAAATCCAATCAGTCTAGGATTGGAGACTAAAAAACTCAGACAGCCATTATTCTGAGGGAAGCGAGCAAAGACTTTAAAGTGCTGCAAGGGGAAAAGGGGAAAGGTTCGCAAAGCTTGAGGGAGGGCCTCTTCTCAAAGAGTCAACAGCGCACGATAGACTCAAACATAACCCGATCGTCGCGCCATAGGAACGAAAAGGGGCAGAAGAAAAGGAAACTGCGCAAGGAGAAAAAAGGGGAAAGACATGACCCATCTTAAACAAGGCTCAAACAGAAGTCAATTCCTTCAAGACTGCCGATATACATCAGGAGAACTTTATAAACAAGAAAGGGAGAGGGGGAAAAAAAAAACAGGTGGAAAAAAAAAAAGATCGACGGGTTAGGGGGAAACTCCGGAAGAAAAGCGCGAAACTGTCAACGACCGATCGACACCGCATCCGGGAAGAGGACTAAAGGTGACGATCTGGGAAAAAACGAGGGGTAGAAGCAAAAGAACAAGGTCAGATGATTTAGATCACTGCGCAATCATCACCTCCTTCGAGGCTGGGGGTCAAAAAAAAAATAAAGGGTGGAGGGCACAGATCCGGCTTGGTCGGGTTCGGCCCAAACAATCCGCCCAGTCCGCTGTAGCACACAGGGGGGGAAGGATCACGGCGGCGACAGCACAGAGAAGGAAAAAACAAATTCGATGACAGGTGAAGCTGTGGTAAACAGACTCATGGGACCTCAGAAACACAGATACCAAGGTAGGCATTCAAATAGGGCTACGTGGGGGAAAAAAGCACAGAGCTGGCAAACAAGAAAGACGACGGCGAGGGACGGGATCGAAGAAGGAAGAAAAAACGACTCTAAACATGATTGGACGATGTGGCAAAAAAAAAACAAGACCTCACATCCATCTGGCCTAAATACAACTGGGGTTCAGAGCGGCGGGTCACAAAGTCGGATTCGAAAGCGCATAGGGGAGAAAATAACGCCGGTGAGGGGAGTCCAACATCAGACGACGATGCGCTGGGGGCCGCATCCCACTTCGGTCACGGGCCGGAGACAAAACATAAGTTCTTGGAGAGAAAAAATGAAGGACAGCCGCAAACAAGGAGAAAAAGAACACAAGGAAACCAAAACGAATGCTAAAATTTCGCAAAAAATGAGAACACGGCCTTCGGACTTGGACAAAAAGAAAAAGCTGCCAGAAAGGGAGACACTTGGGGATGGGCACAGACCCGGCAACGATTGAAGAAGATCACTATCACAAAACCGGCCTTGCACTCCCCCGACAAAATCCGTGAGACCGGCTAAATGCCGTCACACAGCCTACAAGAAAGAAAAGAGTAAGCCGGGGGAACTTATAAAGGAGGCACCATGCTAAAAAAAAACAATGGCAGAATGTTGTAGGGGAACAGCATCGAAGAAAAATTGGAATCTTGTAGCTTCCGTGAAAAAGACATCTCGGGTCAAAAAGGAACACCTCTACCTCAGGGCACGAACAATGGGAAGGGGGAAGAGGAAACAGGAAAAAAAAGGAAGTCGAGGCAGTCAAGGCCAAGAAAAGCCTACAGAAAAAAGCTGGGCGGATGTTGTGGGAAGAAGCTAACGCACAACCACTTTGATTCAGGGTCGAGTGGGGGGCGAGACAAAAAACAGTCCATCTCAACAGGGCCGCTTTGGTTAACTCGGAAGAGGGACACGCTGGGAAGAAAAAAAATCCAAAATAGGAGATGAAGAGAGAGAAAAAATCGGGCACAAATGGCACCAAAGCGGCATCAGGATAGGGAGAGTCGGTTGGGTACGGCCATGTCTGGTAAACAGCTACGTTCGACAAGCAGAAAAACAGATGAAGGGAAAAAAGCCGCCAGATAAACGGGATTGGGAAAAAAGAACGCCAGAAGTCCCTGAAAAATTCACTATATCGGAACCGGGGGGATCCTCGAAGAGAGGCCGTTCCTGGCGTCTTGAGAGGACAGCGAAAAAGACGAACTCCATGTGCCCAAACCTCTAAGAACTCGGCGAATTGCATAAATCGGGGTCCAGGGAGTAAATGAGAGAGGGAAAGGCCTGGTGAAAAGGACATCGCCTACGGCCTCGCCTAAAGACAGGAGATTGGGGGAGGGAAACGAGAGAGAAAGGACAGCAAAGCACGGTGAGAGCCATTCCCACGGAACGAACTGGGAGACCGCTAATCATGTCAAGACGAAAAAAAACTGACAAAGAAAAACAACTAAAGACGGGGGGGGGAAAAATTTTTGTCGAAACTGTCGGATGCGGAAAAAACATGGTTGGAAGCGAAACCTGCATGGGTCACACTGAGAAAAGACAGAATAGGGGGCGAAAACGGGCAAAGCGCATCGTAAATCGGAGGGCTGAAAACGGCACAACGGCCAGTGGAACGGGGCACATGGGCACAAATTCAATGATGCGGAAAAGCCTCAGTTCCCGGAGAAACGGCAGGGGGAACCTGCGGGTAAGAGATAAACTTATCTGGGGGGAATGCGGGGAACTCAAAAGTTTGTCTATTTACCAGTCGTGAAGGAAAACGAACCGAATCTCCGTAAAAAAGAGGCTCGTCAAGCAGCTGGGGTAAGGTCGACCAGACAGAATCAGAATAAAAGTGGGGAGTTTCGAGTCGGGTGAGAGGAACAAAAAAATAAGAACAACAGGGGAAAAGGCGCTGCCCTTCTGTTAAACCGGGCACCAATGAACATTAATGGTACAGGTCGCAAATAAACTCGGTACAGGTTGGCGGTCTTGGGCACAGAACCGACCACGCAGGAGCGGGAAAACAAAAAAAGATTCGCTCCTCATCAAAAGCTCTAAGCTTCGAGAGACAGGGAAAAAAAAAATCCATCAGACAAGGGGGCCTCACCGCCTTGACTTAGGCGAAAAAAAAAGCCAACAAACCCCAGCAGCGAAGTTTACACAGCAAAGCTCGACAGGGGTCTTCCGGAACGGGGGGAAAAACCACGGCCGCTGCGGCGCCCCGGTACGGCTTGGGAACAGCATGTCGCTCAGGACGCCGCACCAGGGAAAGCATGCAGGGAAAAAAGGCGTGTACAACAAGCACTCTGTACCAAATCGACAACATGTGAAGATGCGTGAAATAAAAAAGGTTCTAAAAGTAACTTGGCGGACTCCGGCATCAAAGAACCGAATTGAAAGCTCCTGGTGACTAAGGTAAATAAAAGACAAAAAAGGGGAAGGGAATTGTGAACTTGACGCAAAGAACTCTGCAGGTGCTATAATATGGGGCGCCTACTAAAGGGATAAGTCAAGATCGTTCCTGGGGGGAAAGGTCAAAAAACAGCAAAAAAAAAAAGCCAAGAATAAGGAAAAAGCCCGAGCATAACCGCAAATCCGAAAGGGGGAAGCAAACTGATGCCAAAACGCATGTGACGAGGAAAATAAAGGGGATCGAGTTCGTCAATCCATGCGTGGCGAAGGTTGTCCTGCGGGCAATGCGAGGTCGAGTAAGGGGCGGCTGCAAGGAGGCGCAGAAAGAAAAAAAGAGCCCCAGTAGGGGGGGACGTCGGGAAAAGTGCTCGGGAAAAACGCACTTGCCAAGGGAGGAAAAACTGCATAAAAAGCCAAAAACGGGGCGCAATTACCTGAACGGTGTGTAAAATCAGTGGGCCTACACCAGGCGCGGGTAAAAAAGAAAAGCCGAGGTCGGTAATCGGAAAGAGGGACTGTCGGTAGGACTGCAATAAAAAGGGGCCGTCGAGGGACGTCGAGTAGAAAAAAAAAAAGTAAGAAAAAGAGAGATCTGGGGACACTTCAACCGGATCGAATACCGAGACAGAATCCAGAAAAGGGCCGGAAGGAGGACCACATAGCGACATCCAAAAATCAGGGAAAATGAGTGGTACCCCAGGGGGGGTACGCTAAACCCGGGCGGTGAATTGCAGCAGATAAACAGAAAACGCAAGGAAGTCCGTCAAAATGCGCATCGCAAACGAAAAAGTGAAAGGCCCCGGCTCAAAAGGAAGAGGAACACACGGTCTACAAATAAAAAAAAAAAGAAAAGGAGGCCCCCGATTATCCTACTCAGGGGAAACGGACTCCAAAGTCGCAGGGGGAAAATCCAGGACAAAGGGATCACGTGGGGGAATAGAATTATGGGAGGAGAGAGTAGCAAGCGTCGGGGTTATTACTGACTGGTCGTGGCATGGTTCGGTATTCAACTGCTACGTAGAGTCGGAAGGGGGGGGGAAGATTGTGAAGGGTCCGCTCTGAGAAAACCGTAATGCGATAAGAAGGTCAAGCGGGGGGACGAGTCAGGGTAAAGTGGGCGCTACGGCAAGACCAAGGCGTGGGGAATGCGCCATCGGAGCAGATTCCGATAGAAATCAAGTTCTCAGTCAGGAGCAAAAAGCGCGAACTGCCAGACCCAAAGAGGTGACCGGACGCACAGGAGGCTTAAAAAAACATGCGGGCATCAACCGTGCCTTAGGTCACAAAACCCAGCATCGGTAAGGAAAAACAAACTAGTTCACGCCAGGAGTAACCGGAAAGGAGGGATACTGTGATGGGGTAAAAGAACTCTCCGTAAGGGGGGCGTAACATGAAAAAAAAGAGAACAAGTCAGTAAAAAGAGCAGCGCACAATCCACGGGGATCCCGTGACGAACCATGGTTCGATCGGGGGAGACGAGAAGGTTGGTTTCTAACTAAGGCCGCCAGCGCTTAAACGTCAAAATCGAAGGGGAAGCGGGCGGTGTGGCGAAGAAGTGATGTTTCCGCGAGTCGGAACGGTTCAGGGGGTGGCAACCGACCAAAAATCCGAACCTCCCTGTAGGCAAGTCCATGAGCACGGAGGGGGGGGGGGACCCACGCCGGCCGCACGCACATGCAAAGATAGCGGGGGGAACATAAGCCGTAGGAAAACCTCAAAACGGTAGAGGAATCTTAGTGCGAAAGGACAAAGAAAGGGGACGGCCAAAGGCCGCCCGGCTTCGGATCGGCCTAAATAAGACATCGGGGAAATCACAAGAAATCTTGTGGAGATGTTTCAACCCGCAAGAAAAGGAACATCAGGTAAAAAAAATAACATAAAGGAATTGGAGAAGCTCGCTTCACAATTAAAAAGATGGCGGAGTCGATATGCAAGGCAAAAAAAACAATCGCCGGTTGAGAGCGTTCCATCCACAGCACGAGGGGGGCGATGAAACTAGAAAAGCGTGCCTTC
>Ga0179593_1705680_pt1 | contig 11592 bp, 16 predicted proteins | sample CZODoug2_1_08_16_FD_185931 | JGI IMG/M metagenome (GOLD analysis project Ga0179593, IMG submission 185931) | Vadose zone soil fungal communities from Angelo Coast Range Reserve, California, USA - CZODoug2_1_08_16fungal (PacBio error correction) | ecosystem: Environmental > Terrestrial > Soil >...
CCGCAGTCTTTGCGAGATGATCGACAAAGGGATGTGGAGTGTTTCAACTGCAAAAAGAAAAGCGAATCTCTGCCCTTGAAAAGGGAGGGGAAGGCTGCTCGATACGCGGAAGGGAGGAAGAGAAAAAAGAAGGAGTCACGTCCTGGGGAAGTTATGCAAAAAAACTGAAAAGGGGGATCGCTTCCCCTTTTCCTTTTCTCCCCCTCCTCCCTTGCTGCTCTATGTCAGAAAGGGGTACAGGGGAGAAAAAAGCCGGTTGTGGAAGGGAAGGGGGTTTCATCTCTCCTTATCTCCCTACTCCGCTAGGATGAAGAAAAGAAAAAAAAGGCGCGATCTCAGGCTGCCTCGTCCTCCCGGCGCCAGACGGGTGGAAAACAGAAGAAAAAGGAGGAAGAGCACTCCTACGCCAACGTAAAAGTGACAGTAAAACAAAAACAGAGGAGAGATCGTCAAATCTGGAGGAGATGTCAATCCTAGAAAACGAGAAATACAACATGTCTCGTATGGGAAAGAATCCAATACGATACAAGAAAGAGAGGGAAAAAATCGGGGAGGAGGCGGCAATGGAGGAAAGATACGAAAAAGATGGGAGGGGACGGCACCAGCGGCGGGGAGCTGTTTCCCGGGGATCGTCGCAAAAGGGAGAGGGTCAGCGGCTCCTATGGCGAAAAGGGGTCGGACCGGCCGGTGGAAAAAGACGATGGAAATAGGAGGCCGACGGGAAGCACAGGAAAACGGGGAAGGATCCTTGTCGAGGACGGGAGGAAGGCTCGTGTTCTAGAGGCGACGATCTCTAGACGGGAATAGGGGACTGGAAGGTCGTCAAAGAGAAAAAGCGCTATCTCCAACCGGAAAAAGAGGCTTCATCTCAGTCGGGGAAAAAAAAGGCCCAGGGCCAAGAAGGAGGTAAAACTGGAGGTAAAGGCTCCGTTCGGGGAAGAACCTTCTCCGCACCGTGAGGGAGGAGAAAAAAGCCACCCTCATCATCAATCGCGAAAAGGGGGATAGTTACCAAAGATCCGTACTCCACAAGCCGCAGCTGCTCGGAGGAGAGACTTGCTCCATAACTAGAGGCACGATAGGGAAAAAAGGCTTAGCTCAATCAATCGATCATCCTCCGAGGGGAAAGAGAGGAACCACTATCGTGAAATAAGTGAGGACTGACAGGGGGGAAGTCTTTAAATAATACCGTCCAGCGGGACAGCTGATGGCGATCGTGACCAGAGGGGACTATCTCGAAGGGGAAAAAAAAGACAAGAGAAACAAGCCATCCGTCGAGAAGGGCGACAATCCTCGTTCTTACTATCTTTTCCTATGAAGAGAAAAAACGCCCACTGAACGTCGAAAAGAAGGGAAGCCCTTCTGTCCAAAAAGTGGCAACGAGGCGTCTCGAGCTCATAAAGAAGATCACGAGGGGAAAAACTGCCGTCGAAGGGGCGTCCCCGGCGGTCGAGAAATCGATCGGAACCAAAACCTCTTAACAAAAAAAGGAGTTACTTGATCTCCATCATGAAATGGGGCCGTCACTCAAGGAGAAAAGAAAGGTCGACATCAAGAGAGGAGTAATGATCTTCTCCTTCATCTCCGTAAAAGGAGAAAAAATGCCTCTCTCCCTATAAGGAAGGGATCGTCCGGGAGAATGCTGATCTTATCGGTGGAGGGGGTCCTGCCCGCTGAGGGGGGGAAGGGGGAGGGTTCGCAGCTGAGAGAAAAGGGTCCTGTTGTCAAATCTCGGCGCAAAGAGAGCTAGAAGGAAGAAGGGAGAGGGTTTCGTTAGAATAAGCAGCGCCTTCGAAGAGAATCCCCACATGAAGCGCTCGAAACAGCAGGAAAGACGCCCTGTTCTCTGATAGAGGACCTTTTAGTGCGTACCTGGGATAGGCCTACATCGGGAAAAAAAAACACTACGGCGAAATAAAAGAGATCTTAGGGGAGCGGGGGCCCGGGGGGGGGTAAAGGGTTTTTCTGATCCCAGAAGTTCACAGATAAAGTAAAATGGTTAAGGAAAGGGAAAGCAGGCATCGCAGAGCTGAAGACCAAAGCCTGCATACCGTTCGGAGGAAGACTATTTTGGCTCGGACTGAAAGGGGGGGGCTAAAATGGAGACGGTCGTCTCGTTCGAAAAAGGTTCACCTTCGGGAGAAAAGATCGATCCACAACACCAAAGGAGGGGAGGGAGCTCATCCAAAGCGAAAAAGTATTGTTCATAAAGGTTCCGAGCCGAACCAAGCGGAGGGCCCTCCAGAAAGGGTGCAGGCTGAGGGAAAGGATCTTCGATTCCGGTAAAGGAAGGAGCTTCAACAGTTAGAGGACGACCGGCCAGGGAGATCAGAAACAAAAAGCTCCCCCTGAAAGGATATAATATATATCTCAGGGGAGGGTTCAGAGAAAAGAAGTTTAGTAGGGTCCTTAATCTCCTGAGATGAAAAGAAAGGCAGAAAATGGGGATGTTTCGACGAAGGTCAGAGGGCGATCTTTATCAGCAGAAGGAAGGAAGTGTCTCTATCTGCATAGGGAGAGGGGGGAGTTTTCCGGGGGGGACCGAATTAACAGGAAAAAAGCGGGAGGCGAAGAATACTTTACCATTACGAAAACACTATTTCAAGACAGGGGGGGAGAATCCTCCTCCACGGCCCTGCCCGTCTGCAGGGGAAGGGAGGGGAGGGATTTTCATCACTTCGAAAAGGGGGGATTTCACCGTATGACGCGTGGAAAGGCGATTCGGAGAGGGGGAAAGAGGAGCTGCAATTTCGCTAAGTTGAAGGGCAGACGTTCATCGTAGGGCGTACGAGGGCAGACATGGTCCGGGGCGAAAAAAAAAAAAAGGGGGCAACAGGCGGATAAGGAAAGGTAATTGTCTCTTGACTATAAGGGGGAGACCTTGTCATTGGAGACGGGGGGGGGGGAGCATTGCGAATGAAAAAGGAGGAGAGACGCTGTAGACATGAGGGGCTACCTCTATCTCAGAAAGCTACTTGCGACATGGGGACTCTTTTTAATTCAGCAAAGGGAGAAAGGGTCAGTCAAGAAGCGCCAAGCTAAAAAGGGAGAGGTTCTCCAGACCTGGCAAGGGAAAAGAGAGGGGAGTGCATTAGGTTAATAAGGCTCGCTGCGCGGGACTGCTAAGGGGGGGGGCTGAAGGGTGCACTTCTATCTGCAGCAGGGGGGGCGTCCGTCGTTTGTGCACGAAGAGAGCTTCTGAGAGAAAGGATGATGCGCCATCTCAGGAAAAAATGTAAGCCTACGGGCGCGTTCAGAGACAGAGACAGGGACCTGAGGAAGGGGGGTGGGGGAATTGACCCGGGAGGGTGCTCTTCGAGGGGACGGCTCTTCGTCGGTCCGGGAGAGCCTCCTAGGAAAAAAAAAAAAGGAGGTGGAGGGAGCGTCAAGGGGCACCTTCCTTCACTCGGCAGAGACCAGGAGCCTTCGACAGACAAAAAAAAAAGCGTCGCTGTGAGGAGGGGAGAAGTCGGTCATCGACCATAAAAAAAAATCCCATAGGAGGCGAAAGGCTCGAGGGAAAAGGCAGGAAAGACGCCATTGCCAAAGGAACTAACCGCCGCCTGGGGGGACGTCACGAAAACAAGAGAACTCGCTCGCGGAAGGGACTCTATCTGTCATCTATAGGTCTCTTCTCTTATCGGGGGGGGGGGGGGGGTGGGGGGGGGGGGGGGGGGGGGGGGGGGGGGTGGGGGGGGGGGAAGGGTAGGGGAAGTACTCTACTTTTGAAGGATCGATGCCCGAGGGGGAGAACGCTGAAACGAATCAGATCCGGAGCATGGAAGCTGAGCGACGAGGATAAAGGCATGCCTCCTACGATCTGGGGACGAGGATGCTTCGCCAGAGTTACCGGGGGGGGAAAAAAAAAGCGGGGTCGTGACCGGAGGAGCTGTTTTCCCGACAAGGGCAAAAGGAGGGCGCTCTTTCGTCCTAGCTGAAATAAAAGCGCCGTCGAAAAGAATCAGCACAAGAAGGAGGAAAAAAAGGGGGAGTAAAATAGCGAGACCGCCTGAAAAAGAAAAGGAAGGTGCTTTTCTTGTTTTCAGAAACAGAGAGCCAATCGCAGGGAGCGAGCGGGCGGGGAAAAGGAAGGAGGTTCTGCTCTATACTAAAGGGAAAAGTTCCTCGACCCGTTCAGAGGAAAGCGGTCGAATCCCGAAGAGAGCAAGTCGTATCTTATGAAGGAGCGAGGGACTCCGTCTGTAAAGCTTCGTCCATTCTAAAAAGGCAAAAGGAGTTATAGATTGAAAAGGGAAAAAACGGGCTATAAGGAAAGAAATAGCTCTTATTCGATCCAAACGAAAGAAAAACGATACTATACAATAGAGAAAAAGAGAGATTATTCTGACAAAAGAAAAGAAAGGGAAAACAGAAGATCTAGGGAGAAGGGAAGGGGCTTCACCATTCTGCGGGAAGTAAGCGTTCTTTCCCTTTCTATCTGCGCATCCACCTTCCTGGCCGGGAGAGGAGGACATATGTTGATGAGACGAAAGGTGTTCTTTTCGAGACAAGTGAAGGGGGGAAAAAGAGTCCTACAGCTAGAACCAGAAAAAGGCGGTGTCCTTCTATATAGGGGGAAAGAGACCTGTGAGAAATTCAGCTTTTCTTGCCACGATCAGGTCCTCGTACTGCTAAAAGGGCGGTCGGCCGCAAAGTAACGAATCACCCCCCACCCCCCCCTCAGAAAGAAGAAAAGAAACCAAAGAGACGTCTCAATCTTCTCCAAAGGGAGGGGGATCGACCATGCAAAGGAAGGGACTCTGTACATTCAGGGAGGAGAGGAACTCTCCCTGGAAAAAGAGGGACCTTCTTACACTGGAGGAAAAAGGGTTCATATGGCGCAGGAAAAAAAAACATCTCTGCAAGAAAAGAAAAAGCGAGGACCGGGGAAGGGAAAAACAAAACTCCGACAGCTTGCTCTGGCGGCAGCTCAGAAATGAAGCGCAAAGAAAACAAAGGAGAGCCGCTCCGAAAGCCTCCTTTAACCTCACTGCCACGAAAAGGAGGGTCATGCAGGGGGGAAAGCGGTCTGTCTTCCCTTACGCAAGGATGTTCCCAAGATGATGGAGAAGCTGGCCAGGTCAGAAAGACGTACTTCCAAATATGACCCAAGGAGGAAGTCGCCATCCGGTCTGGAATCGATCGGGGCCAACCCACCAGAAGGACAATTTCGACGAAAAAGAATCTTGTCTTCAATTCGCACAGGAGGGAAGAGGACTACTCGACCTTCAAAAGGGAAGAGAATCCCTGTCAAGATCACGAGAGGGGGCACGTCTCTGGCAAGGAGGAGGAGACCCAGATGGGTTCGAGCCCAAGAAACCAAGCCCCTAACCGCGACGGGGGGGACAAAGAGAGCTAATTGCCGAAAGGGAAATCCTGTAGCCGACAAGTCGGAAGAGAAGGGAGAGGGAGAAGGAAGAAAATCGGCTGAAAAGTCGATACCAATCCGAAACATTTCTGCGATCGTTGCCGAGAAGATGAGGATGGATCTGCGAGAAGAGGGGGGGGATGTTGGCGGAGGGAAGCGGGAAGAAGGGTCCCTTTCTTCTCTCTTCTAAAAAAAAAAGCGAACTCGCCAAATGGTCATTTCGGTCGGAAGGAGAAGGGGAAAACCTCGAGATAGATCTGGGAAAAGTTCTTTTCTGAACTTTCTGATACAGGGATCGAAGGACATCAAAACCGGAGCGAAACAGCCGTCTTGGACGAGAAGGCACTATAAACAAACCCCAAAAAAAAATTTTGCTCCGGCGATCGAAGAGGCGTCTCTCGACCCAGACCAGGGGCGGGCGCTATAATCACTTCTTCAAAACTAGGAAGCGTCATGGAGGGTGTTTTCCTGATCCCAAAAATGCCGTCAGAAAGAAAGGTTGATAACGAAAGAAGGACTAAGCTGGCGACGGCCTAGAGCCAGCCCGGGAAAAAAGGGCTGGAGGAGGGGGGGAGGGGAAGATGGGGGGTTTCAAGAGAAGAAAGCGGCCTTACCATCTTTTAGAGAAAGAGGGAGGGGACCTTTTCTTCTGGAGGAGTATCCTCTCGAGAGACAACAAAAAAAAGTGTTATGAGAAGGATTAAGAAACAGGGCTAACGAAAGAAACGATGGGCACCCATCAGGGGACGAACCACAGGCCGAGGGACCAGCCTCCGACTGCTGGGAGGGAGGGGAGGGGGGGCCATCGGAGATTCCGGTAAAGGAGGATTCACGAAACTCAAAAGAGGGAAAGGAAGGGGGAAGGATCAGAAAACGGAAAAGGCACCATGTTTTGACATAGAAAGAGTATGTTCTGGGTCATAGAGGGGTCGGGGAAGATCGCAGGAGAAAAGGGGGAAAGGGGGGAGAGAAAAGGGAGAGGCCATTTAAAGGGTGGAAAGAAGGGGCAGTTTTGAGCTACTGGAACTCCGAAAAAGCCCAAGAGCGCACCACCAGATCATCGACATAAGAGGGAAAATGAAAGAGGCATGCACCGAAACAAAAAATTTCTTCTCAGCTAGAAGCCTTTCAGCGGGATTAGAGGAACCAACAGAGAGCCGAGTTTCGACGATAAGAAGGAAATAAAGGCCCCGATCAGGGGGACCCTGAGAACGAAGGGTCATCCGTCGAGAGGGGAAAGGACGGGAGCCATTTCTTGATGCGGGAGGATAGGCGCCCGGAGCTGAGGAAAAAGGAAACGAAGGAATAAGGAAGAATCTTTGCGTGCTTTGTGGAGGGCTTCTCGACATGCGAGAGGGCAAGCCCGGCCTAAAAGGGAGATCGGTGGAATTAAAAGGGGGAAGGGTTCCTTTTGCTCGGGAGCAGAAGGCCTCAGTGCTAATGACCCACGATTAGAGAAATAGAAAATGGAAGGTGGGGGGTCGGGGGAAGGTGTCTATCTCTATTCTCAAGAGACATTTTTCATCTTTGTCTCTTGTAAAAAGGGGAAGGAAGATAGTCCGCGGGGAGGAGGGGGGACAGAAGGCTTGGAGAAGGGAAGGGAAAGGACCTATCTTTTCTCCGAACAAACCACTATCTTGGCGTGGTGTCAATTCTCCTGAGGGGAGAAGGAGGGGGGTGGAAGACAAAAAGCGATCTTGCTCTCGGGGAGTCTAGCTCAGCCGAGCCGACAGCGGGTTGCGTCGGCGGGGAACGTCGACGCGGGGGGATGGTCTTCTGGAACGGTTTCCTGTCGCCGGGGAGGAAAGATCTCCGCAAAAGGGAAGTCAGGGGCAGGAAAGCGGTCCTGATTGGCAAAAGCGTCACCGACTGCTGGGAGACAATGGCTAGAAAGGAGAAAGCGAGGTCGGTCGTCCTGGAAAAGAGGGGAATTCCGTCCTCAAAGAAATCGTCGATCTTTTCCAAGCAAAGCAGTCCTTAAACAGGAGTGGGAAGTCCCGTATCTAGCCGGGGGAAAAAAAGGGAATGTTCTGAGCTTTCGGCCGGATAGGGGAAGTCTCGACAGAAAGGGAGAAACGGGCACAATAGTCAGGCCCATAGGGAAGGGCCCGTGTTCCGGCGCCGATAGCAATCCCGCTTTCAGTAAAAGGAAGGGTGCCGCCTCCGCAACAGAAAAGAAGTCGAAGTTCAAAAGGAAGGAGCTATACTATATGTATCGTGAGGGGGGGGGGATCTTTTGTATCGAATGGAATGTTGTATCGGAAGGGAAGAGAGGAAGGGGGGGACCGTAAAGGGGGGGAAAAAGGGCGAGGAAGAGGACTCATCCTTCGGACTACCAAGGGATATTCCACAAGGCCTATCCTGCCAAACAGAGGATGACGAGGAAGGGGGAGGAAAGGAAACTTATAGGGGAGAGGGGAAAGAGCTCTCAGCACTATCTATCGAGGGGAGTGTCTCTCTTCGCTGATTAGACGGGCAGGCTCTGTCGGAAGGGAGAGAAAAAAGGACCGAAGCGTATCTCTCCTCAGAAAGGATTAAAGTAGAGAGATTACGAGGGGCGGAGAGCTAGAATGTCGAAGGGGAGGGGGAGGGAGACTCGGGCGAAAATCGCAGTTCAGAGCTCTGTCCCCCCAAGGAAGGCCCGATAGATCGTGCAGGGGAGACAGGCCCTGGCAAGACAAAAAAAAAAAGAAGGGTAAAGAGGGTACCCTGAATCAGGCGGCTTCAGGATACCAGGAAAGGACTCGTACCGCTTGGACTGAAAGCTGCCTGCAACTAGGAGAACTCAAAGGATTCGCTTAGGACAAAACGGGTTCGAGAGAAGGAGAGGAAAGAGTATGAAAAACGGAAGAACAATACTATACTATAAGGATAAGGACCAGATCGAGGAGGGCGTCAGAAAGGAAAAATACTAGACTGGTAGCAAGTGAGGGGGAGGAAAAGGCCGGGGTTCTGAGCTGCGATGCGGGGAATCCCGGCCTGGAGGGGAGGAAAAGAAAGAGGCGAACGGGGGGGGAGGGGCGAGACCGACGAGGGAGCCGACGCTCGGAAGGGCGCCGATGTTGTCCGGAGAAAAGAACTTGGAGAGGAAAGAAGCGAGTAGGGGAAGGTCGGAAGATCGCGATCGGCGAAGAAGGCGTCTGCCGCCCTCCAAGAGCAGCAGATTCGACCAAAGAGGGAAGAAAAGCAGCAAGGAGGGGGAACGAAAAGTCCTCGAGCTTTTCTCTGAAACAGGGGAAAACCCGGGTTCGGCGAGCGGGAGGCGGACCAACCGTGCGTGGGCAAAAAAAACCAGGGAACGCTATGCCTACAAAAAAGAAGGGGCGCAAAAGGGGGGGGGAAACGAGGAGAGGAACGGAAGTGCTCAATACCGTGGGAAAGGACGAGGCTGAGCCGGCCCCGAAAAACCGAATTTAAACAAAAAGAACGACACATCGGGGAAAAGGGGAGCCAGTATCCCGGCTAAGGCGCGAATCCATGCGTGGACACGAATCTTTCCTAACACCATCATCGGGGGGAAAAATTACAGGACAAAAGATGAAAAAAGTTCAAGTCTAGATCGTCGATCGAAAAAAAACCTCCACGTCAGGGGGAAAGCGGCTCGCCGGCAAGAGGGGGAAAAAGAAAGGCTGAAAGAACGAATTCCCAAGATCTTAAAAACCGGTAAATATCACGAGCGGACAGACGCTGGGCTGAAGGGAGAAAAAGAGACCTTCAAGAGAAGAGACCACCAAGAAAAAAGGAAGGAAAGCCCGAGATCTTGAGAAAAGAAGACGCAGTCAAGGAAACGTCCGGCCTCAAGACCAGGGCAGCGGGGGTGCCAAAAGACGCCCTTCAAACCTTGAGGGAAAAAAAGAAAGGCTTCCCTATAAAAGAAAGCGGGGTCCTGCATGGGAGGTAGTCGACCTCGTATAGGGAGGGGGGGGTCAAAAACGAAAGGAGTCTCTCTTCGAGGGCGACGCGCCTATGTTCAGGAGGGGGAGGGCGTCGACCTGCGAAGGAGGAGACGAGGGAGAAATGGGCGACTGCCGGAGAAAAAGTGCTTCTTTCTGATACTCTCCTTCACCATCAAATGCGGCATGCGCTCGGGAAAAAAAGCCTATTGTGCCGAGACCAGGGGGCAAAAATGCGGCCGGTCGGCGGCTATCTGAAAGAAAGACTACGGGAGGGAGGAGGGCGGCTATGTAACCCGGTTGGGGGGGGGGACGAGTTTCTGATCCCTACAGAGGGGCCATTTAAAGCAAGTGGAAAGAACTAGGAGAAAGGGGGCAAAGAGAAAAAAGGGGGCAGGGACACCTGCATACCGAAGTTAGTATGGAATGGGGGTCGGCTCGGAAGGAATCACGATGAAAGGGTCCTCTTTCTGCCAAAGAAAGGGCTTCATCTGATCTTAAGGAGAAAACAAAAAACCGGGGGAGGAAAGCGAGCCAAAAAAAGAAACGATGGTAAAAAAGTTCCGATCCGAAAGCAAGGAATTGCAAGGAAGGAGAACGTAGGAGGGCTGAGAAGTTTGGCTATGCCTTTTCCAGGAGAAAACATGAAACTTCATCTGGAGAGGGTTCGGGAAGAAAGAAAAAAAAGAAAGCCCGACTTGGGGTAGGAGAAGATAGCCTCCGATTTTAGGGAAAGAAACGCGCAAATGGAAATAGGGGAGAACAGGGCGAGGGGGAGCTGTGTCTAAGAGGTGAAAAAAGCGTATCATCACTCCGAGAGGGGGGATCTCGCTCATCAAGAAAAGGGGGGCAGCGAAGTCTCAAGGAAAAAAAAGAAAACGAGGCGTGTACGCCCGCAGGGAGGACAGAGGCCTTCAGCGGTATATCCTCACCATATACGATTTCGGAAGGAAGACTCGTCGATGACGGCCAAGACGAGCGGGGTGATCTTTATTTTCAGCGAGGTCATTGCACCGATGACAAGGGAATGAAGCACTACGGGGGAGGGAGCGACCCGGAGCTGCGGAATTGGACAGAAAGAAGGGAGGGGATCTCTTGCGGGGGAAGGGCTGCTGTTGTCGATCGAGGAAAAGAAGGGCGCAGAGAAAAGGAAAAAAGAAAGACACCGAGAAGGGTTGGGAGGAGGAGAGGACGATGGGTGGAAACGTTTTCCTCCTGAGGGCATCCGCTGGCAGGGGAAAAGAGGGGGGAGACATGCCGTGGGGGGGGGAGAAGGTAAGAGTGAAGCGAGTCTTTCCCGACGAAAAGGGTCCTTCTTTGTAAAGGCGATATATCCTGCAGGGGGAGAGATCGCCTCATGGAAAGCCGCCGGACCGATCGGTCGAGGGGAAGGGGGACGACCGTGGCCCAGGGGGCGTAGGCGGGGAAGGGGGAAGGAAGGGAGCTCGCACGGGAAGCTCAGAATGATTCGATCTTAAGAAGTATTGATCACGGAGGAAGAATAGCCGAGAAAAAAGAGGAGGGAGGGGATATCCGAGCTCTGAGTTGGTCTGAAATCCCTTCACGGTGGGGAGCCGGTCCTCGCAGCGAGAACGGGGGAAGGTCCTTATGAAGAGGAACAATTTCCCGGGAGGCCCTTTGCCTTTGAGAGCGGGGATGATGATGGCCGAAGGGGGAAGGAGAGGTTGGCGAGGTGATTGGAAGGGGAGCCGGCCTCCCCTCTTCAGAGGAGGAAAAAAGCGCTATCTTCCGAGGACAGCCACAGCGGAAGGGAAGGAACTCCTGATTGTAAGACGTATATCCTTACAAAAGAAAAGTTACTGTCTGCCTCGAAAAGGAATCGTCGGGCAGAGAAAAGAAGGGAGAAAGGTCGCTAGAAAAAGGTGGGGGCCATGCCTGTCCGTCCGCCCGAGGAATCCTGTCCCCTTAAGGAAGAAGAATGGCCCGGCCAGGGAACACGACTCAGAAATTAAGAAATCCATTTCCTGCCAAAGTTTTTGTGGAACCCAAAAGAACACCAACAAACCCCAAAAAAACAAGACCCCCCCCAAAGGTTGGCTGCGTTTAGCGTTTGGGGGGAAAGAAAAGCCTTGGAGGGACTTCGCCTTGACATGAAGAAGTCCGGGGAGAAGGAAGAAGGAAGCTACGACAGAGGAAGAAGAGAAGAAACAAGGCTGACAAGGGCCGCAAGCTATGATTTCTTCTCCCGCTTTGAAGGGGAAGCTGCCATTTGCCGTCTTATGAAAAAAAGAGAAGAGGGTGCCGAGCAGGCGCGGAGAGGACAGGGGCGCGCTGGACTGGGGAGGAAAATAAAGTCCCACCCGCCTGCGT
>Ga0179593_1281461_pt1 | contig 11591 bp, 13 predicted proteins | sample CZODoug2_1_08_16_FD_185931 | JGI IMG/M metagenome (GOLD analysis project Ga0179593, IMG submission 185931) | Vadose zone soil fungal communities from Angelo Coast Range Reserve, California, USA - CZODoug2_1_08_16fungal (PacBio error correction) | ecosystem: Environmental > Terrestrial > Soil >...
CATTTCACGGGGGAGAGTCCCTTAATAAAGGGTGTGGTCGCTCATAGACTGGGGACTTTGCTTGAATATCCTTATGTGGACAAATTTCCTTCCATGAAATTGCCGAGTCTCATGTTGCCGGTGGGGACAAGGGGAAAAGAACAGAGAGGTGAGGAGTCCTGGAACCGGGGACGGACGCGATTGGGTCATCCTGTCAGAAGCGTCCAGATGTAGTAGAACCGCTAGACGCGTTCATCATTGGAAGATAATGGAACGACTGAACTGCGGGCGTCCCGATGGCGGAAACAGAGAAGCGTAAGGTATATTTACCGGGAAGGCACGGGGGAAAAAACTACTTCAACCAACAATAAAAGCGTACGAAAGAAAGTCAGTATCGTGACATCCTGATAACCAACGGACAATCAGGCGCAGACCGCATGCACCTGGAAAAGAACAGTTGTCCGGGGGGCAGAACTCGAAAATCGCCTGAAATGTTGGCGAGAGAGGTAGGTGGTCTACAGCGAGGTGCGCGGACTAGGTGGACCGGAAGCGGGGGTGCTGAAGAGGTGCGTAATGTCGAGAAAAAGAGAGTGGGGCATGCACCGGCGGAAAATTGGTATACAGACCACGGCTCGGTACTCTGGGGAGCACAGTACGGTACACATTAAACAGGAAGGATGACGACGAATAGATCCAAAAAAGCTCGAAACAAAGAAGACAAACGAAATATGTTGGTGCTAGGGTTGGGTTAGCTACACTCCAGAATTGAATACACAGGGGGCAGATCCCGCGACCGAGCGCGAAAGTGGGACGTGATCCCGGGGCGTAAGGCGACGGTTAGTTAATATCGGAAGATCTCTATGGCCACCCAAAATACAACCTCATGGTAAAGAAACGGTAGAAATCCAGGGCAGCAAACATGGGGAGGCACTCACAGAAGAGGGCATCGAAGAAAAAGAGCATAAGACAAAAGCGTAAAGCTTCGGGACATCGTGTAAAAGTAAAAGAACGGGAATTGATAAAAACGAGATGAAAACGTTTGCAACACGTACTAGCAAGAAACCTGAAAATAAACTTTGTGTAAAAAGAAGGCAAACAGTTACGACAAGAGACCGGGGACCTGGTCAGAGACAGAAAACGACAAAACAAGACGAGCACATAGATGAACTGAAAGTTGGGGTAAGATTCTGCGGGGGAAAACAGGACTTGAACTCGGACGCCAAAAAAGCGGGCGGATTGTCAACGGATTAGAGAAGAGGACTGCTAGAAGGGAGGAGAAAAAAGGCATTTGAAGGGGTGCTGGGACTTGGTAGGGAATAGCAGAAAAAGGTGGCAAGGAAGGCTGGATGGAGGGGGGCGGAAAAATACGAAGCCTACAAGGGGGGGAGGTGAAGGAATGACTAGTGCTGGAACTGAAGAATGGCAAAAGGGCACAGGTCCGGGGGGGGGTGGCAACGGAAATTACTGGGACAAGTAAGGGACAAAATGACACAGTCAACTTGGCAGCTAGCACCGAGATTGGAATACCGCTAAATAGAAAGCAACTGACACAGGTCCGTAATGCCTATCGAGCAGATGCAGGATATACCTGAGCGTCGACGTAACACAATGTTCGCACTCTCTCCGAAATACTGTTTTAAATCTCAGTAGGCGTAGGTTATGAAAGGCTAGCCCTCCTACAGGTCTCTTCTGGATCCTGTGGGAAAAAAGGACCTAACGGTGGTGGGGTGTCTATAGGGTAGACATGCATCACGCTCACCTGGGAAGAAAAAACAGAGCAAAGTTCCTATGCAACTAGGGCATGCTTGCTCGAACATCCTCGGGCTGAAAGCGGGGGTCGGGGAAAGTCAAAGCGCCCCTTGCGGCTGTAAAGGGGAGCTCGTTCGCACAGAATAATACTGGAGATCGAGCGACGAATAAAAAACCTTGTACGAACCAAACAAAAAGGTAAGGGGGCCTGGGGCAACAGGCTAGGAGAAGGTCGATTCAATTCTGAGTGAAGGAGAAGTAAGAAAAGGGGGCAACATAGGCTCAGGCGAAAAAAAAAAAGGGACGATTGTTGATGCAGAAAGGATCCGGCAGGTGGAGCCAAGGTGGGGGCGGGATCTACAAAAATGGTTGCCCATACACCAATGCTCTCTTGGGCCAGAACAAAGTACACAGGCGTAATGGGCGCGTCGGTGGAAGTGTGCAAAGGGAGAGAACGGCGGATACCAAGGGGGAGGTGCAAGGTATACACCACAGAAAGCGGGGGGAGCCACTTTGCACACGACAGGGAGCGGTCTGGGAACGTATAACGAAATAGGGATAGGGGGACCGAAACTACAGTGGCAGTCTTGGAGTGATGCACGAGAAATATCTAAAAACAATCACAAAAAAGAGGAACGGGAAGGCAAAATTATGGGAAAAAAACTAACGAATCACCTAAAGTCACATTCGGTTGTTAACGAACATCCCGACCGAAGTTGAAATACTCTGGAGGGGGCTCTTTCACTGCTGGAGGGCAGTATTGTGGAAAAGGGGGGGGGGTCCTTTAAGGGGCCCATATCACAATTGTGAGATGTTGGCGTGAAAAAGACGAATATTTTGTGCACAATGAGGAAAAGAAATAGTTATATTCCACAAACTACTATTTGATACAGGAGGGTCAAATGGGAGGGCCAGTAGGAAATTGCTAAACTCGGCACAGGGGCAAGCTTGTGTAGACCGGCACAAACTAATCTCGGCTGAATGGCTAAAGATGTTAGATTAAAACTGGGTTCAAGCGATCAGTCACAGGGAAGGGAGCGGGAGGAATAAGCGTTCTATAGCCAAATGAAGGCAGGGCTACATGAGGCCACGAACCCTAGGCGGTGGCCGTTATTAAGTGAGGATAAAATTCCGAGGGGGAATTCAAAATTAATCCACAAACGCCAGCCCCGTACTTGGGGGGGGGGAACTAAAAACATCAGAGGCAAGGTTGCAGGGGGGATCAGAGGGGGGACGGTGCAAAGGGCGTGCGGGGGGGTAGGGAGGGGTGAGTGGTGCGAGGGGGGTAGGTGGCGCGTACTCAACTTAATGGTCGAAAGAGTTGTCTTGTGGGAGGACAAGAGAATTGGGGGAAGGTTCACCTGCCGGGCATGGGGATTCAAAAAAGTCCAGCAATGAAGTGAAAGGAAATGAATATCCGGGAGTCTCACTGCATGGACAGGGGTGGGGACTAGGAGGGTCCTGTTTGTCTCTCCTAGATCCCAAAAGAAAAACAGGACTGGCTTAGGACAACTGTAGAAGTTGTGTACAAGGCGTGAAAAGAACTTCAATAACAATCAGGCCAGACAATGAACCCGGAGCGGAACACAAAAAGAGGTGAGGAACGTGGAAAAAGATATGGAGCAAGACCACCTAGGAAATAGACTCATGTGCACTTTGGACTCGTTGAGAAAAACATCACCAGAAGAAAGAATGGGGTTCAAAACAAGGAAGTCGATCATCATATCGGGGGATATCGTGGTCGAAAAACAAGGGGGCTGGCGTACGGTGCTCGTAAAGAAATGGAAGAGTTCTTGAGTGTGCGAACGGTCATGAAAGAAGGATGCACTTCTCGCATTCGTTTATAGGACAGAAAACAGAGAGATATTAGGACGTGTAGCAATTGTCGCAAGCCAAAGAGGAATGCGGAAGGAAAAACGTCTATCCACAAAAAACGGTGGATTTAGATATTCCAGAAGAGTGTGATCGCGGAACTGTTCAAGGGGGGGGTGGGGAAGGAACAGGAAGGGGGAACAAGGATAAGCATCGGGAAAAGGGGGGAAGGTTGTCGGGGGGGACTTGAATGGGCGGGTCCTGACCGTGCAACAAGGAAAGGGCGGCAGGAAAGAAAAAAGAAAAGGGGAAAGCGGTGTCGCGAAATATTGTCATATAAAAAGCAGGGGGGGGGAATAGATTGGGCGGGGGGGAACGGGGGGGGCGAGGGGATGGTGGCGTTGGGGGGCAGGGGGGGGGGAAAAGGTCAGAGGGGGGGCAGGTGGGGGGCTGGTGGTCTGTGATGGAGGAGGGGGGGGGGAATGGATGCAGTTGGCACTTATATTAAGTAGGTGATTGGGGAAGCGCGCGAACCTAGAGAAAGATGGAAGAGGAACCTGTGAAGGAAGTCGGGTAAAAAAAGTCTGCGAAACATCGCAAGTTTCGGGAAAAATCGATACAAAAAAAATCGGGGGTTGTGAAAATCTTGGTCGAGAACGCGTTGGACTTTATGACTGGTCCCTTTGAAGATGACACAGGGGGAAACCGACTGGGGGGAGATTTCAGGAGTCATCTAATCATCAAGGACAGGCAAGGAGGCATGTTATAATACCCAGAACGGCCATGGGGCCCTTACGTCATGGGTTTAACCTCTGCGCGAAAAGAGAGAGGGAATAAAACGGGAAAGGGGGAAGGGGGGGATCACACCGCTTAAGGGGGAGTAAACTAAGAAGGTCTTGGTGTACAACAAGAAACCGTACGTACTTATGGGGGGGGGGGGATGCTCTTGTGACAGATCAGCAAAAAGGTCGAGGAACGGTCAACGGTTTACCTATCAGGAAAGGCGAAAGGGAAGCGTGATTTTCCGCGGAAGAAAGGACAGGAAAGTGCACAAAAGGGATAGGCATTTACCGCTGGTTTCATGGACAGGAGGAAGATCACCTTGCAGGAAGTACGTTGGAAAGAGTTGTCCCTGAAAAGAACTCCCGATTGAACGTGGGTGGGGGGGGACCTCGCTCCAAGAATGAAGTAAATGGGGATGTAAACTTTTCCTCACAGATTGTCCGGAAAAAAAAAGGGAGGGGTCCATTCAAAAAAAAACGGGGGATAATTCCAATTGAGACAATCAGATTTGTTCTTTGTAAAGAGAGGGTTACGCTTTCACAATTAGCTAGAACTGATTTTGACGAAAGACGGTCAGAAAAGAAAAGGGAGTGAAAAACGACCCTTGATTATAGAGAAGGGCTTCATTAAAGAACAAAAATTCGTAAAAGAATTTCTTCGATAGTCGGTCTTATTAGGCAAATGAAAGGGAGATCAAGAGGGAGTGCCAACGAATGGGCAAAGGTACGACAAATACGAGCTGAATCCCGGGAGAGGGTTGTCAGATTGATGGGGTTGAAAAAAAAAACGGAAGGAGGCGTGCAAATGCGAAGGTCAGGAAGTATAAGATGCGAACCACGGGGGAGTGAGGAGAAAACTATTGGGGGACGGAAACAGGAAAAGAGAAAACGTAGCTGCTCGAAAGGAACGCGAATCTGTCCTCGGATAAGGCGGTGCGAGAAGGTCTGGGGGAAATGTCTTGGAAAGACAGAGATTGGGGTACGCACGCCGGGGGTAATAGTGCTCACTAGGGACGGGTGGATCAAAGAAAGAAGGGAAGACCATGGACACCCGAGGATTTGGGCTATCCGGTCGAAAAAGACAGGGGAAAGAGGATCAACAACGGGGTAAAATCGGGAAAAGAAACACCTTTTATGGTCACCGACCCTTAAGTACCGCTCGTCTGTAGTAAGAAGGGGGTGACCAAGCTAACGGAAGGCACTGTCGCGATAATGAGGTGGATAAAAAATTAAGCACGTCTAGACAATATTCGGGCAGTAAATGAAATTAAGCAATAAGGAAAAACGAGCGGAATGAAATAAAAGGGAGAAAAAGCTTTCTAAAAGAAAAGGAAAAGAGCGACTTAATGGACCCAATCTTTAGTTACGAAGGATTTATTGTGGACGGACGGAACGAGGAAGGGTACCACGTGGGAAAAGAAAATTTCAGGAATCCAAAAAGAAGCAGTGGATCGTTGCCAGGAAAAGCCTTGCGCTCATCGAAGCAGGGGGAGCACTCTTTCTCAACAGCGTAAAAAAAATGAAAAATTCGAAAAAATCGCGGCTGAGAAAAAAAAAAGGGGAGGGGTTAGAAGGAGTGAGAACGGGTGGGAAAAAAAAGAGAGACACGATCGTTCAACAAGTTCAACAAGTTTAAAGATCCTCGCTCTTGCTCTCAAAAAAAACCACAAAAGAGGAGGGTTTAAAAGAGAGTAGCGTTTCATCAGGGAAGTGGAGTGAACGGAGGGGAGATAAAGTTGGACACCGTATGCAAATCAGAAGGGAGGGGAACACGACGGCATCAGAAAAAGGAAGAGACGCGGCGCTACGAGAGAAGCGGGGGGGAGAAGGGGGAGGTCCTGTCTTCGTATTCAAGCTCCGGGGGGGAGGGTTAAAAACGAAACTGGGCTAGGGAAAAAAAAAAGTCAAAAGACGTTGAAAAGGGAACTAAAAAAAAGAGGGTCTTCACAATCAGCCATGGGGGTAGAGTGGGCTCTGACCATGAACTTCACGAGGGAATCATCTCAATAGATGAAGGTAAACCGAAAAAAAATCGCCGGTCAGCATGCGTGTCACCCAAAAAATAATATGGATGAAGTGAGCCGGTGGAAACAGACACTCCTTCCAAAAAAAGGAAGTCGGACAGCGGGAAAAAACGAGAAAAAAGAGGGGGGGCAAAAAAGTGGGGGAAAGCACTTTCACAGGACCGGCGAAGAAACAGGGAGGAACTCACGGTGCCTGTCCGCTAAGATCTGGGTCTCAGTGGGATGAAGGGCCAAAAGAACTAGCGAACGAAAAACATGTCGGACCCTGCCTATTCTCTTTTTCAAAGAAGGCTATGGATTTCAAATATGATTGAGCAAAGACACATGTACAAGACAGAGGGTCAAAACGAAGGACGACCGCAAGTATAAACACGTCTAAAAAGATGCATACGTTGCAGCTCAGGGGGTAGCAGGAAACTCGGGGGGATAAAACAAAGAAATCAAAAATCGGGTCTTATAGGCCGATTAGAGGAATTTTTGAACGATCGGAAAAAGGTTGGCAAAGAGATGAAACGAATGAGCAACTCGAAGTGCGCGCATTGGAAGGGAAAGAAAGAAGCAACACCGAGTCTAGGGTATGGAGTTAAACCGAAGCACTCGGAAGAAAGACTGAGGGGAAGAGGGGAACGTGGGGGGGTTAATAAGGCGAAAAAAAGAATGAAACTGACAGGGGACAACCGGGGATGGGGATAACGACTGGAAAAATAGTCCCCCTCGTGGGTTAAATCAAGTCCGCAAGAATGGAAAACGGGGTCAAAGAAACATGGGGAACTTGAATAAAAGTACCATTATGGTCAGAACCCTGGATTCCAAGTTTGCCCTGAACCAGGGGTGGCATCCCGTGGGAGGAAAATTGAGACTGCAAAGAAGGTCAACAAAACAGTAAGCTGGGTCTGTTACCGGGGGCACACAAAAAATGCAAGGGAAACGGGTAATGGAACGTGGAAGGGGCTCGGATTCCGAAGACAACCAGAGGTAAATGCCTAGGAGCGGCGCCCTTGTAAAAAGCATTTTAGGACCCACGAGGGGAAAGAACGCTGTAAGATAACTGATAGTGCAAAAGCAAAAAAACACGCGCCGCTTGTTGCAACAAAATAGGTCCCGCCAATGATAGCAAAAAAAAATCGAAAAGCATTGGCGGGGCAATAAAGAGGGTAGATGGGGCATACGCGTGGGGAGAGCGATGAACGAAGCGGTTTCCAAGGACTAAAACTGGACGAACAGGGATCCAAAAAACATGATGACTGGACTGGTCCTCCTATTTGTGAACAGGAACTCTAAACAATGGGAATATAACAAAAAAAAATAACACTAAGCCGTCGCGAGCAAGATCGTCGTCTCGAGAGGGAAAATTGGAATTTAAAAAAAAAGTATCCGGCGTCCATGGGCCCGATCGTCTGACGTTGGGGGGGGGAGTCAGGTAATAGCTTTTACCGCAGTCCAACGTCATCTGATCGGTCTTCTCAAGGCGCTCCTCCATCCCAAACCAGCAACGCCAATTTTAGAAACTTAGCAGGGAGCGTCATGAATGTAGCCTTACCAGCATCAGGAAACGAAGTGGTTCCTTGGGGGGCGCACCGCCGGAACTATGAGATAAGGGTAAAAATCGGAAATATCCCGAGTCGACCAGGAACTCAAGGGATTGCCAACGTTGTCAACAAACGATGACCCTGCGGCATGAGACGGCACACTCAGGAACAGTGCACACTGAGTCAAGTCGGGACAGGATCAGATGTCAAAGGGGCGAGAGTCTCACTGATGTGTTAAGGCCGCTAGGGGGGGGTCAGTTGGAGGGGCTCAAAGGGGAGAGTGCGGAACTGATAATCAACGATAAAAAAAATGCCAATCGAACGCCAAAGCAGGTGCCCGTGCGTCACGTCTCAAAACCAAAAAACTCTCCTCCACCAGCAGCATAGCGTCGCGGGAATAGTCGCCCCCTTGCGGAGGGGTGGCGGTCAGTAATGGGATGGGGTAGAAGGTAATTTGCCTACAGCAAAAGGGAAAACCCGATCGGGGGTACGGGCTGGGCTTTCAAGCGGACAAGGGGCGGGGTCAAAAAAACAGAGAAAAAAGGGAGGTCGCACCACGGTAGAAGGTAGGGTACGAAAATTCAGTCTAGGGATACCACGCTGGCAGCATGGCAAAAGGAAAACCAAAGTTGGGGGCAAGCGGTTGGGGCTCACCTTTTGGGGAGACAATGTTTTGGGAAAGCCGGAACGGGGCACAACCGCCGGGAAGCAAAGCAAAGGCGGACGATCCAAAAGGGGTAGTTGACAAACGAGAATGATCAGCGCTCACAAAAATGGAAGTGAGGAAAGATAGATCAGGCACGTGGGCAAACGTGGAGGATCGAAAACGCTGCACTGCGTAGTTACACGTCGGGAGGGCCAGAGGTTCCCGGAAGGGACTTAGGAAACAAAAGGCACAAACAAGGGTATTCAAACCAATGTGAACAACAAAATTGGGGCGAAAAATGCATCATAGTTTGAAAAAACTATACCTGCAGAAAAAAAGTCAATCATTGCTAACCGGTGCAAAAATGTCTCCGTTAGTCGGGCTAAACACCACTAAGGAAGGGACCCGACATCAGAAAGGAGGGTGTACGATTGAAGGGCAGCACACAACACACACAACCAAAACAAAAAAAAAGAATAAGAATAGGAACAAAAAACACACCACAAAAAGAAAAAAAAAACAAAAAAAAAACAAAGAAACCGACAACAAAACCCACCCAAAAAAAAAAAAAAAAAAACAAAAACACACAACTAGGAGTCCCCACCAAAAAGTGGGATTGGCCACGGGGAATTTTAAAAAAAACAGCATGACAAAAGGTGGTTCATAAGAACGAGATGTCCGCATATCTAGAGGGATGAGTAATGAACGAGAAGATGAACTCATTTCGACCGGTGTAGGGAATCGCGAAAATGTGCTCGGGTCCTTGGCTGTTGAATGAAAAAAACGGTAAAGCCGTCAGGATCAACAAGAGCAACAACGGGTGAAAAAACCAGCGAAGAGAAGATTTTGACAACATGGTGGAGATCGCAGAAAGGAGGGGTTAGTGAAAGGGTGAAGAATCTCGTCTAATGAAGGGGGGGCAGCTCTTGATCCGAGAGCGGGGGGTGGGCGCACAAGGGGGCGACAAAGCCTTCCATGGCGGAATGGTACTAAAAACGAAAAAAAAAAAAAAGAGTACGGTGAACCCCGGTCGCACACATGCTAGGGCGGGACCGACCGGCTGTTGACGGGTAAAAGATTAAAATGGTCCCCACAGTCTGCTTGGGATAGTTCAGAACATACCCCGGATAGAGTGATGACAGTTTGGAGAGAAGCGTGGGGTGGGACGAGGGGTATTTCTAATTATGAGAACGGGGAGTGAATTTCGCACTTTGAAGAGGGACGAATTTGGGAAGCCAGTGGGTTCGCAACCGCGTGCGCGGAGGGGACGGGGGAGGTGGGAACGGGAAAGGGGACGTACTTAAGACTCTATTGGGGGGTTGGTTGGGTGGGCTGGCTGGGGGGGGGTGTTGGTTCGGTGTGCTCCCTCTTCCCAGCCAAGTCTCACCTACAGTTAAGAAAGGGAATAAAGCAGGGCCGATATCGAGAGGCGCGCGTCTCTGGATGTTATAGCCTGCAACATTAGAGGTACCGGATGTGGGGAGATTTCCTTGAACCAGGAAATACGAGGGAAAGTGACATCAAGGGTGGAGGGGAACGACGAAGTCAAGGTTCAGCGAAGAAACCTCGGCGACGCATAAGCGAACTACTTAGTCCAAAAAAATGATAAAAAAAAAACGCCAATTCTTGCGCGCAAACATGTCTGTAAAATCGCAACCAGGAGGGGGTCAAAAGAGTCCCGTGGGGGACAACTATGTACCGCGAGGTCGACCCGTTCAAGAGTAAACACACGGGCGTTTGTACAAGGACGCAACCTCCAGAGGTGGAGGGGAACAAAGGGGGGTGATTGCGGGAAAAAAAAGACACGGCACGAATTGAACTGGGGGACAAAGTTTTGGCCAACGGGTCAAAGAAAAAAGATTGACTTGGGTGGGGGGGGGGGAATCGCGCAAAGGCAGGGGGGAGAAGAGTAAACAACAGGGTGAAAAAGGCGTTACCGGGCAAATGAGGAAGTCTGAAACATCATGGAAGGGGAGAAGCATGTCCGTCCACCAGGTGATGTGAAAAATTAGGCGGGAGGAAACGTAAGGCTCACTGATGTTGCGAAGGAGCCGTTAAGCAAAGGAAAAATCAGGGGGAAAGGGCACGGATTATCATGCTGGGTAAGTACAAAACGGAAAACGTCGGGACAATGTCGGCGGGATGAATGCAAAGAAGTCGTAAACTAAACGGAAGAGAGATTGCACAGGGGGAAAACGCAAAAAACACCGCTCTCGCTAACTGCTGTCTAGTCCCTATCGCTTTGTGGGGGGGAAGACGAAGGGGCTGATCGGGGGTGAAAAAAACGGATCCTGCCGATAAGGGGCTACGCCAGACGGGTAGGTTTTGAAAAAAGTGTTGGTCAGGGGAGCAAAAACTGAAAGCAGGAAAGAGGGGGCAGGAGGAGCAGAGGACAGATGCTACGGGGGCCTTCCTTCGTCAGGGGCAATGGGGGAGGATAGGGAAGTTTTAGGAGGGGCAGAGGGGACTAAAAAGCGGGCCTTAGGGGGGGAGAAGTTGGAAGAAGTCGAAAAAATATATAATGTAAAGACACCTATCTTGCGAAAAGCGGGTCGACATTTCCCGGAAGGAGGTAACGCAAAAGTTTCATCTTGGGAGACGGGTTAAAAAAAGGGGGTAAACAACACTTAGTAAAATGGGACCCCGATTTCGTAGGGGTGGCCATCGGAGCTCGTCAACTTCGCGTTGAAGGGAAGCAACACACTACTAATAGCTAGTAAAAATAGGGGAAGGGCATGGAGGAACGACCGAAGATAGAGTCTCGACTACCGTTATTTCCGATGGATGGCACCACGCTTACAGAAAGGGGCAATTTTGCAGGAAAAAAAAAGAAAGGGTGGTAACCCGGTGCAACGAAGACATTTAACGAAAAGCTTCATGTTCAGAAAGTTTAACGAAAACCGCGCGCATAGAAAAAATCAAACCAGGAATCAAAATCGTCTCAGAGTACTCAAAGAAAAACGAAATGAAGCTTTCTGATCCTGGGCAAGGTTCGAAAAACAGTCGATCCTTTAAAAGAATAAGAAATAAAAGTATCTGGTCACTAAACAGGGGGCAATGTAACGCTCGT
>Ga0179593_1392061_pt1 | contig 11591 bp, 9 predicted proteins | sample CZODoug2_1_08_16_FD_185931 | JGI IMG/M metagenome (GOLD analysis project Ga0179593, IMG submission 185931) | Vadose zone soil fungal communities from Angelo Coast Range Reserve, California, USA - CZODoug2_1_08_16fungal (PacBio error correction) | ecosystem: Environmental > Terrestrial > Soil >...
CTAAATGCAATAACTGAACTAATCACGTGGTGAATGCTGCGCGGTGGTGTAGAGCAAGGATAGGCCAAGACCAAAAGCGCGGTTCTTTGCAGGGATAAAGAGGGTGGTGCAGTCCGAGAACTGCAGGAAAAGACCGCGCCAACTAGCCGCAACGCTGAAGCAGCCAATGGCCGTCCACGACACGACAAGGCCAGACGGCTCATACAGTCCCATTTGTAAACGCTTATGCAGACAAAGTACACAAGACCACAGAGGACAATAAGGACCTCAGCGGGACGCGAAACAAAGAGTAGAGTCACGAGCCTGCTCGGGAATGGCGCAAGACGCCCCCAGGAACCCTGCAGGAAGTCCTCGGACGGAGTCTCACTCTGGGTGAATTCCAATGAATGAAGAGTGAAAGGTCGCGGCTGACTGGGCTGCTCATTGTTCCAAAGACAGAGGGGAGTGTGCCAGAGTAATTTTTTGGGAAAACGGGAAAATCTGCTATCGGCGTCGCCCGCGACCAATTGCGCCGTTAAACTCGCTGCGTGTCGGACTAGGGAGGGGGAAGCACGACTACAGGGACTCTGCGGGAAATAACGACACAAGGAAGGGGGGAGGAATGCACGTTAGCCAGAAAAGACAAAAAACTTCTCGACACTATAAGCAGTGGACTGTAGCGAAGAAATACTCTGGTTCGGCTCCAAGCGCAACCAAGCACCACAAAACACGAACCCCACTACCGGTATCGGAAAGAGGCAAGGGGGAAGTCAAGAGTGAAACGCTCGTGAGAAAACCTACAACAAGAGGGGGCAAGCATTGGGTGGTAGGATGAGCAAAGGAGAAAAGTTTCATCGATGCAAGGTGTACCGTATTCTTTAAGTATGCAAGAATAACGTTTTGGGAAGCAACTCACACGCTAAAAACCCAACCATTTGTGCGAGGGAAAGAAATCGTTAATAGGAGTGGGCGCCTAGGAGAATGCCGACAGATTCATAATGCAACACCACATGTGCTGTGTCCGTGCGTGCCGGCAGTTACGCCCACACGCAAACAGCGAACGGCGACTAGCCAACCGAAACATCCATAGGAAAACATCGCGAGTTGAAGAACTGCCAAACGACCACCACTTCCCCAAGGTGAAGGCTCCTGGAGAGAAACTGCGGTAGGGGAGGACAATCCGCGAAGAAAGACGCCAGGAAAACAGACAAGGGCGAAAAAAAAAACAACACTATAACACACGACAAACACATAAAAAAGCAAACGGCCATCCAACATCATAAAAAACAAAGGAAAACTCTCTTCACCAAAGACCCTCGAAGGAAGTGCACGACAGTGGCACAATGCTCAAAACAAAAAAGGGAAACAAGTACGCAGCGGGGGGAGGAACTGAACTAAGAGGCTCTCAGGTTCGCGCAACCGGACAGCAATGAACCGGCGATTGGCGTAGGAAGGAGCGTGTCGAACATGTCTGCCGGTAAGCGAGCAGAGCACAGTCAAAATGAGGAGGAAAGGCAATGTCAGGGGTCGCCATGTCGCATGTCAAGCCCAATCAAAAACACTCAACTACCCCCCCTGAGAAGCCCTATAGGTCCTACGTTAAGTGTCGAGCGAGGACGCAGAGTCCTGGAGCGGAAAGAGGGCAAGATGATGTGCGTGGCCACATGGGCCATGTTCGAGGAGACTGTCTAACCGACGGATGCAGTCGCCTGTGCCCCTGGGTATGCCCAGTATCCGACCCAAAAGCAAAAAAGCAAAGAAAAATACGTTTCTGGGGGACCTGACAAGGGTGCTTGAGACATAAGGGGAGCCAGCGGGAACAGCATATTACGATAGACAAAGCTGGTGTCAGCACAAACGGCCATGACAGCTCATCTCGAACATCGTCACGAAAACTGTCCCTCGGCGCCCGATCATGATGGGTCAGGAATGCAAGAAGACAACGAGGGTCGCGTTGGGGGCTAAGAGAAGGAGGCTACGTGCGTGAGTAGAGCCCGGCAGTGAAAGGGGGGAAGTCATACATGGCAAAACAAACACGAGAAGTGGGGTAGCTGCCGCGTTGCGGTCAGAGATCATAAAAGAAGCAAACCTTGCAAAAGGCCCGTTGTGACTGTAAACTAAACGCTCGAAGAAAATGGATGATTGCAGACGGTTCGTACTTGGGAGGTTGCTCGGAGGCGAATCCTGGTATAAACAACGGCTGAGACACACGCAGTAAACAGAATGCGCTCACTGGCTGTATCAAGGTGCAAGAGTCGGATGGCGAACCATCTCAACCAGACGAGTCACAGGTGGCGCCCTCTAAAGGACGGAAGCTGCGCAACGATCGCTCTAGCTGCTGAAGAGAGAAACAGGCGGGGGCCAGAGATAACGATCGGGCAAAGCCTACGAGATACAAAAGAAGCAGAAGGCGGTACGGGTGTGATAAGCCCCGTGCTAACATTGCGTGACACAGGAGGGATGGGGCGAAGTTAGAAGAAAAAGGAAAGTGTGCTCAACGGAGGGCAATCTCGACGCACTCGAACGCGTCGATGATCTTGTGAATTGCGTCGAAATCGTATAATGTAGATTAGCGGAGAAATGGGGGCCGGGGATACCAAGACGGCGACCAATCTGACTAATGTGCCCGAGGGAGAGACTCAAACGGCGACGAAGGAGGTGCGTTGTGAAGCGCGGAGCTTAGGGGTAAACGCGCCGACTTTACTCGTGGTACCCGAACTCTCGGGCAGCAAATACTGATCCTGTGGACACACGGAGCGAGTGAAGATCTCCGGATCTGACTGGTGAAGAATTCGACAAAAAACGTACCGGGGGGAAGAGGTTCATTGGGGGTCCAAGGGGAAAAAATCTCGGAAATAGCAAAAATGGGGCCCGAAAAACAGAACCTGTTCAATTCACTACGAGAGTTTCGCGTCATGTCGAAAGCAGGCAAGATGGCCAACCGTCGCGAAGAAAAGAGTGTGCCACTCGAAATTTCAGCATTTGCAACCAGGGTCCTGCAAGCGCCGGTTGGTGGTGGGGCACGGGGATGGAGCGCCCGCGAAGGTGGCAGAAAAGCAACACTCACCTCAAACCAACTGAAAACAAAGTACCGGGGAGAAGAAACGAGGCGCGTAGAGAGTGTTCGCAGTCATGGAGACGCAGGGACTATTCCGACTACATGGGCTAAACAAGCTCCGACTGGAAGGAATCGGGGGACAAACGGAGCCTCAAAAGACAACCCGAAGACAAGAAGAGGACCAACGTAAAGAGTGAGCAAAAGGATACAGGCCTTTCCTGCAGGTAGGGCAGTCCCGTAAACCGAGAGAAGGATCGTCGGCATTGGCCTCTGACCAGGCGGTACACACGCAAGGATCCACGCCAGGATCATAGAAAAACGGCGGATTCCGCCCGTATAACTGTGAATTTCCGCCAGGTAAACGTAGTCGAGGGGCAAAACACTCAAAGAGCAACACACACAACGCGCACGGGCGGCACAGGCGTCCCCCGGCACGAAAAATTACCAAGGACGCTTGACCGAAAAAGATGGTCCATACAGAGCGTCGCCTCACACTTTCTGGGGAGAATCGGAGAACAATACGGCGGAGACTAAACACGTGGCTGTACAAAGTACGGTATCGGTACGGTGCCGTACATACACTGCGTGGCCGCGAAACGGGGCGAATAGCCGGTACTATCGTCGCTTGGTGCGGCTCGGACATCCAGAAAGAAGAGAGGGATCCATGAGGGGAAAAATGCTCGGGGCATCAAATCAAAAAGTTCTGCGTGCCTTACAAGCGCTACACCGGTCCAAAAGGCGACGCCACGTCGGAGGGACTGATCCCGTCTACAGACACCGCTATCTAATGCACGGGTGCTATCGCTAACTGACCGTTCATACGGCAATGAAAGAGGGGCCCGCACGTCGTAAAAAAAAAAACGTGCAAATGCAAGGCAGAAGCATGATCGTACAGAGACACACCCAGCCCCCCGAGGTCAAGGCAGAAAGTCAACAATACGTACGGGGGTGCGAAGCAAGCGCGACACGGCTTCAACACACAACCATTCGGTGTGCGCTGACCGGCCCAATCTTAGGGAAGAGGCGCTGTGGAAGAGCCTCATGGGCACCACCAAAAGGACGCCTGGAAAGGAGGCTGCGAGCATACGTCGCGACGATAGCACAGTGTCAACCAGGGGGCGACATATAAGGCTACCTGCGATGAATGGGTGGATGACTAGCCCTGATAGCGTCTGTCGGGTCGGCTCTGCGATGTCCCCCCAAGGATTTTGGAAGCAGAAACAGCCACAATCTACTTAGTCACGGGGAGGCGAGAAAAGCAAGGCGCCTGAAATCGCACCCGGAGGTGGGGGGGAGGAACCGTCAACCGGGTAAGAGAAAATAACACCGAAGGAGGGCGGGGGATCAACCGCTCGCGGAAGAACTTAGAAACGTGTGACAAAAGGAAAAAAGGGGAGATGGCATTGCGAGTACCCCCAACACCAAAAGGGGGGCTCGCGCACGGACTTAGAGGTGAAGTTAGTGGATTGACTTAAGTGGGGAAAAAGCGGAACAGCGGGCTCTTCACCTGGCCTTCCCTAGAGGGGGCACAAAAAAAGAACGTGGGAAGGGTCAGGGTTTAGCTTGGATGATCGGCAGCAAGGGAACTGGGGCCGCCAGACCTCTTAGGGTGAGGAACCATGCGTCCAAACCCCGGCTGAGTCACCTGGAGAAAATCACATGAAGCGGGCGCGGATGTGACTCGGGGGAAAGGACAAACGAAGGGCCATAAACTCAACGGAAAGGGGCTAGAGGAGACCCTCAAGAAGCCTAAAAAAAGAGTTTGGGGACCTAACAGTTTCGTCGACTCAGGTCCAGACCGGGAGTAAGAAAACCGGGGTGGGAGAGAAAAAAAAAAAAAATTGTAGGTGAAACAGGGTGTTGATTGAGACTTTGGAAAATTCAGTTCGATCCTAGGAGCCGGGGCTCTACAGAGACGGATTAGTGAAAAAGGCAAGTCGACCCAAGGAACATAGTGGCATATAGCTTATTCACGAATTTTGGAAGCGTTCGATATCCCAGGAGGGATCAAGACAAAATAAAACCATGAAAGCCATTATGAATGTCGAGTCAGTAAAATCCGGGGGGGGGTGCCACGCCCTCCGTGTGGTGGGCGGGTTTATTAAGAGGCAAAAAAACAGACAATTAAATGGGAAAATGTCGACCGCCTTATAAAGCCACTCTCTGTTGAAAATGACACCTCCGAAAAATTGCCTGGGGGATGTTGCCCGGATCAAACACGAATCGTCGGTCAAAGAAACGCGAAGGGTCGTGACTCCCTGGGCCCAAATAAGGTGACTTTCGAAGACCATGGCCGAGACGTAGAAGAAACACAAGCAAAAGTTGCCGGGCTGTGAAACGAGCCTGGTCTTCGACGAGAGCCCGCACGGATTCATCTCACCTTAAAAAAGGGAGTGGCGTTGCACAAAAGGAAGCGAAAGCGGGGGGGAGATTAGGGGGGTAGGCCTCAACTTCAAGTTGCAGGGCTCAAATTCAACAGCTGGGTCAGAACCAAAGACAATGCCTGATCGACGTGTCGCTTTGTCCTATCAGGAGGGTCAAGGAGTGAGAAACAAGAAGAGGGTTAAGAAAAGCTGGAAGACCGAGAAAAAAGAAAGCAAAAAACAAATTATCTAGGGGGAAAGAGTAAGATGGATCCTTTCACATAAAGACGGGAGTCAAAATCGCGGTGAGCGCTAGCTAGAGATTGAAACAAACAACCTCACAAGATGGCGAAGCCGCAACTGCTATGTCTTGGAAGCGCTGGTGCCTCATCCACCTCCAAGACGGGGGGGGGCGCTGAAAAGAAGAGCGATTGCTCGGGGAAACTGTACAAAGGGAACCAATAAGAAGGCAGTTGCGGGAGGGCCGGGCGTAGACTCCGCAGCTTTCAATTCATTCGGAAGCTCAAAGAAACCTGGGCTTGCCTCGGAAGACGACCGGGGACTACGAAAGTCAAAGGAAGGGTGCAAAATGGAACGACAGGATGGGGGCGTCATAGGAACGTGTGGATTCCAGGAGCAACACTAAAGGATCAAACCGGGCAAAAAGTGAATCAGATTACTTGATATTACCAAGATGATTTCTAAGGAGGGCATGAAAGGGAAAAAACAGATGGGTTTGATTAACTTAATAACCCAGAACAAAAATTCTTCCAAAAGGAGGGCGACCGGAGAAGACTCGACATTCAGAATGGGGGGCATGGCACGGTCCGGGGTTAGGACGCAATGGGACTCTCATTAAAAAATAAAAAATGTCAGTGCCAGACAACAAACTCATATCTCCTAATCACACAGGGGGGGCAGTGGCCAATGACGGTCCTGAACTTCTGACGAATCCGGATGAACAAGGGCTAACTTCAAGGAGACATCGAAATTAGGCAGTGGCAACCGGCTAAACAAGAACCGGGATTACGAAAACTGGGGAAAAAAAATGTAGCTGCGACAAGTGAACTGTAAGTCGGGGGAAAAATCAGACTGGGTGGAAAATTCATCAGGCGTCCAGAGAGGGAATTTTTAGTTCGAGGCTGCCAGCGAACTTTCCCCCGATACCCGCCTAGACCGAGTCTCGAAGGATACGCTGGGCGAGCACCTGTGGGGGAAGCCTGTCGAGGCGTCGCACAAGGGAAGATGTGGTCTGAGGGCAGAAGACAACAAAAAGCCCCAATAGGAAAGGTCAAGGTATAGATCGGAAGGGGTCTCGCCATCGCAATTTTCTCTGACAAACGGGAAGAACAATACTATAAACATACTCTAGAGTGCTAGGGAAGAAAGTCGGGTGCACGGGACAAAACCGAAGCCAAAGAAGGCCCTCAGCACAAAATTCTAGGCGACGGTTGAACCAATCCAACCTTCCATTGGTTACAAAGGGAGAGGATTGAAGAACGACAGAAAATGGCTTTTTGCTGATGCATGTCAAAAAAAGAAGTGGTGGAAGCTGAAGGGGCGTATCAAGGGGGGCCGCCTCAGGAGGGATAGGGGTACCACTGGGGATCCCGGGAAGACCGCGTTGCTGCTTGTGTCACCGTCGTGCAAAAGGAAGGGGGGACGATCGACAGGCAAGAAGCGACGACGAGAAAGGGGGGTGGAATGCAAAAAGATGTAAGGAGACGAATGGCGACTGTTACTTGGACGGCCTCCAGGGGGGGCATGAGCTGCGTTGTTTCACGACGGATTACGGACGGGCTTATAAAAAAGTCGCGAGACTGGATGGGCAAAGCGTAAAGCGAAAGACTGTGCCGCTTAAGACTTGCCCGCCCTGGGAGTGTCTATCAAAAGGCAGAGCCAGAATGGGATGCAAGAAGCAAGATTCAGGGAACGGAGGAAAGGAAGGGAAAAGGGTACATCTTCCGTAAACTCAGAGGTTCCTCTCGAGGGGACGGGTTCCAATAGGTTCGGACGACTTTTCCTTTTGAGAAAGCTGCTCGCTCGAACTGGAGTTCCGGGATGTCGACCGCAGAATCCGAGGGAACTCGGACGAAAATCGAACAGGCAGGGAAAAAGACGAGGCGCTGGTTATTGCAGGGAAGAACCAGCGGGCTAGTCCTAGAAAGCGACGGCCAAGTTCAGAGGGAATTGTTCATCGCCTCACACAACAAAGTAGGGAAGAGCCAAGGAAGGAGGGGAATTATACGTCCCGAGACTTCTAAGATCTCCTTAAGCCGGTTCATGCATCCTGCAGAACTCCAGCGAGATTCGTCTTAAAGCAAAGGGACGTCGAGCGCCATAATTATCCAACAGAGGGGCGCCATCCCGAAAAAGAAATTCAAGGGGGTCTATCAACTGGCAACAAATGGAAACAACTCCGCACATGAGTTGAAATCTGACCAATCAGAAGCGCTGCGGAAGGGGGGGAAAAGGAACCCCCGAAGACATGGGAATATGAGTAACTTCGGTCAGGGGAATCATTCTATAAAGGATCAGCGGGGCTAAGCGACTGGAGCAGGAAAAAAGAGTCAATGTCGGCGCCGGGCCAGGGACGTCGGTCGGATGCTCTCAAGCGGCAGCAGCCAGGGATCAAGCGACGGGGTAGGCCATCGCACATCCCTCGTGAAACAAACTTCGCGCAAATCGCGTAGAAGGACCCCTGCTTCACTGAGAATCGCACCACAGTTCAAGCTCCAGAATGGCAAAACCTTCCTATCCAGCGGGACCTGTTGGCAAGGGGCAACGACGGGTTCACAAAACAAGACGACGTCTGCTGCCAAGAAATCTATGGGAAAAAGTGACAAGTCCAGACTCCTATGACAGACAGAATGAAGCGGTTGTGCGATTCAACACTGATTTTGCCGGCATAAGAAAAACGTCGTCGTGTTCCACGAATTAGCCTCAAGGAAAAAAAAAAGCCGTGGGGGGCATTGGGTCAAAAAGCCAAATTTGGTCCGGCGGGAAGGGCCCTCGTCTCAGGCAGGACGCGGTCCCCATGCAACATTCTACGTGAGGGACAAAAGTATCGCGCCGGCGGGGAGCGATGAAGGGATGTCTGGATCTAATTTTTGGAAAAAAGGGAAACAGACGCCGGCGCAAAGGTAAAAGTGAACATCAGGTGCACCCAAGGTCCTGATGGGCGGGGGGGAGCGTTGTCGAGGACAGCCCCTGTACTTCTCCATACACATGTCGTGGGCGACGAAGGAACCGACACCACAACGGCTTGATCAGGGACCCGAAAGTGAAAAGATCCCATGAAAGATTCTTTAGGAGGTGGAAGAGAGTGGCAAAATACAGATCAATGGGTCAGGGCGCCCCGCGATCCGAATCCTGAGAAACAAAAAGGAGTTTTAAAGGGGAGCGACCTCTTCAGACCTTCTTCTCCAAGGTTGTCGGGCGGAACAAGAGGGAGGGTGGGCCCGGGGAACAAGGGGGGATCAATATGGCTACCTGAAATTTCGCCCCTCACGAGATATGAGTCAGAATTCAGAACAGCATTTGACCCCTGCCATAAAAAAAAAACAAAAAAAAAAAAACACCTGTGTGCAGGTGAAGAATTACCTTTTTCCGGAAGGGGGGAGACGCAAAGGCCAAGATGCCGGACCAATACCACGTAGAAGAGGAAGGGCGTTATTAAATGGGCAGGCATGGAAAATCAACGGAAACCAGAAGTGGGAAGTTTTTGGGCGGGGGTTTATATTACAAAAACAGCGGGGACAGAAACACGGGGTAAGACCTCGCGAGGAGAAAGCCCCTATCCGGAAGGCACCAGCCGCAGAATCTGATTCAAACTGCCGGACAAAAAGCCGGCAAGGGGATGAGTTCGGGGTGGGGCTACAGAATCGTCTTCAAAACAAAGAAAAGGAAGGTCGCTACCATGCAGGTGCAAAAAGTTCCTTTGACTGACGACGCAGCTCTTGTCTCTGGGATCTTCAAGAACCAGGGCTAAGAAGATTGGAAGAAGCATAGGTCACGATAGCTTCGGCACCGTTCCTCGGGAAAACTTAAAGCAGGGGGGGGGGGACCGAAAACACCATTCTACGATCTATTTCTTGAGCCGCAAAACGGAGGAGGCGTCAAACACAAATAAAAAAAACAGCCAGTGCTCCCGCTGAAGGGATCTGGGATGAAAAATCCCTCAGAAGGTTCTTCTGCACACCGAGATTGGGGGCATGCAGCCATCTGGGATGTGAACTGCTAGACATGCATCCTCAAAAAACCGGAAGTGATATACATGTCTGGAAACATGATGACTTCAGGAAAAAGAAAAACGCCGGGGGAGAGGGCGCAGAAATGCGGCCGTATCATCACAAGAGAACACCTTCAGGGTTCACGTCAACTTTAAAAGCCGATGTTAAACTAAAGCTGGCAGGTTCGGCTACAAGAAAAAAGGATAGATGACAGAGACTGTGTAGCAGGGACCACGCATGGGAAGGACCGCGATGATGACTGGCTCCAAATCACAATCTTAAAGAAGGGTCCAGAGAACTGACTCTCAGACAGAGAACAGGGAGTCGAAAGGGAAGGGATTTCACGGCAAGGGTTGGCCCCAAAACTGCCGTCTCGCGTCATCTTCTCGGACAAAAAAAATGCCCAAAAGACCAGGACAGGGTGAGCAAGGCCGTATGGGGAAAGTACCGAGAGTGGGGGGACTAAAGGATATCGGCTCGACCAAGGTTAACATTCCTCCCCATTTGGGGAATGGAATAAAAGATACACGGATGGCTTGGGGGCAGGAGGAAGATACTTCATACTTGAGTGGAAGTGGGCATCGTATCCTTTGTATTGACCCACCCTGGTACTCCACAAAAAGTCATTGCAAAGGAGAGAAAAGGCTGCCGAAAAACGATGTGGCTTGGCCCAATGAAGGTCGAAGTCGCGCAGAATCCCAAAGTCGACGACGAAAATAAAGGAAGACCTCAGACAGGGAAACCTTCTCAAAAAGAAACGTCTTCCGGAAAAATGGGAGACGACCAATGAGAAGCAAGGACAGATTCGCAAATGTAGGGGGGAAAAAATACCTGGTGGTCTTCGAACGAAGGCGCAATAGAGGAGAGAAAGCAAGTGAAAAAAGAGGCGGGCCATTCCGCGAAGTTGACCCCATAAACCAAAGGAAAGGAAGAAGCTACGTTCTAGCATCCGGGGAGAAGAGGACAGAAAAAAAGTGTGGTCGGCCCATGAGGGATTCACTAAACCAAATAAGAAACCACCATATGTCACATGGGGTTCCTTATCGTGTTAAGGGGGAAAAACGCGCATTGTAAGCTGGGCACCCAAGAGAAGATAGGCAATAACATGCAAAGACGAAGGGAGGTCTTCGAAAAAGACCATGACTGGTTCTGTTACTTGCCCTGACAATATTGGACCTCAATGTCCCAAAGCTTCAAGAGCGAACGAGCTGGAAACCCCAGGAAACTTCTGCGGTTGAGATACGTCGAGGGGGGGGGGACACGACACTTGTTCGTTTGACCTTCAAGTGCAAATCCGGGGCATACAACAAAATCAGGGGCAGGGATCAGGGCACTGCGGAGGGTCGCAATTGACCAGTGACACGTCTAAGCGAGAGGCAGGGAAGCCGAAAGCTGTGGTGAACGAGGCCGTACCGTCAATTGCGGGCAAGGAGCAAGATAAAGGTGTGATGAGGTACCCTTATCGACTAGATTGACGTTGTCTAATGAATTGGGGGGGAGCGGTTAGCAGCAGAGAGAGTGGACAGGGGGGACACAGGTGGATCAAGGGGCATTAGCCTCAGGGAAAATTAGTCTGGATGCTCAGAAGATCCTACGTCTTAGAAGGGGGAAGCTGACGAAAGATGGGGAAGAGATATTCCAGGAAGAGGAAGAACCGCGTGGCTTGGGAAAAGAATTTAAACTGAGGGAGATAGGCAAGGGGGAAGAAATTCCACACCCTCCGAGAAAAAAAAAATGGTCTAAAAGGAGTGGTGAGGAGAATATGGGCGGAGACGGGGATTCATTTTGCATTCAAGGAAGAGACAAGGTTCAGAGGGAAAGACCTCTGTAAGAGTAAGAAGGACTCGAAAAACGTAGCAGACCGAAAAAGGGAACGGGAAACGAAGAAAGTTTCAAGAGGAAAAGCCGCGGAGTCCCGGATAGGGAAGGATCCGGGACGGCCTCTTGCAGAAGCCTTGG
>Ga0179593_1508610_pt1 | contig 11591 bp, 14 predicted proteins | sample CZODoug2_1_08_16_FD_185931 | JGI IMG/M metagenome (GOLD analysis project Ga0179593, IMG submission 185931) | Vadose zone soil fungal communities from Angelo Coast Range Reserve, California, USA - CZODoug2_1_08_16fungal (PacBio error correction) | ecosystem: Environmental > Terrestrial > Soil >...
CTGAACCCAGGAAAAGAAGAGAAGGGGGGAGAAGAGGAGGGGGAGGAGGGGATTAATAACTATCCTCACCAACGCCTGATCGCACCAGTCCCCCTTCAGTGAAGATGTTTGGGAACAGAAAACTTAGGGGGAAGAACTAAGAGAAGGCACATCCAGTTCGAAAGAATCCTCAGCCACAAAAAAAAAAAAGGGGGGGGGGGGAAAACAAAGGAGAAGAGGGGAGGGAAAACGCTACACAGCAAGGCCTCCCAGTTTCACGGAGAACAGCGGAATTTGATGGGGAAAAAGCCAGCGCGTGTCAATGCGAGAAGTCCTCTGAGTAAAAAACGGGGAAAAGGGGAAAAATACATTCTCGTTGTCTTGCTAAACCGGAGGTAACCGATTAAAACAATATCGCTGTTGATATCCCCATCAGGGAAGAAAAAGACCAGAAGGAAGTTTGCCTACTTTATGAATCACGGCGGTCGCGGGAGCTTCTATTAACATCGGACCCATTTTTTCAGGAGGGTTCGGAGAGGGGGAAACATGCTCCAACTTAGCGAAAGCCGACGCCATCAATCAAACAGGTGCGAAAAAAGATTTCGGTACGAGGTGAAAAGGGGGGGGGCGCGGAGCTTCTCCGGACGGCACAGGTGGGGCGGAGCGGTCGCGTGGTTGCCGGGGGAGAAGAACTCAGAAAAACTCGCGTACCAGCACTTGATCGGCGCAAAGAATCGTGGACTGAGGGGGACTGCTCGGGCACTTACTTGGAAAAGGGTGCGAAAGGGAATTGGCCGCGACCTGGGATGGGCCAGTGGCCGAGAACCATGTTTGGACTTCGGACCTCAGTGATTAACGGGGAAGGAGAAAAAACCTTGGGGTGTGAGCACGCTTCAAAAAAGATTGGCAATTTCAATGGAACAGTTGGGAGAGGACGACTCGAGGAAATGAGAAAAAAAATGAAAACTCGTAAAGGGAAAGGGGAGGGTGCTTCACCCAGAAACCTCCCGCCGCGATCCATCCTAGTCAGGAAACATGTTATTAGAGGCCTAAATCTCCTACTCGTCAGAAAAAACCAGAGGGGAGAAAAGACGGGGGGAAACCTCGAACCCTGTTTCATTATAACCAAAAGAGCCAAAGGAACTTGATGAAAAAAGGGAGGATCCAAAACATCGCCGGAAGATCTATTCATCGTCCGTAAAAGAGGGAAAAAAAAAAGAAAGGAAAACGCGCAGCACAAAGATCTCAAAAAAACCTGGTCGCCGTCTCCGAACTCGGCTCGTCGTAATCAGGGGTCAAAAAAGGGCGGCGGAAATTGCGGGGGGACTAGCTGTGGAAAGGGGACGTCTGTCTGCTAATCGCTAATTTGGTCCCTGCCCGTCAAATTCAGCGCAAGCTCAGTAAGGTGGAAGGAAAAGACATCTACGTGGAACCCGTCTAGTCTGGGGCCAGGAGGGCCAAAGAAGGAAAAGGGAAGAAGAGACAGGTTACATCATTACACAAAGTTCGATGTAAGCGGACAGTGCTTTGGCTAGAGTGCCTAAAACATGGGGGGAAGGAAACCGCAGCCCAGATAACGTCCTGCTGAAAGGATAGGAAAGTAAAAAAAACCGGGGAGGAAAGGAAAAAGACGGGTCAACGTTGCCCTTGACGCCGGGAAAGATGAAGCAAATTATGAGGCGGAATCGGGAAGGCTTCGGCCAGCGGGGGTAATGGAAAAGGAAAAAATAAGGGGAAAGGGGGGGGGGGGAGCAACTATGGCGACGGAAAAGGGAACCTAATAATCTCGGCGCAGGTGTAGCAAGTATTGGGAAAAGTAAATCACCCTTTTGGAAAGAAGGCTGAGGTGATAGGGAGAAATTCCTCCCATGTGGGGGCAACTACAAAGAGATTCCTGGGGGGAGGGAAGGAGGGGAGGTTTGGGTTCTGAGGAACATAATCTAAACAAGAGGTTGGGTAAATGGGATGACCAGCCTTGAGGGTCAGCCAACCCCTTGTAAGAAGCACAAGCGAAGGAACTCGCAGTGGGGGAGGACTCTGCTCGACATTGGGGGATGAAGGAGGGAAAAAAAAGAGGTCGGAAAGGAAGGGCTCAATCGACCAGGATCACGACGTGGTGGGGCGGATGAGCGCAAGGCTCCAAAAGACGGGGCAAAAAGGGGGGAGAGAAAACCGTACCGGGAAAAAATTCAAAAACCGTAGCAAAGAGTCGGGAAAAATAAAAACCTGAAGAGGGGGTCCTGGTTTGCCTCTACCAAATTTCCAACCACTACGAAAAAGGCAACGCAAAGAGAAGAAAAAAAAGGGAAACTCACTTGACAGTCATCTCACAAAAAGGAGGAAAGAATTAAAAAGCTGGGCACAAGGGGTAAGGGGTGGGTTTCGTTCCCGAGAAAAGGGGCTGTGGAGGCCGTAAGTGGAAAGGAAGGGGGAGGAGAAAACGGAAAAAAGTACCATTATTGGATGCGATTCGGGGCCAAGTGGAAAGAGGTGCTGATGGGAACGAAGAGGAAGGAACGGGGGGGGGGGTTTGCTGAACTTTGGCAAGCCTGGTGGAAAGGGAGTATCATGCCAAAACAAAAAGAGTTGGGGCCCTGGTAGTGGAAGGGAAGGGACAGCCAACAAAAGGGGTAAAAGAATCGAAGCGAGAAAGAGGAAGACAACCTGGGGGAAAGGAAAAGAGGGAACCTTGGAGTACGACAAGGCGGGAGACGACATCAAGGGGACTGGGGGAAAAGGAAAACCGGGGGGGGAGGGAAGGAAGGACAAAGGTGAATAGGCTTAAAAAACAACGAAAAAAAAGGAGTACAACGACCCAAGAAGCCGTTTGAGTGGGAAAAAAAGGGACTGATGTCATCACCAGGTCAAAAAAGGGCGGGGGCCAAAGAGGGGAAACAGGTTTTCCCTGTATAGGAGAGAGGGGGCTCCCGCACATGAAGTGAAAAGGGGGAAAAAAGGCCGGAAGTACCCCCGCTGGCGAAAAGAAAAAACGAGAAAATTCCTCGAATAAGCAGGTGACATCTTCGAGGCGGTAAGCATGGGGAAGGGCAAGGAGGACTGGGGGGCTGCAAAAAAGGATTAACGTGTGGGAAACCTTGTGGGGGAAGCTCAGCAGAAAAAAGAGCAGGAGGGAAGAAAAAAAAGGGACCCTGAGGGTTGAAAAAAAAGAACAGACAGGAGGAAAGTCGAAGAAAGTACGCTCAAAGAAAAAAGGAATGAAGAGGGCTGGGAGACAGAAAAAAAGGGGAAACGGGAACAAGCCTGGGCAAATACAACGGGCGGATCATTAGCAAGGTCGGGACAGTAACTTGACAAGGGACTAAGGGTGCAGGAAAGGGCGCCCGTAAGCATTGGAAGCAGAATTCATGAAAAAAAAAGGACATCCAGCTCTTGATCAAAGGCAAAGCCCATTCAGGTTGCAGCGCAAATGGCAGGGCCCGGGGCTGGACCAGGACGAAAAGGAAAGAAGACGAGCAAGACAGGGAGAAAACCGAGAAAAAAGGAATTTCTGCATTGAGACTGCAGGGGAGAATTGCAGGGTCACCGGGAAGGGGGCTTGTGGGAGAGTCTTCCCTCGCGGAGAGGGCTGAGGGATAAATCCCAGTTCGTCTGGGTGCCATTCCTGGCGGAAAGGTGGTGGAGAAGAAAAAAAGGGGAGAGGTGAAAAATTCTCCTCCTATTTCTGTTGCCGAAAGAGGTAAAATGTCGCCAACTCCAGGAGGAAGGGGGAAGCCTAATGGAAGAAGGAGCTACGGAAGACGCTAATGAAAACACCTACCCGAAAAAAAGGGAAATTTTTCGGGGGCCTTGACAGAAGGGGGGGGTTCGTGAATGCGAAAAAATGTCATGAACGGTGCCAATGGTGGGGGGGAGAGGAATGCAAAAGGAACCTAAATTCCGGAATCACCTTACGACGGAACATCAACAAGTGCTGAATCAAATGCAGCCCCCTTTCGCGGCCGAAACCGCTCGGAGAACAACAGGGGGAAAAAACATGCCAACCCCCAGAAATGTTCGGGTACCAAATCAGCACAGGCACGGGGGGCGGACTCGGAGTGTTCTCGAGAAGGGACAGAAAAAAAGCGGGAGGCGACCAAACTAATAAACCCAGAGGCCACGCGGGTTACAGCTGCCCAAAAAAAAAAAAAGAGCGGACCGTCACATACCGAGCCTACCTGGTGCGAGGGAGTAGGGAATGATTAGGATCTTTCAATGGTTTCGGGGCGACCAGAGCAATGGAAACTGACTAAGGCATTCTGCACTATTAATCTAAGCCCTAGGACCCGGAGCGGGTGAAAAATTTGCGGATCGTGCTGGCATGGACCGGATAAACGGGGGGGGATGCATGGTCGGAATTGACCCAAATAGGGAGAAAGTCAACCTTTACCCCAAACCTCTCCCAAAACACAGCGGCAGAAGGCTTTAAGTGAAAACTGGCCTCGGTTACCAGATTCTAAAGACCTGGCGCGAATGGGAAAAGTGCTGGAAGGGTGAACACACCAACCTGTCTAAACAAAAGGGGGGAAATGGAGAGAAATCACTGAGGTTTCCGCGTTGCGTTGGGCAGAAAGGCGAGGTTGCTAGGGGGGGGAAAAAGACAATCAACCGATGATCACAGAGGGGTCAAAAAATTGGAAAGTGGTGAAAAAAATTTTAACTTTCAGGACTGCGGGAAGGCGAGGGTGTGATCTACCAGCTCACCAATTCTTACTAAGCACTGAAATTCTTCGGATGGTTTTGCCCATCACTACTGGCCTGAGGACCCGGTAAGATCCGCACAAACAAGGATTGAAAAAGGTGGCTTAAAACCTGGCAAGAAAGAGGGGGGGCCTGAACTCGGAAAAACCGGGGAGAGAAATAATGGAGAGAAGGAGGGTCCGGCGGGAGAGAAAACCTCCACACAACAAAACCGGGACTGATGTGAAAGCTTGTTGTGAAATCCGTCAAAATCGGGGAAAGAGAAAGGGGGAAAGCACTCCTCAGGGGATGTCCAATCAGAATCGCAACAGCGACAGGCGGAAACCCACCCACAAGAGTCTCCTCCGTGAAACGGACAGCACCAGGCCGGGGGGTTCTGTTGGGAAAAAGGAAAGAAGAAGGGGGGGCGGCAGGCGTTCGAAGGGAACAGAGGCATAACTCATTCCGTGTGGGCGGGAAGGAAAGCCGAGGGGAAAAAATCGGCACCGAGGTCAGGAGCGAACAACTCGGGGAAGCTGAACAAGGGAAATTTCCGATTGCATAAAAAAGAGGAAAAATTCTGCTTCTGAGGAGCTCCTGGGAACGAAGGGAAGGACAGGGGTGGCATTAGGGGGGGTTGTAGGGGCCGGAACACTTAGCAGAAACATCCTGACCATTCTACTCTTCTTCTATCAGCTGGATGTGAGAGCAGGTCGAGCTTGGAGAAGTAATGTGAAAATTCTCGGGGTCAGGTGTGGGGAGTGGATGGGGTGGCAGCGAAGCCCGCCTGCAAAAAAGAATGCACCCAGAGGGTTACCAAATATAGGGATGAGAGGGTCCCGGGGGATCACATTCTGGGGCGGAGGAGGTTCAGGGGGCGCCCTTAGCAGGAGACGACGGGGCGGGGACAGTGAAGAAAAAAGCCAGGGGTGATTAAACATACTTGATCCGGAAAGGGAGAATATGGGGTGGAAGAAATCGGGAAAGAACAGTGGGAACATAAAGGGGAGTCAGGGACTCTTAAGGCACCACGAGAAGGGTGAGAAAGATCACGAAATTTCCCCAAGGAGAAGAACGGGAACAACTAACCTGAAGATCGCAGCAAAACGCGAAAGGGAGGCATCGTGGAAAAAACTACCCTTTCAGGAAAAAAGAGTAGCCCGGACGTGAGGAAAAAAGGAGGCCTGAGCATATACCAGAGGGTCGTAAAGGCTCTCTCATGAGACAGCAAGTTGCACTGAACGATGGACTCAGGCAAAAAAAAAGCACATCCAGGCCGAAGTGTCGACCGAGAAATACTGATTCTTCGAGCGGGGAATAAACCGGGGGGGGGGACTGAAAGGAAATTTCAGGGGAAAGATCAGATAATGAGGGGCGCGTTAATTGGGCTGAGACCAAAAAAAGGAAGGGAGCAAGGACTTTGTAAACCGGCCAGGGTTACGAAAAGTCCCTAAAAGGGCGTGGCCAGACGAACCGACAGCTGAAGGGGTCCATCAGAGAGTATCCTGAGGGTGGAGACAAGCGATGTCTCAGAAACGGTGACGGGGGGAAGCGCAAAGTGAGCTGAGCATTGGGGGTCGATTGCACCTTAAGGTCAAACCAGCGGGGGGGGGACACAAGAGACGAAAGGTAGACGGGGAGGATTCAGGACTTCTCAGCAAAGGGGGAAGACACCGCATCCCGGACCAGAGCCTAGAAAGAAAATGAGGTCGAGGAAAAACGTTGTTAAGACTTTCTAAAATCGGTGGGATAATTAGAAAGATGGTCCGGAGTGGGGGAGGTTAAGGGCGACGGAAGCCTCTAGCACAAGCAGGGACCCAATATTTGAAACGTCCCAGTAACCTGGGGGACCTGGAGCTTAGGAGGAGAGGGAAGGGGCCGTCATTGGGGAAGCGCTTCCACGGCACTGTAAGGGGAGGGGGGAAACTAAAGGGGTAAGCCAAGGCTGGGGTACCCCAGGGAAAATCATGCCTGATTGGAAAGACGAGGGGGAGGGAAAAGCTGACCTGCGCTGTGGGGAGATCAAGCGTCGCAGATCCCTTTCGTTATCCCCCCTTTCGGGGAAGGAAAGGGTTTGGCCCAGCCAACAAACCAGGGAACAACGATTGGGGGGAGGGGGAGATAATGGGAGGAGAAAAAAGCAGGTCAAAAGAAAAAACAATCCCCCCAGAACCATGCCCTGGGGTCTAAAATCAAAACACGTCGCCGCAAAAAAATGGGACGAGGGGAACCGTTTTGGGACTAGGAAAAAAAGTAATTCAAAAAAAATGGACAAGCGCATCGGAGGACCCAACACCATTAGGAAAAGGACAGAGGTGCTCTCATCAAACAACCACGTAGAGGAAGAGACGCGTACACCGGGTCATTGGGGACGGGTCCCTCCTACAGGGTGGGGGCTGTTCTCCTGAGGGGGGGAAAAGGAAAGGGAGGAAGGAGTCAAACAAGTCGCAATAGCCCAGCTTGTGCGGTGGGGCACTTTTTGCCGATTTTAAGGAAAAGGGCGGGAAGGGGGAGTTGTGGGGGGCTAATTAAAAGGGGGCAGGAAGGGTAAGAGATAAGAAACTCCACCAGGGTCGCCTGTCATGAGACCCCCATGCATAACAGGATACGAAAGGGGGGGAGGGGAAGTTCAATAGCACTGAGCCGAGGCGCAAGTGAGAAAGAGAGAAACTTATACTCAGAAATGACGACATCAGCCAAAGGGGAAGGGGACAGCCGGGTGCGATAAAGCCACATGTTGAATGCTTTCCCCCAAGAACCTACAAAGTCACGAACAAACATGGAAGCCGCTGGAAGGGGAAAAAATGCGGAGAACCTTTCCATAGCAGACAGTCAGGACAAAAGGGGGAATTTGGGCCAAATATGCGCGGAGAGGTATGAGATGCTGGGGCCGGTCGCCCTGATGAAAAAAAACGAAAAAAAAAAATGGAAGGACAAGATAAAGGCTCCTGGCGCAGCGCAAGAAAAATTCAACTCCTCAATTGATCATCTTCTGCCCCGGCGGAGATGACCAGGAACTTCTCGGGACAAACAGGAGGGGAAAAAAGGAGGGCAGGGGGAAAGGGGGGGTGGATCATGAAGTAAACCGCGATGCTGGGGACCAGGGAACATGGGTGGTGCCGAATCCAGGTAGGATCGAGCAAAACTGGGAAAGCTCCAGAGAAAAAGACTTGGAAAGAAATAATAGAACCTGTGAGGGAAGACTCAGGGAGGTGTCCACGGAGGGAGAACGTAAAACACTCTATGTCTGGAAAGCGGGGAACTCTGGCCAGAAGGGAAAGGGCGCTGGAAAATAAGGGGGAACGGGCAGGACAAAATGGGATAAAAGGGTCCGGAGCACATCATACCAAATCACAGGAGAGGATCCGAGCACGGGGGAACAAAAATTCACATTCCACGTGGGAAAGGGAGTAAAAAAAAAAAAGTCGACAAGTATCCGGCGACGCGGCGTCGAAATACCAGTCGGAAGATTATAAGGGAAGTGAAGTGAGGAGGAAAAATGACTACTGAAGAGCAGATTGGGGAAGGCGGGGATGTTATTCCACAAACTGGTCTTCTCGCGGTGGAAGAGAAAAATAGTGAAAAATCCGATTGGGAGAGGACGTGTTGAGGGGAACGGCGCTAGGATGACTTAAAACAGGGGGAAAAACCAAGGGGGTCGGCCTTAGGGGAATCGCTGCATCTACACGACCTGGCATGCACGAGGGTCTGTTCTTTCAAGTCTCTTGGTCATAGGAGGGACAAGGAAGGACGTGGCCCAGGGGTCGGGGACAGACGGAAAAATCTTTGAAGAATCCGGCGAAGGGTCCACACCGGCTGCAGGCCCGCCAAAATCGCGGCGAATCTAAAAAACCTGGTAAGAAAGGGGCCGCCCTCGAAAACAGGGAACGATCAGCATAGTGAGGCAAAAATCTTTGGAGGTACGCGAGGCTGACAGAGAGCTAGGAGGGAAAACCTCAGCAGAAAGCACACAATAGCCGAAATCCAAGGGAACCTTCCTAAACAAGAGGTACCCCCACCACTCAAATCCGAAAACCGGGGGGGCTTTCAGGAACGGTTAAGGGGGCGGCGGCGCCTGTATCCATGGAGAGTGGAGCGCGACCACAGTAAACCTTCAGATCGTCCATGCAGAAAAAAGCGAAAGAGGCAACGACGGAACTGATCAAACAGCCCAAATCCAGTCTGGCCAGCTAAGCAGGGGCGCTTGGCGCTAAACCCCAAGAGGCAGGGAAAGGTGCAAGAGGTTTTTCCCTCCACTCCCCAACACGGGAAAAACTAATGCCTCCGGGGGAGGCAGCAAGCGGCGAAGAAAAGTTCTCGCAGGTGCAAAAGGAGCTGGAAGTTGAACAAGAAAACGGCTGGTTCGGAATTTGAAAAAGTGGGATTAGCTGCGGGGTGCAAAGGACGGGTGACAGCCGCTACGCGGCGCGGGCTGCTGGGGCCAACCCGAGACTAACCCCGAGTCTAAAAGCGTGGTCCAGTGGTTCAAACAAGCTGTGGGCTGCAGGGCCGGGTGAAAGACAGGCGGAGTGGTTATCTGGTCCCTTAGACCTTGAAGACGGTAAACTTCGGGGGAAAGGGGGGGGCCGAGTTCAGAACTGTCCTAGGGAAACCATTCAAAAGGAGACTCTTCAAAAACAAGATTATTATTGAAACGAGAGAGCTGAGGCGGGTCCAGAAGGCCAGTAGGGGACACCACGCGAATAATTGTCAGCGAAAAGGGAGGACTTCCGATTAAAAACAGAGCAGAAAAAAACTAAGACGAGGGAAAACCCGGACCAAGGAAAGGTAACGGCTGAACCTCGTAAGACGAGCGGGGCTCCGTACTATGAGGCAAATATTTGAGGGGAAGAAAATCACGCCTAAAGAGGGAAAGGGAATGCAAGCAGAGTCTCCCCCAGTCAAACCCAAAAGGACGGCCTGGTGGGGAGGGGGGTGGAAAACGTCAAGAGGCAGGTCAAACCCTGAAGGGCGGCAAGGATGCCAGCGATAGCCGTGGGCCAAAACGGGGGGAGGTTTAGAGATTACAATGCGACGAATGGGAGGGGAGCGACCATAGAGATAAAGTTTGGGACTTTGCTGATCAGAGTCAAGGCAAAACGAATTACTGGCCGATAGGAACAGGTGTGTTACATCGGGATGGGAGACTTCGGGACAAAAATGCAGAGAAAACTGAACTACAGCTCCTACGAAAATCCCGAAATCGGAACGAGACTCGGCGAAAGACGGCAGGGCGCTCATGGGACCCCAGCGGGGATTGAGAGAGTTGGGGGGAGTGCAACTTATGTTCCCAAAAAAAAAAGAGGAAGAGCTACAGCCACAGATATGCGCCGCCAAAAGAATCGGGGGGTGACGGTCCCCTGCCCACTAGTGGCGTCCTTTCTTAAACCAAAAGGGGCGGAAGGGATAGGAAGGGGAGAAAGGGGGTTGAAAAAAGGAAGAAACATCCTGGGCCGCGGTATGATTCCCTGCCAGAGATTGTGTGCAGCACGTAAAATTCCACTTGCAAGAGCTGGGTGGGGAAATCCTAAGAACGTAACTTGAACCCCACAGGAAAGGATTCATTTAGAGTGTAGATGTCGCGACAAAAATATCAGCCTCCGCGCTTACATCAGAATCGAAAAAACCTCCGTCACCGAAAGAGTGCGACATCAAAACTTCCGAGGGGAAAACTAAGAGGGAATTTGCCTCATAGTTTAAACACCTCTACGCCTTTCACCACGAGGGACTTGCAAGGAAATGAGAGCAGCACACGGCGGGGGGGTAACCGAAAGGGACGTACGTAAGAGAAATAAAAGAAACCATGCCAAAAAGGGTAAAAGAGGAAGAAAACAAGTCAGAATAGCCGCCAGGCCCTCGCCTTCTCCCTGACGCGCTCTCGTCGCTGTCGGAGGCAAAAACGGGAAGGGTCAACAAATGGCGTTTTCATATAAGAAGCGGAGAGTCAGGATTAAGCCAGGAACCCTCTACTGCAAAATTATCGCCTGCACAAAACAAAAACCACCCAACCAAAAACAACACCCCCCAAAACCCCACAAAAAAACAAAACCCAAACAAAAAAACTTCGAAAGGGGGGGCATTCCGCCCCACAGCTCACTTTATCCGCCTGCTAGCGGGTGAAAAAAAAAAGGGAAGAATATGGCTGAATCAGGAGGGAGGTCGGGCGGTTGGCCATCTATGGTTATGCCCAAAGGGGTTCCACAGACGTATCTGTCCACTGGAGGGAGGCAAGGGAAAAAAAGGGGTCCTCTTCAAGAGGAAAGAAGGGGGCAACAAGCCAAAAAAACCTTCATCTGTAGGGGGGATGACCACGCCGCCAGGGGAGAAAATGAAGCAACTAGAGAGATTCTCTTGAGGCGCAAGGTTGGGAGAATTTGAGAGGAGAAGGGAAAAATTTGTAAGGGTGTGGTTTAAAGGAAATGACCTAACCGACCCTAATAATCAGGGGAATGTCGCAATATTGCATGTAACCACCTTGAAGACAGTGCTAGGATGATGCAGAAGTGGGCGACATGTTAGAACAGGGGAAGAAGCGGAGGAAAGGTGTGATTGGTACTTCGGTCAGGGTTTCTTGGGTCATGCTTAAAGGGGCACGCAAAAGGCTGGTGTTACTTCTTTGCAGGAAGGAGTCGGAACAAGAATAGAAGCACATGTCTCGGATGAAAGGCAAGAAGTGGGGGTTGGTCTTACCTGCTAAAACCAGCAGAACCATCTTGTTCGGAAATGCAGGGAGGGCTCGAGGCGACAAGTGTAGTGAGTAAACGTCAAGGAGCCAAAAGAAGGGCCAAGGGCATCGTAAAACTCCACACCAAGGAAAACTGAAAAGGTCCAGCAGCAAGTCGACGCACTCGCTCGTGTCCGACGCAACCCTGTACAAACTAGAGAACCGCACCCCTCGGAGGGCCCCCAACACCGGGACCTTACCAAGTGAAAGT
>Ga0179593_1270037_pt1 | contig 11590 bp, 16 predicted proteins | sample CZODoug2_1_08_16_FD_185931 | JGI IMG/M metagenome (GOLD analysis project Ga0179593, IMG submission 185931) | Vadose zone soil fungal communities from Angelo Coast Range Reserve, California, USA - CZODoug2_1_08_16fungal (PacBio error correction) | ecosystem: Environmental > Terrestrial > Soil >...
ACAAAAACCCCCAAAGGGGGAAAGGAACTTAAAAGGGGAAGAGCGAGACAAACATAAGCAGCAAACAAAGAGGGCAAAATGAAGCATGGGCTCAAACTGACTTTCACCTCAACAATTCCAATCGATAGACCTGCGGCAGCGCGGACAAAGCCCAGCCTGTAAAGAGTTCCCGGCTCTTTTCAGACCGTCCTCAAATGATGGGGAGGCAATGAAAATAAAGGTAGAGATAGTTATAGATAACTAAGCGGACCATTTCCCTGGGAGTCTTGGGGTGGGATCTGCGGAACTAGGAGGTCAAGGACAGCAAGACAAAAGAGAAGGGGACCTGCTGGCAAATTGCGGCAGAGGGGACGGCAAGAGCGAAGAGCTAGAAAGTAAAGGAGGAGGACAACGAAAAAAGGAACGGCCTCTCAATCAAAAACCTCTTAATCTGCAAAAAGGGAAATCGGTCAAAAAAGGTCTACATCCACCATGACAAACAAATACTCACGCGCACCTTGATGGAGACGAAACAACTTGCGGAGGTTCTGGAGAGGGAGGGAAAGGAGGAAACATTTGAGGCAAGAACCTGAAAAGAAGGAGAAACGCAAACGTTAGGTGTTCAAACCTGGCGCCGAGTATTGAAACTACTACAGGAAAAGCGGGTCAGGAGGAGGTGAAAGACGATTCGAATTAAGAGTTCTAATTGTGGGGAGGGAGGGAAAACAAGCAGGGTCAGGTGAAATACGAAAAAAACTCTGAACCATCCTTGTAACCCGGATAAAAACGTTCAAGTCAAGAAAAAAAAACTATATAAAACTGGGATGGAAAGAAAGGCGCTAAGAGAGAAAATTTGCGCGGAGGAAAAAAAAAAATGGTGTAGGCAGGTCGCGCTAATGCCCAATAAACTCATCAAGGCAGGAATGAATGCGCCTCCAAAAAGGGTATAGCACAACCCTCGACCAAAAGAAGAAGAGGAAAAAGCATCTGGGGAAGAGGAAAAGAAAAAGAGGAGGTGGCTTGCATATGGATGTTTGAAATCCATTCTACGAGCGATTAAACGGCTGTTTACACGAACGCCCTTTGGAAAACAATAGGACGAAAAGCACAACGTCGGGTGAGGATCAGCGCAAGGAAGGCGAACGCAAGGGCAGAGGCCAAATGGAAAGAACACAGCTGACCTGGACAAAAACAGTAAAATCGGAAGGAACGAGGGTGGGAAAACGTCATATATAACTCACAACAGAGGGCGGTGGGCAGGAGTCAGAAGTAGAGACTTTGCCCAGAAGAACAGTTTCAGGACGGTAGAATGTTCTCCAGAAGCAACCGGGACCATCGTCAATGCCTAAAAGAGAAGCATATTTAGAAGCATTCGACATCGGGGAAAGGAGAACATGATTCACAGAGTGGAAGACGGGAAAAGGATCTCAATGGGAAAAGGGGAGAAAAAAAAAAAAAAAGAGACAAGACAGCACCATACGCAGACAGTTCCTCCAGACCAAACTCCGTCGTTAAGTCTACGATTGTGCTGAAGGTGAACATAAAAGAAGATCAAGAAGGGATCGAGGAGTTCTCGGGCAAAAGTTAGAAGAAAACCGACTTGAGAACAGGCTACGGTTGGGGGGGACGCCAAAAAGAAAGGGAGAATGAAACGAAGTCGAAGGGCGGAGGTCCGTTCTTCGGAAAAACAAAGAGCTTGTACGTGATCCTATTCCGCATAACAGAAAGGAAAAGGGGATGGACTACAGGGGTGGGGGAAAAGACAAGAGAAGATGGGACAGTGGAGTCTGTATCCGGACCGTCGGAAAAAAAGTAGTAAAAATGGTGCAGTCGAAATAAAACCTCAAAGCCAGCGTTGAGGGTCAACGCAAGCGCATTAAAAGGGGGAAAAAGTCAGATGAAGAAAAGCCTACTTTGCGAAGGGGAGGGAAGAAAGGGTGGTAAGCAGCCGTTAACCAGTTCCCCCCAGCCATCTTCAGCCACGACCCGGGCGACAAATAAGCGAGGGGGCGAAAAAAGATACACATCGGGCTTAAAGGAATGGTGGGCAGGAGGGGGTCTTGGAATTGACAGGAACATAGCAAAAAGAAACTGGTTCTTAAAAGGCGGAAAGGCACAATAAAGGGGGAGCGGGGGGGCAAATTGAGAAGTAGAGTACAAAACAAAAGTTTGCCGGGAAAAAGGAACTAAAAGGATGGGGAGAGAAAAGTTATTGGGTGGGATGTCTTATGAAGCCTGAGGAGGTTCTCATTAGGACTCCGTTCAGGATCTAGTAGGCAAAGAAAAGGAGTCAAGACCTCAAGAGGGATTGCCAGAAAAAGGGGGAGGTGATGTCCACTGATCGGGGCAAAAGACGGAAAGAACATCGAAACGGCAAAAAAACTGGATAACAAGAACAAGAAGTAATAAAAGAAGGAAAAAAAGCAGAAACAGAAAGGGAAAGAGCGCGGACGGGTACAGAATGTTAAGGTCCGTATTGGCGGAAAGACCAAGCAATTCGCAAAAACTTGTCACTCAGGAACATAAGTCAGGCGAAATTCGGCAAAAAAAAAGGACAGGACTACAAGAAAGTTGGAAGGGAGGACAAAGAGCCACACGCAAGAAGGAAAAGTGGCTCGTTTCAAATCGGCGCGGTAATAGACAAACGAAACGGTCGATCCGTCCAACTGGGAGACGGACTTGCATGCATAACAAGGAAGGGGAAATTTCCGGGGGGGTCACGCCAACTAGGGGAGGAGGGCCGAGGATGAGAAAAGAAGGACTGAGGGTGACGAAATTTACGAGGTCTTTCTGGAGTGAGAGCCCAGTGGACACGTCTAACATTGTAAAGGGCGGGTACTGAAAGGATACAAAGGAGCTTCGACCTAGAAGCTGAAAGGGGGGAAAAAAGGGGGGGGAAGAAGAGGACGATACGGCGTCGCCCAATCAAAGCAAAAAAGAGATCAAAACTCAAAAGGACCAAAAAACTTAGGGGGGAGGGAGGAAAAAAAGGAAGGGAGATACTGCACCCTTTTGGGAGAGGAGGAGAAGCCGGGAAAAAAAAGTACAGACGAAAGTCGTAGAAAAAAGTGGGTCAAAAGGGAAGAGAAAAGGGGTCGACTTCGTTTGGTGCCAGTACCCGCATGTAAAAGCTCGGAAAGAAACGACAAAGCCGGGAGAAAAGAAAAAAAACGAAAGAAGAAATATGAAGAGGAGAAGAAACGCAGAAGGGGGGAGAAGAAGGTCCACTGAAAAGACGAACATCCCTGATGACCCGCAAGCCCCTTCTTGAAGGAACCAATGATAGGGGGGGACGGAGGAACAGTCACTTTAGACACGAACGTGAACAAACAAAAGAACTGGCGGAAGTGGGATGGAGAGACGGGCAAAAAGGGAGGGGCCTGCACTGTTCAATTCGCTAAGCAATGAGGGATAATAGAAGTAGGAGGAATTTAAAGAGGGGTCGGAAAAAATAATTGGCACACGAAGAAAACCGAGCTCCGTCAAAAAAGTTGCTGGTTAGGAAGGAGGGAATCGCCGTGGGGAAGGAAAGGATAAGGGAGGAAAAGAAGGACAGGTCGGGCCGACGGGCGGGAACCGGAAAGGCAGTGGAAATCACACAAAAATGCAGCATAGGAGTAACCTGGGTTGACCGCACGAAAAAAGTGGCAATTCGATTAAAAACACTTAGTCAAAGTGCGATCCGGGAGGAGAAGGGAGAGACGACATCAAAGAAAAGTTCGCCGAAAATAAAGAAAATACTTGTGCAAGAAAATGGGGGGGGAGCAGACTGCAGAAGCCACGTCTCAAACAGTGTTGCGCGTGTGCGCAAGGGCTCAAATGACAAGAAAAATGCGGGGGTAAGCTATTCCTGAAAAAGGGAAACAGAAAGAAGCCCAACTAAGTTGAGAATTGGAGGGGGGGGGAGAAGAGAGGGGAGTGCCCTCACGTGGAGTAAAAGGAAGCTGGAGTGGAGGAAACGATGCAGTACCAGGCCTGCTCGATCCTGAATAAAACTACTGCTCATCGCGGTGCGTAAAAATGGCAGCGAAAAGAAGACCAACTCTGTCGGAGTGTCTACGGGGAGGAGGAAGGGAAGAAATTCAGCGGAAGAAGGACCGGCAAAGGAAAAGAAAGGGGGAAACATCGGCGTCTGGTGCAAATAAAGATGAAACATCAGTAAAGGGACGGAGTGGGGCAATTCACCGCCCCGCCGCCGTTTTACAGGAAAAAAAAGACGACTCCGGTTAAGGGGATCCATCGATGCTAAAGCAACAAAGAAAAGGGAGAAAAAAATCGGTAGTCATAAGGCCGCGGAACTCATCGCAAATCTGACAGATTCGCCGGGAAAAGACCTCAAAAATCGTAGAGATAAAAACGAGAACGGGAAACGACAGGAGTGCGTGTAGGGGCTCCGGTGGGATTGAGTTTCTTTTGGGTAGCTGCAAGGGAAAAAGAATAGTCGAGGGATAGTCCGCTCTCAATCAGGGGTTAGTTCATAGCATCCATGCTCACGATTTCGCGTCCTCTTGAAATCGACCAAAAAAGATCGGCAGATGAGACCATGGCACGGGGTCTGATGATGGAGAAAGGAAAAGAGACAGGGCAAGCTCGAGGGAAAGAAGAAGGGAACGGTGTAATGAAGAAATCAAGAAAGAGGTAGGGGAATATTCAGATCGCGCCGTCATGCCGGGTATCTGAAAAGAAATTTGGGAAAACCAACTGGGGACAGGGAAGACCGAGACCATTCTTGTCCTCCCTTAGAGAGGCTAATCAAAAACTACGAGGAAGGGATAAGTAATATGGGAATGGGGGGAGGGGGAAAGCAGCGAGAAGGAGAAGGGAACGAATATGCCAAGACTAGGGTCCAGTGGTCGCATTACTATTGGATCTCGTGGTCCCTGGGGTTGTTGGCGTCGGAAATGGTGGGGGAGATACTTGCATTGGGGAAGGGTAATGCAGGAAGGATGGGGCTATGGGGGAGGACGGAGGTCGACAATGAGAAGTTGAATAAATCGACAAGATCACAGGACATGACGAGATCTTATGTCAAATATAAAAAGGTGACTCTATGGGAGGGCACGACGGAAACGATAAGGAAAGGGATAAAAAAGATGGTGAAAAGGGGGAAAAGGGGATAAGGACTGGAAGTCGTACAAGAAAGGCTGGAGGTCAACAATAAAAAAAGCTAATCGATCAAAGGCTGAAAAGGAACTTGGTGGGAAAGATACAATAGAAGACCCGACGCGTGGAGAAGGACGGGGAGGGGTCTCTGGCAGAGGAGGAAGGAAGGAAAGTGTGCAGGCAAGACAAGGAATCCATATCAAAAAAGAACACACTGAAGAACGTGCCAACGCAACTTACTCGTTGCGAGCTAAAACCGAACTAGTTATGGAGACCGGAAAAAAGATCAAGTCAGAGAAAGAAGAAGGTTTAAAACCGAAGAGGAGGGGAGGGACCGTAGGCGGGGAGAGGGTGAAGCCGGTCGTGGAAGAAGCGAGTCGATCTTGGTGGAGAAGCAAAAGCCAAGGAGATTTGCGGCTCAACGCTCAGAAAAATCCAACTCACACCATCAGGCAAAAAGAAGGGGGGAAGGCGCGAGGGATCATAGGGAGAAAAAGAGGAAAAGAAAAACAGTGGAGTGAAGGAAATTGAGGAGCAAATGTGGGGAACACGTGCAAAGGAAGCAGGGCGAGGCGAGAAAGCAAGGATATCGATGTATGGCAGCATGTGTCAGGGAAGAAAAAGAAAAATGGGGGCGGTGGGACTCAGGGGGACTCTGGGGAGATTTTAGGGGGTGGTTCGCAGGCGCTAAGAAGGGAAAAAGTGGAAGAACCATGGGAAGTGGGGGGTGACAGGACATCTCGAGAAAAACCAGTAGAGGGAGATGTAGACACCCCCAGACCGGAAACTAAAAGGCGCTCAACAATCATAGAAATCCAAAATCCAAGGGAAATCCGGAGACAGGGGATTCCAAAAGAGGTAGAGGGGAACCCATTAAAAAGATGAATGCGTGACAGAGGGGAAAAGAAATAAATGGTCAAAAGGGACGGATCGGTTGAACAACTCAAATTGCAAAGAAAATGTGAGAGGGGGAGACTTTCTAATAGATAAAAAAAGAAAGCGACATTGCCACCTTTCTGAAAAATTGGGAAACGGGTAAGGGAAGAGGAGGGGGGAAATCAGTTCAGAAGATCAATTAGAGCCTGGTCTCACTACGATTGGGGGGGCGAAAAATCAGGAATTATCAATTTGAGAGTTCAGGAAGACCAACTCGCGGCAGCTCATCAAAGACGACTACATCGACCATTGATACCGAAAGGAATCTTTTGAGGAGAAGCCCCCAGGAAGGCAGAGGTGCCCGAGCGAGCGCACGAACGTCAGTCCTAAAGCCCGGACCTGGGCTTCAGGGGGAAGTTATTGACCGGGGCGGACTGAAAGTTAAGTCTTCCCCGATAAAACCGGAATCAGAACGCAAAGAAGAGAACCGACAAGTGCAAAAAAAAAAACCCGACTGCGGCCGCTTATGTAGTGGAAAAAATAATCAAAGGAAACAAGGAGTGGGGGAGAGGAAAGTTCGTTCGAGGACGGGGATTGTAGAAGGACAAGGGAGTGTAAAAAATGAAGTCCCACGTAAATCAAAAGTAAAATTGGGTAAAGAAAATCATCGGTCCTGCTGACGAGTCAAGAAAAAGGGATATGCTCAGAATTTTCAAAGACAGAGGGGGGGGGGGAAATCTGGATCTCTTCAGAAAAAGGTCGCAGGGTAAAGAACGGAAAGAAAAAAAAAAAAACCGTGGAGGCATGAATTAAACGCCTGAAAGGGAGGTATACAGCAAAGGAAGCTCCAAAAAAAAGCAGGGGAAGCGATACCATATCATCATACGAAACCAGGCCCACTCTATTGGAAAATATTCTGTTTCAAACAGGAAGCTCGGCTTCGATTTCCTTTAACTAGAGAAATTTTTAAACATAGGCCTCAAAAGGAAAAAAGAGTCAGGGGAGAAGAAGAGGGGGGAAGTCGAAACAAAAATTTTCTCGGACATAGGGGGGGAACAAGATGGCATGTCACGTAGCGGAAATACCAAATAGACAGTCAACGGGCAATACCAAGAGGGACGGCTGCTGTCCGAAAAAAAGCGGTCAAGGGGGAGAACAAGAGAGAGGCCAGTTCTGCGTAAGGGACTAAATCATCCCGACCGGGGAAATCGAATCGAAATAAGAATGGCGCCGAAAAATGAGAAGGACTACGAGGTGAGCATTTAAACGGAATTAGACAAGAGTCGGAAGAGGGAGAAAAAGAGGATGCGGAAAGGCAAAGCTAACCAAAAATAAAAGAAAATAACACAGGAACAGAAAAGAACCAAAACATGAATGTCCACCTTCTCACAAAGAATCAACGAGGGAAACAGTCATAAAAGGGAAGAATACTTACTTAAGGCTAAGGAAAGGAAGAGTGAAAATTTCCAGAGGTCTTAGAAGAAAAAGAAGTGAGAAATGACGGCGTTGTAACTCACGCGCAGAATGAAAGGAAACCGGACACGGCTAGTAGTTCTTGTAAAAAGAAACGAAAAAACGGGGGGGGGGCCAAGGGTGTGGGTGTTGGAAAAAAAGAGAAACGAAGAATCAAAAGGGAGGTAAGCCGGTGTGGACAATACGGAAGGGTGGCCAGTTCCCTAGTTCAAGAAAAGGAACGTTCGCGAAGCGTTAGGAAAGGGCATAAGGGCGAATAAAGAAAAATCCACCAAAGCAGGGGAGGAAAAACTCCAACGGTTCACTGGGGCCAAGAGTAGCCGGAGGAGTGGTCGCCGTCGAGAAAATGGGGGGGGAAAAGATCGCCTGGAAGCAAAAACAATTGTAGAAACGACCGGAAGGACCGAGAAGAGCGGGAGAAAAAAAAAAACCACACTGCGAAAGTCCGTGGGATGAGGGGTTCGGTCAGTTCCAGGGGGACATAGCGATACCCACAAAGGAGAAGACGGAAGCGCCCGGGGCGCAAAAGGAGGGAAAGGCGGGATCGCAGTCGCAAACAACCATTTTCACCTAGCTGTCGGGATTGGTGAGTGAACGTGGAGTTTGAGGAGGATAGCCCGTAAATCGAGGATCTCGAGAAGTAAGGGGGGACTAAGGGCAAGGGCGACAGAAAAAGGGAAAAAGGACAGGCGTTGAAAAACATAATCGCTGCAGAAAAAGCACGGGAGAAAGGATTTCATTGAGTAAGACGATAGGCAGAAATAACTGGAACGGACCCTGATCAAATCCCGAAAATTCAGGATCAGAAGAAAAAGGAACCAGGCGTGAAGGGAGCAGCGGCTTGCTAGTGTGGCCGGATTGGCGGACCTAAAAAAAGGAGTTAACGATCAATGCTCGACAAAATGTTCGGAACTCCGCCGCTGGAGGCGAATTAAGGAACAAACTGAGGGAGAAAAGTGGGAAGAGAAAAGTGAATCACTCAATCAGCAAGTGGATCTGCGGCACGGCGGATGTCTACTCAAACGTAAAAAGGTAAATAAAAGCCCTGGTGGGCCGACGGGACAGGAAAGGTGATTCGGGGAACTCCTGGACTGCGGAGAGCAGGAATGGAGATGTGCGAAATGGCCTGCAGTTGACGTGCGAACGATGGGGAATACATTTCGAAGTTGAGGAGAACCTCGGAAGGGGGAAGAGAGAGAAGGGGTAACGTGGCGGGTACTCGGATCCCACGACAACTGAACATATGCCCTTGGAAGCACAGTCAAAAAATAAACGGGCGGTCGGCAAACGCTCAAAAAAGAGAAAGTAGCGAGAACACAAAAAAAAGGAGGAGGAGAAAGAAAAAGATTAGTACAGTTGGGCGACCGTATATTGCAGACGAAGAGTATCAGGGTACCACAAAAAAATTAGAAATGGCAGGTCGGGGCCGAGAAAGACGGTAAGGACGAGGGAGAAGGAAAACAGGCTAGAAATCAAGAAAGAAGGGACGGAGTACTGAAAAAAAAGGCAGGGTGTCGACCAAGAAGCGGAAAAGTGACCCTCAAAAGCAACCGTCGTCCTAAGAAAAAGAGAGAAACAAAGGGGGGGGAAGGGGGACCTGTAACTGGTATAAAGCCAAAATGAACACGAAGGAAAACGGCGTTGTGCAGTTGAGACCGTGTCATCTTAAAAAAGGGTGTGTGTGCTTGGGCTAATAACACTTGAAGAAGGAAGGGAAAAAGAACGTTTGAGGAAGAAAAAGCGAAGGAAAGGGGGGAGGGAAAAATCAGTTATTGACACAACATAGTCCAAGCAAGCGACCGTAAAAATATGACTGAAAGCCTTTCTTACGGTCGGAGAACAACTGTAGTACAAGATCTTCGTAACGGAGGGGCACCGACCGCAAGTTGAAAGAAAAAGGGCAGAAATGCAGCGAGAGGGGGACTCCTGGGGTTAATTGAGAGAGCTTGGCAATCCACCACTGATTGAAAAGACTACCTGAAAACGCTTTACTGGCGACGAATAAACTCGCATACAATACGAAGCCCGGAAATGGTGGGAGAAGGATGAAAAGAAAAAAGACATCCGGTTGTTCAGGCCGGGCTGCGAAGAAATCAAACGCGTGGCACTAGGTCCTGGACGAAAACACCAGAGTACTTGAGGGAACGATTGATATTGGGTGGTCCAACGCAGGATCTCCGTCCCCGTGGCAAAGAGAGGGGCGGAACGGCGAAGGAGGAACAAAGGTGACTATCCGGAGAAAAGAGAGGATACCATCTCGGTGGCACGGAAGTGACGCACTTTGGGCGGCGACAAAGAAAACGAATGGCTCGAATGGGCGCAGTGAAAAAGAAGTGCGAACTCAAAGGGACCGATAAAAAGACAGGGCAACAGTCGAGGGGGAAAAGAGAAAGAGGTCACAAATACCTTGTTCGTTGATGGGGCGGAGCTATGTACAAAACAAGCGCACCGGGCCATTTGTGGTGTACCAGACTAAAGAAAAACGTAAAGGCGTAAGTCTCATGAGGAGGAGAGAAAAAAAAGCAGAAAATTATCAAGTCGGTTGAGCGAAAACCAAAGGGACAATGAGCAGTTCTTAATCCCGAGTTACGAGGGGGCTGAACATTTTATGGGACCCAGCAACCAGCAGTAAAGAGAAGAAAAGAGACGGGGGAATCGAACTTGCGCCGGGGAGGGGTAGGGTAAAAACTGGTGATGGTTTGTCTGGTTGTAAAACGGAACGAAATGAATCGTGAACGATGAAAACGAGGGAACGATCTCACTCTGGGTTAGGGAAGACGGGAGCAATAGGAACGATGTCGCCAATCTTCGAGAACGAGAAACCCGCGAGTTCGGCATAGTGGATACGAACGTGGGGGGAGGAGAAAAATACACAAACTTGCAACTGCGAGGAGGAAAAGCTATAAGGGGAACCGGGGTGATAAAGGGAAAGGAAGCGAAAAAATGTGGAGACAGGGCCTAGTGCAGATTCGGCCGTCATTGTGACCGGGTAGACTGTCCGGAAGGGTTGACAGGAAAGCTGGGCACTTGGTGTTACAGCCGATGCCGGAAACATGCGGGCAAAGGAAATCGGTGAAGAAAGACCATGAAGAGGGGGCAGGGGCGGGCGGCCTATTGGTGAAAAAAGGGAGTTAAAAGAAAAAGCCGAATCGAGCAAAAAAAAAAGGTCCAAAAAAGGTCTGGAACTTGGGGGATCTGCAAACAATGAAGATGGGAGCGTCCTGTTGGGGACGGCCTGTGAAGAGAAATGGTAGTGGAGAGGGGAATTCAGGCCGAACGGGGAAGGTGCTAAAGTTAAAACGCGCGACCCCCGTACAAACATTAAAAAATGAAGAAGCAAGATTGACCCAGCAGGAGAAGAAGAGAGGAGAATAAAAGGACTAGAAAAAAGTGAAACTGATCAACGGACGGCACCGACAGGGAAGAGGTCAAAGTGTGTGCAGTGGACTGCGTCGGAAAAAAGAAAAAGAATGTGGACAGAAAGAAAGGAAACAATCGAAGCGAGGTGGAGAAAAAGAGCTGACAAGATTTTGAAAACTGGAATTATTGGCAGAATACAAAGCCGCCGAAAACGCTGATGACGGCAAGAACGGGTTTGAGATGAGTGAGGGTTTAAGGTGTTACGTGTACGCGGGACTTCAAAAAAATAAAGGAAAGAAAGTAAAAAAAAAGGGAGACGAAGGCCGGGGGATAGAAGACGGTCGTGCGCATAATAGGGCACCGAGGAATAAGGGAGGGGGACCAAAATATACGCGCGCTATACAATGTTTGGGGTAAGGCAGGTTCCGGCGGGGAGGAGTGACGCCGGCCCAGGACTATGATCGTTTGTTCAGGAAGAAAAGGGAAGCATCGCAAAAAAAAGTGGGGAAAGGTCTCAAAAGAAATGAACTATTAAGGGAAGCAGCCCCAATAAACAAAGAAAAAGAAGCACCAGTGAAATAGCAACGTTATCAGCGTAAATTCAAACCAAGAATTGGCTTCAGTACATTGAAGGGAAACAAAGGACGGGAAGACAAAAAATAAGAGGGGGAGAGCTGCGCGGGAAAAGGAGCTTGGAATGGGCAGAAGTAAGACAGTTCGGGAAAGACTGTGCCAGAGAAGTTTTTATGTGGGGCGCGCTCCCAATGTCACAGGTCACCATGCTTGGGGTAATCATGAA
>Ga0179593_1493624_pt1 | contig 11590 bp, 16 predicted proteins | sample CZODoug2_1_08_16_FD_185931 | JGI IMG/M metagenome (GOLD analysis project Ga0179593, IMG submission 185931) | Vadose zone soil fungal communities from Angelo Coast Range Reserve, California, USA - CZODoug2_1_08_16fungal (PacBio error correction) | ecosystem: Environmental > Terrestrial > Soil >...
AAAAGGGGAAGAAGACGACGTGAACTCCATTAACAGCGGAAAATATAGTATGTCCTTAATCAAGGCTCACAAGGGGCTTGTGAAAAAAGGATACAATCTGGGGGGCACGAAAGGCCCGCAGTACAGGCGGAAAAAAAGCAGGAAGAGTTTTTTGGGGGAATGCTCACTGCAAGGAGCGGGCTTTCGGGGCGGGTCCTGGGGACATGGTGGCTCCCGGAACAAGACAACATCTGCCTGAAGTCAAGTCTAAGACCTGAAAAAGATACCTGAGCCTGCGGGTCTAAAAGGGGAAGGATTAGGGGTGGTATAAATGGAACTTTGTTGGGGTCTTCTTTGTTTTACGAAGAATGTCCTTGCACTAGCTCAGCGGCGTCATTATCTTCCATCTAATCAATTTTTTATCAGCGGGAGGAGTCATGATACAAGGGGGGGGCAAAAAGTTTGTTGGCTTAGAGTCACCAGTCATAGGTCCCATTCTTCATGGGGAGAATGATAGGTGGGAGGAAGCTGTGAAGCCAATGGAGGCAAGACCCCGGGGAAAAAAAAACCGGGGCCTCAAGTCGGAAAGTCGGAGAAATAGGCATGAAGGGGGCGTCTGGGCGCTTTTATATATTCGCGGAAAAAAGGATACGGGGCAATGATGTTCCCTTAAAAAAATTGGGGGATATGTCTTCTGTGTGAGTCCTTCATTATACATAGAGAAAGCGCGCAGAGGGGAGAGAGGGGTCTTCCTCACCTTCACAGCTACCATTAGTACAAATTCCCTATATCCTATGCTCTTTTTTCCGGGGGGGGACCGGGGAACAGGTTCACTCCGAAGAAAAAAACCTGAGAGGGCTTTGTGGGAGACGCGGACAGGGATACCACACATCCGGCTGGGAGCAGTGTGAATTGAGAAGTACCCACGCACAAGGGAGGGGGGGACGTGAAGGCAGGGAAAAAAACCAGCGGGAAGTGGTCAGCCCACCGGGATTGAAAAATCAGACACACACCGTGGGCGGGAGAGTTGGCACAACTTCGCAAAGGAGGGGGAAAAAAGATGGCGCTGGCAGGGGGACAGTGTACCCCCGCTTGAAGGGGAAAAGGGATTGCCAAATTCCGGAAATCAATTGTCCGACTCCGTCCAAATCGGTTGTTGCTATGAGAGGATAAGAGATTGACAGCAAGATCTACAAAGGGCGGAGTGAACCGGAATAAAGAAGGGGAAGGAAGCCGAAGGTTCTAACGGGTGTGCACAACTCGTAGAGAGCTGCGCATGACCCCCGGAATGTGGTGGGAGCAGGCATCCGAGGGGGGATCTGCGACGCATCAAAAGGAAATTTGGCCGAAAAAAAACGTAAAGGCTTCCGATGGGGGCACGAAAGGGGTGGAACGGGAGTCGATCCGGGGCGAAAACGCACGAGGGGGGGAAATCGCTCGCAGAAAGAAAAGGGGTAAATTCCAACCCATTGACTGATGCTGGGGTTAAAAAAGAGGGTTATAGGGGCGCTGGTCTAGGAGAATCAATCGTTCAAAAAATCCACTTGAGTACTCCAGCCCGAAAAAAGTGGGGGGGAAGGGAAGCTTATAACTTTCATGTCAAAAACACGCAGATGACCGGAAGAAAATCAGAGGAAGTTAGAAACCGCAAAGTTCGCACCAATTTGTGGTCTCGTGGGAAAAAATAGATCTGCATAGTAGAATAGTCGGGAAAAAAGGAAGATGACACTTATTAGTCACAAAACCGAAGCCCCGGGGAAAAAAGACAGGCCTCTTTTGCGGGGGTTCTTCTATCCGGGGGGGTTGAGGTTGTTGAAGAATCAAATAAAGGAGAGGACGGATAAGATTCGTTAAATCTCTAAAGACACAACTGGAAGGGGGGGGGTTCGAAACCAGACTCTGGATCGAATACTCAGGGCAAAACTGCCCAAATTTACCCGAGCTCAAAAAAGGGGGATTAGAAAGGTCATAAAGGAATCCAACAACGGAGGAAAAAAAGAAGTTGGGGGGGGGGGAGAGGACAAATAAAAAGGTCGACCCTAATTCGAAAGTCACAGACGTCCACCGGCAAAAGGGGATCTGACCCTTTTAGCACGAGGGGGGCTGCGGAATGAACTTTGCAACACAACACTACTTCTACCCCGTAAATCTCCGATCAGGAAAGGGAAGATCATGGTAACAGATCCTTATATGTGCGGGCGTGTGGGTGGGGGGGTGACCTTCTCAGAATCATCGGTGCGTCCAACTATAGAAAATCAAATGAACCTGAATAAGAAAAGAGATCTCGTCTCAAACAACAACAAGATTGAAACTCTCTATCGGAAAAAAAAACACGCTAATGTTGGGTGGGTATCTCTTAAGGAAAGGGGAAGGGAAAGGCCGTCAAACACCTAAAAGAACTAAGACTGGGGGGCTCTCTCAAGGCGACTCTCGGAGCAGGATCGGGTTTTTTTTGAGCCATCTGAAAGAAGTCGGTGAGACCAATAAAAAGAATCATGGAAATTGTGCTACCTTTTTTGGAAAAGGTCGCGGGTTCATCTGGACTAACGAAGGGGTTTTCCGGGATGACGGCCAAGGCTGGACTTGGAAACACAAATTCGTTCTTCCGATCCTTTTCATAACGACCTGAGGTGGAAAGTCGCCGGATCGTCGCGAAGTGTCGCGGTTCCGGCACTGCGTCACGGCAGCTAGAGACGCGTTTACCCGGAAGTTGTTAGGAGATGTAGAGGAATGGTTTTCAGCTGTAGAAACTGGTTCTTCAAGGTGATCTGCTTTGGGGGGGAAGGAGTTGGGTGCCCCCGACGCACCACCGGCTTCACTGTAAATATTCTGGATTCAGAAATGGCCCTCTTCGAATCGCAGATGCTAAGATAAAATCAAAATAGGACATTCCGGAGAATTGTAACCAGGGTGTGCGCAAAAAAGAAAAAAAGAATGAATTGCACAATCGCAAAAGTCTTCTCCGACACGAGGGAGAATTAAAGAAACCCCTGGTGAGACCTCCGGGAGGGGAAGGAAAAGAGGGGTCTCCTGTGGGGGTGGGAAATATTCGTGAGGGGGGAAACATTTGCAAAAGTTTGGGGGGGGGTGGGTCTTGGCGGAACTGGGTGGGTGCAAAAAAAATTTGTCGTTAGTAACCGATGCAGGACCTAAAAAAAGAACCTGAGGGGGTTTTTACATTCGAAAATGATGCGCGGAGGAAAAGGGGAGTTTACATCCGGGGAAGGCCAGGAATACGAGAATGACTGTAAAACTAGGAAAGCGAGACATTGGAAGGGCCTGGCTTCCTCTGAAAAGAAGGGGGTCTTCGATCGAAAAGAAGATGGGAACGGCTGCCTGCAAAAGGGGGTCCTTGGACTCATTTCGATGGAGAAGCAAAATACTCAACGTCTGCAAAAAGTCTGGTACGCAAATACTAAAAAAGATATTGTGCATTCACGCAAAAGCTATCGATGACTTCGATAGGTGGACGATGAGAAAATGAAAAGCTCCGCGGAAACCAACAATTCTCGGAATAGGAAAGCAAGAGGCTTAACCGGGGAAGGGGGGAAAAAAAGTGGGGTTTCCTCGAGGGAAAAGACCAACGCGCCCGGAAAATCCCAGAAAAGGGGCTCCAGAAATCGCTTGCTTCCCCACGTTTCTTAGAGGGGGTTGAAATCCCCTTTGTGGAACACAAGAATTGCAATTCTAAAAAAGCTTCCAAGCATAAAAATTTCTGTTTGGGTAACATGTAAAAGAGGAATTCAAACTTCACTATAGGAAAAAAAAGAATACCTGTCGGGTGAGTCCAATCTGAGGGGTCATTACAGTAACAAAAAGAAATCTCTTAGGGTATATTTTTTCGCATAGGGATCGTAAAAGAGGGTAACGATCCCGGGAGGTCAAGAAAGGCTAAGCTATTTTCTTCTCATATGGGGAGTTGACATGGCCTTCTCAGGAAAGACATAGTCTAGGAACGGGAAAACGGGGTGGAGCTCATAATGGGGTGATGTCATGACCAGGAAAAAAGCCCGACGGCAAGGGGATTAAGAATAATACCACGCTAAAAAGATCGGGGCACCGGCAGAAAAAGCAAAATCATGTTCATGGGACGAATTCGCCGACCAGAAGGGGAAGGGGTGGGGAGGGTAAGGCCTGGGAAAGCCAGAGCGTTGACTCAAGGGAAGAACAGAATCGTAGAATAGGAGGTGAAACTGGAAGAAAGTACGGGTGGAAAAAAAGAAAAACGAACTCGTGGGAAAAACATCAGAGCTGCTTAAAAAAAAGATGAGGGGGGGCAGAATTCACACTCGGGGGACATGTGGTAGTCTGCAATACAAAAGTCAAAAAGCCAAATTCATCATGTCATATAAAAAAAAATAAAAACCCTAGGGGGGGGGACGCCTTATTACACATGGCTTTAGTGCATCCTCCATGCCTGAGGAAGATGGGATTCTATCCACCCGGCCAGGCCAGAAATCAAAGACAAGGGGATTCAACAAACGCTTTTCTTTGTTGGGGAGCGAACCTTCAGATAGGTGGATCAGTAACAGATGGGGAAAACAGTTGGCCCAGCAAAGAAGGGGGTGAAAAAAAAAAAAGTGGGGAAAAAAAAAGGTCGGATCCGTTGGGGGAATTCTGCGCTCATGAGGGAAGGGAGTGACGGAGTAAAGAGAGAGGAGAAAACAAAAAAACAAAGGGGGGGAAGGTGAGGCAAATGATCGGACTAAGAAACCTGCATTGACTAAAAAATAAGGTAAAACACAAGTCTCCTAACAGGGGAAATGAAACTTAATTGGGCCTTGGGACAGCAAACTCGGGGAAAGAAAAGGGTCCTGAAAGGAGCAGGATCTCTGGGAAAATTGGACACACATAAAAATCAGAGGTTTGTTGGAGTAATGGCTTGCGGCGAAAAAGGGAGTGAGGGTGACGGGGGAGGTGCTCGCCGGAAAGAGTGGACCTCGGCTGTCGGCTGTAAAAAGGAAATTGCGGGGGAAAACTCGGGGGGACCCTAACTTAGGGGGTTATGAAACTTGAATTTGTTGGTGGGGGGGGGAACAACATCAAGGGGGAAAAAAACTTGCTGGTTGGTACTCCGAATCCGCAAATCGGGAGTCATTTCTCGTCTAAGAGGAGGGATGATTTTTAGAAGAGCAGTAGGAGACCAGATTTCGTGTCGGGTTGGGGGAGTTTATTCATAGCAACCAGTCGGTCACCTTGAAAGTCCGAGGACATATTCTCTTTTGCACGGCCCAGTTGGGAAATCTCTCATTGTAGCGAGAGCAACTCGCGGCGGAAAAAAGGGGACGGTGGCCGTTCCAGAGGGAAAGGAATGAAAGGTGGCGCAGTCGGAAAAATGGTTACGAGAATCATAAATTAAAGTCGACTGTTCATATGTCCCGGGCAGGGAAATCTCGGAAAGAGGGATTTTGTCTTAAAGAAGCAAAGGAGGTGCAATAACCTCCGGTAACACTTTCCGGCGAGGGTGCTGACTACTTCCTGAGGAGGAGGGTGAAGTCCAGAATGACCGTCCCTAAAGATGTCCGAAGTGTCGGCATTTCAAAAAGAACTGGAAAAACGCCTCGAAAAAAAGGGGGGAGTTTGTTTCTAAAAAAAAGAGGAGGGGGGGTTACCACAGAAGGGATGGGGATCGGTCAACGGGGGAATATCCGTTACCACACACACAGGGGTGGGTAACAGGGATGCTGCGTCAACGCAGGGCTGGGGTACGTTGGGAGTCACACACCGGATGAAGAAGAACAATTTCGCTGCCAGGAAAAATGTGCACTCCAGGCGAACCATAGAGGCACGTGGGGGTCTGAAATCAGCTAGCACGGAAGGGGGGGAACCCGGATGGACTCCTTGGAAAGGGTAACAAATTGGGAGAAAAACTACGCCAGGAAAGGGAGTTGGGGAAGGATGGCTTAGGTAAGGATTCATCAAGACAGAAAAAGAGGAGGTATCGCCAAAAAATCGCCGTTCTGAAAAAGGGGATCGGGGGACAACTGGGAAAAAGGTAGAAAGAATAAAAACTCTACGAGACGGAAAGGAATTCGGGCAAGAGCCCTCCGCGGATTATCTTAGCAGAAGAGGATGGTTTCAGAGAAAAGAACGCAAAAAAAAAGATGGAAGTCGCGGAAAAACATCGCGGCCAGTCATAAAATGCGGCCTCCAGGGCGAAAAAAGGACAGCGTGACTTCGAGCGAAAGCAAAACGTGACCTAAAAGACGGGGGGGCCCGGATGCGGGGGCGAGGTTGTTATTCAGAGGGACTGTGGTAAATAAAGGCGTGCAAAAGAACGTTGACGAACAAAAGAAAAATTGGGTGGGAGAAGACCTTTTGCCCCGCAGAAGGGGAAGACGAAATTTAATTCCCCAAGAGGATACCTTCAGAAGTCTCGTCAAAGAAAGCGCTGGGCACAAGTGGTTCGAGGATATACTGCCTTCGAGACGCACCGTAAGGGGGGGAATGATGATTAAAGGGGGGGGGCCGTGGCAAAAAACGATTAGGAAAACAGGTTTTTTGGGGGTGGTTTAATGGGCAGGAAAGGTTTTCCGTTTCTTCAGTCACTCAGGGGAAAATTTAAGTTGGGGTCACTCGTGAAAACACTATATCCTCTCCTACATGATCTTCGTGCCTTCCTACTCGTATAGACAATCTCCAATTACCCATGGAAGGCATCCAATGAAATCTTTAACTTAGTTACTGAAATTATCGACACGTCCATGGAACTAAAAAGACGGAGCTTGCTTGTAAGGGTATAAGGGTCTCAATCACAAGGGATTAAAAAGGGGTTTGTAGTCATCCAAAAAAAATCATTCAAAGGATAGATATATCAACAACAACCTTCCGAGAAACTAGTCGACTGGCTGGAACGTTATCCCAGGGATAACGCTGCTCGGGCTAACCAACAGGCGCTATCTGTGGGGGGAAAATCTCACTCTATGGGGGCTCCTCTTGCACACTTACATAGGAGAAAGGGGGGGGGGGGGGGGGTGTCATTTTTGAAAATTTAGTCCGGGGGAATTAGCGATCAAAGACTGCCAATTCGAGTTCTTGAGATATCGAAACACAACAAAAAGGATGTGGGGGGGTGGTGTAAATTGGGAAAATGCGGTCCTCCAAAGAAGATTGAGTCTTGTAGAAAAAGATTTGTTCCTGAAGACCCAACGCAAAACGCCACATGGAATAATGGGTGGAACGAATTAATTAAAGAGAACAGCGAAAGGGGGGGGTTGTGTGGTTCAAGAAAGAAGCAGCCTATAGGGGAGAACAGGAAAGAACGGGGTAATATTGGAAGGAGTGGATGTGGTGTTGAATACATGCTGCATGTCGTAATCAGAATGGGGTGTTACCCTCAAAAAAATGGTCCGGTTGGGGAAACAAAATGGCGTGTAAAGCTCAGGGATAGGAAACAGCGTCGACGGCATCATAATAAAAGTTAGGGGTACGCTGCTAAAATCGGGAACGGTCGCGGTTGTAAGGTCCCGGGGCTTTGGAGAAATGGGACGGGGCACGACCGCATGCAGAGTCAGTCCAGAGGCGGGATCGCATCACAACAAGATCAAATCTCTCTGATCAGTAGACAAGTCCACTCAAAAAGCGTCCGTCAAATCGCGCCGGTGGAGGAAGGGAAACGAGGAATTCGAGTCCGGAAAAAATTTCCCACATGTGTTTGCTAGCATAGAACTCCTCGAAAACCGGGGGGGCCAGAATGTGCTACAAGTAAGTGCCTTAATAGAAGAGCGTAGCCGTTGGATGGTGAAATAGTCGATGAAAAAGAGGGGACAAGAAATTGGTTTGTGGGGGATGCCGGTCTTTCTGCTTAAAGGGAATGGTGCTTTTGATTTGGGGGGAAAGGTACAAATTCGCTACTCCTAAACATATGAACAGCATCCTTAAAATGGCTGGTGAAAATGAGGGCTCGAGGAAGAGATCACTCTGGAGGGTTTAAAGAATCCAAAAAAAAGGAAAGAGAGAACTATAGGAGTTTTCTTTATAGAGGGGTTTTCTTCCTTGAAGAAGATTCCAATGATGCGCTGTCTAAATGGGGGGATCTTGGGTCCTCGCCTTCCGTCCGGGATGAGAACGGGTGATCGAAAAAGGGAAACGTTGTCAACCAGGATGAGGGAAAAAAAAAACGATTGGGTTTACGAGGGGAAAAAACACAAACCACAGAAGAAGGAAGAAGAATTCTTATTCGGGGTCAAAGGCGAAATCATTCAAAATTAAGAGGGAGAGGACGGGCTGTCTGGAAAAAAAAAGGCTATGAGGAGTGCCCAGTAATCTGAAAAAGAAGCCCGGGCAGTTGAAAAAAGTTTGGGAAACTCGCTTAACAGCGCAAAAAAGAAGCGGCCAATCTTTGTCGAGGATGGCAAGCTATAGCGCCGACAAAAATTTGTCATGAGAGGGGGGGAAAGTGGGTGAAACCAGTGGGAGGGGAACTCACGAAGGCCAAAATATAGCCAGATCAAAAAGACTGGGTGTCTTTTTGTTAAAGGAGGAATTCAATTTCCAAAAGAGGGGAAAATTATCGCCTAAAGTCTGTAGATGAAGAAATTAGCTCGCGGTACCGGTGGAAGACCGGCCTCATCCCCGGAGGGGGTTCGGGCTTGGTTGTCGGGACAAAAAAAGGACGATGATTTGAAAAAGGTTTACCGTGAAACTACATTCAAGACTGCTCAGGATATGGTAATGAAACTATTTAAGTAATTTCGCTGTTCGCATGGTCGACAGTACGTCCGCGTTTCTGATTTTAGTTGGTCGGGAATAAAAAGCCGGGAGCAGTTATCTCAAGGGGGGGGGGAAAGACCTCTTCGTACAGAAAAGAGGGAAACAAAGAGCAGCAGCGCAAGAATTTTAGGCAATTCTCCGAGGGGCCACCGAGTACTTCAGGGGGAGTGGCGAGGTAGTCTCAAGAAGGGGAAACGTAAAAGGACGCAAAACGATAATAGTATCAAGAGGGAAAGGTCTCAATTGTTAAGAAAACGGGAAACGCAGTTTATTCAATGAGCGGAAGGGGAGGATAAGGAAAAGGAGCGGAAGGTGGAAATAATTAGCGACAGAAGTGGGGGAGGGATGCACAGTGTTAGAATGCCTGTTTCCAAAAATTACGTTTCATAAAAGTACAAAGGAAGGGAGAAAAGAATGAGTCCGAGGTCGAAGGCATCCGAAAGCACGGGGGGGCGGAAATTTTGCCAGAAAAAACCGGGCCCACCAACCAGGGAAAAAGAAGAGCAAAAGCGGAAGGAAACCTTTATATGATGAAATAGGCGGGGGTTATTTTGTCAGAAAAATTGTTCATGAGGGGAAAGCAGTTCATATTAAAAACTTTTATTCCAAGTTGGGACAACGGCATCAAGGGGGGGGGGAATCCTATCACGTCCCCTTTAGAGGGGATTTCATGCGAGTATGGGAAGGTGGGCACGAGTCCCAGCTATTGCCAAAAACCAAGGGAGAGTAAAATAATGAGGGGAATGCAACGCACATGTCATACTATCAGGGGAGTAAAGGAAGAATTGGGAGATAGTCTCACATGTAGGACAGGGGCCTCAAATATCCAAATCCTGTAACTGAGAGGGAAGGGGGATGAAGCTGAATTAGGACAAAGGAAAAGTTGGGTTTGGAAATGGGGGTCGTCATTGGGCCTATTCGCTTGCGTGGTTGGGTCTCTCAGGAAAATGGGGGGGGGGCACCGTTCGGAACTTAAATTCTTTATCTTAAAGTACATACGGGGTTGGACCGAGTAGGGCGTTTTAAAAACTGAAGGTTTTTTTCTTGGGGCAGCTTGGGTTAAAATCAGCCGCCAAGACGATCACGTCATGAAAGGCTAAAAAATGCTCCTTGTTAAAAAAAAAAGCAAGCATTAATAAAAGTGGAAGTTTGGGGTCACGAGTCACCAGGGTCAAAAAGGCAAAAGAAGGGGTAAAAAACCCAACCGATATAAGAGTAATTTGTGAAACCGAGTGGAAAAGAATCATGAGAAAAAGACCGAGCAGAAAGAAAACAGCCTGTTTTAAGGTCTGTCTCTTCTAAAGTCGGGAAGGTCTGCCTAACGTGGATATCATAAAAGGGCTCGGTGATTTCCGAAAGAAGAGTGAAGGGCGTCAGAAAAGGGGGCAAAAAGAATCACCTATAGGAAGAAAACGAGCACGTTCTCGGGATGATAAGGAACGCAGGCATGACATACACACTAATTGCTAGAACCCCGGATATGGGGGGGGAATGCTGTTAAAAAGAAGCTTTTCCCTCGAGCGAGGGGTGAAACCAAAATAGACAAAGCATTTGTTTTTGGGGTTGTAGATCTGCAGATAGACGAAATCCGTCTGAGTCTGTTCCTGGTTGGAAAATGTACACTTTAAGTACCAAACTAACCTGTATTGCACCCAAGCGGATACTAAAACGCCGTACCTTGTTTAATCCTGTTATTTCAAAAGAGATCAAACAAGGTTGATGGTAAATTCTATGCATCGTAGGAAAGAGGTGGAGGGAGGGGAACTTTCGATTCAAGATGATTCCAACAAAGGTGGAACTCAAGGCTGGAAGCTTTGCTTAAAGGGCGAAGTTTCCTATCTGTGGTTTTCGGCTACTACTAGCACGGTTATTTTGTTTTGGGACTTCTTTTTCTTACGTCCCATGCATCTCCTTCAGGAAAGTAGGACGTTTTAGGAGACTGGAACCGGAAAATCGTCGGGAATATAAAGGAGAACATGGCTGCAAAAGGGATAGGGAGAAGACTAAGAACGGGTCGTTCTCATCCGTAATTGGGGGGGGGCCCAGACTCCGGGATTCTATTGAAGATGGGGGGGGAAAATGAACCAGGACGAAAAAAGGCGGGGAAAACGGAAGCGACTGTTGAAGGAAGGAATCTTATCCGTGGGTAAAAATCGTCTTCAGACTGCTCATAAAGGAAAAAACATTTTGAAGGGAGAGGGAGATAGTTTAGGGAAGTATCCACGCATTACTCATTCGTGGTCAAAAAATCCAACGTTAGGACACTCGACATCCATTATAACTCAAAATTTAAGGGCAAGTAGGGAACAGAGTTCCACCATACGGCGGGGTCCTGCATCCTAGGCACGAATTTCACAAGTGCGATGTAAATGAGAAGTGATTCAGACTTCGTGAGGGCCGGGATGGAAGAATCTCACAGTGGAGCGTATGCTTTTGGGGGAAACTGGGGGGGGGGATCCGGAGAGCGAATTTGGGAGGGTGAATTCGCTACCGACAAAGCACTTTTCCTTAAAAAAAAATAGGAGGGGCCGGGATCATGAGATAGAATCCCCAACAGAGTTAATCGCATCGTTAAGAGACGACAAGAATTAGGGGGAGAACGGAAAGTTGGGCTCATCGGCGTCCATTAGAAGGCTGGCAAATCACGAGGGGAAAAAAAGAAGAAAACGGGGGTTCAAAGTCGAGGTCTAACCAGTAAAGGTATATCAAACAGACGCTTGAACCCTGGACTCTAGAAAGGTGGCTCACCAGTCTGGGCATGCATGGAGGAAAACAAGACTCCCGTCGCCGTAGCTTCTTCAGCAAGGAAGGTCAGAAGGAATCTTTTTGAGGTTGATGGGGTGGCCTCGAACGAGAGCCGGTCGTTCCTGGTCGTCAACCGCATTCAGTTGACTGATAA
>Ga0179593_1530533_pt1 | contig 11590 bp, 7 predicted proteins | sample CZODoug2_1_08_16_FD_185931 | JGI IMG/M metagenome (GOLD analysis project Ga0179593, IMG submission 185931) | Vadose zone soil fungal communities from Angelo Coast Range Reserve, California, USA - CZODoug2_1_08_16fungal (PacBio error correction) | ecosystem: Environmental > Terrestrial > Soil >...
AGAACTGGGAAGAATGCCGCAAACCCGAAGCATCAGATCATCGCACCGAACGCCCTGGGGAAAAAGCTCGCCCGCGCCCGCAAGACCTGGGAAGATACAACTAGAGGAACGCAGGCCTGCAAAAGAACGGAAGTATGTGAATTACTGCGCCAACGCTCGACATGGAGAGAAGAAAGTGGGGGGAAAGTGGTCCGCACTGGAACGGCCTTCCCCGCAAACAGCGGCAGTTTTGACGGTTGAAAGGCCTCATTGTATGTAGACAGGAAAAAAAGCGGGATGGAAAGAAAAAAGGGCTCGTAAGTTCGGGGGGTCCGAGAATATCCTGACTGAATAAAAAACCGGGACGTGCGCGAGCGCAGGGGGGGGGCCAGGCGCGCCAGAGAGGCGGTCCGGGGGGGGGAAAAGTCAAAAGAGAAAAAATGGACCGCAAAAGGAGGTTTGATCCAACATCCTGTGTTTAGGAGGGGGGGAACGACGGGGCGCAGACAAACTCGGAGGGGGAAACAGGCGCGCCAGGCGGAAACCGAACGGGTTCCACGAGGGCTCCGCCCTGGCGTGGCAGCAGAGCAAGGAAGTCTTGGAATACTAAAAAAAACAAAAAAGGGACCAAAACAGCATTCACCGGAAGCTGCCAGACAGTCAAGGTCGAGGGGTCGAAAGGAAGGGGCAAGGGAAATTGGGCGCCGATCTGTAACGTTTTCGCTGGCTAATTCGATTAAGTGTGTCGTCGTGCGCCGGGAGCGGAATAAAGAGGGGTCCACACGTGCTATCGACCCCAAAAACCGCCTGTGGCCGAAGAGAAAAAAAGCGAGCCCGGAAAACGCGCTCATCACCGGCCACAAGAGAGTGGGGAGGAGGGGAGAAGTCACAAAAAAGGGCATAGAAGACGGAGTTGAGGCTGCGTAAGAGGCAATGAAGCAATAGCTCAACGCCGGGATTTCGGGAAGAAAGTGCCTCTTCCAGCTGAGGACAAGTCAGACGCAAACGAAAGACGGGGCCAGAGGGAGGCATGCCGTTGCTGTCGATCGAGGAGCGCCGATCTCTGGGAGAATGTCTGCGAAGAAAAAGTCAAGGATAAAGTTAGGATCCTTCCAGCACCAAGATGTGAGGATGCTTGTTTCTCGGATGTCTTTTCTAGCCAGGAGACAAAAAAAAGAGTTCCTCGTTCTTCCGCCGAAGAAAATTCCTGGGGAGAAGATGAACCACCTAGACCCTTCTTCTGAAATACCGTCAAAGGCGAGAGGGGGACCTGCCCTCGGAGAAAATACACGGGAACTTTCCTATTAGAGGCGAGGGCGGGTTGAATTTCTTCTCGGCCGGAAAAACGTTGGATTACCAAAAAAAGTGACAAACCAAAAAGAGGAAGGGAACCCTACCGGGGAACCGACCTTTCCATTTGCCAGAGGAGACGACGGGAGGAGAGGAATTGGCTATCTTCTATTTGTTTGGCGTGAGCCCACATGTGGATCGCCGGTTCAGAGATATGGTAAAGGAAGAGAGAGTGCAAAAAAAAATATCAAATCGATCATCTGAGGGAGAATGCCCGGGTCCGCGGGAGGGGGGTGAAATATCAATCAATTGACCTAATCTGGGCCTTCTCCGGTTGTTTCGGTTGGGATGGAAGGGAAAAAACTACTTGGGTAGTGCGATAGTAACCGGGGTAGCGCGGTCTCAAGCGGTGTAATGCTGCCGCGGTCGGAGGGGCGGGCAGGGGGGAAAGGCCGAAAAAAAAGAGGGGGGAGGGAAGCAAATCCTTGGGCCGGAAGGAAGAATGATGGCCGGCATCGGCTCGGGACGGGCATCCTCAACAACCAACGAGGAAAGATATATAGGGACAAGGACGAGGCAAGGAAAAGGGGGAAAAGGGAGATACCGAAAGGGAAAAAGAATCTCGAAAGAACCTATCCTTCGAAAACACATTTCTGACAAGAAGCCTCGCCAAAAGGGAAGGCATAACGCACCCATCGTTGATCCCGCGCAAAAGGCAAACCAAGGGGCCGCACAAAGGGCGTCCCGGTCGAAGAAGGAACCCAAAGAACAAGACGAAGGGAAAACAGTGATTCTATATTTGTCGTCAAACCGCCCGCGGCCAAGGGGAGCGCGGGAAAGAAAGCTCTCTTGATCTCGAGATGCGTTCGATAAAGATCAAGGGATTTGTCATGGCCAACAGCTCGAAAAAAAGGGCGAGAAAAAGAAAGAAAAAAGGAACCATATCGACGACAAGCTCATATCGGAACGCCAGTCGCCATGCGTGAAGGAAAGGATCCGAGCGGAAATATAGCAGGGGCGGGTGTCTTACTGGGTCAGCACAGGGGTGGAACCGGAAGACCAAACAACCTCACTAGAGACAACCCAGGGGGAATATGACCAATAACTACGGGCCAGTTCAAGGCAACCGAGGCAGCAGAAAAGAAAACCGGGGACGTTTCTTTCAAAAATCGCATGGAACCGAGTGAGGGGGGGGGGGTTGGGGGGGGGGGGGGGGGGGTTGGTTTTCTGGGGAGTCATGCACCGGCTAGGACGCTAGCTGGAGCAACCATCGTAACCTCCATCCCCAGCGAAAGGGAGTCAAAAGGCAGGCCTATCACGCTCCCCTCATTTGGGGGCGCAAGACAGAAGAAGAGAAGCAATCTCCTGCCTAGACATGGGATTCCTGAAAACGTGGGAAACTTCTACCGAAAGGGGGGCAAAAAAAGAGGGGAGATGGGAACGATGGGAACTTCTCGTGGCAACCGGGCAACCGGAACTGAATCGTCCTGGCGTCTACAACGAAACAAGGCATACTATTTCTTAACTCCGAGGAAAGAGAAGGGAAAAAAATGGCACATTAAAAAACGCACTCTACGCGGACAACTTGATGATAACCGGCGCCCGGGCTCGCCAGGGGGGTCAGGAGGCCTGGAAAAACATGCGGGGGGCCATCGATATCGTCATGAAGCCTGGTAATGGAGGATAAGAAGGAAAACAGCACCGCCAAAAGGGAAACCATGGTTCTGCCAAACCGGGCTTAGCCAAAAAAAGAAGGAAACACTAGAAAGGTGTGAGACCTGTGGCACCCGTAAGGGGGAGGAAACACAAAAAAGGGAGGCAGTTTTCGTCCTAAGCGTGGACTGCTTGGGAAAGGGGCGGCCCAAGGGGAGTCATGTGGAAAAAAAAGTGTCTTCCCTGACCAAAGCTGGGCCTTGGAAGCATAGTATGAATGGGGAAGAGGACTAGAAAAGAGGTGTCCAAAACATTTCCCAAACGTCAACAGACCGAAAAAGGGGGGGGATCAGCCGGGATGGGGCGGTGGTCAAGAACGCCCCTTGTCCTCTGAAATACAAAAACCACCAAGACGGAAAAAAAAGGACGAGGGTAAAAAAAGAAAAAAACCCACGGCAGGTTCGGGTTAGTCGTATATAAAAGAGGGGGCGCCACAACGAGAATAAAGGAGAAACGCCAGGCCCAGTTGGAAGTCAATACTTAAAGCACCGCGTTCGCTTGGTGTCGAGAATAGATCAAAAGGGCAGAACCAAGTCAGAAGGGAAGAGGGAGATGGCCAGAGGGGCCCCAGCTCTAATCAACAAGGCAGGGAGCCTGTTCGACGTCCGCCTTGGGGAAACGTCCTTGCGAAATGATTCACCAGAAAAAGCGGCCAGGCCAAAAAAGAAAAGAGGGTAGCTGCAAAAAATCAGGGGGAGGAGGGTAGACTGTGGGCGATGGAGGGAAACGATCTACGACAGCTGAGGCACCGTAAACGGGGGAGGAATTCTGCAGGGATCGATCAAGACAAACAACAGAAAAAAAAGATCGGGAAGAAGAGACGCACCCGAAAAAAACGGTGGAAGGGCAGGTCGGCACCTATCGCAATAACACTCTCCCGCTCAAAGCCGCAGCTAAACCCAGTGGACTCGTGCAGGGAAGTTGCCAAACACAAAAAAAAACCCCAAAAAAACCCCAAAAACCAAAACGAAAAAAAAAAAAAAAAAAAAAAAAACACACCAAAAAAAAAAAAAAAAAAAAAAAAACATATCGAAGGAACGGATAAGACAGACTAGCGCGATGGTGTGAGGTTCAAAAACTCCCTGGGAACCGACTTTCCTACCCCTCCGCTCAATTCTACGTTGTGTTCGAAAAAAAGACTGAGCATTGAAAAAAAACCCACCAAGAAGTTTATAGAAACGCAAAGGCGCCGGAAAGAAGGGCGGTTTATGGCCAGATACTATATTCCAGACCACTGGGCCGCCGGAAGTCGAAGGGGAAACCCAGAGCGAAAAAAAGGGGGACTACGGTGTCCGATTTAGAAGCGGTAGATAACCTTGAACGGACCGCATTTCGGGTTCCCTGAAGAAAACATCGGTTATTAAGGGGGAAAAGGGGGGAGGCGCTGGAGTGGGCAACACCAGATTAAATCGAGCAACTTAGGAAACCATCCCAGCCAAACAGGGCTTTCCTCCTTTTCGGGTCCGCATATCCCTTGGAAGAGGTGAAAATACGCCAAAAAAGAAGAAACGCAAAAAAAGGAAAAAGCCGCGGCGGAACCCTACAGTCTAATCGGTACGGTGGTTGCCAATGGGCCGGAACAAGCGCAAAGTGTCTCGCGAACTGGGCAGACGGAGGTGCGGGGAGTTTGCGTTAGGAGGGCACCGGGGTGGAAACTAATTTGAAGGAGGGACAACCATCAGAAAGGACGGGGGGAGGGCAATCCTTTTTGCCACTAATCGGCACAAAAAACACCGGGAGAAACGCGCTCACACAAGGGGCCAGCAAAAAGATGGAGGTCTGGTAGAACCGCTGGGCCATGCTCGAAGGCGTAATCACGTCCAAAGGGGGAAGAGCGTCCTCAGGGAGGGGGTGTAGACCATTAGGGGCCGGGGCAAGCGCGCCCGCTACATCGTCATTCTCCACTTCTGGGCATGTACCACCGGCAAGGAAAAGAAAGAGGGAATCGGACGGGACGCCTCGAGAGAGGGGTCCGGAGACCAACTTAGGGGGGGGGCCGTGAGAGCTGCAAGCCGGAATGGCGGGGGGCGCTAATGGTTGCGTCCATAGAAACAGGGAGACGACCGGCTGCCGGGGCGACATTCCTACTGAAGTCGACCAGCACCGAAACAGACTTCTCTCCGCCTCTAATGCCGAAAAAAAAGCACAAGCGGAAGGAAGAAAATAAGGCGACGCGCTATTGCAGGACGAGGAGTGCGATTGGCTTCGTCACTAAAAAATCTGACCAGAAATGTCCGACCAAAGCACCTCCCCCAAAGGGCCGCCTCTGCTAATGTGAAGGCACGTGGGGCCGAGCGCCGCGAGGGGCAGCTTTGACGATGAACGGCGCTTTAGGGGCTTGGATGAGAAAAGGGAAAGAGACCCGGAGAAGATGGGTGCATTCATCTAGTATGGGCCTCTAAAACGCAAAGAGGGAAAAAGGAGCGTATCCCATCTCCGGGAATCTCGTCGGTCTGCGATGATCCGGTTCGCGGCGGACGGCACCGGGAATGTGAATAAGATCAGGCTGTTGTTCGGGGGGGGGGATAGCATCGACCGAGACGAAAGGGGGAGTGGAAAAATCTGTAAGGCGGCGGGGGGACACAAATCCTGGGGGCTTGGAAGGCCTAGGGGGCTATATCGGGGATTCTCATGAAGGAGGGCAAAGGGTTCGGAGAGTGCGACAATCCGTAGGGCAGGAAGGCTCGCAACTGGAAGGCATCCTCGGGGGGGAGCGGGGAAAAATAAGAGTCAAAATGATGAGAGGAAGATAGGGGACGGAGGGCGAAAAGGGAAGGAGGACGCCAAGCCTCAACACGGGACCGTCCACGGTGTCAGAACACCAGAAAGGACGTCAGGGGACTCCTAACCCATTCGCAGCCTCCTCACCGGGCATCAACACCTAGCGGTGATCCAAAAGCAAAAGGGGGGGCAACCCAGGTGGTAACTTCCCACGATGTGGTCCTTCTGTCGATATGAATTAGCACACCCGAAACACGGAATGAAGGCACAGAAGTCCAAGTATTTCTATTAGGTTGACAGTCCCCGCCCGAAGACACAAGTCAGAAAAAAAGGGAAAATCGACAACAGAAGGGGGCATCTCACAAACGTCGAGAAATCAGATCCACACATCCGCCAGCAACCGGAGAGGGGGGGAAAAAATGTCACTCCAAAAAGACCACTCGTCCCTTTCACGCAAAAACGCAGATCGCAAAAGAGGAAGAGGCCCAGCGTGCAAGAGGGGAAAGGCGGATCAAGAGAAGAGGAGAACGACCAAAGGGGTCGGCACCGAAAAAAGAGACCCATATAGACCCGCGGAAGGCGGAACGGGATGCGCCGACGAAGGAAGGCCATTTGGAACCCAGGGTGTCTCGCTCGAGACAGGGGGGGCGGAGGGAGGTGGCTGGGGGGAGAAATCGACTTCCATGGAAGCCTCGGGAGGAGGCAGGAAAAAAATCACCGAAAAAATCAAAGAAAAAGCAGCCAGCTAGACAAATTCAAATGGCGAAAGAACGTTCGAGCCCAGCATTAACAAACCGAAAACAAAGAAAAAAAGAGGCGAGGAAGACAGTCAGGTCACCTGGCATTCGCGAACAGCAGGGGCTCGAAGTGACCACACTGCAGTCCACCGGCATTAGATGGAAAGGGAAGAAGCAGTACGAAACACGATGGCCATCTTTCATGACAATTACGTAAAACCTCGCAGCAAAGGGCCCGGGAACCTTCCAAACGGCGTGGGATTTCAACGGGTGAGCGGCCGTGAACCCGGGGGCAAAGACGAAGGGGGGGAGATGCCGGGGAAGAGGGAAATGATACATTCTTTCGAACCAAATAAGCAACTGACACCGGCCCAGGAAAGAGAAAAAACCGGAAAATTCGTCAGGCGTCGTCCGAAAGATCGCGAGGGCGCATGTCCCCGAATGAGAACCAAAAGAGGAAGGGGGGGGACGACGGGGTAGAAAAGAAAAACGAATTCCGGGGTTGCATAGGCGTAGGCGAAAAGAGGGAAGGGCGATGCACTGGAAACCCAAGGGCGATTTGAACCCGCATGAGTCGTTCCGAAATGTTCGCGCTACTCTGTTGGGCAAAGAAGTTGAAGAGCCCCTTAAGGAAAACGAGTGGGAAGGGCCCGGCCCGGCGGGTAGGCCTCACCTTGCCTTTCTACACTAAACCCCGTAAAAAAAAAACGCAGCCCGACTCTCTGTTAAAGAGATCCCCTAACAGCCTTGGTTCAGGAGGAACCGGGAAGAAGGCGGGCAAAAAAAGAGAAAAAAGCAGCCCCAACCGTAGGCTTCTCTTTCCTTTGGTCTTAGGGGCACGAAGGATCAGAATTCGAAACCCCTAAGCCGATCAAAAAAACGGGCCCAAACAAACCAAAAACCCAACCCCAACACAACCCAAAAACGCCGAGGGGGGAGTTGATCGGCCAAGGATGAGCTAACTCCACCACGCTTAACTTTCGACAACAACCAGGGGGAAGGAAGGGAAGTGCAGAAATAGAAGGGAAAAAATCCAACATATCCTTGGAAATCGCAGGCACGCGAGGAAAATAGAACTGTGATAAAAGCGCGCGTGGCGAGTCGTGTCGGTTTCTATTTGGTGAAAAAACAGAAGACAGCTTCTGCCACGGTCTCAGCGGTCCCAGAAGATAATACTATTCAGAAAAAACGGAGGAATATATCTATTATCCATGGGGGGTGCTTTGAGAATGGACGAAAAGGGAAAGAAATCACGTCTAGTTCCTTCAAAAAACTGAAGCCACCTAACAGCTCTCCGCGTCCTCGAAAATACAAAAAAAACCAGTTGAAGAAGGGGGAAAGAGGAGAAGGAAAAAGAGGGCTGGCGAATGGGTTTCTCCAATGACGGAACAGCGTATAGGCCAAGATCCGCAAGGGTGGGTAAAAATGAACCCTGAAAAGTCCCCTCCGGCAGTTTCTGACGTGTTGTTCAGCAAAAAGCAAGGGGGAGGGGACGAAGTCGGAAAAAGCGACAAAGGGGGGCTATCGGGTCGAAAGGCGAACGGAAGGGCGGGATAGAGGGCGCTAGGATCCTCGAATCGGGACCACTGGCCGTGCGGAAAAGCGGGGTTTAGCAAGCGCCCCAGGAGGAGAGGGCGGTGGGGAAAGGGGAAGGTAGAAAGGATGATTCCCCTTTACAACCCAGAAAAGGGGGCACGGGGCCAAAGGTGACCTCTGTTTAGGGAGTGGAAAAAAAGGGTGCGTCGCAACTCGGTATGGGGACAACACATATGCTCGCAACGACCCTGAAAAAAAAAATCAAGGAGAGGAAGGACTCGCATTGAGGGAAGAACGTCCTTCTTCCTACTCCGAAAGAAAACTGGACGCCACTTGCCAAAAGGAATAAACCCCTCGGAGAAAGACCAGTCCGAAGCGTCGACTGTCCTCAAAGGGGGGAAGGGGGAACAAGCGCCTTGAGAGCAGGGGGAAGGAGGGGGCGAAAAGAGGGGGGGGGGGGAGGAAGGAGAGTGCCGGGGGTATCCGCTGATTTAAGGGGGAACGGGACAGACCAGAGGACATGCCCCCCCGCTATCGCTTGACCGAAGGGTACCACAGCATCGCCAAAGGGCAGAAAAGGGGCACGAAAACAGGCCAAATTGAAAGGTCTCACAGGAAACAGGGCGTCGAGGTTGCACGACGAAGCTTCCAAGAAGGCACTAGCTGCCGAAACATTTATTGGACGAAAAAAGATCCAACAGGGGAGGGGTCCGGTGCCTGGAAACAGATCAGGTTCTTGCAAGTCTGGTGAGAGAAGGGCCACTGCGGGCGAACGTCGAATCGCGGCTACATCGCGCGGCTTCTTAGGGAGGCTAAAATGGCGAGAGACCTTTATATGACTGCAAAAGCCGAATGGGAGGAGGGACGGGAGTCAAAAAGGGCTTGACGCACCGCCGGGCTCAAGAGCGGTCTGCACGCAGGGCTAATGCCGAGTCGGGATGTAGACAAAACGAAAAAGGAAGGAGGCGCGCGCACCGCGGATGTCGCACGAGGAAAAACCAGTCGGAGCAGCAGAAAAGAGGGAACGGGCAGAAGGGGGGAGGCGAGGAAGTGTATGGATCTCACCTCGTTGAGGGCAGATGTCAGACAACCGACCAGCGAGGATTGAAAAACAATTGCAGGGCAAAGGGGGGAGGAACGCACGCGCCAAAAAAGGCAAGCTGGGACGATCTGTCGAGTATGTTGAGTTTGGAGGGGTGAAACAGATAAAGACCCGGCGAGAATGGCCATAACTTGTGAGATGGCCTCGAACGACAAGCAGGCGGGAGAGAGAGGAGTCGCGAGGAAAAAAAGGTCTTGCGGGGTCCACATATATAAATCCGGTGAGAACTTGCCATCAAAGCAGGGGGTGGTGTAGGTTGGGGAGAAACAGTCAACGCTAAGAATCGGGGGGGAGTGGGGGAAGGAAATCTTGTTGGTGGGAGTTCCAGAGGGAGGAAAAAAACGAGGGGGGGCTTAATTGGCGTTCGAATTCTGAGAAATGTAGGAATGGTTGCAGAGAATGAGTTGGCGATCAATGGAAGGTGCTTCAACTGTTCAGGAGAAGGGATGGGAAAAAGGAGGCAGCCGCTCGGCCCAGAGTACTGTAAGAAGATTAAAGTCGCCAGCCGGAGAGCCGGGACGGCCTAAAGTATTTGCTACCACACTTCTCCTGCACCTTCGCGTGACTGGATGCGCATCCAGGGAAAGGGGGAAAAACGAAAAAACGGGGGGCTCTCTAACCTAAACCCAATGAACGACCCTTCATCGGGCGGGGAGAACGGAATGAGAACCCGAGAACCGGAAGGATTCCCAATCTCGTCAAATTTTTAAAAAAAATATGGGTTTTCATTCAAAAGACCGAAAGGGGAAGGACGCGAAAAGGGGGGAGAAAAAAGCTGGTACGCTTTCAGTCCATTCTTTCCACCCAGAGACGGAACAGGGAGAGAATTTGGGCGCTCAATCCAGACTCCGAAATCACCGGTCATCCGGCCAATATGCAGATCTCCGCGGAGTCAGGGAATTTCAGAAATCGCCAAGAGGGGAAGAAGAGCAGGGGGCGGGGGGAGAAGGAGGGGTCAGAAAAAAGTCGAAAACGAAACTCGCCCTTCCCTCCCTCGAGCAATAGAACGGGAGAGGGATAGCGCAGAAAAAGTTCGTTCCATCGTCGTCTGCTCGCGAAGCAGACAGATCGGTGCTCGATAACAGCAGGAACGAAAGGACATGCGAAAGAAAAGGAGTGACGAAGGGATATTTCAATCCCGCTCCATCCAAGCGCAAAATGGAAGAACCTAAAAAGGAGAGGGTGGCGCAAGCCGAAAAAAACCGCACTGCCGCCAGAAAATGGGATCGGGGGAAGGAAGACGCAGTCCATGCCAGAAGCAGGGATAGACCCACTCGTCGGAGAAGGCACCGTCCAAATAATCTCCTCCTGTATCTACAAACGAATCAGAAAAAAGGGGGCATTACATGGACAGCGACCCTCGAAAAAATGAAAGACCTTGAATACCTTCCAAGCACTCTTCGGGATGACAAGGGGGAAGGAGAGCAGGTCCCTGCTCGCCTGGTTTCTACACAATCGGTGTTCCATCACAAAGAAAACGATAGAGGCATTCGGGCTGGAACCGAGACGAAATCAGAAAAAAGAAAAACGAACAAGGGAACTATTCGCCCTGTTGAAAAATCTTCTAAAATGAGAATGGCACGGCACAGGAGACACATCGAAAGCTTCACGACTGGGACTTCTTCCCGCAGCCGGTGTAATGCCTGTGGAACGGGGAGAGGGAGGGAAAAGGAAAGGGGGTCTCCTTGGAAAAAATGTAAGCACTTGAGTCTGTGGTCCGGGGAAGGCAGAGAACAGGTGTGGCCCCTAGAGTTGCGCTCCCCGACGGACCTAAAAAAAGGGGGTCAGGCCAGAAAAGGGGGCGGTAGAAAAACGCCGGTAAACTAACCCCTCCCGCTCCCGCCCTTTCGAAGGGAAAAACCCCGAAGACACACCAATCGGCCATGGTACTGTGCTTCCGAGATCGGTCGGCGCCCCACAAAACGTCAAATAAAAAGGGGGGAAAGAAGTAACTCAAGAAAAAAAAGAAAAAGGGGATCGGTCGGGCATCACTTTTGCGGCAATAACACCACTCGAAAAAGGCAGAGCGGGAGGGAAAGAGGGGACAGGGTTGAGCGGAACAATACGCGCGGATCCTGTCGACGCCAGTTTGCAAAGGAGGTGGCGAAAAAAAAAGGAAGAACAGAAAAAAAGGAAGCGCTGGGCCCTCTCGTGCGGCGGGTCGCTGTTGCTATGTTCGTTCCGAGAATCAGGAACGCGGAACCGGAGAGGTGGGAGGCATGACAGTCGATCTCGAAAAAAGACGGAGGGAGAGGGGAAGATAGACCAAGGGCCGGGAATGCCGCACAGAGACAAACGGGGGAAAAGGTAGAGATCAAGAAACAGAAATAGGGAACCGCTCGCCGCACACCCCAAGTTCTAGGTGCAAGAGGAGGGAAGATACACATAGGGAAGTATGTACGGACGGCGACAAAAAAAAACTGGCTGGAAAGATGAGAGAAGCGATGGGGAAGAAAAGGAAAGAAAAGGGGATCACTGACGCGATCTACTTGTTGCTGCACGCAACGTGCTG
>Ga0179593_1624579_pt1 | contig 11590 bp, 18 predicted proteins | sample CZODoug2_1_08_16_FD_185931 | JGI IMG/M metagenome (GOLD analysis project Ga0179593, IMG submission 185931) | Vadose zone soil fungal communities from Angelo Coast Range Reserve, California, USA - CZODoug2_1_08_16fungal (PacBio error correction) | ecosystem: Environmental > Terrestrial > Soil >...
TGGAAAAGAAAAGAGGAGCCATCTCACCGTTTCTTAGGGGGGGAAGGTGAAAGGAGCGTGGAAAGAAATAAGGCCATATGGATCCTGCAGAAGGGAAAGTGAAACCAGCCATACCATCGCGGTTGGAACCAACGAATCGGAAAAAATGTATCCATAAAGAGTGGGTACACCAAGGGGGGGGGATGTCATCTCGGCAGACCAGTTACATGAGCCAAGCACACCTGGACGACCTCGTCTGGTTTGACTGGCTGGCTGGGGGAAAAAAAAACACCGAAGCACGCAAAGTCAACAAGCGTACAGGGATCGGATCAATCAGGAATCCTTCAATAGGGGGAAGGGGGGGAAGATACCTCTATTCTGTCATCCTGGTCGAAAACTTGGGGAGAGGAGAATCCAACGAGCTCTAAGAACAAAAGCCGACCCTCTCCCAAGCTTGTCCCTTAAAGATGGGAGAGAAAAAATTCCATCAAAGAACCATCGAGGAAAGTTTCAGAAACGCGGATAACCAAAAAAGAAGGAAGTTTTGCCCTGGGAAATACTCTCATGCGGAGGAGATGCCCAAAGGAGATGGAAAAAAAAAGAGGGCGGCATCGGCCGTTGGAGAAAGTTGCAGCAGTGGGGGGCTGGCAAGAGGAAAGACCACTCACAAGAATGGGGAAGCGTAATCTGTCGGATGACCTTCTTCCGTCCAGTGGAAAGCCAGATAGGGCTCGGAAAGGAAAAAGGGGTTTTTTTGAGCCAAGCAAAAAAGGGAAGATGTGAAGAAATATCCCACATGAATCCAGTCGACTTCTGGTGGAGGATGACAACTTATCACCGAGGAACACCAGACCTGGCGGTGCCCGCGGAATTGGAGCTTCGAACGAGGAGTCAAGCTTCGCAAAAAAGGAGCTGATCCCAGTATGGAAAGATCTAGGCCACAACACGGGGAAGATAACCATGCTGTTTCTTGGGAAGAGTCCCGGTGGTAGAGGAAAATAGTTATATCGTTGGGAGGTGGATCACAGACCAAGGTTGACTGGGGCTTCTGCACCTGAGGGTTCAAACCTGCGGGGAACATCTGGCTGGTCCACAAACAAAAGACCGGGAGTGCGGACTGAGATTTCATCATCCGAGTAAGGAAGGGATGGAGTCGCCATCCCTGTGGGAATCGGGGAGTGGGACTTTCGTTTGTCACTCAGGGAGACTGCAGATGGGGCGGGGGGGGGACAAGACAAACCCCGGAGGATCATTGCCTTGTGGTGGAAGAGGGGTCTATCACCGGGTGCTGGGGCAAAGTGGTGGGAAAGGACTGATAGAGGAAGGGGAAGGGATCTATTTTTTCTCAAAAAAACATTTTGGGGATATCACCTCTCTTCAAATCCACCCTCACACAGTTTCTCATACGGAAGGGAGTCGTTGGGAAAGGGAGACTCAATCGACTTTTCTTAGGGGGAAACAGGTCAAAAATTGTGACCTTGGGAGTGCCAAGAACCCACAGTGTTTAAGTAGAGAAAAGAGGCATGATAATAGACAATAAAAAAAGAGGGGTTTAATCCTGCGTATAGGGGGGGAAGGGGTAAGGAAAGATGAAATGGGTACAGGGGAACAAAAGCATTATAGGCCTTTTTCATGCCAGGTGGGCAACGGAAGAAATGGGACGGCCCGGGAAAACTAGTTACTATCGGGAAGTGATAGCTGGTGGGAACAAGACTCTTGGGAAACCTGAAAAGGCCTGAAACCTTTTATGGAATGAACCAAACCGCGATAATTCCAAGGGCCCGAAAACAAGTGATCCGGAGAAACTAAAGAAGGAAAAACAAAAAGAATGGCAAATGCTGTTGGTACTTTGCATAGGACAAGATGCCCATGCCACCAGGGAGAAGCACACTCATGGAAGCGTGAGAGACTCTCATAAAAAAAAAAAAAAGAGGCCGGAGGAAAGCGGGAGGGGGCACAATTTTGGGCTGAGAAAGCCATAGGATAGCTAACGGCCATGGTCATCGCGGCACTATTAGAAAAGTACAACAGACAATTTGCCATCGTTTGCTGGCAGGATAAAAAAATGGGGCGTTTAATGGGGCAATCGCAACTGGGGGAATTATCGCGGTGAGGAGCTCCCGAAAGAAAAGGCGGAAAAAAGACTGGCTTAACTGTTGGGTGGGGGAGCCTCAAGCCCCGAAAAAACTAGGAGAAAAAATGGGCCAGAAATGGAGACAACATGGGGCCGACGACTATAATTGATTACATGTGAGAATCAGGTATACTATGCCGGAACTCAAAAAATATACTCCTTTGAAAACTCGGCTGGGGGATTAGCTCATGAAGCCTGAGGGGGCTCTACTGAAAAAAAAAGGGGGGTGCTACATTGACAAAAAAGGAGTTTCTGGAAGAAGAAAACATTGAAAAAAAAGAGACAGCTAGAATAAAAGGGAGGGGGGAAAAGAAACCCAAAGAATGCATGATCTGAAAAGGTTATTGAAACAGGTGGAGCCGTGAAGAGAAAGAAAAAATCGTCTGTGAGAGATAAGGAGATGATTACTGCGGCGAGAAAAGAGGGGCAGCGGAGGAAAAACAAAAATTGCAGAAAATAGGGGAGACCAAGAGAGAAAAAAGGGAATAGACAATGCAAGACTGGTTGCAGCAACAAAAAATACGCAGAGGCCCGACGGAAAAACCCGACGTACCAAAAGGGGGAACATGGCAACAGGGGAGGGGACAAAGCCGATTGTCCTTACCTCAAGGAAAAAATCGAGACGGAACTCAAGGGAAGGAAACGAAGATGTGAAAGAACCGGAATGGTTGAAACAAAGACATGGGCAGCAGAAAAAGGGCAGCCAGGCAGGTGATCACTACTAAAACGATCTCAACTATTGAGGGGAATGAGGATGGGGACCTCTTAAGAGCACCGAAAGGGTGCAAACCGTGGATAGCACAAGCGAGAAGAAGGAGAATGCAGTTTGGCGGCATTGCTCAAAGAAGGAAGGAACGCGTTCCCCAGCGGGAGGAGAGCTGGGAAAGCCAGACGGTGATAGAGAAGGGGGGGGGGGGGGAGACCACCCATAAGGTGCGGGGGAGTAAAAATTGAGATCGTGGCGGGGGCAACCGTTTGGGGGAAGGGGCGCAAAACAAGTCTGGTACGAACGCAGCTCCCCGAAGAAGAAGACAAACAGATCGGACGGCTCCAAGCAAAAGGGGCGGGTAAAAATTGCCAGAAAAAAGGGCTAACCCGGCCTTTCAACGGCAGGGAGAAGCCCGATCCGCAAACCGAAAAGGGTGAGATGTCATTGCGGGCAGAGCGGGGAAGACCATCACCGGGAAAAGAAGGAGTGGTTTAATACGCGTTGGGGAAAAGATGAGGGTTGAGACCGCGTGAATGAAAACATCGGTGCCATTGAACAAAGGACAAGCAGTGGGAAGGGTCGATGGGGCGACGAGATAGGGTGTAAGGCGATCACAGTCTCCCCCCAATACAGCAGGACGAGAGGGAGGATCGTGCAAGAAAAAATTAATAATTATTTCTACTTTGTTATGTCCTGCAGATCGCGTGGTTGAAAGGGGGCCGTTCTTTTTCTCGAGGGGAAGAGGAGCAGCAAAACCAGTCAAACGATGAAACGAGTCGGCCTATGGGGCTAGTGTATGCTGGCCGGGGGGGATGACGCGCAAGGGGGGTTGGTAGAACATAAGAAGGAAAAATTAGGGCGACAGTTCGGCCTAGTAGAAGGACCTGGAGAAAACGCATGGGCGGTTCAACGCAAGACCCCCTCCTTAAAAAGTGAACCGAGGGTTACTTTCCAATAAGCCTGAAGGCAAGGTCGGGAGGTCATATCAACTTTTGAGGGAAATCAAGTGAATGTTGAGGGTTACATCTCGTTGAGCACCGATTTGAGTATGCCTTGTCATCTAGGAGAAGGAACAGAGAGAGAATGAAGGAAAGAAGAAAGGGGGAAGAGAGGTGTCTCACGATATGTAAAATAGAAAAGGAGACCAGCAAAGTTTTCTTCTAAGTGAGGGGGGGAAATTGGAAAGAAAATAAAGAGGCCAGATGGGGGCCGAAAAGGGATTGAAAAAAGAAACATACTCATAGGTTTTTTGGGACACTCCGGAACGCGGACCCAGGTAAGACGCCTTTCCTTCTCAGGAAGGAGCAGCACCTTTTAATCGGCGTAGGAAAACTTCTTCATGGGAACCGACATAGGGCCAAAAAGGGACGACCTGAAGAGTTTGACTTTCCAGGGGGGGGGTCCGAAAAAGTAACCAGCACGCAATGCAACACTCGGAAGAAATAGCACCTAAAAGAAGACTCGCAACCTTCATGGGGACAACCGAAAAAGCCTCGATATGCATGTTTAGACCTTGGTGATAGGGAACCACAATCACACCACGTCCAACAAAGCTCAAAACTTTGTTGCCAGGTGTGGGAACTGGGGAGAGATCCCTTCAAATCGGCCTCAACGCCAAAAATTCCAAAAAACACGCGGGAACAAGGCCTCAAATTGCCAACTGTGAGGGGGGCGAGACGGATGCCGGAGACAACCATCTAGCTTCTGAGACGTGAAGAGGTCTTTGCAGGAGGGAAGGTGAAGGAGGAAACATGTTTTCTGTCAAGAGGGGGAAAGGCATCTGGGGGGAAAGAAAGGGGTCCTCGAGGGGGAGGTCTTCGTCAAGTTCCCCAGGGGACAGCAGATGGAAGCTGCTAGTATGTGGTGTGGGAAGGAAGAAGGCCTCGAAAGGGTGAAGAAGGGAAGATCTCCCACAGGAAATTAGACAATTCTGGCCCAATCGAGTCAGTCCAGACAGGCTTTAAAAAGGATTTATCCAATGGACTCTCTCAGGAAAAAAAAGAAGGAGTCAGAAGAACAAAGGTGCAGCATGTATCCCAGGAGTTGACCATCTCTTGGGATCTGAAGTTTGCAGTAAAATCCCATGCTGTTTCTGTTCTTGGGAAAAAAAACAGGGGGGGGATGCGAATAGTGGAAGGATGTGTTATCGGGGAGCCAAGAAACCGGGGGTGCTTGTACCAGGCCAGGATAAGTCAACAGCATAGAGTTTTTTAAGCGGTTGAACCACCCAGCGGTAGGGGCCTTTCTGTCTTGGACTCTGCAAATCCTAATCGGGGGACCGCTAGTCTTTTCTTCTCCCGGGGAAAATGTTTTTCACAGCAAACATACACCTTTTCCTTCTGGGGACCCTGGCTTGCACCTGGGGGGGGAAACGTTTTCTTTTTAAGTGGGGGTGGGGGGGGTTGGATTCCGGGGACCCCCGTTCGGTGGGGCCTGGGTCGAGCAGTGGGTTCAAAGTTGCAATTTTGCCGTATTCGAGCCCATCCAGGGGGGGGCGGTGCTGGCAAACAGGTCCGCTGTCCCCTCAGGGACTGCGGAACAGTCCTCCTCTCAAAAAAGAGTTTTGCAATCTCAGTGTTCGAGGAAAAAAACTCCTCGAAAGGGGGAGAAAGTACAAAGGGGGCGTTGGGCTAACTCGTGCGGGGACCCTTTTCTTCTCGACTAGCGTGGCGATCAAGAAAAACATGCAAATGACTGGGGGGAGGAAAAAGGGGCCGCACCCACAGTGTTAGGAAGAGGAAGGGGGAAAGGATAATAGATTAGGATACCGCTTGGGGAAAGAAAGGATATTTTTGAGGTGGGAACCCTGTCAGGCGCTGATTGGTACGGAAGGGGGACAATTATAGGCCTTTTCATAGCAGGGGAAAAATGCTTCCAGATAAGAATAGACGAAGGTAAGATGTTGACAAGGCAGTCAATACTCGGGAAGAAATTCCGGAAAGGGGGCGTCTCCCACCGACAAGAGGATAATTCCCAAAAGATGGCGATGATGCAACGTGAAGAAGGTATCCTGCAAGAAAAAAATGGCCAATGCTGTTGGGGGGGGAGTTGTTGGAAAAAACATGCAGGGAGACCAAGTCCCTCATGTATCGTGACAGAAAAACAAAATTGGATCTCTCTCACAAAAGAGAGGCCAAGGGGGGGCGGGATATATACTCTCCATGGGGAAGGGATGAAACTGCATGGAAAAACGATCCCCATCTTTAAAACGCATTGCAAAGTCAGTTTGCTGCAGGATACAGAGGGAGGGGGCATCAGATCATTTTGAAAAAATGGAATATAAAGGCGGGGAGTGAAGAAAGCATTCCCTAAAGGTTTAAGGGGAAGAGAAGGCAAAGAGTCTGGGGAAAAAATTTACACCGAGAAGCCACGATAAAATACGTCACGGATAGGGAACATGGCCATGAACAGTCCTATAATTGAAGGACAGTAAACAAAAGCAACCCAAAAGACCGCGTTACGGGGTAAGGAAATAAAAATATCAGGATTAAAAGGAGGAGAGTACGGATGAACAATCTATGGAAAGAGGAACTGGTGCGACAGGGGGAACAAATAGTTGCGGGGGTTACCACACAAGGGGGGATACGAGGGGAGAACGAGTCGCCCAACGACTCTTGAGGGACTTTCTCCACTTTGTATAACGGTGGAGAGATGAGAAGTGTATGTGTAATAGAAAAGAATACGGCTAATGAACTTGGCCGTCTAAGATTGGAAGAGTCCTTTTTACCAAACAAGGGCAATAAATATGGGGATAAAGGAGGCACACAAAGAAAATGATATACCAAGGCAAAAGGGGTCACGCATCACAATGGGGGAAACACATCGCAGAGTCCAAGGCAACGAAGACCAAAGGAGGGGTGGGGGCAATGTCAACATTGTGGAAGACAAAAGAGGGACATTACCTCGTAGGAAAAGGAACCACAAGGGGGACCTATCGGCTTTTAACGCCAGAGAACTAGGGGATAAAATGGGGGGCGGCAGACCAAGAGAATCACTCGCGGATTGGGGGAAAATCAAAAAGATCTCAACTAGTAGACACACCACCAGACAGCCAGAAAAAACGCAGGGGAGTGACTTGGCAAACCGTTGTGAAGGGAGATCCCCACGAATGGATCATGAAATTTCGCAAGCAAAAAAAAAAGGACCTATCATTAAGAAAAAAGAGGCACACCGAGGAGGGAAGAAATTGTCTGGGACATCGGGGATTGCACCAGAAGGGGTATCAGGTGGGGAGGGTGGAGGCGACTCTCAAGGTTGTGAAGGGAAACTCAAAAAAAAATGGTTAAAGGGAAAAGTCTCAGAAGGCTCCCAGGTGGAAGGAAAGAAGTACGACCCAAAACACGGCACGACCAAAGACCGCGGACTTTCCAGAAAAAAGGGAAGAAACAGGCAAACGTGAAAACAACGCCCGATCCGCACGCTACTGTGCATGAAGAACGCCTCAGAGAGTAGCTTCGCCCTCACATTGCACCAAAGTGGGGTTACGCGTGTTGGGAAGTTGAGGGCCGGATGGATCGAAACCTCTGTGCCATTCCACACCCAAAGCAGGGGGAGCGGGTCGTTAGAAAGAAAAAAAAGAAAAGAAAAAAAAAAAGGGAAAAGAGGATTGGTGGAAAATATCACAAAAGGTCTCACTGACATGATTCAGCATCAAGGGAAAAGCAGTGACGACCGAAGGGAATTTTAGGCCGGCAGGGCTCCTATTGCTGTCCGCGGAAGGGGGGAGTGCTTTGAGAAACCAAGCCAGGCAAAAAAGAGGGAGGAAAAGGAGGTCGTCCAGTTGTGGGGAGGGAGAAGTACCTGCTTTGCAGAGTGTAAAAGAGATGTTCAAGGAGGATACAAAAGAGAGAAGGGGAAAAAAGGGGAAAACGCTCTTTTCTTTCTGGTGGAAGGAAAACTTGACTGAGGTTGTCGGTAGGACTGGAAAAGCTTCCATCAATATAGGTCTTGGACCATAGAAAATAACGGGGGGAAGTGGAAGAAATCTCGTTGAGAAAACCGCTGGCTCTTCGTCGAGGGGAGAGGAGAAAACAACAACAACGGAGTGAAAAGGGAAGAGACGAAAAAGAAGGGTTGTCTCAACGATATTAAAAAGAGTGGAACTGGAGACCGAAGGATTGAGTCGGAAAAGGAGGTTCTGGGAAGCTTATTGTAAATAAAGATCCAAACTTGGCAAGAGCCTGAAAGGGGAAAAAAGCCATACAGAGGCTTTTGACCCGAGGGAACTCAGAAAAAATATCAATCCGCGGGGATGCGATGTGGGAAAAAACGGGTATGCGGAGGACAGCTCGGCAGGAGAAAAAAAGAGGAAAACGACCCAGAGTCTGGCATCGTTGACTGGAAGGGAGCCCCGGCGCCAGCTAGGAAACCCAAAGCGGAAGCCGGAGGCCAGCACAAGAAAAGACGTCGCATCCCGAAAAAGTGGGCGCTCATCTATGCGGAAAACATGGGGGGAGATTACACATCCCCTAACAACGACCCGCGCCCATCTGTTATTCACAGAAGGGAGTAAGATCCATGAGAGCAACGGGCGTTTCTTCCACCACAGAGCAGGGGAAAAACCAAGGTTTCCCTGTGGAGGGGCCTCTCAGCCGCTAAGCTGCACTCTATTAAAAGAAGAGGGCGGGGGAGGAAGCGTTCGAGCAGGGGTCTTGGCATAAAAAAGCACGCCACGCAGGGAAGGCTGTATCGGGCGTCTTTCTTCTGAAAAACGTGGACGCCGAGGAATGCTGCCGAAGGGGGGTGTTTTGAGCCAAGAGAACTCAAAAAAGAAGGGAACAAAAAATGCTCCCACATGAATCCCAGGAAAGCTGGTGAGATCAAGGAAAACCGAGTGTTGACGGGCTTTCCCGCTCGGGAAATGTGGAAAAGGTCTCCGAGGGAAACTTACAAAAAAAGGGGTGATGCATGATCCCCAGAATTGTCTACCGGGGCAAAAGGGGCATTAACATCCATGCTGGGGGAAGGGGTTCTTAATAGGTAAAAAGGGGGGGTGGATGATGAGAAAAAAGTTTTGATATCGGAGCAGGGGGAGCAACAAAGGGCATGCCCGCTGTTAAAAGGTCTGCTGCACATTAGGAAAAGAAACAACCCGCTGACGTGGGAAAAAAGAGGCGGCCTGAGTGGGGTCATCATCCCAGGGGAAAGGGAAAAAGAGCTTTGATTCGATGTTGACATTGTAGCTGGGGTAAGGATTGGTCACAAAAAAGAATGTGGGAAAAAGGGCAAAGGCGACAGCTGTGCATTTCTATAATGGTTAATTTCGAGAAGTCCGGGGGGGAAAAGAAAATCACCTCGGAATTTGGTGGTAACGGAAGAAAATAGGCAAGTAAGAAGAAAGATCTATTTTTTGACAGCGGTCAAAGATTTTTTCGGGTCTCTTAAACCAGGGCTCATCAAAATTTCTCACCAAAGTGGAAGGTGCAGAAAAAAATTGGGCTAAAAATCCTTCAACGAGTTTCGTCTCTAGGTGGCGGAAAAGGGGGAAGGAAAAACTACTTGGAGTCAAAAGCAACAGCATTGGGGAAGAGCATCTAAGGCAGGGAAATCATCCGTATCCTATACGCTGGTGTTTATCCTTCGGGGTGGGGGAGGTAGTTATAAATCCAGAAAAGGGTAGACATGATTGTACTGTAACAGGGAAGAGGGCCTTTCATAGGAAGGACCTGCGCCAGATGAAAAACAGGACTACGTGGATTAAAAAAGAAGAAGGGTACACCCTGCAGGGAAGTTCAGGAAAAATTAGGAATGCTTCTCCAGGGGATTTAAAAAAGATGGCGATGAAGGCCCAAAAGGGCAAAGGAACGAAGAGTATCCTGCCCAAAGAAAGAAAAGGATGTTTAAAATGGGGGGGATACCGCGAGGCAAAAGGGATACAGTAAGAAGTCCCTAAGGGGGAAACGGGAGAGATCCAAAAGAAGAAACACAACCAACGAAGAGGAAAGATACAATTTGGAAAGTGGATATAGCAATACATTGCCTAATGGCAAGGGGGAAGAAGGCTATTCGCCAACGATCCCCATCTAAAAAGGGGCCGGAGGTTGAAGATCCAGATCGGGGGGGGGCACAACAAAAGCCGGGGGAATTATCGAGGAAACAGCACTAAAAGGGGGTCAGAAAGTTCTGGGAGAGGTTTTAAAAGCTCTCAAGAGAACTAGTCTTCAAAAAGGAGTTGCACACGAAAAGAAAAGGCCTATATTGATGAAGGTAAACTAACAAGAAAGAGAACGCCTTACAAATGAACCCTATCCAAAAATAGACGAACAAAGGCGTTATAGCTCCGGCAAAAGGGATCCTGCCTTGAGAGGATGATCCCCACAGTAGTTGCGGGGGAGTGTCCACAACAAGTTGGGGGGTCGCTTGAAGAGGAAAAGCGTGCATTATCTTTCCCACTTGGAAAAACGGGGAGAGATGACTAGAGGATAGTCGGGGGAAGGAAGAAAAAAGAGCATACCGTGGAATGACTGAGATCAGTCCATCTTGGCCGCGGACGTTCCACCCCACAAGGCAGAGAAGACCGTCCACACGAGAGGAAGGAAATGGATCACAAGAAAGATCGGCATCAAAAAAAAAGGGGAAGGTCCCCATTCGCAGGAAACGAACTAATTACCAAGAAAGGGGGGAAATTTCAAAAGGGAGACGCAAAAAGCGAATCGGATGAGAAGGAAAGGCACGAACTCAAGGCCAGAGAATCTTGGCCAGGGTGAACCCTGGCGAAGGTTGATTGCCTCCTCATGGAAAAAAAAGGGCAGATGTTTGATACCGGATACAAAGATCCCAACTATAGGGGGACAGCATCCCCCACAACCGTATTGGGGACCTATTAAGAACCAAAACAAGGCATTTTATTTTACTGACAAACCAAACCGGGGGAAGGGACCCCAAGCGAGTCAACTAAGGAAAATGCATCAGGTAAGGCACTGAATCCAAAGAAAACGGTTCACCGCGGCGAGAAGAAAGCAGTTCAAAAAAAAAAGGGTGACGAAAGGGTTGGATCTCCACAAGAAGGAGGTTCATGTGGGAGATCGTGGCGAGTTGGGGGAAATGGCTGGGGGAGAAAAAACCCACTTCTGGTACGACAGAAAGAGGCCACGGGAGGAAAGAAGACATATCGGACGGCGAGAACAGGAGGTGCGTGCTTTACGAAACATCCGCCTGCAGGAAAGGCAGATCGCAAAGCCGATCCAGAAAGAACCACACGGTGCCAATCGGGGAGAGTATCTTGAACAAAAAATCAACATGACGCTGTAATACGCGTGTGGGAATAAAAACGCGTTGAACCTATGGAAGGATCTACTCCCTCGGTGGACCCACACCGTTTGAAAAGAGATTGGTATCGAGGATTGTGGAAGACTATCACAGATAAAAAAGACAGGCTGCAGCAGAGGGAGGAGCCGGAAATTGCAAAAAGGAGGAGCCTGCTTGCTCCTAGGCTAGAAGTTGCAGTTGCTTGAGCGCGGGGGGAGCCGGATCATCCAGCCAGTCAAATGCACCAGAACGAGGGTCCACCGTGGTGCCTGGGACTGATGAGAGCTGAAGCCTCGGTGGTAAAGACCAGCGCATACCTTGGGCAAGAGGGAGCCTCCGGCTGAAAAGAGGGGGGTGGCTGGTTTAAAAAAAAGGAAGGCAGTAGAAATCAGGGAATAGGGGGACTTTCTCATAAGCTTCCATCAAATAGGTTCATATAAGGGGAAGAGAAGAAAAGGGGGGAGGGCAAGGCATTTTGCTATGGGGGGGAGTTTACATCACAGTTGGCGCGTCGCTTGTCA
>Ga0179593_1329707_pt1 | contig 11589 bp, 16 predicted proteins | sample CZODoug2_1_08_16_FD_185931 | JGI IMG/M metagenome (GOLD analysis project Ga0179593, IMG submission 185931) | Vadose zone soil fungal communities from Angelo Coast Range Reserve, California, USA - CZODoug2_1_08_16fungal (PacBio error correction) | ecosystem: Environmental > Terrestrial > Soil >...
ATTGGAAGGAGGAAAGGAAAAAAGGTACAAGATGAGAGGGGAAGTAGAAGGGAGTTGTACGAAAGATCTGAGAAAAAGGAGCCCCAGCCCAGGGCCCCAATCAATGGCTCATGAAAGCCGCGGGACACCTTCTCCTTGAGAGAGTGATCACTTCAAAGGGGGAGGAAAAATTTCGCGTGAAGAGGAAGGTCAGGGAACAACGGGTGTCTCGTTAAGAGAAAGGGAAGGAAAACTGGCAGCTGCGCAAAGAGGGAAGAATTTCAGCCTGGTCACCAATTGTACCACGTTTAAAAGCAATTAGCCAGGAGATCGCGCCACGGGAAGTGGAAAAGAAGAACGAGAAACTAACAAAGAGGTTGAGAAAGGAAGAGGGGTATGTGGTGAATGATTGTGAGAGTCAACGGATTGCAGTCACTGAGGGGAGGGAAAGGGTGACGACAAGGTGAGATGCCGCGGAGTGGACGGAAAAAATGGAAAGGGGCGTACGGGGAGAAAGACGGGCTAGTCCAAAAAGAGATCTGGTTGTCTGCTGCGACATCTCCCGTCATGCGGCAATCCTTGGATGAATAGGGAATATGTAGAAGGGGGGGACTGGGGAAGCTTGCCCATACGTTTAAATCAAGTTAGAGACAAGAGATGTCAAGGGTTCAAAGTGTTAGGGGGACGCTCGTGGTGAAGAAAGAAGAAGGTAAAGTGGGGGGGGAAAAAAAAAGTCACAAACTAGCAGGGGCTCTCACCACTGGGTGGCGAAGACACATAGAGAAGATCGCTTTGTGTTAACGAGTCGTCTTGTACAAAAAAAAGGGAAAAATCAGAAAAAAACTGAAAACGAAGACGATTGAAAAGATCGAGCAGGAAGGACGATAGTGGTCAGAACAAAAAGTACATGTGGGGAACGGGATGTATTTTTAAAATCATACTTGGGAAAGGGATGCTTTTTCCAGGGGAAGCACAAGTGAGAAAAAATTCAGACAAAGGTACAATATGGCTGGCCCTATCAAATAGGAAACTACACCACTAACGAAGGGAATCTCTTATTATCCGGGGTGAAAGGAGGGGGGAATGGCGAGTAGGGAGGGAGAAAATCGAAACAAAAAAAAGAATGGGGGGAAAAGGGAAATTACACATCCGACAGAGGCGTGGGTACTCCTGGATGGATTGGGGGTCCTTCGAAGGGGGAAACAACGTGTCAAATTAGGAAAAGGGGGAAAGCTGTAAAGGAGAAACGTTCGTGGGAGAAGAATAACGGTTAAATAAACAGAAAAACTACAAGGGCACACCTACAATGTCTATATTTTAGACCATCACAACACTTGATGAGGTAAAAGTGCCATTTTAACATGAACAACAAAAGGAACGGTACAAGTACAAACAACGCAGAATCTGTGGCTACACTCGCCTACGGGAGAACCGCATGAACCGAACTATTTCTATGATATTGAAAAAAAAAAAACTAAGCCGAAAAGGGAAGATCAACTCAACTGAAAAAAAAATATTAGGACACGAAACGCCCAAATCAGTTCCTACCTAACACACCAGCCCGTTCCTCAAGTTGGGGAATGTACGAATAGTTAATCTCTCCAGCAGGAAGCAGAAAGAAGGAAACAACCAAGCCAAATAAGGGGACTTAGCAAAAAAAACTTCATAAAAGGAGCAGAGAAAAAATGATAGCAAATTTGTACGAAAGATAGCTTTGTGGGCGAAAGTCCCGTGTTTAAACCGAGACTTAGAGAAATAAGAAGGGAAGTATGTTATTATAAAAAAAGGGGAGAAGTTAGAGGAATAGACTGTCACCTGAAAAGAAAAGCAAACAGCAAGGGTAGGGAAACACTTCAAAAAAAACAAAAGGAAAAGGAAAAAATCATGGTTAAAGGGGGGGTAGGTGACAAAAAAAAAGAATCTACATTATTCAGGTAATTTGCAGAAGAGCAGGAAGGGTTGATGTCAGAAAAGAATGATGTGGAGTTCGAAATCAATTGGACAGGGGGTGGGGGGAAGAAAAATGATGGTATAGGGGGGGGGGGAGGTCGAAAGAGACGCGGGAACTAGGGCGATAGCGGGGAGGAGAGAAAAAAGGGAGGGGGGAAAAGGATGGGGGGGGGGGTGTGTGGAAGTCGGGGAAGAGATGGTGCAAAGTATCCAAAAAGTGGGCACGAAAAAAATCCAGTGCGACCGAAAAAAGATAGGTACCGTGCGATGTGTGGACCAAGGAGGGGAGTCTTTGAGGCCACGACAGGCGCGGGAAATCAAGAATCCGGTCACCAGGGAGATATGTCCTCCGCAAGCACCCACACAGAAGAGAACGGAGGAAGGAAGTGAAAGGCTTAAGAAAAGGATGGCGCCTGCAGAAGGGAGATATCCAGGGAAATGGGACAAATTCATAGTGTAACTTAGAAAGAAGAGAAAGAAGAGGACGAAGAAGTATTACACTAGTGAGAGGGGGGGTGGTGTAACAAGTTGCTCGGAGGCATCCCTCTCAAAAAGTTAGAGTTCCTCGAAAAACAAAAAGGACAAGAAGGAAATCTCAGGAAGAAAAACAAAAAAGTGACAGCCATAAGCAACCGGTAGAAGACCTTCCAACGGGTTAAGAAGGAAGAAAAGAAGTGGAAATGGAATTAGGGGATAAGGCACACGAGAAATTGCAGCATTGAAACCACAGTACAGAAACTAAGAAAGGGGGGCAAACCGAAATATGTCACAGAAGAGTACCCATCGTGGGTACCCTCTCACGGGGTCTAAGGGGCAAAAGAAGGGAAGGACTACTATCACATATCACCCCCTGGTCAGGGAGTAGGGGATGGCGCCTTAGGAAAGGCCGTTACTCCGGCTTGGAGGGCACATAAAGGAAGGAACACGTAATGACCTGATAGATTATCCTTGTGCATGTAAGTTTCGTGCCGTAAGACCCAGGGAAGGGGGAGATACACATTGCGAATGTTAGTACCCCTTCCTCAATCACAAACGACCCACATTTAACGAGGTGTTTTGGGGAGGAACTTAGGGGGGGAAAGAGAGTCCTGGATACTATTAGAAATGGTAACTGACGCCATGCAAATGAGCAGGGCCCTCGCGAGGTCTATACCAATACACGCTGGAAAAGGATAAGGGACTTTCAAATCTCTTGAAGGACCACGGGCCTGCGGGACGCCTCCATTGGAAACGGTTATGGTGTTTGTCTCTTTGGATAGCACAGGAAAACACAAAAGGGGACATATGAAACTCCAGCGAGATATCTGGTTCGAAAAGAAAAAAAAAAAAAGAACATTTTCGGCTGAGTCCCAGTATCGCGAAAGGCAAACAATTTCTTTTGGCGAGAAGGGGGAAAGGGACAAGGGTAAAAAAGTATGAAATTAAACCATAAGGAAGCGGGCTGGCGCAGGACGAAGGTCACTATGAATTCAGCATGACCAACCGGGGCAAATATCTTTTGGGAAGAGATGAGTTGACGTTTGGTACAAAAGGAGACCTGGTTAAATCAGGGGAAAACTCGGGTCACAGATGGAGGTGCAGGTCCCTGTCTCAACCCCGGAAAGAGAAAGTCCAGAAAAAATCAGAATATAGCGTAAGGTTGCAACAGCTGCAAACGCAAAGCGCGCTGTTACACAGGGCTTTTGGAGAGGAGAAGAAGAAGGCCTCGGAGGAAGAGGAGCAATCTATGAGAAATAGCAAAAAAGCAAGGATTTCTGAGATTCAAAGAAGATCACTGGGAGGAACGGATTAAGAGATCTGGGGACTATGACTTTCCAGACGAGGGAAAGAAATCAACACAAACTGAGGCAAAGAGAAATCGCTGTAGTATTCAAGGGTCCGAGGGCAAGAGATATGAAGCCGAGCAAAAGGGACACGCGTGAAGCGAGGGGAACCTTCTTTCCAGGAAATATAGGTGGCGAAAAAATCGGAGAAGCTGAAGGGACATGAGGAAAGCGCGGAGCAAAAGAGTTAACATCGGAAGGAAAAATTTTGCCGGGGACGTAGGCCCGGGGATTAAAGGATGTTCTTTAAAAAGTCCTTGGGGGAAGAAGTTGGAGAATGGGACATTTCCATCCAGATGACAGATTTTAATGGAGGGGGGGTTGGGGACACGGAAATGGGGAACCTGTGCAATTGAAAGAGGCGGAAAGATTGATTTGCGGGGGGGGGGGGTCATGCATTGGGTCATCTATTGAGAGAAAAGGAAAGCGACTAACAACGGAGTAGTAAGTGTAAAGGGACTAGAAAAAAGGGGAGAGGACAGGGTTTGGACATGGGAGCGGATCGAGGGAACAGAATGGGCATTGTGTTCGGAAGAAAACGCGAGCTAACCATCCGAATGTGATTGGCACAGAGGTGAAGAAGTCGGTTTGTGGGAATGGGGATATCTGCAAGAGACCAACACACCAACATAGACAGAGGCCATGTCTCAGACGTGGGAAAGACCTGAAAGAGGAATTCACGAAGTAACGTAACCTCGTTTTCGGGGTTTATCGACCGGAGGGGGGGGAAAAGGGAGACGGATTTCTGCTACCGAATCCCTATGAATCTACAAGACGCTCTGTGAAGCAAACAGGGAGAAGACACCAAACGCGTTCTGGTGTGTCAAGGGTGATTATGGACGGTGATGTCTCCTAATGAAGGGAGAGGAGATGGAGCTGCCGGAACAAACTGGGGAAATGAGACCAAGGTAGATCATGGAGGGTGAACGGAACGGGATTGATCCGCAAAGACGTCTTCCGGGGATGGGACAAAAGAAAGAGAACTATGTGGCAAAAACGGGGGGGGATAGTGCTCTGCGGAAAAAATGATGAGCTTCAAAGGGAACGTGTGTCTCTCTGTTCCTGGGTGCGCCAATCTTGTGCGTTGGAAAACCACTTATAAAATAAGGAGGGAAGGGGAAAAGGAATCCCGTTGAGTGCAAGGGTTTTTCTAAAAGCTGCAAAAGGAGAAAAAGTTATATCTATGAGCAAATCGCGGCAGGATTTCCGGAGGTAAGGTTTATTTCAAGGAGGGGGGAGGCGCTCAAATCGAAAGGACCGGGCCTGCAACGGGTTTGGTGCGCGTAAAAAGAAACGGGAAAAAGAATTTGAACAAAAAGGTACGAGAAAAAGGACGACACCTACAAAAAAAATAGTGCTCCTAATTTTGAAACATTCAGCTTCATGAGGCGGAGGGAGGGGAGAGTCGGAAAGGAACCGGGGGGAAGCCAAAGGGACATACGGTAGACATAAAGTGGGGGGGGGAGCCCTAAGGTGAGGAGAATCGAGTTGCGATACCTAGAAACGGATCATCGTGAACTTGTTTGGAGGAACTCCTCCAGAAAGGGAGGGGAAAGGGACGAGTAGGGGAAGCAACTGCAGGAAAGATACTGGGCAGTCAGATCGAGAAGGAATGTTTAAGGAGAGGTGAATATTCGATGGAGGAGCTTTGGGTGGATGGCGTGTAATATATTGGGATGGTTTTGCGGTTGCCTTCGACAATATGTTGGGGGATGAGGGAGTAGTGAAAGATATTGGGGGGAGGGAGTCAGAGGGGGAAGGGAATTGATGTGGGGTAAAGGGAGGGTTGGATTAGGGAGAAGGTTATATGGGGGGGGAGTAGAGGACACTCATCACTCACCTGCCTCCCCTGGGGAGAGGACCCCAGATAATGGTCTGTACAGAGACGGATGGTTCTATTGGAGATGCATATTGTGTTGCTTTTTTCACTAACAAGAAGAAAATCAGGACGAACAAACCGCTCTCATCTGGCGTACGGCAGTATAAAGAAAACTGGAGTAATGCAATATTTACATTGTAAAATTTACACGAATAGAGGAGACGATGCCTTTGCAAGAGAAGCATCATCCTTCGAGTGAGGGGGTAAGAAGAAAAGGCCCAAAGGTACATTGAGGGTACAGTTTTTCCTGACAAAGCGGGTCGCTTCCAGAAAAAAAACAAAAAAAGCGGGACATGGCAACGGTGAGGTGGGGGGAGAGTTGTCTCGGAAAAAGAAAGGGGCTCAGAAGAAGTCAAAAACTCATTGTTGAGGGGAAAGAAAGAGATAAGTAGGTGGCGGGGGAGGTGTGTGGGTGCCCGAGCGCTGCTGTAAAGCTCCGCTGCAGGAAAGGGCCCAAGAAGAGGGTGGGGTGTGTTAAAAAGCGTTTCGAACGGGGGCGGAGGGCAAAGAAAAGGGGCCAGTCAGGTGAGAGGAGACGAAAGGTTCCATGAGAATATTCGAGAATCCTCGTGTGAATGGGAACGGACGTTGTGGGAAAGGGGACAACTGAACTCATTCCTGGGTTGGGGATAAAAAGAAGCATGGAATTCACTTGACAGGGAAGGGGCGGGTGTAGTGGGAGAAGGAATGCACAGAAGTCTTACGATAAGAAAGGGTATTCATCGGGACGGGGACGAATACACATCACTTTCCGAGCACGACAAAAGGAATCCCAAAGGAAGCAGTGCAGAGGTTGGATCCCCTCATTGCAAAGGCAGAGTGGAGAGGAAACACCAACGGAGGAAAAAAATGAAAATAGTAGCATCAAAAGCTTTCATGCTTCTAGGGGGATGGTAATCGAATTGAAAAAAAGAGGAAAAATTGGGAGGCATGTAGACAATCTGCGGCTAAAAGGGCAAAAGACCACCGTCCAAAACAGCAAGAAAAAAGCGAAGAACATCGACCGCTTGAGCGCCAGTCATGACGTTTCTTAGGTGGGGGGGAAGGAAGGGGGACAGCGGCGGAAAAAGCTGCTCTTGTCGGGAACCAGGGTGAGAGGAGGACAAAATGGAAAGAGGATTGCCTGTTAAGGACTCCAGAAATGCGCGGATCCCGTTTTCAAAAGAGCGAAATAAACGAAACTAGTAACCAATGAAAAGCTATTTTAGGAGCATCTGATAAAGAAGGGAAGCAGGGCCGCAAACATGAATCAATTTCTCGAGAGGAGTAAACAAGGGGGGGCAGCACGGGCATCTTCGCTAAAAAGACAAGCGCTATCTGGGTGGGGAATCTCACGTGCCAAGGCCCGATTCGGCGCACGGGATGTCTTCCCGTTCACTTTGGAATGGATAAAAGAGGGAAAAATGGGTTCAAGGCCTTTTGCTCTCAACGAGTAAACACATACTAACATGAGAGGGGACTCCAAAGCTGAAAGAGGTTCTGCACGGAACGATAGGGCATTTTCCTTTCTCACAAAGAAAGGGAGAAGGTCAAAGAAGGGGAGATCGCACCAGGCGATATTCACTCAGGGCGAAAGAGTACACCATGGGTCAGACAAGAAAACTCAAACGAACACGGTGGTCCGAATATGCAATATAAACTCTCCTTTCCAGAAAACTGGGTGAGCGTTCAAAAAACTCAAACGAAGGGGGACGAAGTTGAACCGTGAGTTTAAGAGGGTCACATTGAATGGGGAGGAATATTCGTTCCAGCAACACTTCGAGTGAAAACCAGACCAGCCGGATAAGTAAAAAGAGACCTGGAATAAGGTGAGAACTGAAAAGAGCTCTCAAAAACAAAGAAAGAAAAGGTATGAAGGAGGAACTCGGGGAGGGTTAGCTATTAACTTAATGGCCGGGGGGAGATTTTCAGTAATAAGGAGGGCCTCGTCACGCTACTAAGGGTTCTGGAACCGGGGGTCCCTAAAAAATGGGGGAAAGAATTATTAACTCCAAAAACTACGCAGGCAGCTAGGGAAAACATACAAGGGTGGGAGCACGGACCTTTATAAAGGGTAGAATCAAATTGATAGGACACCGAAACAGTTGGTCTCGTTTGAGAGGGAAAAGAGGGATAGCGGAGCAAGAAATAAGATTCTCGGTCGCCTTTTCCAACGTTAATACGAGAAATTGGAGTAAGGACACAAAAAGTGGTAAGCTATCGTTCCAGTTCAGAACGATGAAAAGGGGTACCGCGAATGGGATTGTGGTGAATTAGGGGGAATAGGCAAAGGAAATGCTGCAGAATTGGTGAAGCGGGTCAGTCAAAGTTGCTGGGAAGGGAAAACATTGAACGGCATCTCTGCAGAGGAAACAGTGGAGTACAACCACCACATATAGCCATGTGCTTCTGCGACAGGGGAGCTCCCTCAAGAAGTAAAGCCCTGTGGAAATCACTGAGAGAGTCATCTTGATGTTTTTAATGTTTACCACGGTGGGAAGAAATTTACCAAAGTTCAATCCTAGGAGAAAAGTAAAAAAAGGGGGAGGGAAAAGGGTTTCCAGAGACGGGGAAACTCGCGGTTGAGCCCCGGGGTACTTCGCCATTTGTGGGGAAAAGGAAAAAGGGGCAGCAAAGTCGAAGGGTTCATCTCGAACACAACAGGGGGTGAAAACGACGACATAGAGAAAGCTCTTTCTGTGGAAGCTGTCTTTTTCCAACCGTCAGAAGGCAAAAAAACAACAAGCAAACGAGCAGAATATAGAAAAGAGACACAATTGTCCAGCTCCTTTTTCTGCTGTGGAGTTTGGGGGTCGGGGAGTTTGCGTGTGGAGATGTGAACCGCCGAGGAGGGAAAAAGATGAAAGGGAAGAAGTTGTAGGGCCCTCTTCCTCACAAAGACAGCAATGAAAGCGATATGAAGCCTATTTCATTTTGTGAAGAGGGGGGGGGACGGAATCTACAACAAGAGTGGAAAGAATGTGAGTGGCAAAAAAAAGCGACCAAATTGCTTGAATAATTCATCGCTTTGGGTAATTGCGGAAGTGATGATGGCATTCAGGTCATCAGGGGAGAACAAAAGGGGGATTTTGTCAGAGGGTCCATTTAATTTGCGACAACAAAAAGACCCCGCGAAGGGGCAATTGCTCCAGCATATCTTTGGGAGGCACGAAACACAAGGGAAGGGCGTGGAAATGAAAATTACAACAAGACTTCAAGGTTGAACAAGGAGAGAAATCTTATCGGAACTCGGAAGCAACCGCGAACCACCCTCCTCGGCTTGAGGGAAAAAAAACTTCAGAAAATCTGTTGGGGGAAAAACAAGGACTAAAGAAAAGGATCAACGAACAAAAAAAGCAAGATTTGGGGGTGAATGTGCTAGGGGGGGAAAAAATCTACAGCAATACCCGACGGGGCAAAAAACCAACGCATCAAGGACTACCTCTGTGACAGGGGAAAGAAAGATTATCTGGGGGGGTGAAAGGCAAGCTTCTGTGGAGAGAAAAGAAACAGGGCTCAAAGGTTTTGGAGGGGCAGGGTCCGGTTAGCGGGGGTGGGTTTTGGCTTTCCTGAATCTACCAAGCAAGGGGGGACAAGAAATCAAGAAAAGAGAAAAGATTAAAATTTTCTAGGTGGGAACACGAAGAGAAGAGTGATGCGGGGGAGAAGGAAGTGTTCGGTCAGCTAGATTAGGGGGGGGGAGAGGGGACAGAGAAATCCGGCAGTATACCAGGCGTAGGTAGGAGAAGGGCCCTAAGACTCTGACAGGTAGGGGTGTTCTCTGGAGGTGTGGTTCGTCGCGGGGCGAGGAAAACCAAAGGACCGAAAACCAATCACTTGCGAAAAAAAAGGATCGAGGTGCGATTAGGGGCTGGAGGCGGGGGTGGGGGGGGGGCCTGCCATGGGAGGGGGGGGGGGGGGGGGGTGGTGGACGGTGGGGGTGTTGAAGAGTAATGTAGTTGTGAGGGACTATTCACGCCTCAGAAATTCATCGGTAAAAGGGGAAAGGGGTCAACTACAGGAGGGTGAGGGGTTATGTCAAATCAAAAAAAACGAAGAGAGGCGGGGAAAGGCAGGTGGGACGTGGGTTCATGGGGTAGGGCAGCTTCAGGGAAGGGAAGGGGTAAAAGCATGGGGAGAAGCCTGTGGGGGGAGGAAAAGGGACATTGGGGACTCAATTCATAAGGGGGCCGGAGATGAAAGGAAAAGAAGAAAAAGGAATAACATGAATAGAAGAAAATTAGGAGAAGAGAGGGACAGATTTTGACGTGGTCGCCGAGTAAAGGACCGTCGAAAACCGTAAAGAGGAGGTACACGCAGAAAGGTGAGGCAAGAAACGTGGGCGAGAGAGCGCAAAAACTCCTTTGAAGAAAACCACGGGATGTAATTCAACTAAAGGTAGCAAGTCATCTATTTGAACATCAAGAGATATAAAGTGTTCGCCGTTAATTGTAGGGTCAAAAAAAAGAGAAGGCCAGTATCAAAGGGGCAGGCATGTAAAAACACATTCCGACGCCGACACTGGTCAAAGGGTGAGCTGGCGGGGCGGTCGTGGGGGGGGGGGAGGGGGGAGGACGGACGGGGCAAGGATAAAGAAAGCGGGAGGTGACTGTGCGCTGGTACGGGTAAAGATCAAGGAATTTCGTACCGGAGCACATATCAAACACTTTCGTGGTAATAGTGGGCGGGCGTGACCGTCGTCACAGGCACTACTAACGGGGGAAGTTAAGATAATCACCGTCCGTAAAAAAACCGAACCACTAAAAATACGGATGAGACCTTGATATGGAAGTTTCTGTTGACCAGTGAATAGGACTAGACAGGATACACCTAATAGTCCAATTTGTCCCCTAAAATCAGAAAACTAGAAAAAGGCCATTTTTTGGAGGAGGAAGGTGGGGGATTAAGAGACATGAGATTCTAGCGGGAGGGCAAAAGACGCCAACAGGCGCTGCCCATCCTCGAGAAGAAAGAAAAAGGGAACCTAGGGAGACTGGCGTTAAGAGCGGCCAGGCTTACAAAAAGGGCAGCGTAACAGGGAAAAATCTAGTTGGGAAAAAAAGGTTTTTTGGGGGTGGGGGGGGTGACTCTTTGGAGATAAGTAACAAACCAAACGGGAAGGAATAGGGGAACTCAAGGGAGCGATCGTGTTCGGACACGAAAAAAAGGAACAGTTAATAGGAAGAAAGAGGGTCTCTCAAGGGCACAGTGGGCGGTGAATCACTGGTGGGGATTCCCTTACCATTACTAAGCAGTCAAAGGAGGCTCCCGGTCGTTGAGATTCAGAAAGGAGATATGCCGGAACTCATGACCAAAAGTGCAATACGTTCGTCCGAAACCGATGAAAATTGCAGGGTTAAAAAATGTTAACAAGGGGCAAAATCGAACGATGAAAAGACTTGTCAAGACTGATGGGGTCCACTGCTACAACTCCTTCCCAACTGAAAGGGGGGACCGAAAAAGGGTACTGGCTGAAACGATTCAAATGCAGGAAAGGTTCATATGGTGGGGGAGAGGCAGAATCAGGGTCCAGAATAGAAATGCCGCATAGGGGGACCAAGTCAGTATCCAAAGAGAACGGAAGAGGGGGGGGCATTGTGATGGCCCGTGTGTGACTTCGGACTGCTAAAAAACCGCGAGAAATTTGACTTCGGGGTAGCATAATCTTTGACGAAGACTTTACCTAAATAAAAAAAGATCTCTATCCACACCCCAACGGAGGGAAGAGCAAGAGAGGGAGGAGGGGTATGATTTGGCAAAAAATAGTCCCATAGAGGAAACAAAGAGGAAGCTCTTTGGAAAGGGAAGGAGAAATGCAGGAGGTGCAGGCTAAAAGGGGGCATACCTGTATGTCACGGCATGCCGAGAGTAGAAAGAGGAAGAAGCAGGTGAGCAACGCCTTTGAGTTGTACGGACAGGTATAGTCCTCGGTCTTCTCTGGTTAAGGCACGTTGCCTCGGGGGGGGGGGAGGGAGGGGG
>Ga0179593_1351680_pt1 | contig 11589 bp, 8 predicted proteins | sample CZODoug2_1_08_16_FD_185931 | JGI IMG/M metagenome (GOLD analysis project Ga0179593, IMG submission 185931) | Vadose zone soil fungal communities from Angelo Coast Range Reserve, California, USA - CZODoug2_1_08_16fungal (PacBio error correction) | ecosystem: Environmental > Terrestrial > Soil >...
AGGGGGGAGTGGGAGAGGGAATCTGGTAGCGAGCTATTCTCAAGCAAGAGAAACTACTCTACTACCAAACCGTCAACCCGTCAAAAAATACCGCTCGCCGAATCATCCAAAGAAGCTCGTCCAGAGCGCGAGGTTACCGACTCAGTGTGACCGTTTCCGAGCTGTGGTCACAGACCTAAACAAGGCGAGGAAGGGGGGATATAAACCGTAGGAAAAAATAATCTGAACTACTCTTCAACAGAGTACGATGTCTGCGCGCTAGGAGGGGCAGTCGAGGAGGGAGAATTTCTCTTCTCCTCAAGGTTCCCGAACCAAGACATCCTTATTTCTCACTTGACAGGAGCGGATCAGCAGAAAAGGAGAGGAATTTCGTCAGCACTTTTGTTTGGATGGGGAAGGTACGAGGACTCCGGAGAAAAAGGATCATGCCAGCCTCCAGCGGGCCGGGGTTTCCTGTCGTGATGGCGAAGGGTCGGTTGGCAGTAACGCGCTACAAGTCTCGGCACGTTCCGGACGCGCCAAAGACGAGAGGGTGAAACAGGCCCCAAAATTAGAGAGGGGGAGTAAATTGGCAAGGAGCGCGCATTGAACGTCAAAAAAAAAAAAAAACTTGACCTCCTAAGGAATCGTTGACATACGCGCGGATGGCGCGTCCAGTGCGGTGAAATGGCGGTGAGGGGGAGCACTACCCTTAGCATGGCCCTCAGTTGGAAGAAGGGGTGCAGTCGGTTTAGTAAGGCCAGGGCGACCGTATTATCGCGTCAAAGGTAAAAAATCCTGGAGGGGCCGATCGTGGGCACCTTTAGAACAGGGGGAATTAAATTGCTCGAAATCTTTATATAGAAACTCAATTGAGCCAGTTATTTGCGGAGGAGGGTGACTTTTTCTGGGGAACGTCCGGCGAAGGCAAGGGGGGGGGAATGGTCAGGGGGTACAACATCGGTGGGGGTCGTACCGAAGGAGCTTATCAATTAAAGAAAGCTCTTCCGCCGGGGCGTCACATTGCACTTCCCGCAAGAATAAAAGCACGGGCGAGGAGGAACGTCTGATTTAAAAACTCTCGGGTAACTAAAGCACGAAATAGGGAACCAGAGACAGTTAGAAGCCAGGGGTCGTCGGATAAATAAATAACAAAACTCCGGGGAAGTAGAAGTAGAATCTTCTAAAACGGGAATTTGGCTGATTGAAGACCTGGAAAGGACGCAAGAGCGCCGAGCTTTTTGGGGTTCTACTGCTGCCGGGACAGGGAGAAAGAGACGTTAAATTCGTGGACCGGGCCCGTCGCCTGACGTCCATTCAGAAAAAGTAAAATACTCACTCGCGAAAAGGCCGTCCCCGCAGACGAAAAAGACCGCAATGACAAAGGAAAATTTGCATGAGTAAAAAGCTATTCCTAACTTGGAGGCGACCGGGCCGGGGGGCCTTGAAGAGACTCCCCCAAAGGGTGGAAGCGTGATCATCGACTTTCACTCAAACAGAAGGAAGAGAAAGGAGAGAGCTTACGAAGGGACACATCGGGACACCTGTCCACCATTTACCGGGGTCGAAAAACGAAAGCATTACACTCCCCCGGGCGCTTAGGGTAGGGGGGGGGGGTCGATCACGGAGAGAAAACCCTCTCCTGAAAAAAAGGGGGGAACGCGGAGTCTGCAAAAAACTTAAACTTCAGGGAACTTCTCAAAGCCAGGAAAACAAGTCTGATTGAAATCCTATTACGGAGAAGGTCTTTGACTCTTCTGACTTAAGGGAAATCACAAAAAGAAAACGTCGTCCACTCCCCTCTTAATGAAGGAATGACAATTGGAAAAAAAAAAAGGGATCAGGGATCACAGGATGACCTCGGGGGTGAGATACTGCTAAAAGGTCCAACCAACTTACTGGGTGTCCGGCCGACTAGCCAGGGAATGGAGCAGGTGCGGCACATCTCTCAAAAAAACAAATATAGGCAAAAGGGGAAAAGGCCTCGAAGGTCTATCCAAAGACGGAAACATCCAAGCGAAACTCGGAAAGAAAAACTGACGCCGGAGGTCATTGTGTCACCTAGTCCCAAGCAAAAGTAAGAAGGAGAGGCTGAGAAAATGGGCCCTTGCAAGGGAAACGTCCCAAAGTCGGAAAAAAGAGCGCAAGAAGACGAAACTTTCCAGCATGTATCACAGAAGTGGGGGAAGAGTCGGCAACTCGACCCTATGGGGGGTCCGGCTTTAACCTTCAAGAAAGGGAGCGAGTTCGCCCACCCCGCAGACTCGACCACCGGGGGGGGGTAGGAATAAGTTCTTATGTGGCAAAGCCTGAAACAATTGGAATATCTCGGACAGGAGGCAGGAGGGCGCTCGTCCCATGAGGGGGTTGCCCGTTAATAAAAACGTCAAAAACGGTATGAACGGCCTCCGTCTCGAACTCCAAGGGTGGACGGCCGGCGTATAAACTGTTGAAAATGGGCAATAAGAGGCGGAGAGAAAGGCGGAGAGGGCGTCTGCGGCGGAGTGGGGGAAAAAGTCGGACCTTTCGGACTGCGGGGGAAGGCCCCGCGAAATTAAAGACGTTAAAAACGGCTCGGACATAGACAGGAAAGGAAGGTCCGCCATACCGAGAATTTGCGTCCTGCAGAAAGTAGAGAATTCCGAGAAAGTCATAAACTTACGGACGACGCACTTCCCAGACGGAGGCAGGGGGTTGCAAAGACAGAAAGGGAGACGGTCTAGTAGTTCTGAGGGAAAAGGGCAAAACAAAACCTCAAGAGGACACTAGACCTGTAGGGAAAATCAAGCAAACGTCACCAGGTGAAGAAAAGGAGAGAGGAGAAGATTGTCCATCGGAGAGAAACCGCAAAACTCCGGGGAAAACCTCTTACCCAACACAGTGCCGATCGCGACACAGAAAAGCACCATCTACAAAAAAAAGGGCGATCAAAAAGGAGGTGGAGATATAAACGAGGTCTCTGGTCAAACGAAGCCGATTAAAACACTATCTTCAGGCTCACGATGACCGCCGATCAGGAAGGCTCGGTAAGGGAACCCTATACCAAGGAGCCCATTCCTCTACGCCACCGAAAGAAGTTCGATGGGAGAAAAGAGGAGACACATCAACGGAAGAGCATCATCTCTCAGCACCCGAGGCAGGAGGGAGGAACCAGGTGTCCACCGGTGACTTTATCCCTCGCGGGGGTCGAAAAAGTCCTGATGATAGAACACAGGGGAAACGAGGGGGCGTATGGCAGTTGAAGGGGAACGAATTGACTAGTCGACAATCCTCCATGTCGACGAAACAGCTCAAGAACAAGGGCTCTCCTAGCAGGGAGGCTTGCCAAGATTCCTCTAAGCGCTTCCGACGAAACCAGAGCCTCCCAGGCGAGAAAAGCTGGTAAAGGATAGACCATCATCGGGATAGCGAATCGTCGAAGGGAGGGCGTTCAAGCAAACCAGGCGAGGAAAGAGTCGCAAGATAACTCTCTAAGGAGGGGGAGACCTCTACAACCTCTGTTTCTAGGAAATCCTATTGTCATTTTATAAACGCTGGCGATCGTAAGGTTGTAGGGGGACGTTCTTGTTTTGACCCCTCAAGTATAAAGGGAGAAGGCTGTGAAACAGTGCAGACATCCGATAAGGGTAAGACGAGCGGAGGGGGGGGGGAGTCTTAACCATGTCTTCTAAATTGAAGGATCTTGTTGAAAGGTGGGGAGGACTTTCGGGATCTCCCTGTCTCCTCTGTGGAGGGCCGGCCATCAACCGAAGAGACGGGTAAAATACACCATGGATCTGAGGCTAACAGCGGAGGAGAAAATATATAATATTCGTTTTCTTTTGATACGACGGGGTATTTCGTATCTAGGAGAAGGGAGGGAAAGGTCGGAAAAAGAGGAAAACCTAACCCTTCAAGAAACGGTCACGCGAATAGGCTGAAGGCAAACAAAAGAAGTTAGTCTACAGACTCCGGGTCCGAAGCTTCGAAATGGTGCCAAACCGCCCTCATTATAGGGGGACGCTGGTCAAATCGCAAATACCCCTTAGCTCTCGGGGAAAAAGGTGCTGAACCCAGGCCGATTCTGACAAGGAGGGTCGTAAAGACTACAGCTCTCTGCAAGAGGGAAGGTCTCTGAGATAATGAATTAAGTGACGGACTGAACCAGGCCATCCGAAAGGAAGCGCAAGAAAATGACTCGGGTCCTACTCGATTCCTCTGAGAAGTTAGAAAGTGGGTGTTTTCTATAAAGCGAAAAGGGGGGACCTGGGGAGAGGAAAAGAAATGGCTCCTGTCCTGGTCGTTCGGCATGTTTCGCGAGTGGGGAAAGGCGGGGAGCAGAAGCTACACGGCGGGCAAAAAAAGGGGAAGGGACCGGCGCCGGATCGGGTAAAAAGGGCCGCTACGGGAGGGGAAGGGGGCGAACCCCGAAGGAGACGAAAAAGGGTTGCTCGCCACTGTCACCTAAACCCCACCGGAGGAGAGAGCTGCAAAAGTCAGGCTGTGGGACGGTCGTGGGCGTCAAGAGGAGAAATTCTTTGGCGTTGAAGGGAAAGTCCGCCTGGGGGGGCGGGGGGAACGCGCCAGGCGGAACATAGTGGCGCGTTCATGGCCGGGATGGGGTTCCGCTCGTGGGAAAGAAAAACACTTTAGCAGACGCGGCGGCCTGCTCTGACCGAGGGGATCGACCAGAAGCGGGCGAGCAATTGTGCGCTGGTTAGGGTTGGAGGGATTATCATTCAACCAGAGTTTACAGGAGGGAGGGTGGGTCCTAGATCGGATCTCGCAAAGCTCGAAAGAAGCCGAAGGGGGCGTCAAAAGGGTCACCTCTTGACGGTCTAGAGGTAATGTCTTAGGGACTAGGGGGGCCATAACCAGAGGAAGAAACGGAAACGGGGAAGCATTTTAAGTGACTGAGAAAAATTCCGTCCTAATGTAATTCAGGCCGCTGGGAGGGGTTTCTTCCTTAAGGTTCCGCTATGGGAGGCTGGGTGGTTCTCCTCAGGGCAGCGCTAGCTCCTCTCTGGTGACGTAGGGCGCCGTGCCCTCTCCGAGGCCTTTTTCACTTCGTGAGTAGGAGGGGAAAGGAGGTCGCAATCCGAAGAAAATCTACGTTCGCCTAATTCCTACCTCCCGACTGAGATCCTATGGCCCGGCAAATTTGGCTTGAGACATACAAGGACTCTACAAACCTACTTAGTGCACCGAAAAAGGAGGCCTGGTTCCGCCTCCAAACCATCCCCATTGCAAAGGGCGGAAGGGAGAAAGACTCAACATTGCACCTCAGGGACTATCGCAAAGCAGCCGGGGAAACGCCTATAAAGTCATCCTAAAAGGCTGAAAAAGAGGTGGTACTAAAGAAGATACCTCTTTATCAGCCGACTCCTTTGTGTGCGATAAAGGAGGCTGGGTGGCGAACTTCTAAAAACCAACAAAAGAGGAACGAAGTCGGCATCACAGGGGGAGCAAGGGAAGGGGATACTATAACACTTTGACAGGAAAATCTCTAACCAGCAGTGAAAAGAGTAGTCGCTCTTGCAGGTCTGGACAACGAGGGCGTGGACAGTCCTTAGGGGAAGGGAAGGGGGAACTTCTCCAAAAAAACTACGTATCGGGTTCCTAAAAAGTGAGGCGCTGAACCAGGAATCAGTGCGGATCTGGGGTAGTTTGTGAAGTCGGCCGAAAGCCCCACGGAGGGTGGTTCCAGCTCTCATCCAAGGCCGGGAGAAAGGGGGGGAGGCATCTGACACAAAGGGAAAAGATAGAGATGAAGCACCTTATCAAGTAGAAGGTTAACCCAGCAAAGTTGGTACTCCGACTACGAAATCTTATATTCCCGACTGGTAAGGGGAATCCTGAGCATCGGCAGGCGGCACTTAGGGACGGGCATCCTGAAAGGAATCGCAGCAGGGGAAGCCCCCCTCTCAAGAATCCAGAAAAGGAGGGGTTCTATCTGTGGATCTGGTCACCCATTTTTCTCGGTATCTAACGGAGACAACCGACGGTGAGACCAGGGATGGAAGCGGCATCTCGGGTCGCCAAACCCGCAGCCATGACAAAAAAAAAAAAAAACGACACCTTTCAGGCGGATGAAAGGGGGGTCGGTCCACAAAGGTGCAATTGGGGGGAGGATCGGGCAAATCTGAGGCGCTCGTAAAGGTGTGGAAAAGGTACAGCGAAAGGAGTCTTCCACAGAAGGGGGGGATTGGCAGGCCAGGGACAAAAGAGAAAAAAAGAGGTAGAAATCAGGGGGAAGCGGAAGGGGCTCATCTCCACAAAGTTTGCCCTGGGCCATCATCTGCGGCGAAGGAAAAGGCTTCGCGTGCAGGTCTTAGTCGTGGAAGATCGGGGCTGGAAGAAAACGGGGCCGAGCCCAATTCCAAGTGACGGAAAAGGAACTGCAACAGTTCCTCCCTCAAAGGCGGCTCTCTGCGTAAGAAGGGACGGAAACGAACTTAAGAGGGAAAGAAAAAAACTCGAGGATTGGGTGGGTGGGGTGTGTGTGTGTTTGGTGGGGGTGGTTGGGTTGTTGGTTTGGTTCTTATCCGGGGTGCTTACTCGGATATGTTTTTTGATGTTGATTATTTTGGTACTTTTATTTTCTGGGGACTTGGGGTGGTGTTCAAAATACGCAGTAGGAAGGGTTTGTTGGCCCTAAAAACGTAAAAACCCCAAAAACTTTTTTGGAGGCGAACCTTTCTAGTAGTACTGGGAGCTGCGGCATGCGCCGCGACTCAACCGGGGGACAAAGAAGAGGAAAAGTGCGGCTTCCTCGTGTGCGAGCCATGTTCACGCCGTGACTCGTTAACAGATGTGGCAAAGCGCCACAGCTCGACACCGCCAAAGAACTTTGGAAAAGGTCCCAGCAACAGGGCCGGCCATAAAAACGCCCCGTCACAGACGCCCACACTGGCCTAGCCCCGATGATGTTCGATAGGTCACGGAAAGACAAGGACACGGCACGACCAGGGGCGAAAATGGGGGGGGGGGCGACGGCCAGAACCGGCGAAAGCCTTCGAGAGAAGAGCAATCGGGCCGCCAATCTCCGCCCCGCCTGGAAAAAAGGGACCATAGGAAAAAAGTTAACCACTCCGTAGGGGCTAGAGCACCTAACCTCCATAACCAACCAAGTAACATGCCAAAAAATAAAGTTTTCGCTAAGGCTCAAACAGTCTCCAGGTTCCTTTATAAACAAGATTACGTCAGAAAAAGTACGGTGGTATACGTGTACAGGGAAAAGGGGGGATTCCGAGCAGTTGTGCGTCGCGAAGCTGGAGCATCGTCCCCGAAACCCACGCAAACGCAGGCCCAGAGGAACAACGCCATGAATGAAAGAGAAGGCTCCGAGAAGTAAACAACCAGGTGCTGATGCTAATGGGGAAGAGCTGGTGGGAGAGCGCTCGTGAAGGAGAAAGCTTCAGCTTGGCCTTGGAAAAGGACGGGGAGGAGGGAACTACCGGTGCAAGAACGGTCAAACCCTTCCTCCTCTGCGCGGCTAAATAGCACTCTGTTCGCGGCCCGTGGAATTGGTCCAGTGTACTAAGCAGGAGCGCAGTGGGGGGTTTCCGTTCTGTTGGCGTTTACCATCCCGAGCAAGGGCTCACTTCGGACCAGTGAGCATACTAACACAAACTTAGTAGGGGGGAAATCTCAGGGAAGGGAAAAAAAACCAGTGCGGCGTAGGGATCGGGGTGGGGAACCGTGTTTAAGGTGAGTTGAGTTAGGGACTAAAACGACCTTCGCCGAGGGTCGTAGCCACGAACTCATCTCAGACAAAAAAAAAAAGTTATATCGGAGAAAAAAACGGAGTCGGAAAAGAGAGAGAACCCTGGTGTTTGGCATAAAAGCGGGGGTTTATGGTCCGTCTAAATTCGACCCTAGGAGATCGTTGATTGCAAACACGACATACCCCAGCTGAAGAGAGATCCGACCGGAACACGACCCAAAAAAGGTCTACCTCGCCTAAGTTGGTCCCTATCTGGACACATGGGAAACCGGTGGACTCTTGATCACAATACGGAAAAAAGAAAAAGGCGTGAACGTCTTCTTAGTAAAGCCCACGGAATAGGTCCTAGCCAAAACAGCGACGGGCGTCTCGATCCTTCCACGTCGCTGTGCGCCGTTAGAGGAATGATTCCTTGACCAGTCTGTGAGGCCTGAAACAGTCCATAGCTAAGGATAAAGGGTGACCCGAATAAAAAAAACCTACATCTTGATCGAACGACCTGGGGGGATGAAGTACATCTGGGGTGTCGAAAGGGGCCGATGAACACTCGGCACTATCGAAAGGGGAGGGGCCTGTAAAACGACGGTTGCCTTTCGGGTTCTTGCAGATCTTCCCGTCGATTGCAACGACGGAGTCTCACCCGGGCCTTCCAGCAGATAACTGGCGGAATGGGTCTCAGGGACAAACCGCGAGGATCACCACCATTCCGGCCCACCGGGGACCGAAGTCGGTGACGGAGCCTCGCTGCGGCGTCCAGGGCTTTTGCGAAAGCGGGTAGGGGACAGGAGCCGGGAAAAATTCTTTGGCCGTTTCCTACAGCATGAAAATGGGTGCGGATGGTGGCCCTGCTGCAAACTGAGGGAGGGAGGGAAGTAGCCGGGCGCTAGGGGGGAGCGGAAAGTGGGAGGCTGGCCGCAAACTTCTTCTACCCTCGTGCTCCCGGAGCGGGGGCTATCCAGGTTAGGAGCAGTGGTTTTGGGAGTGGGGCCGTCCAAGAACCGGGGAACCGTTGAGATCCAGGCAGGGGAAAAGGGTCTTAAGAAGACTCGGGGTCTTCCCACTCTACCGCTCCGGCCTGGGGAGGAAACCTGGCCGCGGGAGGACGGTTAAAAAGCAGGCTTAGGTGAGAAACGGGGAGGGTGCAAGCCCTAGATCATAATGCATGGAATAGTTCATGGAAAAAGGAGAAAAATTTATTACACCACGCCGGGCCGTCTGGAATAGGTGAAATTTCTGGTGAAGGAAGAATGTCAACAAAAAAACCAGGCATTAGCCTGAAGATCGGTGATGGAGGGAACTGCTGTCCTGGCGGGTCATCGCACGACCGGTCACGGCGTTTAACAGTCAGAAGGGGGGCCCCGGAGAGAAACTAACTCCTCTCCCACTACTCCTGCCTCGAAAACTTCCTCTAAGACTTAACCGAAAGATATCAAAAATAGGGGGGATCCCTAGAAAAAGACCCCTACACCTTCTAACTGAATTCGGCCGGGTGAGGACGAAGGGGCCATCCAATTGCCGGTAAGACGTACTCTCGCTGTACTGGCAAACACCCATGGGGACCAAAGGGGAAAATCGTGGGAAAAAGATTCCTCGCAGGGAACCCACCTGCGGCGGACCCTCAATACTACCACTGGCATCCGCCCCCGTGTTCGAGATGTTTGGGGAAAAAATTCGCAGAAAAAAAAAGCTTGAGGCACAGCCTCAAACGACGCGGAAGGAAGGTACGCTACTATAACAACGTGCGACTAACATGGCCTAAACCGATTCTGAGAAAAGGGTCTTGAAAAAGTGGACGTCTCTGACTTGAAACTTCGTCATCTACGGGTCTTGCCTCCGCCAGCTGACGGCTAGTACAAACCAAAAGTGGCAAAAAGGGCGTCAGGGGGGTGTAAAACTCTTTTTGTCGTCTTCTCGGGCGCGCGGTGTCCGTCATCTAGGGGGAAGAAGTGCTCAGGGGAAAGCATCTCACACCCCCTTCTGAGAAAAGGAGAGATCAGCAAAATTGGAAGAAAGGGTCCTACTCGAGGTGAGGCCCAACTCTCAAATTGGGCAAAGAGAAAGACAAAAAAAGTGCAAATTTCTTCCTGGTGTTCAGGTCAATACCGCCAGGCAGGCGCATACGGAATGGGCGGGTCCCTTCCTTCCAGAAGGGAACCTAGGCCGCCTCGCGCACGAACAGAAATAGGGGGCGATCATTGATCATGTAGCGCCACGTGTTCGGTTGTGGTTGGGTGGGGGGGGAACGGCTCTCGTCCTGGAATCCGCTTGTCCGAAAAAACGTAAGTTCTCGGGAGACAGCTTAACGACCCAGGGGAGGGGGAGGGAAAAATGAAAGGTAGTATTTGTCTACCAAAAGTGGCCAGGTTATCTATGATCAGTCGACAGCGAACGGATTGCGCGATTACCGGTGGTGGACTGAACAGAAGGGGAAATGGAAAAAACGACGGGGAGCCTCACTTACACCGCCTAATGTGCCGAACTCCACGTAGGGGTGGGCGGGAAGGGGGGGGGAGTAAGTTCTAATCCAAACAACTTTGACTTGGCCATAAATCTTCGGGAGTCGGCGGATACTTAGTTCGAAAGATAGGGGGGAGGTGATCTTCTTCGTCGGACGTGACAGCTCCCAGTGCCACGAACGGGAACTACGGGTCGCAATGCAAAAGTAGAACGAAAGGGAAGCTTCTCTGACCTGGGAACATTCCGCGACTTAACTGAGATGTGAACTTCAACGTCGGAAGGGGAACTCATTATAAGAAGGTCAAAAAAAGGGCTAGGTTAGGGGGATGCCGGAGAATAGGAATTTAAATCCTCGCACATCAAGCGCATAGCTTGCGGTCCTTACAGAAAGAGGGAAAAAAAAGGTGACGAAGAAACAGGGCCCTCTTATGAGTCTTGGACGAGAAAATATCTCTTAAGAACGCCCAAACCTTGAGACAGCTGAAACATAACCTTCCTTATCCAAAACATACAGCAAAAGGCACCATTATCCCACAAAATGTCTATCCGCGCTGAGGTCGATGAATAGCCTCAAAATACGGGAAGGAACATGGAAACAAAAAGCTCTCAGCTAAGTACCGCGCCAACGAATCCGGGGGACCCGCCCTGATGGACGACCAGTGACAAGCGACAATTACCGGAAAGGAGCACACTCCGGGAGGCGATTAGCCACCAGACCGCCATACCAGCAAAAATGGAGCCGACGCGCGCAACGGGGGGGGGCTCGTCGTTTGGTTGGGGGGGGGTGGACAACTGTGTCCGACTCCGCTGCTCTTGAACTACCCAGTTCAAACGCCATTAGAGTATCTCTTTCCACTCGAGGGGGGAAAACTCCTGAAGAATGTGAGTCCCGCAAGGATGATCAGAAAGTCAGGCAACAAAAGGCATGTCGAAAGCGCTAAGAGGCCGAAATGCTTAGGAGGGCCGGGATTCACTAAAAAGGCGCACGATCCTTCATCCAAAAAAAAAGTTCAGAAGGACAGGAAGGATTCCCGGATCGCTGATCCGGCTCCTGAGACTGAAAAAGAACTAGAGGCAGTTTTGACCCTGCCAGACAAGGCGGCAAGTACTCCTGAAAGAAAAAAGGAAAAAGTCTCCGCGGGACTGGACGCCGCACGAAAATCAGTTGGGAAAGGAGGGAAAAGAACCTCTTCAAGGTCATTTTCTCACGCACGCGATCCCGGCCGCTTTGGGCAGGTTGTTGGCGTGACCAGCCCAGAGACGACGCAAGGCGGGAACAGTGGCAGCAGAATCGGACATGCGGAGAGGGGACGCAGGGTCGGCTGAAGGGGGAAAAATGAGTCCCGAAAGGGAAAAGGGTTGGGGTTTGTGGGTGCGGTAATAAACGCTCGCCCGTCGCCTCGTCGGATAAGAGCCAGAAAAACAGCCCTAAAAGACGTACACCAGCG
>Ga0179593_1431855_pt1 | contig 11589 bp, 12 predicted proteins | sample CZODoug2_1_08_16_FD_185931 | JGI IMG/M metagenome (GOLD analysis project Ga0179593, IMG submission 185931) | Vadose zone soil fungal communities from Angelo Coast Range Reserve, California, USA - CZODoug2_1_08_16fungal (PacBio error correction) | ecosystem: Environmental > Terrestrial > Soil >...
TGGCGGAAGCCACACGGGGACAAACTACACCCACTTACATGCAAGCAAAGGGGGAGGGGCTGGGTGAGTTCCCAACGGACCGGAATGGAATCCGTGACCCTCTAAAGGCCAGGATTCACTGAAGAGTTGAGCCGACCTGGAAACCGCTACTCAAGGGAAAAGGACCGCCCTATACATCCCTGACACTATGAGAGGTCCTGTGGTTTCACGCAGAAGATAAGGAAGGCTCACAGAGAAGTACTTGCTTAAACTTTGACACTCCGTTCTATTCTCGCGATGCCTGGGCCAAATCGCCCGAAAGAAAATGAAAAGGGGGGCTCCTAAGAATGGGGAACAATACACCAAAGGGAACAGGCGTATTACCTCCTACGAGGAGAGGAAAGTCGAAACAAAAGGGAAAAAAGGATTCTTTTTTCATGAGTAACCGTCGATGGTCCGGCAAGAAGGGGGATGGGGAAGGAACAAGATGCCTTTGGGGGGAAAAGGCTGGAACATGCCACTTAAGAATCAGGCATCGGGGGAGAGGAAGGGGCCAAAAGGGGAATAGGAAAATCGATGTTTTGTGGGCGAAGTGATTCGTGGTGAGAGTAAGGGACAGGGTCAATGGGTCAAAAAGTTAAAAGAGAAAACAGTGGAACTTTCTGGAAGTCAACAAGCGTACCACTACGGGGCGCCGTGTGATCTCATGATGAAACACATGGGGGAGCCCAGGTACCAATCAGGCAATACGTGGAAAGTGGGGAATCATTTGTCAAAGAATAAACCTCCGTATTACGGGGAAATAAATGTGGAGACTGAAAGGGTGTGGGAAGTTCAATCCAGGAATGGGGTGGGAGTTCATGGGGGGAATGTCGACATAAACCAAGGGACAGTACGATGGTAAACGCCACTTAAGGGGTAGAAGCTCTTTCCCAAAGAGGGAAGACAAGGAAAGTGTAAGGTGGGGCAAAACCAGGCCTTCCGAAATAACCGCGCTAACAAAAGGAGGTGTTTAGGAGTCCCGACCCGGGGGAAGAGGACGCATTGGGACAGATCGGACCTCCACAAGGGGTTGGGAGAGCAAAAGGGGGGGTCGAGGGTGGCCGAAAAGCAAAGATTGAAGACCCTAACAGGGAGAAACAAGTCACCTCCGAAAGTTTTTGAGGGTCAATCTAAAACAAAAAAAAGAAAGGGAGGGCCAGGGCGAGAAGCCAGTGGGAGAGGCAGGGGGGGCAAAAAAAACCAAGGTGAGCGACCAAGCTCTCGATGTCATTCATGTCATGGGGGTCCTCGGCAAATCGGGGAAAATGGGGCGAGAGCGGGGAAGGGGGTTGGGGGCTGACTTCTCACACAGGGGGTTGGGGGGAACAGTGGGACAAATGGGTGTGCAGGGGGGTGCCAAAACAACAACAAAACAAAAAAAACAAAACAAGTGGTGGGGGAGGTCGGGGGGGGGGGGCGGTGGGGGGGGGGGCACAAGTCAAAAAGGTGGAAACGGAGGTGGTAAAAGGTGACCCTGACAAATGAGAAAGTGGGACGGGGTTCGGTAAAAAAAAAAAAAATGACACGACTGTGAAAAAAAGGCGAGCTTGGCCTCCTGGAAAAAGGGATGGAAGGTGGACACGTTGGGTGATACCACGGGGGAAGGCGAGGTCGAAAAACCAAACGCTACGCGGTACCGCGAAAAAATTAACCTCGTCTAGTCCATCCCATCTTGCTGAGGTGCGCTTCAAACCTTGTTCTTACTCGCACTCCATACTCGGCTTTCATGATAAACACTCGGGTCCTTTAAAAAAAACCAATGGTAATCATTCTCGGTAAGAAACTACGCCTCGTCTTCTCCAATGCCCGCTGGATGCGGTGTTCCATTGCGAGTAGCCCTGCCCGACGTTCGCAGGGGTGACCACAAGACGTTGAAAAAGAGTGATAGAAACGGTCGACTCACAGACAGCTGAAATTGTTGGGTTATGGCTGTCTTCCAGGTCACATCCCGTGTAAGTCACATATGAAGAGGCTAGACCGGTACGACGACTATTGCAGCCACGAGAATTGTCTTCTAGATGTTAGACGCCCGGGGGCGCGCCTCTCTCCGCGGGCAACAGCGTCGACTTTTCATCGGCCTGCTGGAGGGCTTTCAGGTGGGGGAGCTTCGGACTTGTCAAACAACAAATTATTATTATGGGAAAAGAAGAATGAGTCAAATCATCTCAAGTATGTCAAGTAATCTATCTGGGGGTGATTTCTAGGGCCTTCCATAAATCGTTTGAGTACCCAGATGATCAAGGGGTGCAGAAACCTTCCAGTGTTTTAGGGCTATTTGGGAAGAGTTCGGCATTTACTCCATCGACAAAGAAAGATATCGTCTGAAATTTGGCTCGGATCCACAACTTTTGTTGTACGAAGTGTGGAAGAATGAACTAGTAGAAACTGCGTTGAAGCTGCGAAAGCTGACGCTTAAGAAAATGAAGTAGGCTGCTGTTTCGTAGGTCTGGCACTACCAGGTCGGTGCAAGGCTTACCTCATCCCTTCAATGTGCGCCTAGATGGGTTGCTGACGGGATCCTTTTTTTGGCGAGTCCAGGGGAAACATTTAAAGAAACGCGCGCGTTGAGTCTCTGGGGACCAACAATTTGTTCCCCTCTGGGGGCGTTTTTACTCAATGGCGGAAATAAAAGCGGGTCTCGAGCGAACCAAATCGGTCGAGTTTTTTTGTGTGGGTCTGTGGTGGTTATAACAAGTTACCAGGTACGGTGGCGGTGAAATGAAGTGTCAGCAGAGATTTCAAAACGATATGCGAACAGTTTGGACCACAAGCCTGAAGGGGAGAACATTCAGGAATTTCCCGGTTAAAGATAACGGGGGATTCAGAGCTCCCTTGCTCAGGAGGGGAGCACCAGGTCTGTTGGAGGCCTTGTGGACTGCTACAGGGTCGTGACTCAAAAGATTTACGTCCAGGGCGGGCAGCGACAACAGACAGAACATAGCTTTTTTTGGTAAATTAAGGGATGAAATTAGGACCGGCGTGGCTGTTAAAATGACGCAAAATGAAACGGGTGGGTTTTCCAAGGTGGAGATGTAAAAGAGGGATGGGGGTCATGAGGGGGGGAGTCCGCTTGTGGAGAAGATCTGGTAGAAATACTTTGTAGAATCTTATTCACTTCTTATTGGTGCCGAAACCTGAAATCACGTACTCCACACTTCTGCCCGCGCTGAAAAAGGGGAGTTCGAGGTCGTGACAGCGTTCCTAATAACCTGTGTCGTCCGCGCATTTCTACCGAACCACTTCCCAGATAGGGGACTTAACGCACCCAAACTTGTTGGGCAGGGGGGACGTTAAGTTAAAACAATTCGGGGGGGGGTCGGCCGGAGGGAAGGAACCGGAACGCAAGTCGGCAGGGGACAGGGGTCAAAAGGGGAACGGGCAGCCCTAGAAAACCTTCGAACTTGCGGGGGGGTATAATGGGAGTCCAAAGCCTAAAGTAAAACATTTGCGAGGAAATTGGGGGAAAAAAGAGAACCAAGATGAAGGACCAAGACCGACTGGGGTCCAAAACAACTACGTAACGGCGTAAAAATTCAAATTGACCCTCGCAGAAAGGATTCCGGATTCGGTAACAGTGTAAGTGCAACCAGACTCAGGGCCGGCACACGGGTAAAAGGGTCTCTAGGCTCACTTTCATCTGTCCGTCGGAAGAAAGAGCCATGTTTGTGAGGCATAAGGGGCGCTTCCCCATCAGGGGGGGTAGCGTATGGGTGTTGATGCACTCTGGTGGGTGCTAAGTAGGTCCGAGTGCAAAAGTCTCGCCGAAGAGAAAGAGGAGAAGTGAGAGGGAAAGATAAAATAATCTTGATGCTTTAGCTGTGTGCGGGAAGTCTGCGTGTCCCTATTATAAGAAAGTGAGGGGGTAATGGTGTCTGTCTAAAGTTGTTTGTCCCAAAGGTGGTACGAGGAGGTCTTCTCGGATGGGCCCTTGTCTTATGTCGGGTATTGGATTTTTGGTGGATCTGAGTGTGGTGGACCGTCTGCGAGCGGCGGGATCGAAAGGGACATATGAGATAACGGAAGCGGGGTGTACGGCCTAGGTTGCGAACGGCGGGCCTAAGCATAATACGATAAGATTGCGACGATCAGTCCTACTTACATTACACTTCTGGCAAGGCCTAACGACAAGTTCGCGTGCATCTTATTACATGGGGGGACTAAAGTGTAGTAGTCGTGGAGGAGCCGTTAATGGTTGTTACGAGATTAGGCGGGGGAACAGTCAGATTCACAATCGCGGGGAGAAATAGGGAGAGTAGACGAGGGGGTCTGTCGCGTACGAGGGAAGGGGTAAGGGGTAGTGAAATTCAGCACGTGAGATCTGGGCGTCAGGGAGATGCCACCCCATCTAACGGGAGTATGACAGAAGGGGGGCAGAGGCCGGGGGCTGGTAAGGTCTGGCGGTAATGATGCAGAAGTATCCTTTAATTTGCGGAGTCTACCTGCTTCGGTTCCATCAAGGAAGTCATCCTTTCCTGCGAATGCCTCTGGTAAGTTTCACCGGAACAAACACCTGGAATTGAAAGTGCAGTTTGGTGTATTTTTCCCCGTGGTCAAGAAAAGGCCCACTCTCCAAAAAAACGTATCTTGGAAGAAAAAGAAGGATGGATGGTTCTCAAGTCTCAAACCTAATCTACACAAACTACCTGAGCGAAGGGAACAAGATTGGGGTCTGGTAAAGTTGCACCGACTAAGGGATTGGAAATTCAGAGTAACTGGAAGACTCCAAAAAAAAAACTATTCGGGATGCTCAGAGTAAAGAGTTAAATCGACGGGTAAAAGGTTACTAACCTTCTTGCCGGTCTGGCATTCCAAGCCCAGAAGACCAAGAGGAAACTATGAGATTAACTGGGGGCCCCGAAGATCCGATCTAAGCTTCATGCCTAATAAAAGGTAGATTAAAACGTCGAACAATCGCCAACACCCTCAACTCTTTCCAGCGCAGACGACTTTCATAAACTAAAAGTTACACTGGGGAAAAGAGTCGCCTAAACCGTGATCGTACTTCACCCCAAACGGAGAAAAAAACGTCTTATGGGGGGGCGGGAACAGAAGATATTGTTCCGGCCTGAATCAGGCAGCGCAAACGCCCGGTGGAACAGGAGTGAAATCAAAGGGAAGTAAAAGTAAGCATGGAGATTTGTTCACGGGGGAATCGAGGATGGTATGGTGGGTTTTAGTAGCCGAAGGGAGTGTGCTGTTCACCAGAGGAAATTGAGAATGGCAAACAAGGGACGCAAAGTGGGGGTATCGTCGCAGGTAATAAAGAAAAGATAAGAAAAGAAAGTGGGCGTCCGGGAAGGGGGAAGGGATCAATTACCCTGGTGAAAAAGTCCCCAGGCAACAGGGAGTGTTCTTGAGAAAATCCGTTGAAGAAAAGCGGAGTAGGAAAGAAATGGGGAGCTCAAGACTCGAAAGACTTTTGGGGTAAATTAATGAGGGGTAATGTTCGTCTGACAAGGCAGGACTCCCAACGGGAAGGAAAATCTTGTAACGCACATCTCGAGAACCTTTGGAGAGCGGGGTCAAAGAGAACAAAACGGAACAATTCAAAAAGCTTTGCGGTTGCGGGTAACACAGACAAGGTACTTTAATAACACGGCGCAACGGGTTGAAAAACAAGTATATCAAGAAAAATACGGACTCATTAACCAAGAGTGGAAAAATAATAAGGGATCCACATCGTTATATTTGTGAAAAGAAATCCCCGAAGGAAAAGAATCCATACTACCGAACAGCAGCTGGTGAGATGAGATGAAAATGCATTACCGTGAAAGAGAAGAGGGTAAGGCAAACAATGAAGAAAAAAGGTAGGTGCTCTCAGGAGCCAGGGCGGGACAACGGCTGAAAGGACACGGAAGGAGGGGTGTCAAAAACATTAGGAGTCTGTTAATGAAAAAAACTCCCGCCGGCGCGAGGGACATGTCAGCAACACACTAAAAAAACGGACGTGAGGGGTCGGGAATGAGGCGATAAGTCGCGATGAGCATAGACCCTGATGGGCGGAAAACTTGGTAGGATGCCGTAGAGACAAAACGGCGGCATCCACCACAAAAAAGTAAGAAGGAAGACCCCATGGCAACTAGGGGAACTACTCCTCCTCACTCAACTGAAAGAGGAGGCGGTCTGAGGACGTGCGCCTTCCGAGGTCGAGTGTCAAAATAACGTTGGAAAAAATGAATAAGAAAGGTCCAAACGCGATGTGTGTTTTCCGAGGTATTTGCCGGAAGAAAATTTAAAAATAGGGGGCACAAAGAACGGGGAGATTGGCGAACAGATGGGAAAAAGTAAAAAATATGCCGGACGTCGGGGTACCATATAACGCTCGGGCAGAAAGGGGAGGGGAGGGCGTGGAAAAGAGACCAGCAAAAAACAAAACAAAGATAAACGCCAGGAAAATAAGAAAACTGAAAAAAATTCGCGACGTTGATATGGTAGAGGAAGTTCTAAGAGGGTGAGGAAAAAAAATCGCAAAAGGGGGGAGACACTAGCCGTGAAGGGGCGCAGTATAATCTTAAAAAGGCGGCAAGAGAAAAAAATTCACTTGGACATTTAAGGGGGATTCATGCAAACGAGTGGTGGACCAACTAAAGAGGAAGGCTCAATCTCCCACGAAGAAGAGTGGAAGTAGGCGACGGCATTACGGATAGATCGTACGGGGTCTTCCGGCGCTGGGGGGGGGAAATAGAGCCGGGGGGAAGAAATAGTACTCCCAAATTGTGCAGAAAAGGAGGTGAGAAAGTTGGGATCGACGGTACATAAAAACAGAAGCAAAAAGAAGAAAAAGGTCGTTCTGTGGGGGGATTGCAAAGGTACAAAGAAAGTCTTAAGTTGATGGAGGAAAGTTACCTACTGATAAGGGGTTGACCACCAGAGACCGTCAATCCCTTCCACCGGGCGGGGAGAGAATCTGAACTGGGGACGAGGGAGAAAGCCGGTGATAGGGGCCTTGCTGGGGGGAGACGGAGGGGGAGACAAAAGTTCATGCCACAAAAATAAAAAAAGAACAGATCGATGGAGGTAGTAAGGGGATAGAATCCTCTTTAGGGGGTGCCTAAAAAAATGGGGAAGTAAAGTGGAAGTTTGAAAACTGGTTTATGAAGCGCGTTCTGGATCTAAGTTATCAAACTGGTAGCAAGGCGGTAAGAAGGACATGGTCTTTGCAAACCATACCGAGAATGATTCAGGGTAGCGGTACATCTCTAGAAAAAAAGGTCAGAGGGGAGGTTTGTAGCTTTAAAAAGGAAATGGGGGGGGATCACGGGAAAGAGACGAATGCCAAAGCATCGTAACCTTCAAACAACCATGTGGGGTACCCGTCGAAAAAGGACTGTCTAGGGGGGGGAACGGTCGTGGTATTCATTACGGCAACGATATCCGACGAAAGAAAAAGGAGGGGGGGACGTCGAAAAAGTAAACTGGGGACCGTACGGACTCAACAAGGCGAAAACAAAACTTTTCGTTTGTCGGGAGGATTCCAGCCATCAAAGGGGAGATGGGAAATGGGTGAAATTCGCCACTGAAGATGGACAACTACAATGAGGGGAGGAAACACAAAATCTAGAACTAGGGGCGGGCTGGGCCACCATTGTTCAAATCGCGAAAGGAAGTCGGCAATTAATGGGGTGAAGAACCAATATTTCCACAATGAAAGCGGGCTCGAATCCTGATCATGGGGGCACGGGAAAAAAAAGACCGGGGATAATGAACCAAGAAGGAAGGGGGTTGGGGGGGGATCTTGCAGAGGGATCAGATAAATTCTAATTATAAAATAAAAAGGGGAACTTGGGTAGGTGTTTACAATTCGCGAAAAGGAAGGAGGTTCTGGGGGGGGGGACTGTGACAGGACAGCAGAAAATTCGTTGGGTCAAACGGACGGGGAGGAGAGCCTTAATCTGATGGCCATCACACCGACAAAACGTGTAGAGGGCGGGGGAGAGTAGGGGTCGTGAAGACCTCAAGGCTGACCGAGGTGTGCAATAAACCGGGGGAAACCGCTGACCAGGCGAAATACTGGAGACGCGGTAGAGGGTACAGGAGTCAAGACAGGAACCGACATATTGTACGTGAAAAACTTCCAGCATAGGGGTTGGGAAGAAAGGGGGACGCCGGATTTGGGGGTAGGGGTCAAAAAGGGGGGACGGGCGAAATAATCGAGGAGAAACACCAAAACGGGGAGGAGGAAAAAGAGATTAATGGAAAAAGCCTGAAAAAAACGTGAACGAAAAACAAATTCCCGGAAAGGGCAAAGATGGAGTTTATGCCCGCCAGAGGTCGGGGGGTAAAGGGTGGCTCTTTCTAAACGTGCTCAAGCCGCCAGGAACAGGTGGGCGCATGGCAAGCTGGACCCTGCCGGGAACCAGAGGACCCATTCGGGCCTTCTTCAGTCCCGCAAATTCAAAAGGGGGAAAAAAAGAGGAGAGAGAGTGGGTTACTCACGGAAGAGGGATGCGGGAGTCAAATACTCGGAAACGAAGGGGTGAGACCTATGCCAGCTGGGGGAAACAAAAATGAAAAATGGAAGGAGAATAATAATGAACCAGAACACTCGGTCGCCAGCAAAGATCGGAATCGCAAGCAAAAACCCAGGTCATTCATGGTGCATGAAAAAAATCTGGGGCCGAAAGTAAGAAAAAAGCGCGCACCGATGAAAGGGTGGGGGAAACACAGAAAAGGGAAAGCCGTAAGCAAGGAGGGAGAAGGGTGCACGTTGCACGCGATTCGCAGGTGTTGTTGGACCGGGGCGGTGGAGGGCAGATTCAAAGCTCATTTGAAAAATTTCAGGACCCAAAAAGAAGAAATCAACCACGAAAGGGTTAGAAGGTGAGTAGGTCCAGTTGGATCAACGTGACCAGGGGTCGGGAACGTACCCATAGCAGGGGCGGTAGGGTCCCGCCGTGCCTGGGGGGGGGGGGTGTAAAAACGACTGATAAAAAGGGAAAAGAGAGAGACAAGGAAAAAACTGTTGGGAATGTTCGGTCGGGGGAAGTGTAGGGGAGAACGGGAGCCTGAACCCACCAATTGTAGGGAAGAGCGTAACCCTCGAGACTTTTTGGGGGAATGTCCCCGATAACGGAAAAAATTACCGGTCGTCAGGTTGCAACCAAAGCTACTATACGCGACTACCAAGGAGTTTCTCACGGATCCAAAAAAAAAAGAATCGGACACGGAATTGAACCAGCTGATGTCAACCGCCCAGGGAAAGCCCATAGGGTCTATTTTTGTCAAAAAGTGGATAAGAACGTATAACTGCACCCAATAAAAGGACATTGTAAAGTCTCTCACTAGGGAGGAAAAATTGGAAGGAAGGGAGTGGCCTCCTGGGAAGGAAAAAAAAAAGAGGGAGAAGACTGAGCCGTCGACGGGCGCTAGGGAAACCTTCCTTATCTTTGGGGTTGGAAAACCCTGGGGGATCGTAGTGAATGTAATAAATCCTCCTCTAAACTAGGAATGGGAGAAACACTACAAAAAGCGACCAAGAATGTTCTTATGCGAGGGGGAGAATGTACTATAAACTGGCTAATGAGATCCAAACAGGGGTGGGAGAAACTATCGTCTCAAAGTCGAAGATAACCCCAGGAGAAGAAAGAGAAAACTTAACGATTTCTCGAATCCTAAGCAAAGTCGCCGGACTTAAAAGATCTTAAGTTCGCAAGAAGCGGCAAAAATAGGGGAAAGGATATACCTGGGGCCACAAAAGAAGAGATGGGTAGAGGGACTGCCAGTAAGCCTTGCCCAAGAACGGGGAGAAGAAGTGGCCAACTGAAAAGGCTATCTGGGAAGAAAACGAAGATGCCAACGACGCATCACGCCTCGATTTCAGCAGTCTTTGAGAGGGCGGGGGGAAATTCAAGCACAACAACAACGGAGATGGGGGGAGGGGAGAGAAAGTCCACGCACAGCTCACAAGATGCTCAAAGGTAAATTACTTTAATGAAGAATCTCGGGAAACCCGGGACCCAGGCGCAACTAGTGGCGTCCACTCGCTTAGTTGCGAAGGAGGGCAAGGGCGGGGAAGGCAGAAAGCGAAACAACTAGCGGAGGAGGACAGGGATTAGAATTTGTTAAAGGAAACGAGAAAGACAAGGACTCCGGCCGCAAAAATCATACGCTTGGTCAGGAGCAGAAGGCGATCTTCGACCGGCGTTCCGGGGGAGTCCGGCGAAGTTTGGATTTCAGCACAGGGAAAGGGGACGCTCTCAAAAATCAAAAAAAACCGTAAACAACCATCGGTAGACGTATCTGGAGGACATGAGAAAGCTAAGACCATTCTTAGGAGTTGGGAGTGGGGCAACATTGTCAACGCGGCTCAGTATGCTTCGGCAGGTCACAAGGCAGAGTTGACAACCATATAAACTCCTTCCGTGCCAACGGAGAGAACGCTAACTGGTGCTCGGAGGAAAGAATAAGGGAAGGAGAAATTTGCGGAGAAAACATATTCAACTGTCTCCCCCAGGGTTCATAAAATCGTTCAGACGAGGACCCAGGGCACAGATCTCAGGGGTCGGGGAGTGGGAGATAATACGGGCTGTGGGCAGCACAATTTACTTAAAAGAAACAGGTGGAGTGTCTGGGAAAAGCGATGTTTAAGGGCGTGGCCGGGAGGGAGGATACTCCGTGAGAAAAGAAAGGAATGTTCCGTAAATTCTGGGAGGCAACACGTGACCATTTAATTAGGACCGGGAAGGTAATGCAGAGGGGAAAGTGTTGAGAGGGGGGGGTGAAAGCTTGAAAAATACCCTTTGTTTGTATAAGAATGAGCGACCAGGCAAAACAGCAGGCAAAGGAAACCAAAAAACTGAACCCACAAACCCAGTGGTTCAGAGAGAAATTCTTTCCTGGAAATACGCTGTTCTTCGGTAGGCAAAAATAAAAAAGGTCCGGAAGGGGGACAGGGCGACCAGGGGGGGGTCAACGGAATACTAGGGAGCAAGGAAATCGTGGAGGGGGCGGGAGGACTATGGCACAGCAAAAGGTTTCTAGGAAATTGTGGCAATAGCCATCAAAGCCCAAGCATCGCGCAAAAAAAAAAAACCACTGAAGAGATGGAAAAGCAATCGGCTAAAAAGGAGAGAATTCCAGGGGAGGGGACAGGAATTGCCACACGGGGAAATCGGGGGGACGGGACTCCCACAAACAACACCAAAAAAAGGGGAGGGCCGGGAAAAGAAGGGGTGGATAAAAAATTGTGGGGGTTTACTCGGGGAGAATTGTCCGCATCACTGCGGTCGGAGAATCCAGGTGTTTGGGTGGGGGTGTTCACCTAGTAGGGGGAAGGAGTAATTTTGGATGGCGAGCGGGAAAATCTTCAGGGTGGGACCGCAAAGGGAGTAGAACGTACGAGGAATTAGGAGCCCGACGGCATCTGGGAAGCAGGCTGGATCAGGGAGGGACATAAAGGGAAGTGAAAACCGCGGGGTAAAAAAGGTCGGCGTACACCGGGCAGGCGCATCCATGTCCTTCAGGAGTGCGCTTGAGCAGGGGAAAGAAGCAGTTACCAAAGCTTCTTAAAGGACATTGGAAACGGGGGTGCAATAGGGGTTGTAGGTTTAAAAAGTTGGAGGACGTATA
>Ga0179593_1591492_pt1 | contig 11589 bp, 7 predicted proteins | sample CZODoug2_1_08_16_FD_185931 | JGI IMG/M metagenome (GOLD analysis project Ga0179593, IMG submission 185931) | Vadose zone soil fungal communities from Angelo Coast Range Reserve, California, USA - CZODoug2_1_08_16fungal (PacBio error correction) | ecosystem: Environmental > Terrestrial > Soil >...
ACGACTGAGGGCCGATGTGAGTCGGGTACCCTCAAAAAAAGATGAGGGGGAAATGAAAGGAAAAAAAAGAAGGAGATGGGGGGGGGCGCTGGATCCGAGCATTGATTGGAACGAAATCCCGGACCGCGGGCGATTGTTAAAAAGTCAGCAGATTGGTAGAAAAAAACGAAAGCATGGGGGCAGAGGGAAAAACTAGTCCTCCTATTTCCAACATCGCGCCAAAGGCCTCCACGCTTCTCATGAAGGGGGGTATTACAGTAACTTACTGACAAAATCACTCTCACCGTCGAAAGAGGAAAAAGTAGAACCTCTATGACTCTAAAAAAAAAAGTCTCTTACTAACGCGAGGCAAAAAAAGAGAGGGAAGACAGAAGAAAAGGATCAAGTCAAAATCTGGCAAAAAAGGGAATTAAATTACGAAATAGGTTTCAAGACCTCCGGGGTCTCGCGCCCTGTACTTGCTCATCATTGTTCACCTCATTCAAGAAAAAACACATGCGCGTGCTTTTGCAGGAAGGACTAGAACGAGTGGAAGAACCACGTGTCCCGGGGACCTTAATGTGAGAAAAGCGCCAGCGATGAAGCGGTCGTATATAACAAAATCTTTCACGCAGAGGGGAACAGAGTACAGGGGGGTGTGGGGGAGGGGTCACCGACGCTGTGCCCGGAGCGTGGAAAAAGGGGGCTTCATTGTTTGGTGGGAGGGGAGGTGATTAAGTCAATATGGCTTATGCTTTAATTTGTAGGAGAAGGAAACAGGTGAAAGGTCAAATAGCGATGCACCTTGCTGGGGGGGGAAAAGTGTGCCCTCGGGGGGGAGCATGTGACTCAGTCATGGTGGGACCACGTTGTCGTAAAGAAGCACGGGAAGGTACTCAAGATCAGAGAAATGCCATGTTGGGGGCAACTAATCAAAGGATTTTTGGAGGGCACCGGGGGGGGGGGGTCAGTCCATCAGTGCCAATCGGAGGGACAAACAAACAATTCAGGAAGAGGGGTATGCAAAAGGAGTGTGGTCACTTAGGTAAATAGAGCGTCGTCATGTTCAAAAGTCTCCAAGACCCGCGTTAGTGTAGAATGGAGAATTCAAGAGTCTGGTCATGGGATATCATACAGAAACAATAACTGAACAATCTAGGAAAGTAGTGGACACAACCCTACACTAAGCAAAGGGTAAAAAAATGACCATTAAAGGAGCCTACATCAAGGGGGTCTGGACGGAGGCGAGGGGCGGCATTTCTCAAACTAGGCAAAACAAAGGGGAAGGGTGGGAAGTCCATTCTACGACAGTGTGCGGAAACAATAAACGTGTTATGGGAGAGGAACTGGACTGGCAAGGGGCGGACACGGAATAACCAAAACAAAACAAGGTGCGGGTGACAAAAACTACAAGTCTGAAAAGAATACATTGGACATCCTTGTACTCCTCGATCCCGTAACAAAACAGGAAGGAAATTGCAGCATCGCTCAGAGACGGAAATGGAAAAAGCCGGACAGTCGGGACCGCGAAACAATCAATCAACACAATAAGGAGAATATGGAGCAAAACGTGGCGACCTCGAGGCGCAGCAAGGAACCTCAGTAAAGGGGGGGCTATCCATCCGGGAAAGGGGCACACCGAAAAATCGTATCCAAGGGGAATAAACCTTAACGAAAGGGTAATCGTTTTTTGGTTTGGAGCCCGCTGATGCAAGGTTATGAATACGAGGGGCGGCAAAGCGCAAAGAATGCCACGCGAAGGATCAAAGGGAAGGGGGGGAAGCGGTTACGCAGGTGGGTTCACTTCTTTTCACAGAGAAGAGAAGGGGATTATAGGGGGGGAGTTGGGATCTCGAGGGGCTTCAAAAAAAGAAAGGAGCGAGGCTTGCTCATTGGCAAGCGCAGGCGGGTAGCACAACAAAGAGGTAAAATAACGGGTCGGATGATCGCAAGGGAAGTAAATGGGCGACCCAATCACTAACGAGTCACCTAGAAAAAAAGAGAAAAGGGGTGGGGAGGCAGTATAAAGCCTAACCCCTGAGCATAGCTTGCCGCAACGCAGACACCTACACTGTGAGGAAAAGACAAAATATCATAATGGGGGATATCCAAAGGAATGCTGAAACGTCATGTCCGACCACACAACGCACGCAAAGGGAGGAGCACAACTTGTAAGTGTTACAAAAAAGCAAAATCCGCCAGTGCCGGCAAAAAGTCACGATGACGAAGACCGAAAAAAAAACGTTGATGTCAAGCGGAGGGGAAGAAGTTACGCACGAATCACTACCGGACAGCAGTGTTCAGGGGAATGGGAAAGAAACGGCCGCGGCCGGAAGCAAATGAAATGAAAAGAGCCTGCGATTCTAATTAACAAACTGCCACTCATTAGGGACCACCCGGCTAGAATAGAACTATCGACAACTTTCAAGAAAAATAAGTGATGCAGAAACAGAGAGAGAGAGGAAACGCACAAGGGGGAGAATGAGTCCTACCTAGGAAAGCAAAAGGGGATAACACCTTCGTAATAGGCTAATTGTAAAAAATCAAGGAGCACAACCTAGTTCGGGCAAAAAAGATTGGGGGTCAAAACCAACACCTGCTCTCTCACATTGGCGAGCAGAGAAGGTGGTGCGTGTCCGTACAACCGCTAACAGCCTGACCTGGCTCTGGGGATCGCGTCGGGCTTTACCACGACCAGACGAAGGGAATCAGGGAAACGGACTACTGCATCAGAGAGTGAAGGCTCAATGAAGACGTCTCCAAAAATGTGGGGAGAACTAAAAATCCACCTTCGTAAACTCCAGCACGAGGAAGCTTGGTCGGCTGGAACAAGCTTAGCCGCTATCATACCTTAAAAATGGGCACGAGATACTGTCCCTTCGCGTGGAAGGACTGCACAACAATGGGAAAGCGGCGAGTTAATACCAGGAATTGTGGAGCGAAACACGGGTGGATAGTGTAAAACGAGCACATCACATCAGAAGTAAGAACGGGAGCGGTGATGCATTAAAATTGAAAGACAAGCCCGCTTGCGGCGCGGCGGTATACATCCCACTGCCAAAGACAGCTAAGCCTTTCCTACAAACCACTGATCTGCGGGAAAAAAGAAGACATCAAGCGTCTCTTGGAAAAATGGGGATGCTAAGGTCGGGAACACTCTAACCGGCGTGGTCGGGAACGGAGGGGGGGGGAAGCAAGCAGAAAAGCGGGTAAGTACCGAGGGGTCGCATTACCCTTCTGAACGTACTCTCAAAAAAAAAAGCCTACAAAACAATGGGCGGGAAATCACAAACGTACGAAAATAAGAGCTGTTCGATTCCTCGAGCTTCGGCAACGCGTCAGAGCACTCCTGGCCAAAGGAGCATGTGCGCGAAATAGGATAACATTCCAGAAGGTGACTTAAATACGAGGCTTGTAGGGGGCTACAACAAAGGAGGAAAAGGATGAGAACTCGTCAGTCTTGAGTCACGATAGGGCTACCCCCACTAAGAGGACGTTCAAAAACGGAGTTCAGCGAAACAACCATGTTATTTCAAGCCTGTGGCAAGACATGAAATGCATAATTGGGGGGCATCAAGGAAATAGAGGCCGTGACTCAGGGGAGGATAAAAACTATATATTGGGATGAAGGGGAGGCGCTGCGTGCCGAAATCAAAAAAACATCGTGAGTAGGAACAAGATCTGGGAGGGTCGAAGAGGATTAAAGAGAGTACTTGGGTGTTCACGCACTGGCTCGGAAAGGCTGGGCCGGTGAAAAAAGAAAAATGTAGAAGGAATGCTGTGTTAGCCACCGACAGGTTAAACAAAAGACGAAAAAACACGGCCGAGAACGTTAAGAACTGGGTCCGCCGCCATGTGCAGCCCAGACTGTCAAAAAGGGGAAACTTTCACCCTTGGCGGAAAACAAACTGAACGGGCAAAACGCGAAACGCGAAAAAAAAACCAGTCAACACGTCAGTATACAAAGCGCAAGGAAATATGCAACGTAGGGGAAGAGCGTTTCATTCCCTACTAGCTATGACGAAGCAACAGAGTCGCAGGCGGGTCAAGATAAGACGAGCCGCCTCCAACCAAGCTTAACGGCGAAAGTCGCGCCAGGAAAGTACTAAGCAAGGGCGTAGACGGAAGGAACCTCGAGGCGAAAACCTGGTGAGAGAATCCGACCGGGGGGGGGAGCATGAAGTACGCGCAGGAATTGAGGTTCAGGTGCAGGTGATGATATCCCGCAGAAGAGTATCCCCCCTGAGGAAGCCGCTGGCTTAGCAGGCGCAAGTGAGTGGATTCTCTGCAGGAACACGCGCAAGGGTGTGAACCGGGGTTACGTGCTGCAAGGAAACGCAGGATTCAACGAAGTTCACAGCGTTGGGGAGAAAAATTGGTGGGTTCCGGCATCCGAGAAGGTCAAGATCGTAAGACAACCGGGAGCCGCCCGCTAACACGATTGCAAGAAGACCATTGCGCGGCGCGAGTACGGTTTCAAAAATGGCTCATGTCCTTAGGGGGTGGGAAAAACACGTTGGAAAGCCAGAGGGGAGGAAGAGCAAGGTAACCAGAAGTCAAAAACCACCAGCAACGGGGGGGGGAAAGAGGATCATAATGAAGGGCCGGAGAGGGCTAGCGCTCACCGTCACTGATGCTCCCGGAAAACCCAAATGTGTAAAAACACATTTGACTCGACCTGAAAGGGACGCGGAAAGGGGGTCTGAAAACGGTGTTGTAGCGGGGTCGAATCCTCTGGGGTGTGCAGCTGAGTACTAATCCGCAGAAAGTAAGAATAAGCGCACCGCGAAGTTCTTTGAAAAAAAACAGAGCACGGTGTAATGTCTACTTTAAGGAAAAGAAGACAACTCTCTACTAGTCTGGGGGGGCTTCAACGCGGTCCAGAAAGGGGGGGGTGGATGCAACTCACCGGTCGTCTCGTTGGATGTAATGGCCCGGTCCGGGAAGGGGAACGCAGAGACGAGGGCAGGGGCAACTATGCCTAAAGTCAGAACGCTTCCGTGCAGCTGAGTCATGCACGGTAAAAAAAACTGTCCAGGGGGAGGAAGAACTCAAAGTCGGGGGGGCTTGCGCTATGGGTGCGGCTAACTTGTTTGAGCGGCCGCGTTCTTTTCCGGGGACGTAAATGCAGGAAGGGGGGGGGAAACGCTCACGTAATCAATAAAGAAAGGGGGCGAGCTGTTTACATCCGAGGATCAGGGTGAAGAGAAAGACCGCGGCCGGCGTGGGGTGACGCTAGTCAGGTTTGACAGAACAAAGGGTTACTACATGAAGTCACTAGGAGGAAGCGGGCTACGCAAAAAAGAAGGGCGTAAGGATGTCAACAGAGCCGAAGGTTGGTGAGTCGATTTGGACAGGGGTCGGTTTGGGTCGAAAATCGGATGCAAACGGGGGGTTCCAAGGGGGAGAAGAAGGCGTCTAAACTGAAAAGCTTGTTCATGAAGAAAAAGAATGAGGAATCTCTAGGGGCAAAGTCAACAGAGGATTGAGAAGGCGAAGGAGGGCCTCAGAAAGATATATAGGTGGGGTCTTCCAACGGAAACCCTTCTCAAAGGAGGAACCGTCGCGGATGCTCTATGTCTTTTTAAGGTTGGGGGGGGGAAAAAGACCTCGTATTCTTCAGGTCAAGGGGGGTTATCGGGAAGAAAAGAAACTTCAGTGTCCAAGAGGGGGTTTGTTGGGACCTGCGCGGGTCAGGAAAGGGAGCATCATCGGTGGGAGAGAACTAAGACCTCTCTCTTGAGGGGGCATTCTGGGGAAGGAAATCGACATAACAGGTTCGATCGGGGGGTACAGATGCGAGTTCATCCAAAAGAAGAAGGGGTGAGCCTCGTCTATTAAGAAGAAGGGGCGTATGGGGAATAGACGAAAAGCAGCGGGGAAACTGAGGGAGGCCAGCGGAAACTGCTAAGGAAAAGGTCAGGGGATTCCCATGCGGGGGGGAAGCAGAAGAAATCGGGCCGAGCAGTGAAGGTAACAGAACGATCTTTCAGATAGGCAATGCCAACTCGAACCGCCACCAGGGGGGCGTGTTGTCTGGGGAGTACACAGGACGTGATCATGAGGGGGAAAGAGACATTCGGGGGGGGGAATAGGAGTCAACCTCGGAAGGAAAGGAAAGTAAGGGGAGAGGAATCGATCATTCCGCGACGGTCCAATTCAGTCAGGGCTCGAAAAAAGAGGAGAGCGGCGGCGCCGGATGGGCCGTCCAGTTCAACTCCTCGAAAGGAAGCCTGTGGTAAGTCCGAGTTCAGCGGAAAGGGAAAAAAGAAGGTAGTTTGGAAGGAACAACACCGCCCAACGCATTGCGGATAGGCTCAGACATGTCCAGAAACCAGAGATGTTTTGTGCTCTCCTCTTCAAGGAGAATTCGGGAAGATGTCCGATGATTCCCGTGGGAAGGCAGCGTCGATCGCTGAACTGGGGGGGGAGGGGACCGTATGAGGTTTGTGTGCACGGGGTGGGGGGAGTGAATTTCTATCCGCAGAACGATTCTTTAATAGCAAAGAAAGAACTTGCTTTCGCCAGAGGACAAAGACCGAGGATCTGAGAAAAACCAACAGTGGTGGGAACTCAAGCGGGGATTCGGAGAAAAAAAGGAAGGTTGGAAGGCCTGGGTATGAGAATGGAAAGCCCTCAACTCTGCAAAGGGGTTCGTCGGGACCAGACGCATCGGGAAAGAACTCCCGGGTATTTGGGAAGTTGTCTAACGGGAAAATATACAAAGAACTTAGGCAAAGGCACCTTCTCATTGTTACTTATTTGACCCCTAGTGCCACTCTATTGGAACTTGTGTAGGGGAAGACGGAGGGCGGCGAGGGAGTGGAAAATAAACACTTCTTGGCCAGACGTTGGGTCGAAATCCCGAGAAAAGTAAAATCCTTAACTTCGGGGGGATTGGAAACCGAACCTCAGAAAGAAATATAGAAAAAGGGGTGGGCAAATCAATTAGTACAAAAAAGGAAAGGCACTCAGCGCGATTGACCTGGAAAAGTTGTCGACGAGGACGGAGGATGATTTGGAAGGGGAAAACCAAGCAGTCAGAAAGTCAATCCACCTAGGAAAGGATCTAAAACGATTGGTAAACCAGAATGGTTTTGCCAGTTTGAAGGTTGAGGGGGGGATCCGCCGGGGTAACAAATGGAAGCTCGCTGCCGGGAAGACGAGGATGCGCTGTATGTTACTCCATGTAGGCGGGGGTTTGAGAGGGTAGGTGGGAAAAAATCCTCGTCGGGGGTCGTCGAGAGAGGAAGGCGTCCTCACGCGTGTTGTAGTTGGGAACCCAAATAAAAAAGATTAAAAAGACCTCTGATACCCACCCAAACACGAAAAAGCCAGTGACTTATTATGACACCCTGGGCTCACCCTAAGCCCGGCCCCGACTACCCATGCGCACACCTTGCAACATCCCCCCACAAACCCTGACGGGAGGGCGCCTACCCAGCCAGGGCGACAAAGCCGCGGACTGTCCCTCATCCTCACCATGGCAAGCATTAAGAAACCCCAATCCACCGGCGGGCCCACCCCCCACCGCGGCAAATTAGACCTACGGTCACATGATGGAAGAGAAAACCGGGGTCAATTCGGGAATCCTTTCTAATTCTACGACATATTGGCAGGATCGCAAGGTCAGTATTGGGCGTAGAAGTTGGCAATAATCGACGTATATCAGAGGGTCGCACCTAACCTACTTAGCGACGGGGTTGTCACCTTAGGACCAAGGGAAAAGGGAAAGTGGTACGTATCGAAGGCAGGTGACACGGCCAAAGCAAGTACGTGGGAGAGGGAAAAAGCAAAAGGCATTTTACCTTACGAACATAAGGTTCCGCTCGTGCAGTTCCCAAGGGACCGGTTCGGGCATAGGGGTCTTGTCAAAAAGGTATGAGTAGGGTCACAGAACTGTGGAATGGAAGAAGGCGTGGCGACTAGAGAGAGTTTGCGGCTCGATGGGTAAAATAAAGCCTCCAGGCTTTGGCGGTTAAACAAACGAAGGCAAACAAAACAAACAAAATCGTATCCCCAAAACGGAAGGGGCAGGGAGGGGCCACCAAAAGAGAAAAACCTGTGCGCTGAGAATGAAAGAAACGTCATACAAACACGAGGACCGGACATCCCTAAAATCACTCTTTTGTAATTGAATCCAAATACGCAAGGGAAAAGAACTCCAAGGACACGGAAACGGGGGGGGGAAGGGGCCCCTCACATAGTCGCAAGCGGCAACAGGGGGAGTGGATCTGGTTCCACACAAGATTCGTATAACTACGTCCAGGTTGGGTTTTTTGTGACAAGGAAAAAAATCCGAGGAGGCGAGAGGAGGTGGATGGAACTGGCGAGACAGAAAGACTTGTGGCACGCGACGTGTTGTATCTAAGGGGACAATCGGGTAAAACAAAAAGAAGGTCACGCGTAGGGGGCAAGTGGCATTTAACGACATGCAAACGAACTTCAGAGTAGACCAACGGGAAGAAACCCGCAAGAAGCGTGGCGGTCTCTGCGGGATATCGGGGAGGGGAAACTAGTCTGTCAATCGTGCACCTGGGCCTCTCGTGAAATCGGGGGAAAGTACGGATCCAAGGGGGAACTTATCAAAATCAGCCCAGCATAGGCGGGCGGGATGCGGGCATCCAAACAAAGGGTAAGAGGACCTCGCCCTGGGACAGAGTGGAGCGAAAGAAAAACCACTATATGTAAGATAACAGGTAGGGGGGGGGATAACCGACGGACAGTTGCGGGGCATAAAAACGAAATAAGAACTAAAGTCCGATGACGGCTATACGACTAGAGAAAAAAGGGCAAAATACAACAAAAATAAAGAAGAATGCGAGCCGCGTACACTAGATCTGGGTAGCGGGTTGAAGGGGGATCTCTTAAGTAAGGGAAAAAATTCGACGAAAGGATAGAATGAGTGTCTCTATTCCCTCCGGAAAGAGGCGGTTCGCAAGGCAAAGATAAGCTCAGAAACCTCGGTGAGAAGTGCGTGCAAAAATAAGTCTGGAACGAGGAATTGACATACGAAACATACAGTAACAGTCGCGACGACTGCCGGATGGCTTAAACAGTGATCAGTACTCGGGGAGATGACAATGCGGCCCACCACCGCGCTGCAAAGGAGTTGATCGCACAGAATTCCCGGGAAGTGGCGACCAGCAGCGGAGGAGATGATGTTTTGCAAAAGAAAAGGGAAGTAGTTTTTGGTTGGCACAGAAGAAACGTCTGCATGCGCTTCATTAGGTTGTTTGGGGGCATAGGAAAAAGAATAGGACACACGGTAGGTGAAAAAGGGGGAGAGACAAGAATCCCAACGGGTTCGGGGGGAACGAAGCTGCCAGGCCTTGGAGGGGGGGGGTAGATCTCATTTGTAATTGACCATCAAGGGCCCGTTCCGGGACCAGGAAAAAGAGGAAAGCGACAAACTCACGAGGTTGGGGCGGGCCGGAGGGTTTTAGGGCTTCGGCCGGTGTGGGCGGGAAAAAAAGACATGCCTAACAAGAGTTAAACCGTTGGAAAAAATTAAAAAGGAAGGTCAGATAGGGGGGGGAAACTGAAGTTCACGAGGGGGTAATTTCTCATTTGATGTATAACAGAAACGAGTCCCCGAAAAAGGGGGGGGTCGGTAGAAATTCGAACAATGATTAACACGCCAGTTCCTCAGGTGACAATAGAGTAACCTGAATCCGGTCAACGAGGCACATCACCACTTTTGCATGTAAGAAAAAGGAAACTAAAAATGGAGCGAAGATGAGCTGGCAATGACTCATGTCAACCTCACAATTCATTGAAGGCAGCCGTAAGTTTGTCGATGAAAGGCAGGCGGAAAGGGACAACGCCACTCTGCGTTAACGGAGATGAGGGGGAGACCTCTGTGAATTAAAACCAGATGCGGCAGCGCAAAAAAAATTATCTGCCAGCCGCCGTAAGGGGTAGGGTGAAGAAAGATCAAAACCACGCCGAAGCGGAGGCAACCAGAGAGTCGCTGCGAGGACCGGGGAAGAAAACACAGAAAATCAGAGGCCCGGAATCGGGCACCGGGAAGAGAACACGCCAAAAAGACAGTAAAAGAAAGGGGCAACACATTTAAGGATATATTAACCGGGGTGGGTAAGAGGTCAGTCAAGAAAGACCGATGCCCTAGAATCAAGAAGGGGAAAGTGTGGTCAGACCAACGACAGGAGAAATTTAGTTCTCGTATAATGGGACCGTTCAGAAAACTGCAAGGGGGGTCCTAAATTAAGGGGGAAAAATAGCGTCTATTCGGTAGGTGGGGAGGTAGAACTGTGCTGAAAGAGCAACATTTAAGGCTGTCTCATTGGAGCGGAGGGGACCCCTAAAGCAGGCAGGGCCGATGAAAAAAAATGGGTGAAGGAAAAGGAGTAGAGAAACTGAAAAAGGCGCCCTCGCGTGAAAGGCAACTTTCAAAGAAAGGAGTGTGGTGAATAGTGGAAGCATGCTAACCCTGAGATCAGGCACCTATCCGCTTCTGGGGGCTTAGAAAAAAAAAAAAGGAGGGGGTAACAGGGGGAGTAGATATGAAAAGAGGAACCTTCATGTCAAAAAAAGCCGTTTGACAAGTTGGGGAAAGAAACTAGAATCGCCGGGCCGGCATCAGGAAGGAGACGAAGACCGGATAACTAAGGAAACGAGGCGGGGTGAGAAGGAACGCCGGGACCCGTCAGGGAAGGTAAAAGGGCCGTCGTCATTAGCTAGACGACCCCGCGCTGGGGGAAAAAGACACACTGCCACTCATGACCCCAATGAAAATTCGAACTAGAAGGCAAGGCTAGTTAAAAAAAAGGGATACGTGCGGAGATACAGGGCAAAAACACCGGAATCGGCACGGCCGAATTGGAACTAAAAAAGTAATTATTACGGATGCCGGGACAGGGGAACACCAAACAACCGGAGCGGGAGAAAAAATGTGCCGGCATCACCCTGGCACTGAGGAGGGCGGTGGGAGCTAATCGGAACCAAAAGAAGCGTCGGCAGGTGAGAGGGCGGATCGCCACTGAAAAAACCCGGATGCGAGATCATGAACGACAAAAGTTAGGCGCGGGAAGCATCGAAGGGGAAAAAGGAGGGGGGGCGAGCCAACAATTCCGGGGGATCAGTTGGGAAGCTTATCTCGCGATAGGGCGAACGAACAGGAGAAGGGGGAACACGACGTGTAGATTTGAGCTTGACTCTAAAATCAAGGGGGAGATTTGCTGGGCGAAAAGGTGTGGGGACGACTCCGACTTGGTCGAAAAACACTCGGAAAGGGATTGATTGGGGGACAGGGGATGCGCACAGCGGATCTAAAAAAAAATGAATTGGGGAATTCCCAAGAAGCTGCTATTTTGGAAAAAAGGAAAATTCAAAAGGGAAAGGGATCAATCATCGAGGGGGGTCGAAATGGGTTTCGGGGAGCGTGGGGGAAAATCTCTATGGAAACAAGAGGGTCATTTTCTAAGAAAAACGGCGTTCAAAAGAGAATTGGCTCTGCCGCGAGTGTACCACTAAAGCCTGGGTAAGAGGGGAGTCGGGGGGGTGCAGAGGGGAATGTACTCCGGAAGAGAAGAGAGGATCTGCTCTCACATTTTTACGACTACAACGGAAGAAGAGCACAATTCAACG
>Ga0179593_1648489_pt1 | contig 11589 bp, 10 predicted proteins | sample CZODoug2_1_08_16_FD_185931 | JGI IMG/M metagenome (GOLD analysis project Ga0179593, IMG submission 185931) | Vadose zone soil fungal communities from Angelo Coast Range Reserve, California, USA - CZODoug2_1_08_16fungal (PacBio error correction) | ecosystem: Environmental > Terrestrial > Soil >...
GGTCCTAGACAGAGACAGAGCCTTTTCGTCGGAAAAGGAAGGGACAGTCTCCGGCGAGGAAGTCCCGCGATCGGGGGCCGCTCATCACCACCAAGGAACTCGTGTATAAGTGGGATACAATAAACCGAAAAGGAACTGGCCCTGATTTCAAAAAGGAACGAGGGGGAGTCCTGCACTCGGTCGCCGCTTCCTGGAGGGGGATGAGAAACGTATATTTGAATAAAAGCCGGTTATTTGTTGAGCGATGAGGAAGAGGGGGGCGGCTCAGAATTCGCTATCACTAAAAGGGAGGCCAAAAAAGGCAGCCTAGCCTGCCTGGCGATCTCGCCGCAACACGACCGAAAATGTTTCTAAAAAATGGCCGCGGTAACGTGCTTACGATAGGCGCTAAAAAAGGAGCACATCAAAGGCACATCGGGGGGGAAATAGTCATCGCGAAACGCTTGTGGCGGAGGCTCTTTTAAGAGAGAGGTTATCCGAGAACACAGCGAAGCCGTGTTAAAAAGACGCTCTCTCGGGGGAGAAGCTGGGGGAAAAGGGAAGAGGTCGAAAAATCCTGGCGGCCCCGAAAAAAAAAGGTGGTCGTGCTTATTTCATGCTATAAACCAAAGAAAATGGGAAGATTCCAAAAAAAGGGGGAACGCGGTCGACCGGGGTCGCGAAAAGGGAACTAAAAAAGGACAGCTGAAACCGAACGGCTGTCACGCCGCTGTCCAAAAAGGGGTGGTAAGATGGAGTGAAAATAGGGGGAATTAAGCCCCTCTTTCCAGCGTTCTTCCCGAAGCTCTAACCCCGGGGAGGGGATAATAAAAGTTCTAGGGCATGAAACGGCCAGGTCCACGAGACTACGATAAAAGTAAAGTCGAGGAGATTCGGGGGGCTGCATAAAGGGACAGTTCTTCAATAAGAGAATTATCGGAGAAGGGGGGCGAATAGCAAACAAGTCCATAACGAACGAATGGAAGGGTCCGTCTAGAGGGGGCGCAGCAGAGCGCCAACGAAAAAAAGACCGGAGGAGATCGGAATCCTTTTCAGGAAGATCCATCCTGGCCGACCACTGGCACCTAGGCCTTCCAGTATTGAAGCAAGAAAAAGGAGACCGAGTTGAGGGGGGACGAGGACGTTTAAAGGCCAAAGGGAGAGAAATAACATGGGGAGGAAAGAATACCTAGTCAAGGGGAGAGCCACTGGTCTGAAGATGTTAACTTAAGAGAGACTCAAAGCCGGGAAGGGGAAATGCTCAAAGGACGGGATCCAATGATGAAAGGCGTTCCAGATTTCAAGGGATCCGTTACCAAATCTCAAAAAAACCAACAAGGTCAAGCTCTGTGAAAGGGGAAAGAAAAAAAATACCTACCAGCGCATGCAGGGTGGAGCAGAGGGGAGGTCCATCAGCTCGCCGGAAGGCGACGGTCAAATGAGACTCGGACCCTTTAGTGCTCGACCGCAGAAAACGCTGAAAAAAACGGGAAAACCACTATTCGGATGGAAGAACCTGGAGCCGAAAACGGAAGGGAGGGAGTGGAGAATCCTCAGGAGGGTCCAGATCGCGACGTGGGGTTAAAGAGAGTTGGCTCTCTGCTCAGGGAAAAGGAGATCGGCCTCAAACTTCTCGTGGGAGGTGCGAAGGTTTCTAGAACCCGATGCAGGATAAGCTCATCGCTCGGGGGGGCCGAACTGGAGCATAAACAGAGGGCCGGAGAGAACGCGCCCTTACTCGTATTTCTGGAAAAGGGGATTACCTCCGCCGCAGACGTTGGAGAAGGGGCTAGACGGGCCAATCGACGTATGCAAATCTCTACGGGAACGACAAGGTCCCCTCATCACTCGCACCATCCTTGAAAAAACCTGGGAAAGGCGTCGGGAAAGAAGGAAGCGGGGGGACATTCCGAGAATCACCAGCTTATACTACTATCTATGGAAAATGGATGGAGATCTCGCAGAAAGGTACCTTCTGGAAGAGCGCTTAAAAAAACAAAAAAAATTGACGCCATTATAGAGCTGAGGCTAAGACGGTGAAGGACTCAAAAAAAATTTAACACTGCGAACTTCCCAAAAAAAACGCGGGCAAGCCCGGCTAAAAAGTACGCAAGGCAACCATCGGAGAGCATCCGAAACCGGAAAGGTGCCCTGCAGAAAGACATTCTTTGCTGATCAGCTTTAAAAGGGACGCGCCGATCGTGGTAACCGTACGCGGCCATTGGACTTACTGGACAGACCCTTCTTTTAGCAAAGACGTCAAGGGAAAGCCGTCCTCGCGATCTATGAAGACAGCAACCGTTTCAGTAAGTTAATCGCAGACGCCGAAATCGTCAGTGGGCAGAATGCCGGAATCGTGCGCCGGAAAGGTCATTGTTCCGAAGAGAACGGTAGAAACCAGAAAAGCGCAGTAACAAAAAGGGGCGGACCAGAATTTTGACCAAGGGGGGGGTATACAAATCAGAGGAAAAAAAGGGAACGTCACGTGCGCCTAGGGGGGGAAACACAATCCGACGCGAGGACCGCGTAAAAAGGCTTTTGGTTGATGAAGGAAAAAGTCTTGCCTCAGGAGAGGAAGCCCACACATCTGCGACGAAAAAATTCCTTTATAACGCTCCCTATTCAAAGGATTCATCTCTTCTGAAAGAAGACTAATCAGCAAAAACGAGAGCAAACTCAAAAGAGAAAAAAGAGGGATCCGCGAGGCCGGGATATCGATCAAAGGGAGAAAGAAAAAACGCTTCTCACCATTTTCTTCTCACTCTCCGCTGCCGATAAGGAATGGAGAGATTTGCCAGGAACAGAATCCGCGAGGAAAAAGTAAGGACTTCTCGACGTTATCTCCTACGTACAGGAGAAAAAAAAAGAGTCTGTAACGGGAAAGAAAAACGGCTGTCCTAGTCTCTTACTAAATCAAAAAGCCAAAAAAAAGAAATCGGTGCTGAGGGAATTGATAGCGTGCAGAGGAGGGCTGATTAAAAAAGTCCCTGTGAAGAAGAAAGGCGCTCCCACAATACCGCACTGAGGAGATGGTCTGCAGGAGATTCTGCGGTTCTCTACTTAGCATCGAACCTGGGAGGTCTCCCGATTTGGGGGAGAAATCTTTAACGAAGAAGCGCGGCTCGAATCGGAAATCAGAAGAGGCTGTCCCTACTCAGAGGAATCGCCAGGGGCTACATCCGGGGGGGGGGAGAGGCGCTACACACCTCCGGGGAGCAGCCGGTTAGAAGCCGTACTTCGCGTGAGAGGGGGCCACTCTTATCCTAAAAAAGGAGGCGAGGCCGGGCCAAAAATCTAGAGGGGGAAGGGAGAGGCCGCTGCTGAAAAAAAAGGAGCTTCGAAAGGGCCTTTCGCGTTAGACGTGAACTTGTTTGTGAGGAAAAAAGGTTGCGTTTTCCAGAAGATAGGGCGGAAGCTATAGAGGGGCATCGGTCTCGCTATAATCGCGCTGCAAGCGTTCCCCAAAACTGAAGGCGAAGGGGAGGGTTCATCGAAGGGAAAGTACAGTGAGGAAGGGGGGAAGAACTAACAGCCCGAAGGGAGAGCATCCGGGGAGGGGGCTTTTTCTCTAGGGGGGGGCTCCAGTAAAAGGAAGAATTTCGAAGGAAGGCTGGCAGCTTTTGAAGGAAGCTGTCAGGAGAGGGGGAGGTTTAATTAATTGAGACGGTTCCCTAGAGGGAGGACTCTGGGGGGAGACCTATCTGTCAAAGGCTCTAAAAACGGCCATGCGACGGAAAAGGAAAGCTCGAGAACTCCTAGTACGATAGAAAGCGGGGGGACAATAGGATCTGGAAAAACCATTGCGGCATAGGCTCAACTGATCCTTCCAGAGGAGAACTTACGTAAAGGGAAATCTACCACTACGGGGGATAGGCCGATCTCAGCTTGAAAGACTATCTTGAAACAACGAGGGTATCTGTAACAGTTGAGGCCTGTTCTCAAACGAGGAAACATCCTGTCCTACCTCTGGGAAGTAGGTTCCTTATAAAAGGCCGAGACACAGTAATCCTCTTGTTCGAACCTTTGTTAAGAGGACCTTTCCATTATTCTGAGGGGCAATAAAGGAGAAGGGATAACGAGGAAGCCACGGTCCCGTTCAAGGTCTCGAAAATGGGATTTCTCTCCGCAAGAAGGTGATGTAATCTTCAAAAGGGGGAAATGCTCGGGAGATCGTAATCGCTTTCCATCTTTCCTAGGGGTCAATCAGAAGGGCCAAGAGAAGTAGGAGGAGTTGGTCACTCGGAGTAGGGTCATCGTAAAGAAGCTATCAAAAGCTCATTCCTTTAGGATTGAAATCACAAAAGTAGGAGAGTAGAACATCTCTCAGAGAGTGAACGCCCGGGAGGGACTCGGTCGGAAAATTATCACAAAAAAGAGTGGGAAGCATAGGGCACGGCGCGGACAAAGCTCGATGGACAACCACGAGGCTTCGAAGGGCTCAATGTATTACGAGAAAAAAAAAAAAAGGTGCCGAGGTCGGCCTTAGTTGGCGCTCGCGCGCACGTCACCTGTGGTAAAGAGCGAGACGTAGTTTGTCCGGGGAAAGGTTGGGCGCGCTTGAAGAAAGAGGCCGAAGAGGGGCCGTGGTAGAGAAATTGCCAGGGAAGTCATTTAGAAAGAGAAAGCTGGAGTAGCAAGAGACGGATTTCCGAAGGGGGGGAGAGAGCAAGCAAAGGAAAACGTTAAGACTCTTCGGTCCGTAAGGCGGAGGTCTCGTAGGAATGAGTGGAAAACGACCGTAGAGGGGGGAGGACATTTTCACCCATAGCCATATCGTAAGGATCAGACAAGGAGATACGGGAACGATTTTTAGCAGGCTTCAGGGAAAAGACATAGGGGAAAATTGACCTCTAGCTTAAAAAGCTGAGCATCGGCGGGGAGCAGCTGCTCGGGGAAATTCCTATTAGAAGAGGGAGGAAGGAACAACGAAAGAACTCGAGGAACGCGCCTCGTCCCACGGGACGGTGAGATCGCTGAAGAAATCACCTTTTACTTGGGGACGCCAGGGATCGCAAAGGGAGAGACCAGCGGTGTAATCGCTCAAGAGAGCCGCCTGGTAACAAGAGAACGAAACCGGCCTGTCCTGCGAAAGGGAGAAACGGAAAGAGAAGAAGGGGGAAAAAAAGAAGCGCTTGCCGAGCCCGAAAAGCTCGCAAGGGCGTGCAGGAGAAAGAAAAGGCGAACCTCCGATCTGGCAAAGACGAGGGCCAGGTAGAAACCGGAAAAGGAAAAAAGTGTTCGATGGACGGATGTAGGCCGGCCTCGGATCGGGGGGGGGGAGGATTGGCCCTCAAGAAGTGAGAGGGGGGGGAGAAGGCCAGCCGATCATCTTCCAGAAAAAACATCATCGGGCGCCAGGAGACCCGAGGGGAAAAAAGAACGCATCATGCCCGTCTTGGAGTTAAAAGAAATCAAGGAAAAGCGCCCGGGTAGAATCCGGAGAAGAACTGGAACTTCACTTCTCCGATCGGAAAAAGACGACGCCGAGACAGCTGAGGAAAAGGTTTTGGGGGATAATACCAGCTATCGGGACATCCACCTCAGGGGGGAGCCGTACAGAAGAGAAAAGGAATTAACGAGGAGAACGAGAAGGAATTCCTTCATCTCTGGCTGCAAAGAAGAAAGGCCTGAAAGAAAAAGCAGCTGGAAGTAAAGGGGATAAGGTCTTTCGCCGACGGATAAATAGGACCACCACAACTGAGGGGGAACGACCTGCCTCACCATGTTTCGTCGCTGAATTGCTCTCTCTTCTCTCGATGTGCGCGCGGGGAAAAAAAGCTGTCAGGAGGAAAACTTACTGCTCTGCGGCGTTCCTACGATTGAAAAGACCTGTTCGGCAGGAGGGGGGCGGCTTCTCCGGCTCGGTGAGAAAGATCTCTTACCCTCCAAAAAAAAAGATAGGGGAGTGGGCTGGAAAGTCTCGAGGAGGGGGGAGATTCTGCTCCGTGCCGTTAAATCCTGGGAAAAAGAGGGGGTCCTACCATGGCGCGAAAGGCACTGATGGGCGTCATGACATGGTCTCCAGAGGGGAAAAGGCGGAGAAGACTTCAGAAAAAAGGGATTGCTCCCGTAGTGGGGGGAATGAGATGCTCGGCACCTCGAGCGTTCCGCTGGAAAAAGAGAACTTAGAAAAAAGCTAATCGGGGCAAAGCCTGCTCCTCCTGACCGGGAATACAAGAAAACACCGTAAAGGTTCTACCTGTCCGCGTACGCAGTTGCCACGATCCGCGGAGGGAAAGGTCAAAGAAAAAAACAGAAAAAAAGAAAAAGGGACGGGAAACGAGGAGGGATTTGAAAGGCCCGCGGTGGAAAGGAGTACTAGATCTTTCCTTATCGTGTAGCCTGATCCCGCGGGAAAAAAGGGTGTGTCTTTAAGTTCGAGGGAAACCAGGCTAGAAAATATTACGGCTGGTCATCTGCGGCTGCTATTATAATCCTGTCTTGAGTCCCCAAGGTGATCGGGGATGTTCTTCATCGATCCGGAGGGAAGGGGACAGAGAGATTCAAACCGGCAGCAAGAGGTAGAGGGTGTCGAGACGTCTGGGGAAAAGTCCCACCGAAATTCTGGAAAAAAAGGATCAGCTTGTGTCGCGAAGGTTCAATGCTGGAAGGTTATGTGAAGGAAGTGAGAAACTCGGAAAGGGGAGGAAGGTCATCGACGGACAGAAAGGCGAATTTCTCGCCCATAGTAACGTTCATGCCTCGGAGAAGGTCCACTCATGACGCTTCTCTGGGGGAGGGATATGGGGGAGAAGTTCCTTCCACTCCTGGTGATTCGACCCTTTCTGTGGGGGGATTATCTGATCCTGCAAGCGGCGGGGCGTACTCTAACGGAATCAAGGGAATAAAAACAAGACGTGATTTGGAGGCCTATCTCATGCGGGGGAAGATCGCTGTGGACCAACGGCGCTATCTGGGGGGGAAAGGGGAGAGCAGAAAGAAGGGGGCATACCTCTGACCAGGTCCGTCATTATCAATGATTCATAGAACTATGTTTTTCTTGAGGGGCGGGTGCCCGAAAAATGCGTTCGGAAAGCAAAAAAGGGGATCATTGTGGAAGACCGCCATGAGCCATCGGAAACTTCTGCGCGATGTTGGAGAAGAGCCTCCAAATTACTGGGGAGTGCGCCTTGCCTGCGCTGCGCTCATGCGCGTGAAAGACTCGACGTGAAAAAAAAGAACTCAACAACAACAACTTCTGAAGAGGAGAAGATTGGTCAGCGGAAGGGAAAGTACCTAGCTCAGCGCATAAATGGCTTGATTTCCAAAGCACGAGTCTCTCCGAAGTGAAAGCCTTGGCTATCATTTACTAGGGAAAAATGCTCATCCCAAGGTAGGAATCCTTGCCAAAAAAATGTCTCCTCGACTGACATGGACGAGTCGGAAGGCCTTGATCAGGCCTCTTTTCCGTATGGAAAAGAGGGGGGACGCTCGGGCCTTCAAGAAGTGTGGTTCCACCGGTTGCCGTCGAGGGGCCTCATCAAGAAGTCGGGTAAGATCTTTTTCCAGGGATTCGAGAGAAACCGGGGAAAGCTCAGGAGGGAGGAGTAATTTGTCCTCACGGGGCAGTAGGCATCACCAGATTCCAGGAGAAGCGTCGTCCGTACGCGGGATCTTCGTATCATTTCCCAAGGGGGAAAGGCCCCGAGCGAAGGTCTCGACATGGAGCCTTCTGCCATATAGAAAAGCGTTCAGACATACGGGAACTATTTGGAAAGGGAATTCCCAAGACAAGGAAAAGGAAAGTTACCCTAGCTTACAACTAGCAGAAGGCGTCGTTAGAAGGGCATCGTTTACGAGGAAGAGAAGCTTCGCTACCAAGAAAAGATCGCAAGTGCGTTGGAAAGAAGAGTCCTCACCAAGCTGGGGACCTGCGAAAGGGGCTTAAGAACATCAGAATAACCTTTACTTCGAAAAAAAGGGGACGCAGGGAAAATTCTCAGAAGATCGAGGGAACCCTGCAACTTAAAGAGGTTTTCAGCGGGATCAAGCTAACTCTATCCATTAAAAACAAAGGGAAACAGATCGATCGCTTGCGTGGAGAATCCAATCTCTCGATGAAAAGAGCCCAGGCGGGTGGCGGGAGGTGACACCTTCGAACTCGAAGAAAAAAGTATCGCGCAATTTATAACAAGGGTTCTCGGCGAGGACAAAGGGGGGAAGGGAGTTCCGTCCTGCGCTATCGAGAGTGGGGAAAAGCCGTTAAACGTAAGGGAAGGATATCGCGCGCAGGAAGGGGACAATATCGCGAATTCCAAGGAAGGGCGCCAGGTCCAGTCAGGGAGAAAAACGTAGAAAAAAGGGAAGGTCTCCTAACGCGCGAAACCGGGCAGGACACAGTTCGTCGGTTTGGCGTCGCCCTGGGAAAAGCGTCTTCCAGGGCCTGGAAGGAAAAGAAGTTAACAAGTACGATAAACGAAGTAAAAAAGGAGACTGCTGGTTTGGATTAGGAACGGGTAAGATCCGAGGGAAAAAAGGTCCGGAAGAAGGAAGGGGGGCATCCTACGGGAAAAAGATGGAAGGAAAAAAAAGTACTTCATAGGAGGAGGAGGGAAAAAATGCTCCTCCTGCCATCGGGCGAACAGCATGTAGAGCGGCATCGAGAAAAGCGCGACGACAGGGTTAGGCAGGGGCGCCGCCGTTCTCTCTCTCAAGGGAAGAGAGGATCAAAAAGGAACCATGTGAGGGAAAGGGACTAGTCGGGCCTCTCTACCCTGTGGTTCGCGGGCCGGATGAGAAGAGGGGGTCCTCTATGAGTAATGAATGAGAGTTCTCCTCTTCATTCTTCCTGTGCTGGACAAAGCTGAGAGAGGACGCCCGAGACGCCACCACCAGCAGGAGGGCGGGGCGGACGCGGTAGAGAGGTCTTATGCTGTTAAAGAGAAGGGACGGGGGTGCCTTTCCACCGGGAGGAAAAAAGGCTCGCACCATTCGTCCGGTTGGTCGCCGCGTTGGGGCGAACTGCTTGTTCTTCTACGTAGAAGGAGGGAGAACTTGCCCCGATGCTTTGGGGACAATCTCGATCTGGAAAAAAAGGGAGGAGACGATCGTCAAACCGACGTGGAGAGGGGAGTGTTTCTGGCCTACTCCATTCTAGACGGCACATACCAAGGGACGCGAACACCGCCTGAGGGAAAAGAAAGGGGTCTAAGGTTTTTCCAAAAAGAGAGGAACGCCGTGGTCACTCTGCCCACAGGGACTGGCAAATCGCTGAGAAAAACGGGCTCGTCAAGGAAATCTCCGGAGGGAAGGGGGAGCGGAGGCGCTGTTCCGGGATGCGTTGTCGGGATCCCAAAGACGGTTTTGGAGGGAAAGTGTTAAAGACTCGGCGTGCTGGGGGAGAGTCTCTATAAGCGCAGATCCTGGCGTTCAAAAGACGGGATCTGTGCTTAGGTTGGGAAAAAGACGGGAAGAGGGAAAGGTGTGAGGCCGCAGGCGTACCGCCTCAGGGAAGGCTTTTTCGCGACAGATGGGGGGGGACTCGAAAAAAAAAAGCTGGCTACACAGGAAGGGCTCACTTTTGTACCTAAGAAATGGCTGGCAAAGGGCTGAGTATAGGGGAAGAAAGGGAGCAAAACCCTCTTTAAGGAAGGGAGGAAGGCTCGACTCGAAAGGGGGGAAGAAATTGCTCAGAAGGGAAAAACGTCAATTCGCGCTTGGCAATGAGCATTACATTCTCGAAATTCCTCTTAAGGAGGGCGAGGGGGTGGCAAGGAAAATATGGTTCTTCTCCAGCAAGAGGGACAATCCTCGCTATTAGGGGGAAGTGGCTATCTAATATGAAGCAATGTCCACGATAGAGAAAAACGTTTAGGATCTCCAGGACGGGGGGAGAAGAGAACCCAAATCGCTTGTGGCTCTTCTCTCTTGAACAGAATCGCGAAAAGAAGCCTGCTACCGCAGAAACGAGTCAGTGAAGTTCATCCGCCTAGGGGGAGGAAATCTATTACGTGGGGGGTCCTCTCCCGTTGAAAGAAAAGCACTACATTGGAGTGGAGGGTTAATACCTATTCCCTTAAACACTGAGGGGAGAGGTTTTCATCAGTCGAGCCTCCTTCGTGAGGAACGGCCTGCAGGCGCTCTGTATCGGGGAAGTCAGGGGACGTGAAAAAAACAAAAAGGATGCTTAGTAAACTAGTAGTTGGGAGGCGGAGTCTGTCATCGGAATAACTCTATACAGGGAGCGCATTCCTTTCTAAAAGGCCACGTTCGGCGCAGGACATCTCAACAATTTCACAGAGATCAGTGACCGGTAACCCCTTATCACTCAAAGTATGACTACAAGGGCCCGGGCGCGGAAAAAAAAAAGGTCTCCTCGATTCAAACGAGTCGGCTGAATCCGAGGGATCCTGACTGCCATCGTCCGAGTTCGACAGATTGAAGCGCGCGAAAAGGAAGGGGAAAAGAGATCGCTACGGTAGTTGAGAAACCCACCACTAGTGCGCCTGGAAGCCCCAAAAAAAATAAACAAAAACAAAAAAAAGGGCCTCAGGAGAGGGGGAAGAGCGTTGCCATGGAGCAGTCGATCGCAAGCCGCTTGGAAAAAAAGGACTGAATTGGCTTCGAGAAAGAAATCAGTTAAGGAATCTGCGTGCCAAAAATCTATCCCGTACGTCGGAGGGAGTGTCGAATCAGTTCAGGAAAGGGCCGCCTAAATTTCTCGAAAAGGGGGGGAGATCCCTTCTTAGAAATCTTACTCGGAGGGCCGGAGTCATACAAAAGAACGTTAGGGGGAAAAGTAACAGACTCCAAAGAAATTGACCCCTATGAAAAACTAGCATCGGCTGTCGGAGGAAAAGCGTCTCGGGAACGATTCTATTAACGAAACGAGACGACGGTCGGACCGAAAACGGCCTCAAAAAAACGTCGGTGAAGGGGGATCCTCTGAAGAAGAAGAAGAAAATTGAGGATCGCGCTGTATCGTCCAAATTAGCGGTATCGCTAAGACAGGAGGGCCGTCCTTTAACAAGGGGGGCGAAGCAGCTTTGGACAGCGGGGGGGGGGGAAAGGGGCTACTGCGATCGAAATCGCGAATAAGAAATCTGCTAGCGCCTTGCGAGCCCTGAGAGCTAATCGGCCCCGAAGTGCGTGATCAGCGTGCCCACGGCAGAAACTCGTGGAAGCCGGAGTGAAAGTCTGCAGGGGAATGTCCCGGCGATTACACCGGTCAGATACTGATCGAAGGGCGTTTCAACGTCGGGGGAGGGAGAAAAAGAGCGACGATCTATATAAGAAGTCAATATCGCGGAAAAAGGAAAAAAAAGGCCCAGTACCAGGTCAGGGGGGAAAGAAGTCTACGTATAATAAAAAGACGAACGCGGCAGAAAAAAATCAGTGCGGTAAAAGGGGGGGGGGGGGGGGGAGAGACCTTTTTATACATCCGCTGGGAACCAACGGCCCTGGAACGTCAGGAGGAAAGCCGATCAGCGCTATACACTTTAAAAAGACGGCTTGGTGGTGGGAGGAAAAAGAGAGGGCGTACATCAAGCCTTACATCATCGGGGAAGATTCCTAGGATACGCGCGTAAGAGAATCCTGCTTCAGGCAAAAAAGAAAAGCACTCCTTGCCATCGAGAAAAGAAAGAGCATCTATATCACTTCAAGAAAGAA
>Ga0179593_1531537_pt1 | contig 11588 bp, 12 predicted proteins | sample CZODoug2_1_08_16_FD_185931 | JGI IMG/M metagenome (GOLD analysis project Ga0179593, IMG submission 185931) | Vadose zone soil fungal communities from Angelo Coast Range Reserve, California, USA - CZODoug2_1_08_16fungal (PacBio error correction) | ecosystem: Environmental > Terrestrial > Soil >...
CAAGTGGGTGCACTAAGCAAAAGCGGAGAGGTTTCGGAGCACCGAGAGACCTTGGTTTGCGGGGAGGGAGGGGAATCACACGAAACGTCCTGCTGTTGAAGGTCCCCAGGCGGCTCGGTGTGGTTGCGGGGGAACGATTTCATAAAAGGAAAAATCAGGCACTCCACGAAATTCCGAGCGCTCGATCTGGCGACATTGGCTAAAATGAGGAGAGGACACCCCCTGGGACCCAAGCATACTAAGAAGTACTTACCAGAAAATACAACCACAGAGTGAAAGCGAAACGCGCGAGGCTTATTAGGGTCGGTGATCTAAACCCGACCATTTCTGGGCCAGGATGGATGTAAAACTGGGGGGGGAGGTAAGAGTCTCGGGTGACTCAGGGGGAGCGGGTTTCGACGTAGGGCACGAAGCTGAACTCTCAAATGTCAACAGAACGCAACTTTCATAGGTCGATCAAGGGAAAGGGAAAACTGGACGGCCTCGAAGGAACACTTCGCCGCAAAGGGTAGCGACAGAACCAAGTTGGAAAGTAATTTCGCACGATGGGCGGAGAAAGGACGACGGAAAGAAAGGGCAACAAATTTACCCCCTTAGGCGTGGAGAAGCATCAGCGCTCAAGGGAGGGCGAAAGGGACATTTGATCCAGTCGCGCACGTCATCGAGGAGCCAAGGGGACGCGAAGGGGAAAAAAAAGATTGTAAAGTGACCTCATTCGTTCGCGTGGGGTTTCGATCAACGGAAAAAAAGGGAACAGACGGCTTTCACTGTGGAAAGCTGTTGCGGAAAAAATCCAGGGAGGAAGGGTCGAACTGCCTGGAGGACGCGTAGGAGGCTTTGCCCCCAGTCCTTCCCATTTTGAAAAGGGTCTCCAGATAGAGGCGTAAGGACGCGTATCCTAAGCGCACCAAATACGAGACCCGGAAGGCTATCAGTTCAAGAACTCGAAAGGGGCAGGCGCTCAAACGCGGGGAAACTCGGGCAGAGCGGAAACCTTTCGAAGACGGCAGCGCTGGGGGGCGGCCGTAGTTAGGGTGACGGGCAGTCTCGATAAGTACTTCACGACTATAGAGAGGACGCAGGTGATTGCGCAATTCTTCCAGAAGGGAACTGGGTTAGTTTCGCCTAGGAAGTAAGTGAAGCCAGGCAAATCAAAGGAATTCGACATTCGACTAAGAAAACTGTCTCATCCTGAAAGAACAAAGAACGAAGAGCGCTGTGAAGAAATGAGGGGGATCCCCTTTTCCAGCGGAGTCGTCCAAGACTATCCACATCGTCCACAGCAAGTGCCGGGGGGAGCGAAGTCGTTTGTGGAAAAAAATTTCGGATACACGGGGTGCAAGAACAGGGGTAAAAGGGTCGGGGATTGCTAGAAGTTTCGGGTGTGAGGGGGTCAGGACCTTGGAAAAAAACATCTAACCTAACCTCAGGAACCACCACCTCTGGGTGGAACTCCGGGATTCTAACGCATCAAAAAAAAAGCCATAAGTGCGCAAAGAACTCATGAGAGGAGCAGCCGAACCCATACACCAGAGGCCCTACTTTGCGAACCGACTGCAACCGAGGCTTAGGGGAAGCCGGAGTAAATTGAATTTTGTAATCCTGATCGACGACGAACTAAAAAGAAGGACCCCGGCCGGGAGCGGAGGGACGGAATACTCCGTCGAAGGCAACTCGCTAATTTGGCATTGTGAGAATAAGCTGGCAGCATGGTACTTAGTGGAAGGCACCCCCGCTTCGCGGGGTCTGGAAATCTAAAGAGGACCCTCCATTGGGGGGCTGGAACCATACTTCTCTCAAAAAGATCTCTCAGAAACTGAAAAAGAATTCACACAGCCAAAGAAAGCTAGAGGTTGGGACCGTCACAATTTTCTGAGATTATCGGAGGCGAAGGGAGGGAGGGAAGCTTTGGTGGGAAAAAAACGAGACACAGGAAAGAAAGGCCTAGGGGAACGCCTAGACTTTGCTGGGTTCGGGAGGCGAGCGGACAAGCGGGAGTAAGCGAAGTGTCCTCCCTCCAGCGTACTCGATGGACAGAAGGCATGCAAAGGAACTCTAAAGGGGAGTTGAAGGCAATCCAGCAGAACAATCCTTTTTCAGGGGGGCGAATCCTCGTCCGACGTCCCGGCCGAGGGAGTTCGGCCCAGGGTGAACGTTAACGGCTGCCTAGAGAGAAAAACGGCCATTCGAAAGTGCTTCCTGCAGTCGGAGGGGGGCACGGGACTTTCTCGTGAAGGGGAGGGTCAACTTCAACTTTCTGCCGGTCAAGAGAATCTCAGAAAAAAGCATGAACCACGCCTGAGCAAGGTCAGCACTTGGAAGAAGTGGGAAGGTTTCGTGCGAAAAAGGGGACCTTTGGGGAGGAGAACGATTCAAGGCGGCACGGGGCATTAAACGCCGCCTCGCAAAATTCTCGCACCGCTAAGTGCTCTCCGGAAAGAAAACGAGCCTCTTACTTATGGAAAGGTCTTGCAGCTCCGCAGGAAAAAAAGCCCGAAAAAAGCCAGAAGAATGCTCCCACGAAAAGAGAGCACTTCCTCCACCAGCTTGAACTGGGCGGTGGGGTTGGTAAGCGAAAATACCCAAAATCAGGCGTCCTTCCGAAGAATACGCCCGACTGCAAAGGTGCTCCACAGAAAATCGAGAAAGAAGGAGTGCCTGGGAGAACGTGTGGTCAAGGAAAAAAAACTGCAGACGGGGGGGGGGGGGGGTGGGGGGGAAAACTGTCATCGTGATGAAGAACTGTCGAGTAGGGAGGAAAGAACCAACCAAGGGAAAAGAAGAGATGAAGCGCTAAATCGCATTATTCAAGAACGAGAACCTTTAATCGGATCCTGCCGTCGCTGGGCGCCTTGACTAAAAAAATCAGAAAGGAAATGATTAACCGGACGGCTGACTGCTCGAAAATCTGGGGGGGGAAGAACTTAATTAGGAAGAGCCGACCGCCTGATTCTGAATCGTCGGGCATGGTCGCCGACACCAACACTGAGGTGAAGAGGTAAGGGGCTTCTGTCAGGCCAAACGAGCGGGAACCGGATCAGGGAAAAAATTGCAAGAAGGCGCTTAAGCTGATTGACAGTTCCGCGGGAGTCGCCAAGATCTGGGGCTTGGTAAAGGCCACGGGATTGCATCGGCGAACGCTCGAGATCGGAAAAGTACGGGGGGAATCTGTCTCAAGAAAAAAAAGAGAAAGAGGCAGTCTTCGGGGGGGGAAACCGCGCATGAGAGGGTTCGGTGAGCTGGCGGAAAAGGGAAAAATTGAAGACACTAACGATAACTTCCCCAGAGGCCGACGGAGGTCGCGCTTTATCGGGGGAGGGGATCCTTGGGAGAGCAAAAAGCGGTCAACTGGGAACCTATGGGAAACCGAACGCACGGCCTGAGGTACTCAAGGGACGATCCGTTCCCTAACCGAGGGAAAGATGGCGGAATGGGAGTACACATAAAAGCTGAAGTAAGACGAGGGTCCAGAGAGTCTCAGGGCGGGGCGGGCGGCACTACGAGGTCGCAGGGTGGGAAAGTAACAAACAAACGGAAGTCAACATACCTGACGGAAGGTGAAAGTCCCTCGCGGTCTAAAGAGTGTCCCAAAAAAAAAAAAAAAATATGAGGAAAAGAGGAATACCAAGAAAGCACCTTTGTTACTTGCAATCAAGAAAAGAAAATGGGCCCTCGCGGGTCACGCAAAAGGGAGGGGTCGGAAGAGAGAACGTTTCTGGGGGCTCCGATCGCCGGGGGAAGAAAAAACGCAGAGTCGAAATTGAATCATCCGGGGCAAGCACACCGCGACGCAGTCCCGTCAAAGGGAAAAATGGCTTCCTTTCCACGGATCGGATCCACGAACCAAAAAAAAAACTCTCAAAGAATCAGAGAATTGTGCCTCGACGTCGTACGGCAGGCACTAGAGACGAGAGAACACCAGGGTAATACTTTGGAGGGTGTCAGAGATCGGCGTAGAAGACACTGGGGGACAAAAGAGGGGCTCCGCTCAAGGTCCCTCTCCATCGGGGGGGGGGGAAGGCGAACAGGGGAGCAGAGTGGGTTTAGGGGAGCGTGGGTGCCGTCTGTCGGGGATAAGGTCAAAGGCTCGCGGAACACGGTTTGAGGTTGATGGCCAACCCTTCTTTCGGCTGTTGAAGGCAAGAGGTGAGAGTGGTTCAGGGTTCAGGAGGTGAACGGTGCGGGGGGAAAAGCGACACCATTGAACTCTTCAAAAACCTCGACCCAGGAGATCCCCGAAGGAAAAAGAGAACGAAAAATAAAGGGTTCTTCACCTCACCGAGCTAGCAATTTGAAAACCACTCGATCCGGGAAGAAACCGACTTGCTGGGGACGACGCTTCCGAAGATCGCCCCCAAAAAAAAGGGGAGAATGGCGTCAAGTGAATCGAGCGTAGGAAGAAGACTTGTTTCTGTAAGGATGAACCGGTGCGGAGTCGTAAGGGGGGCTCAGGAAAGGAAGAGCCCTTCTGCACGGGATCGGAGACGGTTGTAACCCAGCTGGGGAAAAAAGGAAAGAGAAGAGGGAAGACGGATGATTTAAGTAACTCGAGGAGGTTGAGGCGTACGTTGGACCGATCACCGAACGAAAAAAAGAATCGCGGAGAGTTGGCAACGTCAGACGGCCGCCGCTGCCAAGACATTAAACACGGGGAAGGGGACGATTGTGGAAAAGAACGAGAGGTAGAAGTGATTTGCTCCAGGGTCGAGGCGCTCAAGCGACGTCAGGGCGGAGGGCAGTGAGAAAGGGGGCAACACATGTTCATGCAAAGATTGTGCGCTTCACGAGCCAAAGTCTTCAGGAAACATCGCTTGCACTCTCCGCAGACCCAGCCGGTGACAGAAAGACTGGGAGGAAAGGGGGAGGGCTATCTTAGACACACCCCAAGAGAGAGAAATTAAAAGGAAAAAAAGGACACTCGTGTGACTAAAAGTACATTGGTCATTGCCTCCGCCGAGAATTGGACGCGAACTGGTGCTCAAAAATTGACCAAAAGGAAGTCGGAAAAAGGGGTTTCGCAAAAGTTTGGGGGTGGTGGTGAAGAGCTCTCATTGAAAAAGCCCGTTCCGCACCTTTATCAACAGGGCCGAGAGAACGGATGGGGCTACAAATCTTGGTAACTGACTGAGGAAAGAAAAGTCTGCGGGATGAATCCGAAAGCCAGAGATCAGGAATTGATCAACTCTGAACCGTGATTTTGGAAATTTTGGGGGGGTGTCATGAATTCCGAACTTCGAAATTCCCGAGAAATAATATGATATGGGGGGTAAAAGGCGGGGTGATTACCCATGCAACGTTAAAGACGACTGTATAATTTACCAAATGAGTGTGGGAAACCAGAAAGAAAGAGAAATCATAAAGGTGTCGTGGCGGACAAAAACGATGGTTGGGGAGTGGTGCTGGTAAGTACAGGTCAGGGAGTGGGGTCCCAGGTCCGGAACATCGAGGCGGAAAAAGCTTCAGTCGGGGAAGAGGAGGCCCTGCGAAGGGGGATCTCGCAGCTCGGAATTTCAGGGGGGGATCCCGAGTCGGGTGCTGCATGGGGAGATGAGTAAGTGACGGCAAAAACCACCTTCAGACTCCGGGGGAAAGGAAAGACGGGTGCGGTCTAATATACGCAACCGTGTCTTTCCAGCCACGGGAAAAAGAAGCGATTCTGGAGTTCATTGTAAGTGACCCCCTACTGGGAGGCTCTCATCAAAAGATTATTAAAGAAGAGGGGGTTTCTGGTACATGAACCAAGCCGCTGATGAGTTTTCGAGCAGACAGACGGAGAACATAAGGTTGAGCGTGGCGATCAAAAAAAAATCCGAAACCGTGGATACAAACAAGACCATGGGGGGGGGGCAAGTGGGGGGTTCTCGAGCGTTGGGGGGGCGTTCACCTGACTCCGAAAGGAGAAAAGGGGGAGCTATCGGAAATTCAATATTTCTCCTGGGCTAATAGTAAAGAAGTAAGCAAGGTACGCCTCGATGACAAAAGCCGCCTTTGAAAACATGACGCTTGAAAAAGACAACTCCCCACCCATGGGGAAAGCTCCACGCAAATTCTTGTATTATTTTGAATTAAGGAAGGGGTGATAAAAAAAGAAAAGACGTTTTCCCATATTATCAGGCGTAAACGTTCATGGGTAATCCCCTGAAGAGAGGGGGGACGGGATCTGGGTGGACTGGATCTTCGAAGTGAGGACTCAATTAAAAAAAAAGAACATGGAAAACCGAAAGTTCTATCAAATGCAGACGGAGGTTGTAGGGCGGACGGAAAAAAAAGGGGGAAGGTACGACCGCCGCGTAACCGCTTTTTAGCCCATAGAATATAAAGAAAAAGACGAAAAACTCCACCTATTTATCAGATCTCGTGGCAAACCAATTGAAACGGGTGGGGGGAAAGTCGACGAAAACGAAAGAAAAAAGAATCTCGTGAGGGTCAAAGAAAAGTCATAGGAAGACCACTGAAGACTGAATCCTAAATCGACAGGGGGGAGGAAAGGAATGTCGATCGCGTGTGGTATAACGCTAGCAAGAAGGGGACAGACGAGACAAAGGGGAAAGATGGGTAAGACTTCAATCCGCTCTTTGGGGGAATGGTCGCATGACGACTGTACTAGCGCGCGTGGACAACTCTGGAAAACAGGGAAGGAGGGCCTTAGCCTGTAATCCTAGGGGGCGGACGGCGCGGGCCGATCAACGACGGAGAAAAAGGAGCCGGGAGGAGGGAGCTCAAAGCGTCAGCGCGCGGGTGCATGCCGAGTGAGGCGGCAGGGAAAGGTGAAAAACGCGTAAGGTGTGCGCCGTCTTGGTAAGCGAACCGCTTGCAGAAAAAAGCGATTGGAAGACGGGAAGAGGTTAATTCGAAAGGGGCGCGCGCTACGATTTCACCTGGGGACTGGGGGGTTATAGACTGGACGAGAAAAAGCGAGACTACGCGCATTCGACAATTAGCAACGGTCTCATACGGAATCAAAAAAAGGAAAATAGCGAAACCTGGGAAGAAATGAATGAATAATTGAGAGCGTCAGGCTGGGTCGTATCCTCAGAAGTCAGTCCCCACAGTATCATTCAAAAAAAAAAAAAGCGGAGTAAGGGGGGAATTGGAGAGGAACTTTAGCGGTGACCGACCAGCTGTCCGGCGGAAAGGGGTTAAGGAGGAGGAGGCGGGGAGGGACAGGGGATAGTGAGCCAAACCCCGACAGCTCAAACTCCTGAACCCTCAGTGAAAACCACGCACCCCAGCTCGAACGACCTGGGCTGATGTCTACACGACAAAAAAAACTGAGGGGAAACATTAGAGAGACTGGCGATATCACATAATTCACACTCAGAAGAAAAAAGCTAACTTGGCGTCGAAAGGACCCTGGGGGAACGAGGGTTGGGGAATTCTTCTTACTGTCTGACAAATGGGCAAGGAGAAAGATCTTTACACCCAGTCTTCCCCTAGGGAGAGCGTCGGCGCCTGCAACGTATCCACGCTCTTTTGGCGGAGTATCCGCGTAATCGGGAAACTGCAAGGGGGGGAGGGTATGAAAGGTCCTAGGGTTGAGGGTCCGATCTCGAATGCGACCGGCACTCCGGACCGGAGAAGGGCGCTGCAAAGGAGGGGATAAAAAAAAGGAAAATTATGCACTTGGGCAGCCCGCAAGAAACGTTGCAGGGAGAAAAAGTGGGGATTCAAATTTCCGGATTAATGCTAGGGCGTGTGTGACGCAAGGTGGGGACGAAGTAGGAAAAGGGAATAGTGCCAGGTCAGTCTATGTGAACAAGACGTTGCTGGGTTCGGTGGCGAGCGGAACCCATTGCAAGATGAAACTCCCAAGAGGGCTAAAAAAAACGATGGAAAGCTCGCCTGCGAAGTACACGTACGGTTAGGAAGCAAATGAAAGAAACGGTTTTCTAAGTAATCCTCTTCAGGGGAGGGGAAAAGGAGGCATTCCGAGGAGGAGGGGTTCCAAGGAAAAACCTTGAGGGACGATCGTGACTGCAGGATCCGCCTTCAATCGTCAAGACGAGAAAAGAAGGCTTGAAAGGAGGGGGAGTTCTCGTGAGGGTCAGTCAACTTCACCTTTCTTCCGGTAAGATCTCCCCGAAGAAAGAAAGGAGAGTCGGAAGCAGAAACTTTAAAGGTTTACTATTTCCAGTTCTTGACAAGGACTTGTACGTGCGGTCACGATCTCGATCGGAAAAGGGGCCTATGCAAGGCAGTGAAAAGAAAGGAAAAATTTGAAGCGAAAAACTCTTGAACGTTCGATCCTAGGGAGGAACGCCATCCGCTGACTGATTCGTCGTGCACTCCCGCGGCAAAAGAAAAAAGCGGCAAAGAGGACGCGAGCAGACGCAAGAAACACTCGGCACTTCCCTAAACTCTTGCGCGGGGTGGGAAGGAACCATGACGAAGCGTGACGGGAAGATTCGAGACCCCGAACGATCCACAAGATAGGGTTCCTTCGGTGAGAGACCTGCAAGGGATCTGTCTTCAATGGAGAAACAAGAAAAAAACGCGATCCTGTGAGAGGGGGGGGAGAAGACCTTCTCTGATCTGCGGAAGAAAAAAGAAACAAAAAAAAAAGGAGGGAAAAGGAGGAAACTATAGAGACTCTCGATTTCATCACGATGACCGGGAAATCGACGGTTCGGGGCTAAGGAGAAAGAAATAAAGAACGTATCTGCATGACCGCCAGTACGCTCGACGACTTTGGGAGGAGGGAAGTCGGGGAATGTTCGACGGAGGCGGCAGCCTGATTCGGGGATCGCCAGACCAAACCAAGAAAAGCAATCTGTCGAGAAGGACTAGACTATTTTAGAAAAAGAGGCTCGAGAAGGTAAAACCTATCGTCTCTGGGAGAAAACTACATCAGTGAAGTAGTCTAAAGAAAGAGGGATTCAAAGGAATCGGTCGTTCGAATGGTCTAGCAAGGGACAACACGCAAAAGGGGGAAGCCTAGGACACATAACTCTCAATCTCTACCGACGTACAGGCGACTGCAATTCAATCGGGAAAGAGCCAAAGGCGGGTGTCACCGCGGGAAGAAGGGTTATTTTCGCGCTAAATTCCCGGCAAAAGGGGGAGTTGAGGATAAGAAAAAGAAAAAGTAAGTCGGGTCTCGCTCTGTCTTCTGAAGAGTCTGGGCAGGCCCGGGGCGACATGGCTCAGAAGGAGGGGGACAGATTTGAACCGCATGGAACAAGAACTCCGCGTGCCTTACCGTACGGGTACGGAAGGAAATCCGGGGGATCGATGGAGAAGGGGAGGGTCCTTACTGACCATCAGCCGCGAGCGTCAAGGAACTTCGTTCCATCGGAGCGCGGGGAGGAGTAAGGGGTTGAAAAGTTTGAAGGGCACTAAACCGCATCAAGGCTTCGGGGGAGGTAAGAAGAGGAAGTAAGGGAAGGGAAGCTCGGAAACACCATATCTTCAACTCCTCTCCTCCGTTAAATGTAAAGAAAACAGGAAATAATCCAACTCAAAGAGCAAGAGGCAAGCTGCTTGGCGCTGATGATTAAAGTTTGTCGTTTCAAAAGCTGCAGGAAGAAGTGTCCCGACTGAACGGTCAGGAAGGGGTGAAACGACTTCCCGGGGACAGCAAGAGAGCCGCAACAAAGACGGGAGGCCGTTCCTTCACGCTTTAGGAAACTCTCTCGCAAGGGGTGCCTAGGGATGAAGGCCTAAAGAGAAGACCGGGGAAGAAATGGGGCGTCACGAGAAAAGCGAAGAATGGACCCCTTCAAACGGCTTTCGCCGATCAGGAAAAGAATTCCCAAAGAGGGTTTCATCTACAAAGGACTGTTGTGCTCGGTGGTGGGCGGGACGGAAGAGACTCGAATGGATCTCGTCTCTCGGGCACAAAAGAAGAAAGGGGGTTAATTTTCTGTTTCTCCAAAAGGTCGTGTTGAAATTTGTGCAAGGGGGGGGGGGGAGATTGGGGGCTATGTTAGGAGTTCGAGAGGGGTCGGGGGAAAAAGCTGAAAAAAGAAAAGGAACAAACGGAAGAAAATAAATCTAACCACTCGAACGAAACCCCTCTGGGAACCAAGACGCGTAACTCCATGGGGTACAAAAAAAGGGCCGGGGAAATGATGGATACTGGGCATGGAACGACTGAAGTCAGATCTACCCCCGCAACTACGCTTTAAATGGGATGAAGAGGCTTACAGGAAGAGAGCAGGAGAAAGGAAAGTACTTGTGTCGGGAGTAAGAAAACCGGGTCGCATGGGAGTTGTCCCTACTTGGAAGGTCTTTCCTTCGGAAGGGAGGATATGCGGGGAAAATCTATGAATCTTACTGCGGAACGCTGATAACACAGGGAACTGGGGGCCCAAGTGGGATATTCTTGCAGGAAAAAATTAGGAGGGGGGGTCAAAAGAAACCTCCCTTTCTCAAAAACCGACTTACTTAATACAGGTGAACAAGGAGAAATCCGCCGCTTTCACTGGTTACAACTCTATTAACTCTTAAGGGGGGGAGAGGAAGTCAGGAAAAGGCAGGTGGTACGGGGTTCCCAAAATTCTCTCTGAAGAAAAAAACGGACAAAAGACTCTCAAAAATGCCACATGAAGGCAATATGTTTGCAGAATTCCGAGCGGAGAAGGACAGTCGAACGTCGTGATGCACAAGCTCGCCGGGGATAACAGAAGGTTACACAGGGGGAATTAAAGGGTCGGAGTGTTATTGGCTGTCTACAACCCCAACTAGAGAAAAGACTGTGGGATTAAGGCTATTCAATGGGGGACATTCTGTCATTTTCATGCCGGATGATTGAAAGACAGCGAAAACTTACTGTACACAGAGACAGCCCTTCGCGCGGGGGGGTTCTCCAAAGGGGTGGGGGTTGGCCATTTCTGTGACATAGTCGTAAAAAAATACAAAGGGGGCAGCCATTCTGAAGAGAAGAATCGGAGAGATGGGAACCTTACGGAACTCTAAAAAGGGGGGGGGGTCGAGAAGTTTTTGAAAAAGTCTATTCAGGAATCCAAAGAGAAGTCGAAGACAAAGGGGGGGGTCGTTACGTTGGGACAGGTTGGAGTGCTTCATGAAAGGCTGCGAGAGAAAGGCCGGTCAAAACCTAAATCTTTCAGAGTAGGAAGAAAGGGACTTTTACCCAAATGACAACTGTGCCAGGGACCTGGGGTTACACATAGGGAAAGGGGGGGGGGGGCAGATCCTCCCCCGGCAATCAGAAAAAAAGAAGAATTACTTGGGGGGAAGCTGTCACGTGTTGGGGGGGATTTGCTGGGTAAGAAAGTAGCGTGATTGTTCTCTCTGCTGTTACACGGGGAGAGAAACTTCATAGGCAGAATCGCGCGAAAGCGGAATTGGCGTGGGGAGCAAAATCGGAGTAAGGGCGAAGGAAGGGACCGGGAAAAAAAAGAAGGAGCCGCCTTGTTTCCAAGGCCCACCGCAGGAGAAGGGGGGGGGCGCCGAGTCAAACTTGTCTCCGTCTTCTTCTCGAAAAAGAGCATGCTGGTGATGAAACACTGAATCGCTCTCAACAACAAATTATAGTTCAAAGAGAGAGATGCAACTTCGGGGGGGAAAGGAAAGAAAGCCTCGGAGAGAGAAGAAATAGACAGTTCGTAATATCGGTTGCTGATGAG
>Ga0179593_1582280_pt1 | contig 11588 bp, 12 predicted proteins | sample CZODoug2_1_08_16_FD_185931 | JGI IMG/M metagenome (GOLD analysis project Ga0179593, IMG submission 185931) | Vadose zone soil fungal communities from Angelo Coast Range Reserve, California, USA - CZODoug2_1_08_16fungal (PacBio error correction) | ecosystem: Environmental > Terrestrial > Soil >...
GCCGACTCCTTGGACAGACGCGAGAGGGTAGTGAGCAGGGGAAAAAAAAATTGCAAATCCTTTGGGGTTGTACGGGAGGCTATGTGAAACCATTCAAGAGAGGGGGAGACTCAAGGGCCGCCGTATGCGAACCGAAGAGTCGAGAACAGCGCTTATGCCCAAGAAGAAAAGACCGGGGAAGAGGACATTTCAACAGCCGTCCATCTCCGCCAAACGTCTCCAAGATAAAGGGAGCCTGCCGAAAAAGGGGTGCTATAGCAGTAACACTTGTGACTGGTCCCCAGGGGTCGAGGAGACGTTTCAGATGAAAAGGGAAGGGAAAACGGAGCAGTCCCTTTAACAGACAACACGAGGAAGAGCAGCGAAACCTCCGGCTAAGTCTTGCATGGGAAAGCCGCGAGAGAGAATGGAGTTCCGGAAGAAAAAAAAATAATCGATCCGCACCAGGACGTCGTGGCAAGGATTACCGTTCAGGGGACGGGGGACTTGGGTAACGGAGAAAGAGGCTGGGGTCAAGAGTCCGTGGTTGCTCAAATCTGGGGCATTTCGAACAACGTACAGAGGACAGGTGGAGTGGAATGTATGAGGTCATTAGGGAGATATGACGTATGGGAACTATCACATCGGTTTCTTCAACTGGGGAGGCTTTCTGGGCGAAAAACTAGAAGGGGGGCTGGAAGATAAACAGGAGAGGAAAAAAACAGAGAGAGACTCAAGGGGGGGGGTAGGATCTCTCGTATTATGCTCTCCGGGGAGGGGGGATCTAAAGCCGGGAGGGAACGGATAGTGGTTTGAATGTGATATGATCGTTCCCACAGAGTAGGGGTGTACGACGGGGGTAAGCTCGTAGGTTCCCTGACAATAGTTAGTATGGCAGGGGAGTAGGGAATGCAAGGGTCCAAAGTGCCTTTAAACCTAAAGAGGGAATTCACGCAAGCTTTGAGCTGAGGTTTGGGGGGAGATCTAGACGGGCAAAATCGGGGAACGTGGTGAAAAAGGAAGAGGGTCATTCAAGGGGGTCTACTAGGAATCGGGAACTGTATCGAGAACACGGGGGAAGAACAACTGATGGAGGAGGAGTTTAGGCCGCTGATTGGTCTACAACGAGACAGAGGCCCATGTGGCGTGGGGAGGATGCGGGAGGAAAGGTTTCTCGAATCTATGGAGGACGTACTAAAGAGGGTCCGTTGGAGAAGGAGACAAAGGGGTTTTGAAGGGACACGGGGGAAAAAAAAGAAAAATCCAAAAGGTGAGGGCCTATGCGAGTTCACATTCCAGCGGGGGGAAAGACAATATCTAAGGGCCTTGATACGCGGCCTGCAGAGTGACGGGGGAAGAAGGTAAATTATAAACGGTCCGCGGTAAAGAATCAGAGGGGCAAGAACACACGACATAGATCGCTCCGCCGTTTCGAGAGAATCGAGAAAAGGGATGGATTTGGAAGGATGGATCGAACGTATAAAAAAAGATACAAGAGAGACAGAGGGTTGGGCGGGGAGCCGTTAGAGGAGGGAAAGAGATAGATCTGATCACCCGCATACGCTGCAGGCAGGAAATGACTTTCGGAGGGTTAGAATAGGGATAGGAACACCAGCGAGAAAAGTTCACAGGGGAACAAACTAGGGAAGAAAGGAGGTGGAAAAGTCAAACCTGGGGGGCGGGAGGAAGATGGGTTGGACGATGGAAGGAATAAGACCCGTCGGCTAAACTGGAAGCCGCATGATAGCGCGTCGAAGTAGCGGACTGCAACAAGGTTTCTGCTCAGAGCTTCAAGAGAGACGCCGGGTTGTTGCCCGGAAACTACCTCACAAGGAGCAGTGGGACCGGGCGATGGCAAGCAAAACAAGCATAAAGCGACCGTAGTGAGGAACACCTTCCATTCGGTGTTCTACGGCAGTCAGGGTTGATGAAGAGAACGCATAAATATATAAAACAACAAGATATGGGGAGTTGACCTTCGGAAAAGGGAAACGGAAAACGAAAAAGAAAAGTAATGGTGTGTGAGACCGGGGGATTTTTTCCTTGACTTCTATCGAAAGGTGAAAGGAATCAAACGCGGTGCGGTCAACGGTTCGATCGGGCAAACAAGTGGGGGAACGAAAGATGAGATGGGGGGAGGAAGGTAGAAGAATGTGTGGCATCATTACTTGAGCGGCAGAAGTCAGAAGAGAGGAGGTCCAAAACTCCGAATGAGAACTGGCATAAGGAAGGGGGGATAAAAAAAAACCGAGAAGTACGATAAACAAATAGACGAGCTGTCAGAGAGCTGGGCGAGAATGTGCAACGGGCTAGAGGGTGATGCCGGGGGATATCCGGCAGAACCATGATTGCGTACCTGGCGAAAGGGAAGAAGGGCAAAATTCACAACGTTCTTCAAGGTCACGTACGGGAGTATAAAAAAAGCCTGAAAGGATCCTATAGGACTGGGAGAACAGGACGGATCCTCATTAAAATAGGAGGAGCGGAGAAATCGCAAGGGTAAGAGAAGCGAGTCGTGGTGAGAGATAACGAGGATCGTGCAGAGGAGCACAGGGAGGGGGGGTCTAAATTATTGACCGCCCAGTGAAGGTCAGAGAGGGCTGAAGATGGAAAATAGTTGCTTGGAAGATGAGGGACTCAGATCAAATGTTGAACTAGGGGGAAGAAGAAAAAAATGGGGACGCCGAGATGCTACGAACCGCTCGTGGTATCCTGGAAATTACAAAGAGGAAATGTACCTCCGCGACATATAAAAAGAGGCCCGCGGAGCTTTGGTGTCTACACGAAAAGAACCGGGAAGTCATCAGATTGTGCTTGGCAAATGAAGGGGGAAAACGAGAATCAGGATATGCTTTCGAATGACACAATGAGGTTTGCCGCGAAAAAATTTTAATTACAAACATAGGTTGAATTCAGAAGGAGATCAGGAAAGAAAAAATCCCCTCAAAGTGGGAAGTGGGATCGAGAAGGGAATGAGAGAAACGTCCATTGGTGGGCCACCCTATTGGGGGGGGGTGGGGGGTGGGGGGGGGAGGTGTGGTGAGGGGTATTCAGAACGAGCCCATTACTAACGGATTCGGAGGTGGTGCAAGGGGTAAAGGAAAGAAGACCTCTATCAAAGCCCTGACGGGAAGGATCGGAAAGTGGAACTAGAGGAAGATTCTCCCGGAGGTAGAAAGCAGCGGAAACTAGCGAAGGAAAACTTAGAAGAGAAGGGAAGTACTCTTGTGCTGGGAGAATGAGCCACTCCAGATGGGGTCAACCCAGAGATGCAGACCGTACCCAGGGGGCGAGGAGGGGCCCATGTGCCGGAGAAAAATAAACGCCAGAACATCAAAAGAGCGGCCGTTAAAGACCAACGAATGGTACCCTGAACGAGTCGAAGGACACCAAAAATGAAGGGGGGGGGGGACCAGAGGGGGGAGAAGAGAAAATCTCGGGCACCTGCGAAACTGGGTGGAGGACCACGGGTGTAGGATCAAGTCTATCTCGGGTGAAGGAATGGGCCCCAGCGGAGAGATAGAGACCCTCATAGGAGAAAAGAAGGACCTCCTAAACGGAAGAATCTAATGTTTAAAATGGCACTCTCGGTGAGGGGGCAAATAAAAGGTTTCCGATCTGAAACGTTCCAGAAGAGTTGTGAAACGATCATTACCACGGGGGGAAGGGACGGGACAGGAGGGACATCGTCAGCGAGTTGTGACTGGGGGAATCCCTTTGGGGACTTGGCGCCAGGACAAGACTTTTTGAGAGGGGATCATTCCAGCTAAGAGAAGTCGTCCGGTTCAAGGGAAGGCCTTGGGCTGAAAAGTAAGGTTTGAGAATGACCTGTGTTACAAACATCTTCCAGAAAACAAGGATTTGAGAACACGTATTAAAGAGAAGTTTGCGGCTCGAAGACTTCGTCAAGCGTATTCGTCAGACACAGGATTAAGGAAATAGATATATCCGGAATAGACAGCGATAAGGGACGATCCTGGACGAAAAGAAGAGAAGGATCGCCCGATGCGGGAAGAAAAAGGTATAAGCAGAGAAGGCGAAAACTCGGGAAAGGAAAGAGAAGGAAGGTAATTTTCGGTAAAAGGAGTGTAAAGAACGAGGACAGCGCACCATCTCAAAAGTCAGATGAAAATGGCAGTAATGCATAAGACAAAAGCGAGCATCCGGGGACCCCTGCGAACCGGGAAGGAAGGGTTTGTCGGCATTCGGGGTTACTGGATCGCCGGTCCGAACGCAACGATGGTTAGGAGCGTTTGAGCGAGAAGTTTGCTGTTTTAGCAGCAAGAAAAAAAGAGGAGAAGATTCGATAAGCCGGAAATAGGGGCGGGACGCGACGTAGGAGAGATGGGGGAGGTTCGAAAGAATAGACTCTCACACCGGCATTGGGTCAAAAGTCCTTACAAGGGGACGAATTTGGGAGCTGTTCTAGAAATCTATGGTCATGAGAGGGGGGGAGCGAAAAAGCAAAACGGGGGGGGAGGGCAATCGCTGAGAGGAACTGCGGGAGAAATAAATACCAGTTCAATAGCGAAGGGTCTGGGAAAAAAAGGGGGGCACAGAGATATTGGAACGAGACGGGGGGGGAAGCAAAGAGAGAAGAAGGAGAAAAACCTAGACCAGATGGTTCGTAAAAGAGGAGGTCAAAAATGAAGGAGTATAGAGAGCCACAGGGTTTAGATAGAGCGCTAGGGGGCGGAATCTGCAGGGAAAATCCGTGTAGCATAAAGTGCGACAAGGGGGTTAGGTTCGTCGACTGAGGGAGAACCCAATTTCATTAAAGGGGGTCATCTTCTCTGGTTCACCCTGGGGGGGGGTCAAGAGTGAACAAGGGGAAGTCTTGGTTAAAGGACCTGGGGTCAAACACGTAAGGAGACAGATAGATGCTCTATCCTGGGGTGAGAGAGGGGGGAAGCTGGAGGACTTCATCTTTAAAAGTATGTGAATTAAAGGGGTTATGGGGCAGAAAGGGGTCAAAGAAAGTGAGTCAGGAATTCATGATAGAAGGAATGGTTAGAAGGCAAGAACAGCTTATGGTAGTATCAGTAAGGGGGGGAGGAGGGAAGAAAGAGACAATCAGGTGACTTTCGGGGGAGTATTGGCTGAGAGGTCGGGAGTCTCTGAGATGCTGAAGGCGAACGAGCATGATGTGTCTTCTCCACTCAGGACGCGATTTGGAGTCTTCATCGGTTAGCATCCGACAAGGTAAATCCTGGGGGGGAAGAAAAAGTGCATCGGGACAAAAACGACAAGATAGGGTGGATAGAGAGCAACTGACTTTCAGGGGCGAGGCCCGAAAAGGAAACCCTCCTTTCTCCAGAGTCCGGAATCTCACAAATCGGGGGTCATAAAACGTAGAAAAAGAGCTCTATCAAAACTTGCAGATGAAAACTCTATCCTGGTCCTGGCATTTGGAGGGGGAAATACCTAGGATAAAAAAGCTCCAAAGGGAGCTCCAAAATACGGCTTTTGGGAGGGGGTCACTAAGGGTCCGAACGACGTTGACATCTTCTACGGAGGAGGGATGTCCTAATGGAGGGAAATCCTGTTTCTTATTCCGAATAGCAGGATCTATAAGCCACATTTGTTCAGCAAAATTTGGAACACTACGACTAAAGAGAGGAGAGGGGGGGGGGCTCAAGTAAAAATAATAGGAGGGGAGGTTGCGTGGGCGCTTATGCCAAAGAAAGGAGGTTAAAAAACCGCATCTTATCTCTCTCTAGTCAGGAAGAGGAGAAAAGGGACTCATTCATCTGCCTTAGATAGATTCTCAAAGATAAAAGCAGCCGTTGTGTGGCAAACGTTTGGAAAAGGGGGGACTCGGTATTGAGATGCGTGAACAGGGTCGAGAGAAGATAGCAACCGGTGATGGGACAAAAAGTAAATTAGAGAGTTTCTTCTCCCTGCGTACCACGAAAAACGGAGGGGAGACCTAGGGAACGAAGAAAAAGGTCGTCATTAGGAAAGAAAATGGAAGGGTGTGAATTATTCGGATTTATTTGAGGTTTTCGGTGAGACGGAGACAAGAAAAGAAAAGTCAAACGCTCGCACGGGTTGTGCGAAAAAATCCTCGGAAGACGAGAAAAGGACTGGGCGCAGATAGAGCGTGAAGGTAACGGCCGGTCAGGGGAGGAGGGGAAGCAGGAGTTCCATTGGAACTCAACGGCGGGGGCAGAGGATAAAGAAGCTAGCGGTGACGGAAAAAGCTTATGTTAGCTCATAGGGTGAAGAAAAGTATACTGCGAGAGGTGAATGAATCAATAATCAACATTATTTCTGAACCGGTCGAAGAGAAAGCTAAAGACGCGGGGGATCAAATATAGAAGTGAGGCAAGGTCAAGAGGGACGGTTCCACACGGAGGGAGAAGCGGGTCTTTTGTGAAGGAAGGAAAATAGAGCCATGACGCGGATCGCGGGAAGTCTCAACTGGAAAGAAAGAGGGGGGTCGTTTTGACTACTACATCTTGAATCAGGAAGGAAAAATTCTGGAGAGGAGAGATGGCGGTTCCAGCAGGCCGTATCCATTGAAGATCTTGGGAAGGGGAGGCAAAAGTGAACATCTCATAGGCCTCACCGTCCAGGGTGGAACACTATGAAATCGCTAAGAGAGGAAAAGAACCCGATCGTAGCTCCGCGACGAAATGATTCTACACTCTCTACCGTGTATCAAGAGAGAAAGAATAAGCGTCCCCTGGGGGAACAGAGAGTTTAGAAGAAACTGACCTGCCCCCTACAAGGTATTGCCATTAGAGGATGCCTCTGAAGGGGCAAATCTTCTTCTACATCCTTAATGCGAACAAATTTAGAAAAACCATCCGGGTACAGGTAAGGGAAAATCATACAAAAAGACGAAAGGAAATGCTAAGAGCGGTCGATACTTAGAGAAAGGAAAGTGGAAAAAGAGCAAAACCAGTCTAACTATTTCGATAAGGTGGAGTTACGGAGGGGCCAGATCCTCTCGTGGGCAGCGAACTCAAACGGGACCGTCGCGAACGATCACTTCTCGACCAAGGAAAAAAGGAAAGACTTAGGAAGGAAGACCTACTATATCGAGCCTGCCCGTGCGTCGAGCGTCGGAATATAGGCTGAAGGAGGGAGAAGAGTAAAACTCCCAGCTGTATCGGGTGGTCCCCTAGGGGGACCCGGGAAATTAAAGGGGAAAATTTCTAAAGAGACACCGTCTAAAATGGGGTCCCTTGGAAAAAAGAAGGTAGAAAAGAGGGGGGGACGCCTGCCCCAAGGGGACTCTCACCATGAAGGACCCGTAAGGATCGTAGAACCACTGAGCAAAACCCGGAGAAGAAGGGGCTCTGAGAGAAAAAATCCTGAAGGTTGTTTTCTGACTGAGAAAGCAAGTTAAGTAACAAAGAAATTCTGATCCCGAAGGCATCTACGGGAATTAGCTGAGGGGGACCGCGACAGGGGGGGGGTCAAATGGCCTGCATCCTTGGACGGAAATAAGGGGGTCACGATCTTCCACTCATTAACTCCATGAGTTGTAAAATAAGCGTCGACGGAAGAATAGAACCAAGAGGAGGGGGGAAGAAACAAGTTCCATCAAAGACGAGGGTGATAAGATTTGTCATGACTCTGGAAACTTATTTGCAAAAGGGGGTGGTAAGCCCTGTCCAAAGACTTCGAAAACTCTAAGAGGCGTTTCCGGGAAAAAATACCGAAGACGAAGGGAAGGGCCATCAATGTGTTCGAGACAAACTCGGAAAGGGTGACACTCCTCGAATTACCACAGTAACTCTTGGAGGGAGGAGACCTTCAGAGGGGATGTGATAGGAATAGCTAGTCACAAAACGGAGTGGGGGATATATTTTACGTTTGAAAGAATTGAAAAGAGCAGAATAAGGCGATAGCTGGCGGAACTCCTGAACATTGGTCAACAAGGGGAGAAAGGGTAATTTTCATAACCCATGATTCTAAGGGGGACAAGACTGATCGGGTCTTAAACAGCCGTTGGGAAGCCTCTGAGTGGAGACTCAAACGGGTCCTTGGCGCGTAACAGTTTAATCGTCATGATACCCATAAGGAAATACATCCTGCGCTTCCTGATGCGATGGGGGAAGCTTCAGGGGAAGAATGGTCTCACTTTGAGAAGGTCAACGAGTGGAAAGAGTGAAAATAAGGGGAGGGTGGGACGCCTAACCTGACAGCCATGTGGAAAAGCAAGTTCGGAAAAATCCGTCTCCTGAATTGTTATCGGCTCTACTAAGGGAAGGGAGGGGGGACTGACATCGAGCTCGAATCAAAGACACTCAGATGTCAGGACCCTTATTTGAAATACTGGAGAGGTCGAAGGTCGAATGCACTGTTGGTAATAGTGCGTGTACTAATGACTACAGAGTCTGGGTGCATGGCTCCCATCGTTAGGCTAAGAACGTCTGTGAGAATATTAAGGGACCAGTCTTTCGATCACGGTTGTGCGAAATTCAATTCACCGAAATAGGAAGGGCTCAAGGGGACGGTGGATCCAACAAAAAAAAAAAAGCACGCTTCTCGCTGAAAGGTTCGTATCACTTATCACAGAGACAAGAGCGATAAAGACTCACGCACTTTTGGTCAATCTAAAGCCAACTCGAAGGAGGGAGCGAAGCCTGGGCGCTAAGTGAGCTGAGCGTATTGAGTCTTAAGAATCGCCCACGAGGGGGGATGATCTTTGTTCATTTGGCTCACAGGGACATTTGCCACCGGTAGGAGTTCGAAACTGGTGTCTCGTTCCGGACGGAAAACTGTGCCTGGGAAAAAGACAGAGAGTCGGATATGATTCCCAAAAGGTTAGCAGGGGAAATGTGGGGGGGGGCAAGATAGAGGATAACATCGGGGAACAGGTGTTAAAGATGGGGGAGGGGATGAGGGTCAGACTAAGAGGAAGACGCATATCAAGTGTTAATGGCCACACAATATTGATGTAGAGCTCATGGAGGCTGCAGTCTACAACAGCGCCCTCGGCATGGAAGTGTCGATTGGAGAAAAAAATCGTAGTCGGACCTCGGAAGATCTGCGCTACAGCAGACTGTAAGGTGGCCCAGAGATTTTTTATCGGGAAGGGGGACAACAAGTTGCGAAGCTTTTTCGGAAACGGGCAAAAAAGAGGATGCCGCCGGAGAGCGTGGTGGGGGGAAGGCACAGGCTTCTGAAGAGGGATTCAAAAAGAGAAACAAAAGAATGACCGGGCGAAAGAGGGCTCGGAACGCACTACGAGGGGGGGATCCAAAAGCATTTGAGAGTAATTACAACAGAGTGATATAGTGGAGTGACCGTCAAAAAGTCCTAGATCGGGTCTGACAAGGCTCTGCGGCAGATAAAAGGGATCGGGGCGAAGAGCTCGATCTGATCAACCGGGGAGAGACGCTTCGGATTAGAATTAAAAGGAATTTTTCTGTATCCTTATAGGCCATCCAAAAGTTGACCTGGGAAGAGGGAGCCAAAAAAGGAAGAATGAGTCCTATCTTTTAGTCAACGTCAATAGCTGATTCTGAAAACGTGCAGTGTCGGAAGGGAAGCAGCCCTACGTCTGATGTTACAAGGGCCCGCGATGATGCGAAGGGTAAGGACCGGGAAGAGGAAAAGTTCGAAAGCATGCCGGCTGCATCAGAGGAGGGGAACCGTTTGTTGGAATCTGACTGTGGAATGTACAAAAAGCAGGTTGGGGGTGAGAAGGGGGGAATGACCGTACAAGTAAGAAAACACCGAATCAAAAGAGATAAAACACCACTCAAATTTCGGGGGGAACAAATGAATGAATTTTATATTCTCCCGACAAAGGTCCGCTCTTCAACAAAAAAGATAGACAGAAGGAGGAAGAAGTAAACTGGGGAAAAACTGAGGGTTTTCAAAAGGGTGTGCGATGATGCAGGTTTGTCAAGGGGGAACCGAGGCTCCCCGGTTCAGCGAAGAAGGCGGTTGTTCGTTCAAAACTGAAGGGGAAACAAGGTGGGGGGACTACTAGAAAGATGGAAAAGGGAAGTAAGGGGTGTGCAGTCCTGCGGAGTAGGGATAATAGCTCTATAACGGCGGGCCGAAAAAGAGTTCTGACATAAAGTCTCTCGCCGGCAAGACAAGGTGACTTAAAGCGAACTGGTCGTAGCGGGGCAAGGAGAATTGCGAGCGTTTTATTCCCGAGAAAGAAGGGGGAGAAGGACAGGACATCCTGAGACAGTCGACGTGTTAGAATTCGGAGGTCCATAAAGGAGAAATCCGAAGCTCCTGGGGAGATGAATTGGGAGAAGAGGCGATCAACTAAGGACAATCGACCGGATCAGTCTCGGAAGGAGAGGAAAAAGTGTCCTGGAGGATAGGGGGAGCTGCAGGAATAGTAGTCAGAGACTAAATCAGTGATATTTATTGGAAATGGACCAAGAAGGGAGGGGGAAAAGAAAGGCGGCAAGAGCTGTCTGGGACAGTGCAGTTGAAGAATTCAATAGCAAGCCGCAGGGGGGGCCGATGGGGAAAAAAAAGACGACGACAAGCTTTCGTCGGGCTTAAGAAAAAAGCTCAGAAGCGCTCAGAAAACTTAAGTACGTCTCCGTGAGCCAAACTACACAAGTCAGGAGGGGGCGCCCTGGCTGACGGGAAGCCCCTGCACTCAAGCATGTGCATTAGGGACAGCATAGACATGAAATATGGAAACCAACTGTATGCGACCCTTCCTGGAAAAAAGAGATCAGGAAGAAGAAGGAAGAGTGGGGGAAGGAATCTATCTCTACAAACTCAAAACTATTCTGCTGTGGAAAGAAAGATCAAGGAGAAAAAAATCCGGGTCTTCCTTACACGAGGATAATACGGGTTGGGAAAGAGGCGGTAAAAATAAAAGGCACTATGCTAATACGAAACGGGGGGCCCCGACTCACTTGAGGAAAAAAAAGGTCTGAGCAAAAAAAGCAGAAAAGGGTAACCTGACCAACTTCGTCGAGCATGCCTCAGAAAAAAGGCGTGAATAGGGAGAAAAAATGTATCTTGGTAAACGCTTAATTCTGCGCCTCAGCGGTTGCAGCCAGTGAGGTGGACTCAAGACGATCCCTATCGCCAGATGAAACTGAGAAAGAAAAAGCGGTGACGTAGACACGATGGGGCCCAAGGTCGCGAACATTCCGTCGGCCCACGCCATCGCGGAAAAAACCAGACGACAAAATAGAGGACAAAGAGGGGGGGGAAGGAAGATCAGCACGGCCTGGTGTCGGATCGGGTCTGAGACCCCGTCGTAGGAGAGGAGCGTCCCAAATACCGGGAATAAAACTATAATCAGGGGTACGGACATGCCATCCGTTGCGGCTCACTCAACAAGGGGTGGAAAAGTCTGCAAAGCCATCCCCTCTTTGTCATAGCAGGCTCGAAAAGAAAGAAGGAGATATTAACCAGTCAAACAAAGGGTAAATGGGTATGCCGACGCTTTGGGAGAATAGCACGGAGTAAAAGAGAAAGGACTAGAACAGGGACTGGTGGAACCCGTGCTCGGGATATCTGAAAAGGTCCCGACCTTCCGCGCAGCGCAGCTGAAGGTTGAAGGTGAAGGAAGTGGTGTCGAACATTAAGTCGCCCTAACTAACCAAGGAAATTGTTTGCGGTCCCGCCGAAGAATCGGGAAATTCAAGTCCTGTCAGAGA
>Ga0179593_1596302_pt1 | contig 11588 bp, 8 predicted proteins | sample CZODoug2_1_08_16_FD_185931 | JGI IMG/M metagenome (GOLD analysis project Ga0179593, IMG submission 185931) | Vadose zone soil fungal communities from Angelo Coast Range Reserve, California, USA - CZODoug2_1_08_16fungal (PacBio error correction) | ecosystem: Environmental > Terrestrial > Soil >...
CACTTCTGGGGACGGGGAAACTGGTGTTTTCTTGGGAAGGAACAGTAGCCGGCCGGAGACAGTGTGGGGGGGGGGAGGGGACGTGGGGAGAATTCCGAGGGGGGGGAGCACTTCATGAGGAAGCACCTTCCTGCACGGCAGGAAGAAACGATCAGTATCCTATTAATAGGGATCACACCACAACTCTATCAGAAAAATGCTCGGGGGTCTAATTCATGAAAGGAACACGAGAAAAAGAAGGAAAAGAAACTTCATAATAGTTGACAAAAAGCCACGCCGGAATCGGGAGGGGAAAGGCTGCCGCCCGTGGTATTTGTATTAATCCGACCTCAATGCGTATTAAAAAAAAGTAGAGGGACAAGGCGATATTACCAAACATTGAGGGGGAGGGGGGGGGCGGCCACAAGTAGTACGGGGGGGTGAAAAACGCCTCTCTGAGAGAGGAGAGGGTGCAAACATAAAGGCGAAAAAGCGCGGCGGAAAGCCCGTGAGGGGCACTCTCGCCACGGCTCTAGGGTTTCGGGCGGCGTCTCGGAAAGCAGATGGAATGGTCTCTCCGAAAAGGAACTCTCCCGCGCAAATCCGTAACATACTCGGGGGGGGGTGGGGATCAAAAAGGTAAGTGCTTAGAAAAAGAAAGGTAACTCAAAAAAAGGAGTACAGAAGGAGACCTGCCGCTAAACTCGGGCCGCAACACCTTCTTTCAATAAAAAACTTCTAAAAGAGTGCAGCAAAAAAATCGATCAACTTTCCTTCGCGGGGCTCATCACTCACAGTTGCCGTCCTTTGCAGAACCTTTGTAACGAATAAAAGAAGGGGACCTCCAGAAAAACCCTAGAACAAGGGGGAAAGAGCCATCGCCAAGGAGAGGGCCGACCTTCCGCCGGACTCGCCCCTCGGGGGGAAAAAAACTGAATATACAAAAAAAAGTCCCGCCGGAGTCGGGAGAATCGGCGAAAACTCTACGCGTCGGGGAAGGCACGCCTTGGGGACATGGATCACACAGTGATGAGTAAAAAAAAATCTTAAAAAAAAAAACACAAGAAGATCCCCTTGCGAAAAACAGTAAATGGTGGTACGTAGACGCTCATCCTCTGCCCCTCTGTGAGGGGGCACGGTCCCACAAGCGGAGAACCTCCAGAAGAAGGAGAAGGAAGTGGAAAAACTAAAAAGGCTGCCCGAATGTAGCAGGGGGACTCTCTGCTCTTCAGCGGCCGTGTGCAGGTGAGTAGGGGGGGGAACTCCTTGCTCGGAACTTAGACTTCCAAGAGACACGCCCCCGTCGTGAAAAGAGAACCCTACTCTAAAAAGCCAAAAAAGGGCTTGAGACTTTAAGGGAGGGAAAAAGGGAAAACTTCGTCCTGGAAGGAACGCCACAGCTTGAGGAGGAAAAGGCTCCGGTCACGTCCGGAGGAGCTTCGACCGAGGGCGGCGCTCCGAGCCTGCTTGTCAGAGAACCAGCGTCGTGCCGGGAAAAAAGAAGAAGTAGGGCAGAAACCTCACAAGGTCCAAAGAGAAAAGGGGGGGGAAGGGAGCGGTGCCACGGAGTCAGAGTTCCTATGGAAAAGACCGGGGTCTGCATCTCTCTCAAAGAGGAGAGAAAAAGAGGATATTAACGGAAATCGAAAAAAAAAAAACGTACTAATGGCCAAAGAAAAAACCGAGAAAAAAAACTGTCCTCAAAGAAAGGGAGGAGAGTCCTCTGGCGAGTTGCCTTTCCAAACAGTCGCGAAGCTCCGCAAGCAGAAGACCGGCCGAACTCTGCCGCCGCGAAAAAAAGACCTCTACAAGAAAAAGGGATGGAACAAGGGAAGGGGTCTGAAGGGGAGGGATCCTACAAGGAAGATCGCACGCCAAAGCCCGGCACCCAAGGCACCTTCTGGTCTCGTCGGTGTTCCTCCAGCCCTTGAGGGGGGCGTGTCGGCTGAGGGGAAGACGCCGCGGAAAACCAAAAGTCAAGCTCTGGCAAAGAAAAAAGGAGGACATCTCTTATCAAAGGAAAGAGGTGTGCGCTCGAATAGGGAGCTATACTCAACGACGCAATTAGAAAAGGTACCATAAGAAGAGGAGGAAAATGGGTATCATAGGGGACTTTGACAGAAAAAATCTTCTGCTCTGGGCAGACGTACAACCGTGGGAGTGCCTTCAAGGGCCCATTTAATCCGTGAACCCGGGAATTTGTTACTCCTTTCCTAACGAAAAGGGGAAGGGGCACACTTAGTCCTTCCCCTCGGAATGGCAGCCTGAGCACTGAAATAGGAGGACCACGAGGAAAACGGCATTTGGGGCAAGTCTAGGAAAGGGGAAGCTTCCGTTCGGCCCGATCGGGGGGGGGCAGGGATTGGCTTTTCGCCAGAGTGCTCTGTCGAAAGGTTCCCGGAAAAGGTTCGGTTTCGGGAGGGGGGACGTGTAGCCGCCGGAATGCTTGGAAAAAAAAAATCGAAACGACTACATTGATCCGAGAATCATAGAAAAACGGTCAAAATCAAGGAAATACGTTATGTCCGGAAAGGCGGTGCTGACGGTGTAGGCGCCCAGAAAACAACGTCTACAGGGAGGAGGGAACCTCGGGAAAAAAAAGACGAAGGGAAGGGAAAAGGAAAAAAAACAAACCAAGTCTGTTAAGGATCAAAGAACGCAGGCCGAGCGCTTGCGAAGAAGCTCCTCTTCTAAACGCCTCGCCAAAAGCTCGTTAAGAAGCACGAGGGATCTTACGCGCGGAGGAGGAATCTCAGCGACTCGACCCTCCTCTCTGGAGAAAAGGGCTCCCAAAGCACCTAGGGTCCAGCCCTCACACACTAAGGGGGGGGGATCTAATCTCATGGGGGGAAGTCTATATATGGCGCCAACTTCGGGAAACAAATACCAATGCGATCCAATGCTCAGCGGGGGGACTTTAAAAGATTCTACTTATCAAAGAAAAGGGGGGGGGATGACCTTTCTCGAGGGTAGGCTCTTCCGCCCGCCTAGAAAGGGGGTGAAACGCTGATCTGGTGATAGGTAAGAAATCGATAATGATCGGTTGGGCCGGCTCGATGGAAGGGAAGGAAGACATTTAGTGCCTCCAACAAGAAGCATATCGGCTTGGGGAGCAATCTTACCAAAAAAATGGTATGTAACTTAACTAGGCCACACAAAAAAAAACGGACACGAAAGGAGAAGGAGTGAGGGGAGGAAAAAAGGAGAGACGGGGGGTCCTTTTTGCTGTGGGGGGATGTGGGTTCCGTCGACGGAAGGCCGGAACTACCATGTGGGGGAAGAGTGAGTGATCCGAATTGCTTGAAAGGGAATGCGGGAGCGCACCTTCTGGGGGAAAAGAAGAAAAACAACCCTATCAGATCGCGAGCGATATCACCACCAACAAAACGTCAGCGTGAACCCACTCGGAGGGAAGAGAAGTAGGAGACTAGATCACGTGGACTACTACACATAACTTGAATAAAGGGAGTTCACAGTAAAACAAAAATGGAAAAAAACTTATCTTATGTGGTTCCGCATATGGGAGGACGCCTGTTTAGTTAGGCGCAGAAGGGGGGAAAGGTGAGTCTATATCCTATGGGCCAATAGCCATTGGGGTATTAGGCCCTAAGAGGGGGGGGGGGGATTCTGTTTGGGCGCCGAGGGGCACCACCCCGTACTAAAAAAGACTTCTAACGTTCTTCTCCCGTCATCGGGAAGGAAAACATAGCCGTGAAAAAAAAATAGCAAACCCCCCCCCCCAAACAACACGGAAAACCAAAAACCCCACCCCCAAAACCCACCTCCGGGCGAGTTGGAGGATCGTTAGGTTCGCGGATCACCGATCGGCTGAGCGAGGAAGGAGAGACTCGCCCAGTCCAGAAAGTGTTGGGGTGTAGTGCGTCCCGTAAGATTGCGCACGGCGAGGCGCCGAAGGAGAAGAAGGGGGAGGCGCTACCGTCCGCAAAGCTGAAGGGGGCCCGAGTGAGAACTGGCCCGTCCTAAAAGGACTAGTGGAGGGGCTTGGCTATCAACTGGAGAGGAGAGATGGACGCGAAAGCACCTGTCCTCTTTTCAAAACTTGACTAACGCCCCCGAACTAGTGGGACGGACAGCAAGAAGGGGAGCCACTCTTAGAGGGACGCCATCGCCAGGAGGACGGCCGACGGCAAGGAAGGAAAGAGGGCGCCCAAAAGGGGAAAAGAATGTCAGAACTGACTGGGGGGAACGAAAGAGCTGCCAAGAAAAAAGGAAAAGCGTTACTCCGCCTTGGACAACTTTATTCACACCGGAGAAGAGGAAGGCCCGGCTCCAAAACGAAACAAAGGGTGGCGGGCGGAAGCATCAAGAAAACTTAAAAGGTCGCTTTCAGAAAGAGAAAAGAAAGCCCCTCTTGTTCCCGTGGTCTTGAACTCACTCCCATTTCCTCCGGCTAACCTGATTGTACAGAGAGGGAAGGGCTTAAGAGCACAGCGAAAAGCGCCCCGATGGAAAAAGGACAGCGTGCGGGGTGCCGTCAGACTCCGTTGATTATTAACAAAAGTCCAAACGCTGCGACGGCCAGAAAAACGTAAAACGGAGGTGACCGAAAGAACAGGGGACTTCCCTTTTTCAGAGGGGGGGCTTCTCAGGGTGAGAGTCCAAAAAGGAGTCAGGTAGACATCTCCATCAAGAGGAGGATCATCTTTACAAAAACGCTACGTGCACTCGTAGAGGGAGATCTATTTCTTCAGGAAAAGATTGAGTATCAGATCGTAAAAAGAGGACTTTCCAGAAAGAAGAAGTAATTCAGAAAGGAAAAAACACTATGTAGTACATTTCATCCCTGGGGGTCGCGTCGCGTCGTTTTTCGAAGACGAAGGTTCCACGTAGGAAAAAGGGAGGAAGTACAATTGTTGAAAGTGTAGCTAGAGAAAAACAACAAAAAAAGATAGATGACCTTACCCCGGCATCTACGAGTGGAACAAACAGGCCTAACAACCGAGAGCCTCCTCACCCTGTCGGGAGGCTCACTCGCGGAATACTGTGACGGGTGAAGAAGGACTCTTGTCGGCGGAGAGAAAGCTCACGGTATCACCGCGCCCAAACGCCGCGCAAGCTTACAGAATTGCCCTTCGAGGAGGAGAAGCGTATGAGCTGGACCGAATACGAATCTTGACTCGAGAAGGTCACTTCCGTCTCCTCAAAAGAAACCCGTGCCTCCCTGCGGAGAAAAGGCGTCGAACAGGGGCGTGTAGCTGGAACCGCCGGGAAAGATCGCGTTCCTCAAAGGCGGCGGCGACGGGCACGATCATCCTGGCACCGGGATGAGGCAACATCACCGGCGACATGAAAAACGCTAGAGCCCGGCAAGTTGGGCAGGAAAAAAGAAAAGGATGATTCTCGCTGACATTTTCGTGAGGGAACCTTACCACGGTCACCGAGGGGAAAGTAAGAGGGGGCAACGGGACAGTTCCGGCGTGGCAAGAAGGAAAATCAGAGGCCTACCTGGATTGGGGTGGGGGCCTCCGGGAGCCGGCCGGAAAGAAGAACTGTTGTTTCATCAATTGGGAAGGAAGTCAAATCGAAAGGGAGGTACGGGGGCCGATCAGCTAAGACGGAACAAAAACCTTAAGACGGAAAAGTAACTTTCGCGCGCCGGTCTGGCCTTCGAAGAGGGGGGCGATGGAAGAAGGCGTGATAGTGCCGTGAGACCAAGGGAACCTAGTTACTGAAGTTTCTAAATTAGGTTACAGAATCCCTGTCAGTCTGCGCAAGAGGTTCTCTGAAAGCCACGTCCGACAAGAGGAACGGGCTCCCGCTTCGCTACGTAAGAAGTGACAAGGCGGTGCGAAGGGGGCGCGTTAGGAGGAGACAGGTCAACTCAAGAAGACCCAACCGATTCACCGGAAAGGGAAGGGAGAGCCACAAAACAACCCCTTTCTGTTCAAGGCGCAACGCGCAGTAGGGAGGGCCGCCGATAAAAGGCGCTTGCGAGAAAACTCTCAGAAAAAACTAGCAGGGCGAGATGGAACACGAACGGACTCTCGGGATCTAGAGAGAGGGATATGAGGATATCGCAGCTCGGGAAAAACGGGCGACCCACCGAAGAAAAACGCGGCCTTGCGCCCGCCCTCCCCCTTTATCTTGGGCGGGAAGGCTAAGGGGGGGGACCATAGAGAGAAAAAAAACTTTCAGTCGTATCCTACAACCGGCGGAAAGGAAAAGGGTTCCCCTCCGCTAAAAGGCGTGGAATAATTGGTTGGACTTTGAAAGAGGGGAGGAGAATCGTAGGCAAAGGGGAAGCAAGGGGAAGTCATAACCGTGCTCTTCGGGAGAGATCGTCGCCCCCTGAAGAAAGGGGGTTCACGCTATGAAAGGGGGGAGATCTGAAGAGAATGAGAGGGGTGTTGGGGGGCATCAAGGTGGGCAGCAAAAGGTCCTCCAACAACCCTCAATCCCTGGCCCTGCACTCGTAACAAAGCCAACAGGGGAATTAGGTAGACGAAAACAATCACAAAAAAGACGGTGAAGAACAACAACCACGGGAGGGAGGAGAGAGATATCACGTCGTTGATGTGCTGGTGTTGCTGTTGAAAGTCTCCGTAGCCGGAAGAAAAAAAAGTGTGAGGAGTGGTAAATGCAGGGGCATGTACGGGGAGGGGGGGAGAAAATTCGGCGTGCGCTGCACCCCCAAAAAAACCACCCCCCCAAAAAACCACACACCCCAAAAGGGGAACTTCCGAACCCGACAAGAGCGAGAAATCGCTATCACAACGCGATCACGTAAAAGCGTCTCGGGGCAAAAAGAGTTACCAGGCGAAAAAGGCTATACGAGGGACAACCCGATTAGGGGGGAAAGGAAAAAACAAATGTCCACAGCAGAGAAGCAAGGATGAAGAAGGGTTAGTGAGCAGATCCTACCGTAGGGATAATAGGAAAAGAGCAAAAACCGGTGCTTGGGGCGCCTGCCGAGCGTTGGACGGTGGTTAGAAGAAGGAAAAGGAGGGAAGGTCGAGAGATGCGATCGTCAATCGCCAAAAAGTCCCTCTCGCAACCAACGAAGGTGTTCGAGAATGCAGAGGACTAGCTCTCGTCTAGTATCACCTATCAGCGCCTATAACGTCTCTCAAAGCGCGGCCGGAAAAAAAGGGGGTGGGACTTGTCCGGTCACAATTGAGGTCCCGACGGAAAAGACCCTCCGAAATACAAACAGCTCGTCCCTCAAAGGGGACCCAGACCGTCATGGCAAGGGAGAGGGGAAAAAAAGGGCAGGTAGAATAGACCTTTCTTTCCCACCTCCGCTGGCCGAGCACGAAGGACGGCGGATCAGGGAGAAAAGCAATTGTCGTGGCCGTATCAACCAGACGCCTAACTATAGTGTACCTCCATCCCTTACGCCCCCTTAGAGAACTCTCGGAAAAAAAAAAGAATACAAATCGGACGTCCGCCCCAAGAGCCCCTCGACTTACCGTCTTCAGGCCAAAAAGGGGGGAAAAAGGGAGGGCCAAAAAGAAAAGAGCGTAATAGAAAAGAAACGCGATCGGTGACGGACCGGTGTTTCCCCTTGATACCTTTCTTAGAAAGAACGTCCCGGCTCCCTTAGAAAAAGCGTTCTGAAGTCCGCGATGAACGGGTCCTTAGGCTATACTTCCAGCCTGGGGAAGGAGGAACCGCGCATCCGCTTCCAGGGTCATGTACAAAAAACGCCCAGGCCAGACGCTCATCCTGATTTACTCGCCGCCCAGGGGAAGGGGGGAACTAAAAAAAAAAAATAGATTCGGGCGCCCCGGTGAGACAAAGGGGAGGGTAACGCTGCTAGTGGTTAAGCACTCACGCTTGAAGAGGCCGTCTCCCGCCGTTCTTATGCAAAACGGGAAGTCGCGAGGACGGCCAAGACAAAAGGACCAGTGAGAACCTACGCGAAGAAGCCGGTGCGGCAGTGTTCCTTTTCTTTTTGGAGGCTCTTCCTGGGGTAGGGGACGTCGCAAGTCGACCGATTTTAGCTAGACACGCACACTGAGGTCACTGGTCAACAAGGGAGAAGGGGATGAGCGCGCGGCTGAAGAGATCGTGAAAAAAAAGCGTCCCGGGCAAGGACTCGCCCTTCATGGCAAATTACATCTAAAAGGAAAAGGAAAACCGGAAAGAGACGCGGTTCGGGCAGAAAAGGGAAAAGTAGTCAGAAGATAACAAGACCTGGTTTCACCTCATCGAAGAAAAAAACAAAAAAGATGAAGAAAGAGAGATGAAAAAATCGGGGAAAAAAAAGTCACGCCGGACACGGGGGACCTGGCCGGCGAAAAGCTGCGCCTCCGAAAACCCAGAACCTGTACTAAAGTCCGGCCGAAAGGTTCCCCGGCAAGACGAGGTCAGCGAAGAAACATCTCCCGGAGGCAAAATAGGCCGCTCTCAGGGAAGGGCCTTCTCGTTGGAAGAGGGAGAAGAAAAGCTAATAAGGACCCCAGGAAAAAAGGGAGAAAAACTTCTAATTGTTCGGGGGCTCTGGACAGGGGGGATCCCATCCAAGGGAAAAAAGGCAAAACGGCCGCCACAGGCGGAAACGACCTGAATGTTTTTCGTGTAGGACGATGAAGCGCCCTGACTTCGCTTTTCGGGGGGAGGCGGAGACGGCACTCTCAATCTCTTAAAAAAGACACGCTGAATGCGCAGAAAAGAGACATCAGGGAGGGGGCGCTAGGGAAACCTCAGGGAAAAAAACTGTACCATACGGGCTGAAGGGCGGACATTTGAGGCAGCTGTGTTAACGCCATTGAGGCTTCAGCGTCGGAAAACTGGGCAAAAAAGGCTCGCAGACGGCCGGGATCTGCCGGCCGAGGCCAGCCTACCGGATGTTGGGGGGGAGACGGTATCAGATCAGCCCGGTGGCACGGGGCAAAAAGAGGTTAACATCCGATGTAAATCTCTTCTTGCAGAGGCTGCATGGGGGGATGAGAACAAGTCGGAAGCTTCCAGGCCGTCGGCCCGAGAGGAAGGGCGTTTCTCTAAAAAGCAGGAGTAAGGATGTGAAGGGAAACTGGAAATGGACGTGTCAGCACCGTTCGGTTGCAGAGTCAAGTTGAGCGGCCACGAAGAAAAAGGTGGGTGCGGGAGAAAAGAGAAACCGGACAGAGTGGTCGCCAGAACGGAGGGGCAAGTCCGAAATCTAAAACGAAGAAGGCTCCCGCTCGCGAGTAAACGAGTTCCAAAGAGGTGTCGGAAAGGAAGACCAAAGAAATCTCTGTTAACTCCAAGGCGTTTTTCGGCACCCTAAACGCTGGCCCGTCCCTACGGACAAGAACGGCCACACACCCCGGTCGGGAAAAGGGAAAACAGGAAGGAGAGCGTTCTCGGACTCGGGAAAATAGGAGACTCTCGTCGATCCGAACCCGCCCCCTCAAGCTCAAAAAGGAAGAAAGTGGATCACGGCTCTCGGTGAAAAAGGGGGGCAAATCGCAAACGAACCCTCGTCCGAACCAGCAGAAAAAACGGGCCGGCGCCCTCACCCGCACGAGTGGGCCTCTACCCCCATCATTGAACGGATATTAGAGAAAAAGGAGGAGATAGTCAACCTAAACGAAAGGGTCACCTTATGGGAAGAAGTACTTTTGTGAAAAGGGGGAATACTTAAGTTGCTATCATCGTATGATCGACTCATGTTATGAGGAAAAAGGCATAAACTCTCATTACGAGGAAAGAAGGTGGCTGCAAGGGGGGGATTGTTGCCCTGATCGGGTGGGGTCCGGCCGTTCATAAGAGACCGAGGGCCGAAGCCCACATGAGTGCTCAAAATGGCCCTGACTGCCAACCTTTTCTTTCCGCGGGCTACCGTTTAGAAACGGCAAAAAAAAAAAAAACAAACCTTAAACACGACGGGTCAACAAAAAACGAGAGAGAGATTCACGTCCAGGTCCGGGTGCTGGGGGACTGGTGTTGGGAAAAGTGAGCCAGGCCGGAAAAGGGGGCCCGCGGTTACGAGTGAAGAAATCTGCGTGTTTTTTACTTCCAATGGGGGCTTCTCCTCGTCCACTTCCGCACGTCCGGCATACCAGAAGGGAGGAAGGATCGGGCATCGCAAAACCCGAAAGAAAACCCACCCCCCCGAGTACAACTCCCCCGCTACTGTGACTGTTTAATCATTACTGTCGATCCAGAGAAGTCGAAGCCATGGGTCTGGAAGGCACCAACTATTTGACTCGGGGGGACGGGATAAGCTTCGGACGGGGCACCCGAAAGTTTTCACAAAAAAATTATTCCACTAGGCGGAAAGGAAGGAGAGTGTACGAAAGGGTAGGGGGAGAGAAGATAGGAGCTATATAAAAAGGAGGGAAAAGGGGAGTCCCCAAGATCCGTCTTGGCAGGTCGCCGCCCTTCGGGTGAGTCTGGGAAGAGCCTCAAAGAGCAAAAGCGGACGAGGGTCAAAGGGGAGCGTCTCGCGAGCGGGCCGAAGGAAGGGGAAAGCAGGGGAAAAGCTCGAAACCTGGAAGATTGCGATAGCTGCGAGAGATTCAAAAAACGCCTCAGGAAGCGCGGATCAAAGGCTTCGCCGAGAAGATCCCGGAAAAAGAAATGGGAGAGAATACATACCTGGGGGTTTTTGGGGGGAGGAAAGCTTATAGGGAAGTCATCCGGCATCTGGTGATACCCAGAACAAAGAGAGCTTAAAAACTCTTCCCGGCGTAAGAACGCAGAAAAAAACACGCAAGGAGGTTCAATGGCCCTCGAGTACGAGGGGACCAATCGGAAAGGGCGATTGCTGAACCATGGGGAACGCCATCGGAGGCTTGACCTTTCCAGAGCTTTTGTCGCATCCCCGACCGGGGATTCGACTGAAATAAGAACAAAAATCTGGCCTTACCCTCCCTTAAGCCTTCAAAATCTGTTCTCTAAAACTGAACCTATGTACGCCGTGAACGCTCCCTACTTGCCCGGGGATGTAAAAAAAAAGGCAGCCCAGGCAGGGTTGCCGCAAATATTAGCTAAGGTTCGGGAAAAAAAAGGAGACCGGTTACTTCCTCGCTGTCCCCTTGGGGGCCACCGGAACGGGGCCCGAGAAAAGAGCCACAGCGCACAACCATCCAAGGTGAAGCGGAAGCAAGATCAAGCCCGGCACAACGCCGGAATGTTTGTCCGTGGCCCGAGAAAACACTCGGTGCCGCGTAAACGCATGCACGACATTTCCGCCGCTCTCCGGGGGGAAAACAAATCCCATGCGGTCGGAAAGCAGGGGAAATCTGAATCGCTCACCTATTTAAAGTGGAGGGCTAGAAGGTGTCCGGGAAGAATCTTGAAAGCGTAGTCTCCTCCGGCCGTTGATTACGAAACGGCGATAAAAGGGACACACCACAATTCTTGCGGGGGCGTAACACAGGAAAAAGGGCTTCTAGCTTGGGGGGGGCGGCGAAAAGAGCGTCAAAAGGCGAAAAAATCTGGTATCGGGACGTCGGGTTCCTCGCCATCATCTTGATCCGAGTCCAAAGCGAGGCAGAGGAGCGCGTCGCGGGAAAATGTGGACGAGGGAAGATGGAGAAACGTACTTTCCGGTTAACTGAAAAAAACACGTCAGGCATAATTACATAAGAGAGGGGAGGCCAGTTAAGAGGAGGAAGCGGGTTTTCGGAAACGGGGCGGCCGAGAGAAAAAAGAAGGTC
>Ga0179593_1712487_pt1 | contig 11588 bp, 17 predicted proteins | sample CZODoug2_1_08_16_FD_185931 | JGI IMG/M metagenome (GOLD analysis project Ga0179593, IMG submission 185931) | Vadose zone soil fungal communities from Angelo Coast Range Reserve, California, USA - CZODoug2_1_08_16fungal (PacBio error correction) | ecosystem: Environmental > Terrestrial > Soil >...
TCGGAGGCGAGGACAAAAGTGGCAGACGATGTTCTAACCAGAAAGACACCTAAGCCATGATATCGAGGGGGAACACTCCATAGGGGAACGCGTGAAAAAGGCATGCGTGTCGAAGTTCCTGAAAAAAAGTGAGGTCACGAAGCGTAAGCCTAGTATGGGTGAAAAAGACAAGACCGTGCGTTCTTATTGCCTATCCGGGGCAATACCGATCAAGAAGAGGAAACGAAGGGAAAAATCTACGGAGGAAGTTGGGAGGGGGGGAAGAAAGGGCAAGAAAAGGCACCACCGCGTCTTGCGGAAGAGGGCTATCTCAGGCCATCTACGGACAAAATCTGGGGGGGGGTGGGAAGGAAGAACGATAGGGAAGGGGTAGTAACGTCCGGTTAAAAAAAAACCAATTTGTAGAGGTAACCACAGCTCGGCTTCCTTCTAGCTACTGGGAAAAAGAAAAAGAAATGGGAATAAGGAAAAAAAAAAAAAAAACGGGAAAATCGCTGGGGGCAGGTGAAGAGGTGAATGTACGGTCGTTTGTCCTTCTGAGTTAGAGGTTGGTAAGACGCGAAAGAAGGGGGAGTCTCGGCGGGATTTAGAAAACAATAACCAGGGACGAAACAGGGAAGGGCTCATTCTTTCTTCAGGCTCAACAAAAAAAAGAGGAAAGGAAGATTTACTGAAAAGAGGGGGGAAAGAGGGGAAGAATCTAAAACGTCTTGCTAGCGAAAATCAAGAGCTGTCTTCTCTTCGGGAAGGTTTCAGGAAAAATATTAGAAGGAAGGGTGAAAATGGTGCTGTAAACCGGGGGCACTTTACACCTCCTCTTGGGTTGCAGGGATGGACTGGGAATGCTCAGAGTAAAAAAAAAGATAAAAAACGGGGAAGTAAAGAAGTGGGATCTTAGATAAAAAGATACGGGAAGGGGCAAAAATTTGCCGAAGGGGGAAGTCGGAGGGGGGGGGGAGGATTCAAGGAAGGAACGGTTGGAGATTGTTGGATCTCTCTCTTCGGCCGAATCCGTTAAGCTACCGAGGAAACGGCGACCGGAAAGGAGAGGAGGCGGAGAAAGACTCGCCCGAGTTGATAGGGGATTTATAATCTGGCCGAATCTAGAGAGGGCAATTGAGAAGGAAAAGACCATGGGGGAAGGTCGGAACCGCTCTTGAAAAGAGAGAGCGGGCACGAAGTCCGCTCGGTCGCCACCGGGGGGAATCCTGAGGGAAGGAAGAAGCTAAGAGGAGGGGGAGGAAAAAAAAGGGACCTTCGTGCTTTCGCACAACGAGCAAAGGGAGAAAACATTTTGCCTTCTAGTCATGTTTCTAGAAGAGAGGGAGGTCAAGGAAAAAAGGAAACTTGAAAAAGATTCAAAAAGGACCTTGCTGTGGGTGGGGTGGGTGTTGGGGGGGGGGTGTTTTTTGGGGGGGGGGGGGGGGGGGGGGGGGGGTTGGGGGGGGGGTTGGGGGTGGGTGTGGGGTTTTGTTTGTGTTGGGGGTGGGGGAGCGGGGGGGGGATTTTGGGGGTCTGCAGGGAGGGGAGTCAACGGGCGCTCGCAGAAACGGGCCAGCGCAAGAGCTGGGGAAAAGCACGCCCTCTCGTCTCGGCGGTCATTCAACTGGCCGACAAGATTGGGGAAAGGGAAGTACACGTTAGAAAGGGGGGGGGAGGGGTCCTGGGAGTAAACAGCGAAGAGGAGGAAAACTGGCCGCTCGCATGGGGAAACTCCGCGAGAGGCGTCGACCGACAACTTAGGTGGATAAAAAAAAAAAACGGGGAGGAACCAAGTGAAGAAAGTTAAGCTAAGGGACAGAGGGAGCTGGAAAAGGGGGAAAAAAGGAAGGAAGACTACTTCCACCGAGGGAAAGAAGGAAGCAGGGAACTGGCCTCGCCTCAACGGAAAGATAGAAGTTGCTCAGAGGAAAAGCTGGAGGAGGGCATGAAGGGGAAGAAAAAGGATTAACGCGGAGACGGGATCTCCCGAAACAACGGCGACGTCTCTGCTGGAGGCCTGTTGAGGAGAGGGGGGCACCTAAGGAGGTAAGGGGGAAGTCAAAGACACTAAGGGGGAAAAGTCTAAAAAAAAGGGAACATCTAGGTATCTAAAGCGCGAGGAGATATGCTAGAAAGCAAAACTGAAGGGTAAAAGAGTTCTGGGGGGAAAGGGAAAAAGTTCGAGAGGGGAAAATTCTACTTAGTTACAAAGTAGCGATTATTTTCTGACTATCGGCCTTCGCTGAGGGGACAACCGGGGGGGGAAGAAACCGAGAGGGAGAAGGGAAGGTCTGAGAGAAAGGAGGAAGAACTTGGGTGGAGATGGATTCCGAACTAGGGGAATAAAGAAGGGGCTAACGAACTCACTCTCTTCAGGACATTAGCTCTCAGAAAATCGACATAAGAAGGGAGGGGGGGCTCCGTCCGACGGAAAAAAAAGGAAGAACAAAACCTCAGCCATATCATGGCCTGGCCATCGAATTTCCTTCGAAAGCCCGAGCAAAATGAAAAAAATCTGATATGGAGACTTTTGCGGGTCTGGGAGAGCTCTAAGGACGTATGTGTTCCAACAGTTAGTTACCGAAATCACGGCTTCTTAATTCCGATAACGAATGAGGTTCCAAAAAAATATGAGAAGGGAGAATCATAATACAGGGCCGTGTTTCCGGGAGGAGAAAAAAAAAAGAAAAAATGAAAACCGGGGGGGAACTTCACTATTCTTTTCAAGCTAGCCCTCCGAAAGTGAGCCCTAAAGAATCTCAGGAAAGGTCGTCAAAAAGAATTTGAAAGGGGGAGAAAAGTGAAAAAGTCGCCTGGAAGGAAGATGGGAAAGAGATTCCCAGATAGATCAGAAAGGAGGGAGTAAGGGAAGTTCAAAAGGTAGGGGAAGGAAGGGCTACTGAAGACGTCGTGTAGAGAAAGCGCTTCTCATCTTTTCTAGTCCGGAGAGTGGGGCATTCGTCCAAGGAAAGATCAATTAAAAGCCCGATCGGAGAGAGAATCTTGTACGGGCATAGGGGGAATGAAGCCGAATAGAAGGGGGAGAACGAACTACATCTCTAGTAGAGCTGGGAACAGAGCGGGGGGGGGGAGAGGAAGTCAGTCGATTTTGGAAGAGGAAAAGAGTCCCTTTGAAAGGCTACAGGCAGCCGGAGGGGGGAGGAAAATGCCGTTTCATTGATCGAAAAATCTATAAACATGAAGGAAGGCACCATTTAAAATCAGGAGAAGGAACATTGAAAAAGAATCTCACGAGAAAGGGGGGTTCGAGGAAGGGAGAAAGAACGCCATGTTCCTGGCGGAGGGGTGCTACCTTCACGACCATCTTCCAGTTCTTACCAGGGAGGAATAGGAGAAGAAAAGAGGGAAGAGGGAAGATCTTGAAAGAATAGGAAAAATTTAGGGAACTATTCTCCGGATGAACAGATAATCGGGAAGTCCTCCCTGCGAGAAGAAAAGAGACTAGAAAAGTCGTCCAGGAGAGTAAGGGAGGAAACTGAAGGACAGATAAGGGGCTAAAAGGACTAGCGACCCAAATGAAACGCAAGAATTTCTCGAAAAAAAAACGTCCCCAAATAATCGCTCGCAAGGATAAAGTCGAGATCCGGATCTTGCAACGGGAAGGGTCTTTCGGAGAAGGGAAGGGGAAACGGAGATCTGCAAATCAGTTATTGACACTTTCTCGGGATTCGAAAAGAAAAGGGAGAAGAAGATGAAAGGGAAAGAAAGAATTTCGAAGGCAGGCTCTGTACCCAAGGAAACCAAGGAGCGGTGTCTTCTAAGGCCTAATACTAGAGAAAGAGAGACTTCCCAATCGAAGGGGGGAAAGAAACTCGAGTCCCAGAATGATTAATTGCCGAAAGTCTGGAACTTGATCCCTCCGATTATCGAAGATCGTAGGAAGAAGGCCGGTAGGTAAGGGGAGGTCAGCCGAGATCAGTAAAACAGAAGCCCAAACCGATAATTGAAAATCAAACGAATGAAAAAGAGGTGAATACTAGAAAAAAAATGTAAGAAAAAGATCGTCAAAAAGCGAGAAAGGTGCACCGGTACCTGGTAAAACACAAGTGAGGAGAGACCCTACTTTAACATTACTGGACCTATAATAGTAAGGGGAGATGAAGGTGAATGAAAGGGGGGTTGGAGGAAGGAATAAACATGAATCTCCATTGGCTTCAACGACGATGGGAAGATGAGTGGAAGGAAGAAGGGAGGAGAGTGGGAAATAGACTTCCGGGGTGAATAATCATCTTCCCGGATTCAGCGGAGGACAATCACGGAGAGATTCAGGGAGGAGCAAAGGGAGGGGGGGATTCAAGCAAAATGAGAGATCTGGAAGGAGTTCCGGAGAGCAGAGCAAAACGCGAGAGCCGTAGGTTACTTCACTTAAAAAGGGGGAGAGAGTTGAAGGGGATGCCGAGAGAATCTGAAGGAACGTACTTCGTGGCGAAAAATACGACTTTCTAACTCTGCTTTAGGTTCACCGAGCCGAGGGGGGATAAAGAAAAGAAGGCCGGCGAAAGCGAAAATGTCCTCAAGAAACGAAATCTACAGGTAGAGAAAAAAGGAGAGGCGAAGAAGGGGGGCAGGATAGTACGGGAATAAACGAAAAGAGGCTAATCTTCCGGCAGAACAATCGGTGTAGGAGGGCACTAGGGATGGTGGAAAAACGAAAGTCAGGACGAGACAAGGGGTCCAACGAAAACCATCCTTGAGAAGAGGGACTGAAAGAGGAAAAAAACGGGATCAATGCATTCGTTCACTTTGAAACATCACGCGGAGAATTTGGCGGAAAGATTCTAGGGGGAATCGGTGAGTTGGGGAATACTTGATAGGGGCCGACCGATCCGCTAAAAAAATTCTTGAAGAGAAGAAAAAAAACAACGAGGGGGGGAAGAAAGATCCAAAAGTAGACGGAAAGGGGGGATCACTTGTCAAGTGAAAAGAACGAAAATCACCTTCTTCCTGGGATTCAACTGAAATGAACAGAAGAGAGAGCATGCAAAAAAAGACGCCGGGGGCAGAGGGGGGAGAGGGAACTCATGAGAGGGAAAAAGGGGGCTTGAAAAAAGGGAGAGCACTAGAAAGGGGTGAACTAGTCGGTCATACAACTTCGAGGGCCGAGACATCAGGGCCGTAAGAGAAGGGAACAGACGGGGGGAAAAAGGAAAAGAGAAGGGGGGTGGGCCGGACGATCGGGAGTCTTTTACCTTAATGAGCCTCTTAAACCGGGAAAAAGACCATCACGAAAGGAGACGTCGGGGAGATATGAGGGAGGGGAGGGAACGTGACACAGGCAGAATGGCATTCTCTCGGAACCTTCATTATCCGGTGAAACTTCAAAAGAGGGAAGAGGAGAGGCAGCGAGAAAGGGAAAAAGGTGGGGATAAGGGGTCGTATACTAAGGAACTGACACTCTGAGCTCGCCAATCAGATTGCAAGGAAAAGTTCTCAGAGGGAGACATAGGGGGAAAGAATGGGGAAAAGGGAAGAAGAGGAAGCAGCGATTCTTTCGCGCTCAAGCCGGCGGGGAATTACGTGACGGAGAGCCTGGGGAAATCTAAAAGGAGGGGAGACTATGAAGGGAAGTTTTTATTGTCAAGAATCGCCCTTGCAGTCAAGACAGGAAAAGAGAGGTGGGCCTTTATTCGTGGAAGCGAGGCGAGATAAGGAAAAAGGACAATAAGGAACTCTACTGGAGAAGTTCACGATAAAATACCAAATAAATGTGTACGGGGGAGACAACGTCTCTCGTCTCAAAATCGTCGACCACGATGTTTCCATGGAAAAGGAAAAGGACGTCTTGGGGAAGGTTCGGGGGGACTGCCGGGGGGGAATGAGTGGAGTTCTCTAAAGGCCGTCTCGTCGCGTGCAAAGCAAGAAAAACTGTCAAACGGGAAAAAAGGTTACGAGCTAGAAGAAACACTTAGCAAAAAAAAAAAGCCACCGTCAATGCGAGGAAAACTCAAGGCGGCCGCGGATGGGGGGTGCCGAAAAGGAGGGGATAAAGGGAGTCTAAAAAGAAAACCATCTTTCTAGACAGCGGGGGGTCGAGCTCCACGCGAGGAGCACAGTCCCGTGCTGAAGAAAAAAGTCAGGGGAAAAAGACTGTAAATGACACTCCCGAAGAGGGGGGGAGATGTCGGCCATGAAACGAGGAATAACTATCTGCAAACCCAGATTCACCGGATCTATCTCGAGCGGCATAAAAAAACGGAAGAGAGGGGAAAGGGGGGGTCTCCAAGAGGAAGGAGGGGGGGGACGGAGGGGCAGAAACGGTATTTAGATCTAGCATCTCGAGGGAGTGCCGAAGCCTTTCAGAGAAGAAGGGGCGACCGGAATTAAAACTTGCGAAAGGGGAGGGAGGGGTCCAGAGCAAATGGGGGGGGAACTCATGGGGTCAAAGCGTTATAGGGCGGACGGGGAGCAGGAAATCTAATCCTGCCTCTGCGCATCCGACGGGGAAGATGCCGAAGGGAGGGGAAAAAAAAAAGGGCATCCAAAAAATCCTCTGAAGAGGGAAGCACGGCAAAGAACACGGTTCCCAAGCTGCCTCGCAAAAGTACGGCTTAGTATCCTTTGAGGCCGGCCTTAATGTTTGAGTCTACTCGCATTGAAAGGAAAAAATCTGGGAAGAGAAAGGGGAAGGCCAGAAAGGGGGGGAAAAGGAAAGGAAAACGGAAAGGGGATGCCTAGGAGAAGGGTCTTCTCTTCGAGGAAAGAGACTCATGTCGTTAGGGAAGCAAAGCTGGGATTAGGGCGGTCATTCGGGGCAAGTCAGAGGGAGCGCAAGTTAGGTCGTCTGAAATAACGGGGGGGTGTCCCGAAGCCGACTTTAAAGGCCAACGGAAAAATTAAGGGAAAAAGCCGGACAATAGACAAGCAAAAGGGGAGGGCCGAGATGGATCGACCTGTGACGACTCAGGAAGGGTATAATGCTTGCAGGAGCACGTCGGGATCATCTTGGCTAGAAAGGAGAAAACGGGGGGAGAAATTGGAAAAAAAAGATCCCGAGGGGGGAGATAAAGATCGTCCTAGAGTTAAGACAGGAGATCGAGGATTTCTCCAAGGCGAAAGTCGGGAAAAAAAAAGCATCAGGAGAAGACGTTCGGATGGGTATCCCAAGACCACAAATGATGCTTCGTCAAAGGTCCGCGTTGTCTGGCAAAGACCGGGAGGGATAAGAAACGGAAAAGGTACGAAGGGGGGGGGAAAGGATAAAATGGTTACCATAGGGTAGGGATAGGGCGCGGAGGGGACTAGCTCCTCAATCACCAATGTCCCCTATCAGATGGGTCTATTGCCGACGGAATGAAAATCTGAAAAAGGGGGGGGGGAAAGTCTGAATACGCGAAGAGAGGAGAGGGGGGATTCGGACTAGCGTTCTCTTTCTTCGTGAAAACGATCTCGGGGAGGCAATTTTCCGTCATCTCCACCATCTCGCGTGCGTAGGCAAGAGCTCTCAAAAAAAAAATTAAAAGGGAAAAAGACCTCTGAGAAAAAAAGCAGCAAGTGAGAAAGAGAAGGACGCGTTTCTCTACATATAGATAGAATAACATCACAGCATCTGACCTTCAAGGGGGAAAAATCCATTCCGAAAGGAAGGGGAAAGCTCGTAAGGACAAGGGGAAGCAAAGACAAGCGAGGGTGAAGAGGAGGGCTTGAGAGAAAACACACGGGGGTGCGCCTAGTATGCTCCTGGTTCCACCTGATACTCCCCGTTCTATGAAGTAGAACAAAGAACACCGGCCTCCACGAAAAAAATAAGTCGTTGGCGGGTATCTGCTTAAAGCGGCATCCTCCAATCCGACAGGGGGTAGAAAGGAGGGGGGGGAAAATGCTAGAGACGGAGGAAGGGGAAAGAACCTAATAAGGGTCTCGACTGGGAGGGAGAAAAGGGGCTCTCCTCGTTTATTTCCGAGTCGCACTTGGGCATCGAACCTGCCGCATTAGAGACAAGAGAGGAGGAAGGGAGAAGAAGGGTCAGAGTCAGGAAGAGTTGGTCGGAATCAATCGCGGAGGAAAACCGCTCAAGGGGAGAATCCGAGGGAGGAAACGGCCGGAAACTAGTGACGACAACGGAAATCGGGATGGCCGAACGCGCGTATCGCGAACGCAATCTTGACGGAAAAAAGAGATGACCTATAGAAAGGCGGGAAGACGAAATCCAAAGACCTTTCAGGCAGAGAAGATGGCAGGGAACTGTCGAGCGAACTTTGTTCTCATGAAGGAGGGTCCTGCAGAAAAAAAAAAATCTTCAATTGCCATGTTAAAAAAGCGGGAAAGAAGCATAAGTCTCGGCCATAGCAAGAACACTTTCGAAAATTTCGACACAAAGAGATTCTACTGGGAGAAAAAGGGGGCCGGGGGAAAGAAAGTCCGGTTGTTACCCGGACAGGACACTACTTCTTGCAGACTTACCGGAGATGCAAGAAGAGTGAGGAGTAGCGGATCTTAAAGAACGATAGTGCGGATGGTCTACACAGATATTAAAGAAGCGCCGGAAAGAAAACTGAGGCATGAAAGGAAGTGCAGAAGGGGGACTGAAGGACTTCTGTCTAATAAGGGTGCTTCACTGGCGATCTACATCGCTTTGAAGAGAACGGACCTGAAAAACTAGGACTTCTACCGTCTTCACCCAATATAGAGGGGGGTTTGTCGAGAGAGAATCAAGGATAAGATGGCTAAGAAGTGTCTTCTTATCACGGAGATCTGGCAAACTTCTTATCACGTGCAACGGTCGTTTCCGAGTCCTTAACAGGTGAGAAACACGGAGAGATCTCGAAAAAAGGGGAAGGGAATCCGAAAAGAGAGATTTCGAGAAAAAAAAGAAGGTCGACTAAATTTATCGAATGGAAGGCGGAAGAAAAGCCAGAAAAACGGGGAGGGAGGATGCGGTCTTTTGTATCGATGAACCTTAGCGATCAGTAAAGGAGCGGACTAACATTTCGGGGGGGGAGGGAAAAAAAACTATAAGAAGGAAGGAAAAAGAAGCCTGAGAAAAACAAACCGATAAGTCATGCAACCTAATGAAAAAGTCCCTAAGGAGAGCGGGAGGGAAAAAGAAAAGAGTCCGAAGAAAAGGAATTGCTGATTCGAGTAACTTTAAGGGAAGAGACCTCTAGGGCATAAGTACCTAGGCGTCAGGGTCGAGGGGGACCTTGAAGGGGGCCGGATTGAATGCTTCGCGAGGGGGGGGGGGGACATGCCAACGAAGGATTGAAGGACGAGATGGAAAAAAAACCTCGTCAGGGGATCATCGGAAGGATTCGGGACAATAAGGAGCTAAGAGGAAGAAAGGAAACTAAAACCTAAAGGGAACCAGAGGTAGGAGTGCTAAAAAGAGAATCTACTGAAAGGCCTACCAGCATTCCCTGCATCATACCGAGCTCCTGGAGGGAAGGCCATCTGGAGGGAGGGCCTTGAAGAGGGGGGGTCCGAAGGGAGAGCGTAAGGAGGGGGGAAGCAGCGACGATCTAAGGCTATCGGGGAAGGAAAGCTCCTCTAATGTGACGCGGCAAGTGAGAGAGTCCCGGAAGCCTCACCGCAGATCTCCAAAACTCTGCAAGGAAAACTGTCGGCGCGCTTCTATTCTAATTACGTGAATACTCCATCCATCGGAGAAAAAAGAGGGAAGGGAAGCTAACAAGTCGGGGGGGGGGGGGGGGGAAAACACGGGGAGAGTCTACGGGGAAAAAGGAGTCGAAAGGGGGTTAGAATACTATTCAGCCTTGAGGGTCTCGCAAGCCCGAGCCGTCAAAATCATAAAGTGAAACTGGGAACCGCCGGAAGATGGCAAAAAAGCTGTCTCTTTCATGCTCGCGAGAAGGGTCATCATGGGATAAAAAAATTCAAGAGGGTAGGAGGAAGTAGAAAAGAAAGTGGAAGACCGAAGCTCTATTTCGGGTTGGAAAGAAAGAAGTGGGAGGAGGAGGGAGAGAACAAGATCATTGATGAGGAGCGTCTTAAAGGAAGTCACTATCAGGGGGACACATGGATGTGGATTACACCAGAAAGCCAGAGATAGAAGGAGGACAAGCGCGCCTCTTGCGGTTCAACTTTTAAGATGATAGAACCAAGAAAGGAGTTATGGAAAAACTTCTTTTTTTAAATCGTTCGGTAGACCAATGAAGGAAGGGCGAGGCTATACTGGGTGGGAAGGAAAAGGATACACACGTATTTGTTAGGGAAAGACTGCCGCTTCTTTAGGGGGCCGTAATCTTCTCGCAAGATGCCCCGCGAAAAAAGAAACTAGGGAGGAGAGGAGGGCGGGAAAGGGTCGGAGGGGACGTTACAGCTTACTCCTGGTCCGAGGAAGAGGAGAGGCCTTCACTAGCGTTCGGAGTCGTCGCGCTGAAACAAGGGGCAGAAGGGGAAGGAATCTAGAAAAAACCTAAGAAGAGCCAATAGGGCCCGTCACCGAAGCGCTCGGCGTGATGAAAAGGGGATGCTATCAGGACCTATCGAAGAGGTAGAGGATATTTCTGGGAGGAGCCGGCGTAGGAACGACGGAATCCGGATGGGACGACGATCGCATCCGGAGAAGATGAAAGAAGGGACGGAATGAAGGCATAAAGAGAAAGAAGACAGAGGACGAGAAGCCATAGGGAGGGGACTGGAGGAAATCAAAGATGTAATCCGGACCATAGCTTGACAGGGAGGGAAAGAAGGCTGAGGTTCGGGAAGGTTAAACGAAAGGGAACGGAAAGTTGTTCTGGAACGCACGGCAACTCTAGGGGCGGCGGAGGAGAGGCAACGAGAAGTGGGAAAAAATAAAACTTGACCGTCATGAGGGGGGAGGCGAGTCTTTTGGGGGGAAAAATCCGGCGCAAGAACTCTAACGGAGAAAGTCGAAAGGGAGTAATGCCAGGGGGGAAAGCGTCGAAAAAAGGAGGGTGTAAAGTGAGAGGGGACGGGAAATTCAAACCAACCATCGGCATTCAACCCTCATTGAAGGAGGAAGATCTTCTGGGGAAAAACGGGGCAGGAAGAGTTCAGGGAGGGGGGGAAAAAAAAACTGGAAAAGGGAAAACTCTGCAACCGGGTAAGAGAGAAAGGTCCCGGCGACTTGAAAAATGTACGGAGAAAGAGAGAGAACCGGGGCCCGGAAGAAGAGAGGGTTTTGAGTATAGGAATGCTAGGCCTCTATCGGCGTCGAAGAGGACGGAGAAAAGAGCAGTCATCTCTGAAAAGCGAGGAGCTGGTGCAAGGGGAGGGGGGGGGTCTGAAAAATCGAGGGGGAGAGCAGGGAATTGAAGAGTACCAAGGACTTCTCCTTCGGCAGGAAAAAGGGGCAAGACCGAACGGCGCCCTGCCTGTGGCGCAGCGGCGGATGCGGGACGCCGCAAGGAGGAAGGGGAGAGAAGGTTAATAGGGGGGACCTCAAAACAAAGTGATTCAGCCGGGGAGGGTAGACATTTTCGTAGGACTAATCCGCTAGAGGGAGGGATACGACGTTAAGGAAGCAGGAGACAAAGCAGAACGGCACCTGAGGGAGAATCCGAAAACCACCATGGAGATGAGCGTTCGTCTCACTTCTGCAAGCTGTCTCTATGTACATGGGGTTTCTGCGCAGAGGTACGATCAAAAAGAACTTTCAAAAGAAA
>Ga0179593_1334935_pt1 | contig 11587 bp, 14 predicted proteins | sample CZODoug2_1_08_16_FD_185931 | JGI IMG/M metagenome (GOLD analysis project Ga0179593, IMG submission 185931) | Vadose zone soil fungal communities from Angelo Coast Range Reserve, California, USA - CZODoug2_1_08_16fungal (PacBio error correction) | ecosystem: Environmental > Terrestrial > Soil >...
AAAAATGGGGAATGAAAGTAAAAAAGGGGGAAAACAAAAAGGAAAGCCATGACTTCCTACTCCAGTGAACCGCTACCACTGACTGGCACTGGGATAATGACACGGCTCCCACCGGAGGGCTCATGTATACTCGAAAACAACGCCCTATCGGAGAGATGTCTTGGGGCATAGTTCTCTTGCCACAAACATCTTGCGATCGAAGGGAAAAACGGCCACCAGAAGGGGGGGCCCGAGGGTGATGTGGTCTCGTCCGCCTATTATTGCACTCCTACCATCCGGGGCGACCTACAAAATCTGGTTGCATTAAGGAATTAACGGCTGGTCAAGAAGAGGAAACTGGAGACGTCACTGGTGAGGGGAGATTAGCACCTGAGGGGAATATTTGAAGAACCGTATTAAGAAAAAACGTTTGGGGTGTGAGTCTCCTAAAAGAAACTTGAGCACGAAAAACGGAAACTTAGAACAGCAGGGGGGGGGGGTAAAAAGCACAAGACTATGCGATGTAACACACATGAAAAGGTGAGTCTCGGAGAATCAAGGGACTTCTAACCCTGAAGTCTAAGCATCTGAGGGGCAGAAGAACGGGCAGAGATCGAGGGGGATTAGTTGGCTACCATCTCGGACTCAGTGCAAAGCACTATTGAGCTAAAAGGGGGGGAAAAGGTGGTGGGGAAAAGCCGATCTCGAGTACAAATGGGTATTAACTTAACCGGGGGGGGGAATGGGCAGGTCTCTCCTTTAAGGAAGTATCCCTCGGGCTGGAGAAAAGTCTGCACGAACTGCAGACACCTTCAGTTCAGAATCGAGTGGGAATGCGTCCTCCGTGGGGAAGAAAGGGTGCGCAGTAATAGGAAACGTAGCAACATAGGGGGGGGGGGAAGGAAAAATCTCACGTGTCCTTGTGCTGTGGGTAGACGAATCAACGGGAATTTGGAACTGGAGGTCTCGGGTCTCCTGGGGTAACAGGTTCTGGTGCTAGGTCGCTTTTCAACTGGGGAAATTGATTACATCTTCAAACCTAGGTTGAAAAGGCAGGGGGGGGGGGGTCTGAAGGCAGCTGAGAGGGAAAAGCGAGAAGTTCCAACCTTCCAAGGTCTGGGGGGAGCAGGTCCGTGCATTCTAGGCTTTTTTTCAACAAAAGGAGATGTGGGAGGGTGGAAGTCTAACAGGGCGAGTGAGAGCTTGCGGAGGAGGTGAGGGAGGGCGTCTTGTCACTACAGGGAAGGCTAGCAGGAGAGACAGGAAATAACTTGAAAAGTGGGAAAGTGAAAAATGGGTCGGTTAGAGCAAAAAAAAATAACCAAGGGGTCGCCAAAGAGGCCTAAGCGTACGGGCAACTCGGGATGCACTCAATCTGCGCCATCTCCGGCGGCCATTGAACAACGAATGGGGGGAGAACCAGATGCTGGGCCAAGGGAAAAAGGGGGGTCAAACAAAGTAGCGCTGGGTGGACCAACGACCTTTCCGTTGCGGTGCTTCTCAGGAAGCCGCAGAGACATTTTTTGGGGCGGATGCAAGGGAGGAGGAAAGGGAAAGGGAGCCAGCCGCACTGACAAATTTGGCCCTCTGAGGGGAAAGAAACGTGGAGGATGGGGAGGTTTTCTGAAAAATAATGAAGAAGCCTACACCCGAGTTCCTTAGAGTAAAAGGCGCTCTCAAAGGGCGACACTCCCTGGGTAAAGGGGCAGGGGAGAATACACTCATAGGCAGAACAAGAGCCCCGTGTGAGGCAGTCAGATGTAGAATAAAAGAGAAAGCTCCGGATAAACCGTACAAAGTAGAAAGACACTAACAGGGAGAAGATCCGAAATTCCTATTAAAGATCGCAATGGATCATAGCAGGGCAGGGGGGAAGTCTGTCTTGACCTGGGACGAGAAGTGAAGGGCGATAACTTTATTGACACATATATCCGTTCGCTGTAAAGAGGGCTTTGTCGCGATGATACATGAGGAAGGAGGTGGTGAAGAATCGTCGATGCGTGAGTCGACCGGGGGACGAGGAGGCAAGCGCGGGCTAATCCGAGTTTTGAGTGTATGGAGAGGGGGGGGCAACCCACACGAGGAAATCTAAGCGAGTATGGCTAAACACCATACCTGGAGTGTGTGTGAGGAGTATACAAGCCGCCTGAGGAGCCTGCAAAGGTACACAAAGAGGTGCAATGGCATGACAGGAAAAAAAAGAGGCCAAACGTCAAATGGGTGAGGTACAGGAGTGTGCGCGAAGGGGCTTGCGTTCCCCAAAGTAAAAAAACACGACCAAAACAAACCTCCGGGCAAAGGAGATAGGGAGAAGACGGAACGGGGAAAGAGGTCTTCAATAAAAAACATCATGTGGTAGGATCTAAATGGTCGTGAATGCAAAGCATGTGTGGGGTTCCTCAGAGAAAAGAAAGAACAGGATGAAACGTGGCTCGGGGGGTTTCAACAGGGCCGGGGGGGTGGTGCTAAAAAAAAAATAATTGCCGCTACTTGTGAGGGAAAAAAGAATGAGGGGCGGGGAGAAACGGTAAGCTGCTGCGGTGTGGGGAAATTGAGATACCATAAAACTGCGAGGTCGTTGGGGGTAAAAACCCTCGGACAGACGGCGTCAGGGGATGTGGCCGGCTTGTCAGGGGGGGGATGTGCTCAAAAGGGATGCATGCTTTGTCTTGAGCAGAGATCTGGCCGGTCTATTAGCGAGACAAGATGCTAAAGATATGGAGAGCCCAAAAAAATGAGAATCTGAAAGGACTAGAGAAAATCGGTCAGTGGGTGGTCATACCACCTACTTCTTATATGATATAGAGAAAACAGAACGGAGGTAGGGGGATTAAATAGAATTATCATAATCCTCTTTTTGGTGGACAAACAGAGAAAATCGGTCGCAAACATACGTATCAGCATCATATCCATGAAGGGGTAACAATCCTGATAACTGACGGCCCAACGATCTCATGACCTTGGGAAGGGGGCACTTGGGTGGGAAGAAAAAAAAAGATTGACAATTCAGAAGTCCAGATTTTTGTTCTTCATCTATTTACAAACTATCTAGGAGTCTAGCGGGTTGGACAGGGGGTAAGTGAGGAGGGTGGAAGAACCCATGAAAAATGGAAGTTGGGACCATAAGTATACTCGGGGGAGTGCGGAAACTGGGAAAAGAAGGTGTTGGGACTGCCGCCGCATAGCTCTTTGCGAATAGGGGGGTGTAGAGGAGATTGTGGTAAAAACCGTTTATGGAGTCCTCAAAGAAGAGGAGACCCGATCGACGTAGGGGGGGGGGTGTCAGGATGTGAAAGAGGGCGGCACTGTACGAGACCAAAGGGAACAGGGAAAGGGAATGAATGAAAGGAGAAACCAATCACCAGCTCTGGGGTGGTCTCAACATCTCGAGAGAGATAAGTCAGGTCTCAGGTTTCCAGAAGTCACTTCGGTAGGAAATCGAGAAGTATGCTCCCAACACGGCAACAGAGAGGACGCATCAGTTAGCGGACAACTATCAAGAAGTCAATCCCAACTCGGTTCCCAGGATAAGATTCATTGGGGGCATACTTCGAAAACACGCAGGAGGGAAATGATAAGATGAAGGTGTCTTTTCATGGGAAGGACACTAGATCAGGGGGGGCTACTCAATGAAGGGGACATGAAAGGATCGAACAAGATGGGCTCACAGGGATAAGGTAGGGGTTGACGAAGTACTCTGGCAGGTCTACGCTGTAAGTTAAAGACGAAAGGGAAGGTGGGATAACGCGTGTGCTTCAGGCCAGCAGATAAAGGGGGAGAGGATCGCTGAGACAAAGGGAGGATGGATACGCCAGGCTAAACCTTCACAGGTGGCGAAAAGGGTCGTAGGGGGTTCACGCTTCCCGGATAGACAATGGAGGGGTCACTCGAGCAGCAATCTCATAAAACCATAGCTACCAAAAGCAAAGAAGAAAGGGGATTTGGGGGGGCGAAATGGGATTTCCTATGGGCCTTGGGGAAAAATCGCTAAAAAACATGTATACAAATATGGCTGCTCAGGCAGGCGCTAGCAGCTGGAAGAAGGACGGGAATCGAGTGGGTTGGGGGAAAAAAAGAATCCTTTAACAGAAAAGAGATTAGAGGTGGGACCCAAACCATATCGCGTCCTGTGAAGAAGCACCGTGCTGAGATGGAAGTGAAAGAGGGCCAGAAAAGGATAGAAAACACGAACGACCAAGGTAGTGGTTTGACTCTGTATCATAGGGAATAGTACAAGATACCCGAAGGGCGCAAGTATCCATCAGGTGAAAGCGGTCGTCGACAGTACAAAGAGATCTCACTCAGAACATGCACGAGCGGTCGGAAAAAACAGGAAACGTTTGGAATCAATGCAAAAACTCGCGGGCAAAAATGATCTGAAAAGCAAGAAGCGACTCGGGGAGAGAAAAAAACGTGGCTACCCGGCTGGAATGATGAATCTCGGTAACCCGTCACACGGGGGTGAATACATTGCTGTGAAGTCATAGCGGAGACATACCCGGCGCTATGAAAAGGGGGGTGCAACGGTCAAAGCAGCAAAAGAGAGAGGTCAAGGGGGGAGTAAGGTGCGAAAACCACACCCTGATGGTCGGAAAATAGTTCGAAAACGCCTTACTGCAGAGAAAAAGAATGAATAGATTCTATCGAAGCGTAATGCGGTGGGAAAGGGAGACGCAAGGGCAAGAGAAGCTAAGTCACGAAAAGGACGGGGGGGCCTCAGGAAAGAGAGGAACCGCGAACACACAAAAACAACGATCGCGATGTGGGGGGTGAGACTGACACATAAATGATGGAACAGCGGACTAGTACGAAAAAAAAAAAACCGGACAAGTGGGGATCACTCACAGGTCAGAAACATCAAAGCACACTTCCGGCGGAGGGGAAAGGGGGAAAGGTGGTAAGCGACAGAAGCCTTCGCTGAGTACGGGGTTATGAGGTAAAGAAAAGAAAGAGGGGGTAACTGGCAGAAGGGACTCGTAAGCGAGGGAGAAGAGAAAGTGGTCCTTGAAACTCTAAACCGTTCGTGGGCTGAACATCAGTATGGGTTTCCGGAGTGGGGGTGATGCCCGCAGGGAGGTACTTCAAAAAGAGAACGTGAAAAAGGCCATCGGGTTAATGAGATGGGGGCTTCTCCAAACATAAGTGGAATAAGGGCACAAGATGGGAGCACGCATATCACAGCGACTTACGGAAGGAAAGAAAAATAAGTGATGTTGTGGGGCACAAAATTGAGGCAATAGACAAAGCTGCAAACGAAGGGGGCACAGCCGTTCAGGGAAGGGAGTGGAGGGCCGTGTTCTTCGCAGCAGACAAGACTAACCCAGGGCAAGCTGGCTCCGAAGGGAGTAGAGAGAAAGGAGCAGAAAACGGGGGTGAAGTACGGTGGAGGTCATCATAAGTCCACGATGGATGCAGGGAATGGAGGAGGGCATAGGGGTGGGGTGGAGGAAGGTGTGAAGCACTTGAAAATTCGTACCGAAAATGAAGTGAATCTCGCGAAACAGGGGGGATGGAGGAAACTGAGAGGTGAACGGGGTTGAGGGAGTGGAAGCCAGGCGTCACTTCCGGAGGAACAAAGAATTAAGAAATGAATTACGGGACCCTTGAGCAAAGATGGGGGGTGCGAGGGGGAGCACTCAAAGGACGGCAAAAACACCTCTTGCGCATTTATCGATAAATCTTATAAAAAGAGGAAGGAGGTCTTCAAAACTTCTCAAGGGGAAGAAGAGGCAAACTTAACTTAAGGGAGCGGTAAACTTAAAACTTGCAAGGAAAGGGGAGAAGAATCAATCTCAGGAAGGAAAAACTCCTTTTGGCACTGGGGAATAAGAGCTAGAGAAAGCCTATTCGCTAATAGTCCAAAAGTGGCAGGAATATCAAAACAATGAGAATTGGGGGAACCATCGGGCGGGGGCCAAAAAGACGATTTCAAATTGGGATCGTGTGGATACGGAATCGCACCTGGGGCAAGGGGGACAAGAGCAAAAATACAGGAATCCAGGACAGGGCTAAGAACGTTAAAGTTAAAGGGGAACACAGGAGCTCTCAAAAGTAGCAGTGGGGACAGTCACCCGTCGAATGGCAAAGGAACTCTCGCAGGAGAGGGACGATCAAAGAGTATAAAGAAGGACGGTCAGGAGTTTGACTTCCAAGGCGAAAAAGGTGCGGTGACACAAGCCCGCCCTCACGAACAGGGGGGGGTAGGTGGAGACGGTGGGAGAAGATAAACTTGACGACGGCAGCAAGACCATATGTATTACCAGGAGAAATTGAGTCTTGTTTGCGCAGTTCGCATGCCGGGGGAAAGAAGAATAAAGGATGGGTCAGTGAATTACCACAGAAAATAGCAAACCTCATAGAGGAAAGAAAAAGGAGATATAGTTAATAACCTAAAGGGGGAGGGGAACAGTAATCGACCGAAGAAAAGAGGGGGTGGTGTTTCAAAGAAATTTTCCCGCCGTCAGGCCCTGGAGGACAGAGAGAAAGAGCGAAAACAAAGCGTATATTCTGATACCAAGACGTATGACCGAGGGGAGTAGACATGCCTGCGGGGGCATCCAAGTTGGAAAGATTTTCTTGCTGATCAAAGAGGCTCTCTCCAAGGATAGCCTGATGCAGGGTGCAGGCTAGCGCATGGGGGACAGTGTGAGGGGGCGGCGTAGGGGGGGGGAGCACCGAAAGCCTTTGGGAGTACTAGCGTTGATTTTTATTACTGTTACCTAAGGGGAAGAAGGAAAAAGATATCAGCAATGGCTGCGAGGTAGTCACAGGGTGAATGAAAGGTTGCTCATATAGAAGATGCAAACTAAAGGTCACTTGCTAGAAAGGGCACAGGGCACAGGTTATAGTCATGGGGGTATTGCATGATCGAGAAAGAAGAATAAGGACGGTGACCAAGGCGGGCACGGAATAGAGGGTGTGGGTGGGAACCAAGGCAGTAAGATTCTTTGACTCTGAGCGAAAAGAAACCCGTGAGGGGGAACGATCGCGTTGCATATGGAAGGGAGGCCGAAAGCGCAGCCGGAGTCGATAATAGGGTGTGGGGGAAGGGAGAAGGGAGTCAAAACGGAAAAGTGAGCAAGAAAAAAACGGAAGAAAAAAAAAGGGTCGAATGACTGAGGTAGTGGTGCACAGGAGGCGTTATGAGGTGGTGTCAGATGACTTATTCTAAGAAACAGAGGTGACAGTCGGAGTGCTAAAGAAAGAGAAGAGCACACGAAGGAAACAATACGGACTGTGGGGATTGGCGTATCGAATACTCAGGAAGATAGGGATAAAACGTTGGGTGACAAGGTGAAAATGTCACAAAGGAAATTGCAATGAGCAGTAAGGAAAAGAATCACCACGGGAATAAAAACTGGAGCGCGAAGGGGTCATACAGCTAAGTCAAAATCGCATATTGAGAAGGGCGGTATGGTGAATTTGGAAGGTCGCTGACGATGAAGTGGGAGGGGAGAGGGAGACACACGGATGAACAAAAGGCAAAAGGTATTCGACCTGGGGCCCAGCGGGGAAAAGCGAGGATTCTGAATGTAGGGGGAAGAAAGTTGAGACGGTGGACGGAGGAGGAAGGAGCAGGGCTAGACCGGGTTGCTTACCTTGTAGACTTGGACAAAAACCGCAAGAGTCCGATCGCTAAGATGGAAAAGATACTGGAGGTGCGCGGAGGATATAAAACTGAAGAGGACAGACCATGGAGGGAGACAATGTGGGAAAAGGGGAAAGAAACAAACCTAGAGGGAAGCTCTAAAAGGGGGGGGACTCTCGGCTGAGGAGTACTGAGGTTTACAACAGAGAAGAAAAACCGAACCGCTCATGGGCCAGGGAAGAGAGGGCGGACGGGGACTTTAACGGGATGTCCAAAAATACAGAAGAATCTTCTCAGCGCTAATGCAGGCGGAGGTCACAATATGGGGGCGCAATGGTCCCAACTTTCGTACAGTCCATAAAATTGGGCTGCCATTCGAGGAGGAAAACGGGGAGGGGGGGAACCATAAAGATAAGGAAAAGAAACATTAGAGACAAACCAAAGACTGAAGGAGGTGTACCCGAGGTCCTGTGGTTAGAACGCAATTAATGGGTGCCGGCGACTTAATGTGACTCAAAATATTCTGAGGGGTAGCAACTAAAATAATGGTGAGATGAAAACTAAAAGTGTGGCTCAGATTCTCTGTGTGGAAAGACCCACACCGCGGATGCGAGAGAGAGTCAGACCACGTCAGGGGGGAGGAGGAAAGAAGAGCATCTCCTCCGAGTGGGTGGCGGGAAAAAAAAAATAAGCACGGGACAAAAGAAAAATATGAGACAACTAGCGGAGGCGAAAAGCCGGTGGGACTCACCACGCGGGGGAGCAAACCTGGACGTGCTACGGAAGTAGAGAAGGTGAAGGTCTAGGGGTAAACCAAAGGACGAGAGAAAATTGAGTGACAGCGGGGTGTGGAGGAACTGAGGGGGAAGGACTGAATCGTTTTAAAATCGGATGGGTAAATCGACCAAAAAGCAAAACAATGGTTAAAAAAATATGCGGGACCGTGGACGACCAGCTGAAACGGCTGTCTGGTGGGTATAGGAGTGGTGCTAAAAAAAAGTCTTCTCCCCAAGGGAAAGGAGGGAAAAAAAAGCGACGGCAGGTGGAGGGGGGAAGGTGGAAAAGTTAAACTGCTCTCATGCAAACTGAACAGGATTGGAGACAACTCCCACTGGGGATGGTAAGCAAGGCAACGTGAACCTGGTTGGCAGGCCATAGAGCGAGAAAATGAGGCCGGGGTACGCAGAAGAATGTCATAAATCTCTCCGGATGAGACCGAGAGAAAAGAATGACTCACCAAGCAAACCGGAGGGACGGGAGATTGAAGCTTACCACTCATCATCTAAGAATGACGCTAAGGGTGAACAGATGATACGAAATTCAGGACCTCGCCCGCGCCAAATAAGAATCGTACAAATAAGAAAAGAGAACAAAGGAAAAAGGGTAGGGGGGGGGGGGGGTGGGTACTACTCTGATGCCACAAGTTACCTAGCGATGTGAATATCAATGAAGATGACACTCAAGACAAGGGAGGCTCACGGGGTAGAAAGCCGAGGGATGGAGCTAGATACGGCAGCTTCTGAAGGGGGAAAAGTGCAACCGGGTGCGAGGAGGCTTTAGAGTGAACTCGGGGCGTACAAACAGAGATCAAACTGGGGGGGGTCACTCCCGGCAGAGGGGGACGGTCCTCTTTCAAAATAGACACAACGACGGGAAAATCGATTAACGGGAAAATGAGGGGAGAGAACCATCTCACCACAGATGGAACAGCAACTAGACACTTGTCGAAGGTGCGGTTATGGGCGTAAAGGTGCCGGTGAAAAGGTCGGAAAGAGGGCACTTCGATCTACGCGAAGGGGGAATGCGCGGAGGCACAGCATGCAAAGTCGAAAAGTCAAGAGATGATGGGGGGTTTGAGGAGAACAGTTAAAAGACAAGCACACGGGGGGTGGCCCAAACGCGCTGAAGGTGTAACGACAAAAATCTAGCAGAGAGTAAAAAGCAATGGAAGGAAAATAACCCGGACCGGAGCGGATTGCTCGTCGGGTTAGAGTGTCCGTGTGATCTTTGCGCGAAAAAGAAGGTTCTTAGCCCATGGGCAAGGGTAGAGGAAAAGTTCAACTAGATGTCAAAATAAAGCGGTCAGTCGGCCATAGTAGTCGATCACACATCGAACAAAACGCAATCGAGCTAAAGTGGCTTCTATACACTAACAGGAAAGGTGCGGGGGGTTGACCAATCAATGACAAAAAATAGGAGCCATAATCACTTGATAAAAGGGGCACATACGAAGAGAGGTCACCGAAAGGCATAAGAGAATCTTGCACTGCACAAGAAGTCTACGCAGTGTTTGCTCATTCTCGCCGACTAACATGAATAGACTAGTCAGGAACAATGAGACAACAACACGATTGTGATGAGTGTAAAGAGAGGAGCAAACCCTCAAGGAGATTGAACTAAAAATACTTACGAATTTTCAGCCAAGGAAAGTAAGAGAAAAGGTCCGATAGTCGATTCCTGGAAACAACGGGAAAGGAAAAAAACGTACGGTGGCACAAATCGCAGCAGTTCTCCATCCAACACGTTCAGAAAAAGAAAGAGAGTTGAAAAGAAGAAAATTGTAAGCCCAAACATACAATCACGAGGAGAATAAGGACCAGACGCAAGGACAAAAAGGGTGGCCAGGAAGGATAAAAAAAAAAGGAATAGCTAAGGGGTGCTCCCCTCAGAGGTATAAAAACAGCTCGGACTGCTCGGTAGGGGGTTTCGTGGAGTGTCATTTTGGGCGACAGAGTTTCACGAGAAAAACGACCTGCCCATAGGTAGGAAAGCTAAGAGGTTCAACGATTGGGGGGCAAAATACGTCAAAAGCAGTGGAGAACGAACGACACCGAAAAGCAAGAAGAGGAGATAGTACTGGGAATCCCGGAACAGCTTTTCAGCGAGAGGAAGAACTGGAACAGAAGGGAAGACAGCAAGCCTGGCCTGAGTTGGAAGCTGGTGTTTGAAGCGACAGAAAGGAAAAGTACATAGACTGAGAAGGAGGGGAACGGCTCCCTTCGCAATACGTGGGGAGGGACCGGAGGCACAAACCCCGAAGTGGGAATGACCGTGGAAAATGCGGAGTAAAGAACGGGACTGGGGGTTAAGCGCCAGAGCATGCTAAAAGTCTTAATCTAGAGAAACCAACTGTGAGGAGATGAGACATAAATCTAGTGGGGCAAATGCAGCGGTAAAAAAAGGACATTCGTCATGGAAAAAACACGGACCAAATGATGGAAGCCCAGAACCAGGAGATCCCAAGGAGTTTTCACTCATCAAGGGCGGAAGGAAAAGTTCTGCTCAGGAGCTCGAACCGCCCGGTGAGGCAGCTGCAATGTCTGGGCCGGGACAATACTGGTCGAAAAGACCACTTAAAGAAGACCGGGACTGTAAAGTCATGCCAAGCGATGGGAAAATTAGAATAACTGGGAAGAAAGGGTTGAGACGGGTCAGGAAGTACGTGAGAGCCTGTGCTTATGGACAAAGGGGGAGGGAGAGTATCCCATTATTATAGGCAGGGAGGCACAAAAAATCACCGAAAGGAAACAAGATTGGGGGAAAACTTGACTGGTGTCAAAACCCTAACGAAAAAATAGGACAAAGAAAGACCTCCGAAACGCGAAAGAAATGGTGGTCCAGACCGTTTCAGATGTGAGTAACCACTCTCGAAGAAAAGGCAGACGAAGGACAGAGGTCCACCGTGAATGCAAAAAGCGAGCTCAGTGGACAAGGGAGGAAAAGTCCAACAGAAGCCGGCTTCGCAATCAATGGGGCAGTGAAAGCACTGGTTGCTAAAGAAAAAGGGAGGGGGGGGGAAGTGGAGGATGGGGGGGGGAAAAAGGAGAGGCGTGCATCAGATTTGGACAGGTAATGGGGTTGAGCAGACTTGGAAGGCCTGCTGGTGAAAAGGCTGCCTCGTGGCAGCACTCCGGAACCAAAGGAGGTGTGATTCAGTACTTTCTGGCGCGTCAAGTAAGTACCTCTAAAAAAGACTAGAAAATTCCCGGCCGGGGGTTGACTAAGCCACAGGTCCGTGGC
>Ga0179593_1350414_pt1 | contig 11587 bp, 14 predicted proteins | sample CZODoug2_1_08_16_FD_185931 | JGI IMG/M metagenome (GOLD analysis project Ga0179593, IMG submission 185931) | Vadose zone soil fungal communities from Angelo Coast Range Reserve, California, USA - CZODoug2_1_08_16fungal (PacBio error correction) | ecosystem: Environmental > Terrestrial > Soil >...
TAGGAAAGGAGAAAAGGTCGTAAAGTAGGTGATCCTTCACTCATTAAGAAGTCGGGGAAAAGGATGGTTGGAAGCGAGAGCAGACACAGCCCACCCAGGGGCTTCACCGGAAGTGTGAAAGTACCCGCTTGAACGTACAGAAACGACGACGTCGTAAAGCTCTCAACAGGAGGGATCAAGGATCCGAGGGACAAAAAGGGGGAGAGTAGTAAAGAGGAGTCCGGAAGGAGAAGCTGTCGGGAAAAAAAGCATCATAAAACCCTTCTTCGGTGGGAGTCACGTAGCGTCATTTCCCGTGCAACCACGGAGAAACAAAATTACGTTTGACTTCACCAGGAGAAGGTCTAGAGGGCACGATGTGACCAGAAACCGGGTCGAAAAAACGGTCTTGCGCCTGCTTGAAAAGTTCCAACAGAATTCAGAAGCCCGGTCAAGGCAGCCTGAAATTATTTTGGGGGTCTGGACCCGATACTGCAAAGGAGATATCACCTGTCTGACACGTAACCGCTGTGCCGGGAACCTATTGACGCTCCTCAAGGAAAAAAACGAAGAAAAAAAAAAAACAGGACATGGACTTGGGGGTTGAGAAAGAATGGGTTACGATCAGGGGTCAATATCCACCCAGAAAAAGGAAATCTTCGATGGGAAAAACGGGGGGGAGAAGAGAGAGATCTCGAAAAAAAGGGGGAGGGAAAGATAATATTTTCGAAAAAAAAGGCCAATCTAAAGGAAAGGAAGAAGAGGACATCGGACTAGTGAAAAAGAGAGAAAAAAAGAGCAATTCCTTGCAGGGTGTTAGAAGTTTTCATGGTAGAGGAGCCAAGAAATAGCAAATATTGGAACAATCTAGCGGGGCTGCAAGTCGATTTAAAACGAAAGAAAAAGGAATGGGTCAGGTTAGGCGAAAAAGGGAGGAGACAGTTTCCCGGGAGCAAGCGGACAATTACTCGGTGAGTCCCAGTTCATGGGTCACATCTCCGCAGGAAGGATGGACTTGGAAGCTGGGTAAGAGGTTATGGATGAGAAAATCCAGACTTACTCGAGGAAAAAAAAGAAAGGCTGAAAAGGAGGGGCCACCACAGAAAGAAAGGAGGAAACTACCGAGCAAAGTTTATACGAAGAGGATTCGGGTAAGGGACGGATCATTAAAAGAGGGGTAGTAAGCAAAGTAGTTGTAAACTAGACATACGAAGTTGCGCGATCACTTCAAGGAAAGACCGTGTAAGCGAAGGATTTGTTTCGATCAGTACTGAGAGCTGTCACATCAGGTTCACGAGGAAGTGAAGGTGAGGGAGGAAGCAGAAGTACCAGGCATAAGTTCAGGATTACACAGTAGGAGGAAGACTCAGGGAACGCGGGTGGACAACTTCAATGTCACCTAGCGCGTCGGTATTGGTTCTAAATCGTCGGCACCTAGGAAAGGGGGGAGTTAAGGCTCTGGTTACCGGCGGATGTTTGTATGGAGATCAAAGAAGGTGAGACTGAAGTTAGAGGTCCTGGACATTGGGCGAAAAAAAAAACGGCGGGATGCCTAAACCAGAAGCCGCGCGCGAAACGAAGTGGGGGAGACAGGCTTGAACTAAAACACCACGAATTTAAAAATGGGCGCCAACATGGGAGAACCATTTAATGTCGGAGGTTCTAAACGACTGGCAGGATTCAAAGGGTGAACTGTTACTAGAGGTTGTGCCGGAGACCTGAAAGCAGGGGGGCGCATGTGGAGTGACTCTCGCACGGGTTATGTGCTATCGACTAAGAGCGACGGAGGACATGTAGGAAGCCAAAGCAGTCTTTTCGACTATCGGTTACAGGGAGGCACTGGACAACGCGGAAGAAAGGAGAAAACACAACTGTCTGCAAAGGGACGGGGCTCGGCGACACGCAAGGAAAGGGGGGGGATCCTTGCTAAGGAGCTTCTGAAGGAAGGACATGGTGAGGCAAGCCTGCAGTTAAAAGGTATCACTTAATAGGGTTAAGCATAGCACGAGGCGAAGATGGGCGAGGCAGCCAAAAATGAATTACAAGAGATTTTCATGAGGGAAGGACCAGGGAAGCACGGGATTTTAGGAGTACTACGTGAGGAGGAGAACACTGGGGGAAGGCAACTAAGTGGGAGGAAATCGTGGAGCTAGGGACTTAACCGTGCCAAGCCGGAATCGGGGAGGGGGGGGAAACTCCTTCCGCATGAGGGGGATTGATTGAAGGGGTGGGGTGTGTGACTTGGAGCGGGGGGACGGGATGGGCGTCCCACTAGAGTAAAGTGCTCGAGGCCATGACGCGCGTTTGAAAACTGTGGTGGAAGGGAAATGGGAGATATTTTGTGAAAGGTGGCCTCGGGGTGGAAAAGAGTGGCAGGAAAAAAAGGGTCCGGAATTGTGGTAACTTCGCGATGGAAGGGGGGGAGGGGAGTGAAGGGAGGAAGTCATGGTCAAAGGGGGGAAAAGAAAACACGAGCCGGAAAAAAAAAAATACGAATTGGGAATGGACTCAGAGAATGAAGGTAAGTATCCGAACAGGGGCCGGCGACCCAAGGGGGCTCATCAAACGGGTGAGTCTAACGGTGCGGGGGGACATTCGCCCCCAGTTCTAGCAGGGGCGAACAACGTGAAAACGTCCACTTGAGGACCGCTAAAAAAAATTCAGGCTCGACTTCTATCGAAACAAACCTGGACAACACGAAGACAATTTTGGGGACGATAAAAGGAAATCGGGAGGTCTGCAGACGTGCTAGAAAACGATCGTGAGGCAAGCGAGGGAAACGTGTAGGGACACTGGTGAAACCAGGCAAAAGGTGCAACATCAGCCTTGAGGGAGACGTACAAGGAAAGGAACCAATCAAGATAGTGTCAAAACTAAAGAAAACGTCGCGCGGATCAGATAAAAGTTACTGTAATAGAAACAGAAATAACTGAGCGGAGCTGGAGAGAGAGAAGAAGAAACCCACACTAGAGGGGAGCGGAGGAGAAAACACCAAAAAAGAGGACGGGGCTGAATGGTCATTGCGATAACCAGGAGAACGCTCTGCGAATCTCGAACTATCATATAGGATTTCGGTCTTCGCTCAGAGTCTCTCATCGGAGGGCGAGCATAGGAAGGGGCAACCATTCAACTTTGAACCCAATGCCCAAGGACAAAGAGCGTTTCTGAACCCCGGGGGAACTGCGAAAATGGAACGACTTTAAGTTTGCATCGTCACAAAATGGTCAAGGGAAGGGGGGGGAATGGGTGGAGAGGAAAGGCGCCCAAAGCACTAGAAAGTTCAAACTGTAAAAAAGTTTACGTTGGGCCATAAGTTTGGGGATGCAAAAGGAAGCAACGGAAATTTTTGGCGCACCGGCAAGGAAAGAAACACCTAATGGGAATTCAGAGAAAGGGGGGGCGCACGGTCAAAATCGCTAACTTAAAAGGTAGCGTCGCAACATTTCAATCGAAGGGAAGTGCATAGGGTGGGACGAGGGGCTGGAGTTTTTCGAGGAGCTGACGGCAACCCGGGCACTCACCGATAAAAAGCAGGACGCAAAAAACTGCCCGCTAGAAACTTTGTCAAAAAACGCTGAAAAAAAGGATATGGCCCCGACTGACCAAAAGAGAGAAAAGAAGTAGCAGTCGGCAACAAAAGTCAATCGAATCACGAAAGACCAAGGGGGAGGGCAAAGAATCAAACCGAAAAAACAAAAGAAACACACCAAACAGGAAAACCGAGGGAAGGATGGAGTCCTCCAAGCTCCCCGCGTAAAAAGGGAAAAAGAGCCTCCGCCGCGCCGCGGTAAGAACTAGGACGAGAAGTTCAAATCCATCAATATACTATCATCCAGGAACATAAAGTAGGAAAGGAGGGGGAATTAATGAAATCGCGGGGGACATTTTTTTGGCGGAAGCACCTCTGCTGAGCCCAGGAGAAGGAGGGGGATCCGAACAGAGTAAAGGGGAAAAGACGCAAAAAGGTCATCTCAACACTGAAGGCGGGAAGAAAGAAGGCAGGCAAGGATGGTGGACACCAGCATTGGAACTACGAGAAGTCTACCTCGGCATCCAGTGTGATGCAGGAGGCTAGTGTGACGTCAAGAGTCAGCAGGCACCGTCGGAAAGCCAGGGACGGAGAAAATCTTTTCGCGGCCATGAAGAAAAACTACGTGACGAGAAAAGGAGGGGGATAGGCCGCAGAAAAGTGCAGAGGGATCATCCCATAAGAGAGCAGGCCCGCAATCGCCGCAAAAACGGAAATTTAAAAGTCCAGGAAGAGCATTACAAGGCGGACATGAGGGGAAAGGTACAAGTGTGCTCATAGGAGGAGGAGGGAATGCAGCAAAGTAGCGCTTCAGTACGGGGCAATGGACCGGATAAAGGTTACACAGTCTAGCTCATGAAATGACCTAGAAAAAGGGACGAAACACGGGGGTCGGTCATTCCAAACCAGAAAAGGCCGGGAATAGCAAAGAACGACAACGCTTCGACAACAGGCAGCCGCTGACCCACAAAAATAATACGCTGCCGCGAGAATTAGGAAGTTTCCCACCAAGCTCCAGTATTTCTCTGCTAACTCTGTTTAATAGAAAAGAAAGTTAGTATTAAGAAGGAAAAAAGAAGGAACTTCATTATCGAGATTCATGTGGGACAAACCTCAGAGGCATGGCAACAGAGAAAAACAAACTCTACCGCCCTCTTTCCCATGAGGAACGAGAAAGTGATCCGAGCAGGCCAGTAGTCAGAAAAGACGCCGTCTTCAGAGCGTTCTACTCAAAAAATACTTAGAACGGGTCCGGTGACAAAGAAGCGATTCGAAAAAAAAAGCCGTACTGAACGTTTCGTTCTTGAAAGGGGAAAGTAAAGCAGAACCCATTCGTCGGGGTGGACTTGCACTTCTTCCGGGCCCTGCCGTAAGACATCATGAAAGGGGGCCTGAAAAAAACGGATAAAGCCTAGATGCGGCTATGTGAAGGACCATCACCTTGACAAAACACAGGTCAGACTAGGCGTAAAGTGTCCAATGGCGCTACAGCAGAAAGGGAGGAGAAGACGAAAATTTGGTAGTTAAATAAGCTAAGACGCGATCCTTCTCCGAGGAGTAACGTCTCTTGGTCATGCAGCGAGGGCTCAAAGCAAAAAGATCTATCAAAACACCCAATAAAGGGAAAATGTGGGGGATCAGTTTTTTCGACTCAATTGTCATAAACACCTATGCTAACTGAATGTGCGAAAACGGGAGTCGACGCGAGAGATCAACAACAACAAGTGATGAGGGGAAGCGGAGATCTGGGAGAAAGAAAGGAAGGAAAAGCCCTCTTCGTTTCCTATGCCAAGAGAACAAAATGGAAAAAGTAGGAAAGGGGGTGTTGTGATAGGAGAAAACGGGTAAACTGCTCAGATGCGCTTCAACAATATGGGACGCAGGCGGAATAATGATGAGCTCTGCACAGGTAAAAACAAAAATGTGGAGGCGAAAGAAGGGCTGGAGGCAAGAGAAGTGGAAAGTCAAGGCCGGAAAAGAAAGATGGGACGGGGAAAAAGTGGTCACATCGGACCGAAGCCTATGACTTTATCCTAGACTGGGGGAAGGAAAGAAGGCTTTAGAGCCAGGGGCAACTGGACGGAGCGTGAAAAAAAGGGGGATGTGATGGTGCACCTACCCTGACCAAAGTGAGCAGGAAGGCTGGTAAACAGAAGGGAGCAACGGTACGAATTTCGTGGTATCCTCTCGACGCTATTTTGAGGGAAGACCACGACGAAAAGACGCGGATAACTCGCGGAACAGTGGAATCTAACTGTTAATTGGGGGTTCTGCTCATCGCAGCGCACAACGGAGCACACAAAAAATGAAAAGTGGGGTGGAGGGGGAAGATCCCGAAATAATAAATTTACGTGGGCACGGAGGAACAAAGAAAGCAAGAACTCAGGCAGGAACGCGGGGGGAAAACTGTCTAATTTCCCTGACGCGGCGCGTAGGTTGGTGGAGGGGGGAGGAAGAGGCTGAAGGGGGCGGCGGCGTTTTAAATGCTCTGGGGTACCGGAACACGTTGGAGGGGGGGGTGGGGAAACATCGGTCTAAGCAAAATTCCGGGGTCGCTGTAAGTTCTATTGACTGGGACTTGACAGGCAAACGAGGGTCTGCGCTGGGACAGCAGAAAGCCGAAGCCTGTCTCTACTGGGGGGCGAAAGAAGCTCAAGGAGAAGAGCAACACCGCCAAATTGTCAAGCCAACAAAGATGTCAGAAAAGACCGAGTCATGAAAAATTGACCTTTCATTTTCTTCAGGGGGAGGTCGCGTGAAGCGGCCTGGCCCGAGAACGGGAGTCGAGGGGGGGAGAGAAATAAAAGCTCAATGGGTGAGGGGCGATATCGACTGAAGGGGGAGGGTCTGGCGATGGTAGAAGAAGGGAAAAGGGGAAACGGGGGCGGGAGTCCTCATGCGTTACGTGAGAGGTGCCTTAACAAGACCACATCTATCAGCAAACAAACAGGTATTCAGGTTAGACAACTGAGAGGAAAGAGACTGGGGCAAAATACAGTTGCTACGGGGGCTCTTCTTAAGCCTATAGGACATCAACAGAAGAAGGATACTTATCGGGAGGGAAAGAAATAGAAGGCGCGGGAAAGGGAAGGGATGCTATTCCGCAAAAGAATGACACAGCTATGGAGAGTGAATAAAAGAAGCACGGGGGGGTGGGGGCTGGCGGACGCTTATCTTTCGAAAGAGCTATGCATCAGGAGACGATGGGAGCTGTCGGGAACGTTTCTCCCAAAACGGGATCGGGGTAGGGGGGGAGACGAAAAGGATGGAAGTTTCCGGAGTGGGGGGGGGGGGAAAAGTTGTCGGAGGGGGTCCGGGGATTCCCGCAGAGAGTGCTCGAAGAACAAGGGAACTCAATTTGAAGGGTGTGGGACCGCGTCGAAGAATGAAAGAATTAACTTGGGGGGGAATGGGGCCTTCTTTTTAAAGAAAAGGAGTGCATGACAAGGTTTCGAGGGGGGTGGTGCGGAGCGGGGGAATGTTGAGGTCAGTGATTGAGGGAGGGGTTAGAAAAAGAAAAAGAACCCCCCCGAAGCCCAAAAGGGAAAAGTGAGGCAGTGGAAAGGGACGCCAAAGACTGGGGGGAGGCGTGTTACTAATGACGGAAAAAAACGAGGGAAGAAAAGGAGTTGGGATCTCAGGTGCGTTGGAAGCGACAAATTCCTGAGCACTTTGGAAATAAAAAAAGATGAAAACGTGAAGGGAGAAGGGAAATGATATACGGAAGGGGGCGCGTTTCGACAGAAACAAAACTGAGCAACCATGAACGGGAATTTTTCCAAGGGAGGCCGGCATTGCGCAAGACGTTAAAGGGCGAAAACGATCAGTTACATGGGGTAAAAGGCACTGGAAAGAGAGGTGACGTTGAACCAGGAAGTCAAAATGCGCCGAGCCGAAAAAGAACGAAATCATTAGATGCGCGCGGAAGAGAATCTGAATAGATGAGCACAAATGGAAAGTAAGGACAGAGGCCGGGAATCTTGCTAGGGCATGTGAATCTAATCACCAACAAGTATGGGAAAGAGAAAGAGAAGAGGCTGTCTCCAAAACGCCAGGGAGGCGGCCAGACGTGAGGGGAGTCAAATTTAGTGGATCAATCCCTTCTTGCCGCTCAGGGAAGCTCGAAGGAAGAAGATTTGCATACGATGCAAGAGAGAAATAAAATGAGGAGGGACCGAAAAAAGGGTTCAAAAAGGTCACGTTGAAAGGGGGAACGCGGGTACCTGCCTTGAGGGTTCGCTTGCAACTCGCGAAAAGGACCTAATTAGTTGGCATCGGGAAGTGACGGAGGATTCAGGTTAAGGGGGGGGGGTCGGAGGTCGAAGTAGAGGAAATGGACCGTCTGAAGTGTCAGCACGGGTACGGGCAATAGTTGGGTGGACACGGAAAGGGATACCGCAACTGCAAAGAACAAAGAAAAAAGAAAATGGGGGAGGTCCATCTCTTGGGGGGCCGAAAAGAAAAAAGGACAAAAGAGGGAGGAAATTGAAATGAGGAAGGAAGTTCAAATCTCGAGAGGGCTAAGGAGGGCAGCAGAGGCGTCTTTTTGGAGAGGGGAAAGGAAAGAAAAAAAAAATCACAAGACAACTCGGGACTCACACACTGACCAGCTCTAAAACAGTGGGAAGGCAGCCAAATCTGTAAAAAGATAGGGGAAAACGAATCCAAGGATCAACTCCCAACTAAGGAGGGAAAACACTCAAAGAGAGAAGAGAATCTGACGAAAAAAATAAAACACGAGGGATGAAGGAAGAAAAGAAACGAGACCGAAAGAACCAACTCAACGGGAAACCAGTAACCTAATTGAGGAAAGAAAAAAGCCTCCAAGTCAAAAGGTTTACGGGGCAGCGAAAGAAAGACGGAGGCGAGGGGACACTGGGGAATCAGGAGTTCGAAAGAAAAAACTTGCCGCGCAAGGAATTGGGTCGGCTTTTCAAGGATGTGGGCAAAAAAGAATCCGGAGCACAGGGGGGGGGGGGGGGGGGGGGGGGGGGGCCACCTTCGGATTCAGGAAACAAAGAAGTAAAAAAAGGGTATAGGACCAGGTGAATCGACACTCTGAACAGGCGCAGCAGAGCAGGAGAAAAGGAAGTGGGAGGAGAAAAAAAGGCTTTGTCACGGTCAGTTATCCTCGAAGCAGTTGGTGCTGAGAGGGGCTGGTGACGGGGGAAAAGCCGAGAGGTTCACGTCGGGACCTCCGCTTCTCCATTTTGGAGCGTCCAAAAGAAGGGAAACACTTCAGATCCTCGAATCGAAGAAGACTCCTAAAAAAAGAAAAACAGGCACAAGATCACGGTAAAGAAGAAGGGAAAAGCAAACGCAAGACGGGAAAAAAGGGGGAATGGACCGTGCGGGACATTTAAATCATTACCATCAGAATTTGGAGACCTGGGGACGGCTGGGGGTCTCAGAGTCTATCGTATTCAGCAAAAGTAGAGAGAGGGAGGTAGGGCTGTGGCCTTGGACGTGTCCTTAAACGAGAGTGGTAGAGCAGTGCAAGTGAGAGAGACTTACCATCTAAAACAAAGGAAGGGTTTGAAAATTCGCATGAACCCGAAAGTGCAAGAACGACAGGGAAAAGGAAGCGAACCGTACGCCCAAAAAAAATAAGCTCGCTCTAACAGGGAGAATTGACCTAAAAAAGCCGTTAGGGTAGATAGGCACTCTGTACGAAAAGGGAAACTATATGGAAAATCAGAAGGATTCGGGGAAATGTCGGATCAGACTTCAAGGTCATTAACTCTTCATGTGGCCAGCTAAGGAAGCGATTGACAAAAACGAAAGTCCCAGAGCATCACCAAGTAAAAAAGGGAGCAGCGCAAAATGCAACCGTCGTCAGAAAAGACGTCGTCGAGAGCTAGCCAGAAGCTTGAAAGGATCCGTCCGGACCGAAGAGATTCGTCGGACCAGGGGGCTACAAAGAAGTTGTGGTCGAAAAAAAATCATCAGCACAAAATTCGGAGGTGGGGAGTGAGTCACGGACGCGTCCAGTGTCCGGCCGGCGCAAACATCATGAAATTTCCTTCACCAAGGAGAAGATATCCTCGGCGACGGGAGGTGCTCCAATAAATGACTGAAAGATCAAGGCAGCCGGCTTGAGTTTCCATGCGCGGAGAAAGAAGGTCGGGGTCGGTCGTAAAAAAATCCTTCTCGGGGAATACTGCCAAAGCCGAGACGAGAAGGGATCGCTGCGGACACACTGGTGCCAGGCAGCTGGAGGCAGACTCAAAAAAAACAACCTGAAGGGACTTGGGGCTATGGGTCAGAGAGGGGGCCAGAGGAACCGAGAGAGGTCAGCTGTCTGTCTTCGGGGGTCGAAACTAGCAGAAGATCATAAAAACACGTAGGAGTCGAAAAAGAAAAAGTCGTCAAAAATTCAAAACAGGAAATTAAAAGGAAGAGCTATGACACGGCGAGAAAAAAGGATACCGGCAAAGGGGGGATAGCGTTGGACTTTTGAAACGGCGAGCCGCGCTGAGAGAACTATCGCAAAAAAGGACGAGCTCATTATCGAAAGACAAAATTTCTGGAAGTAAGGCTGTCGGGCAAAGTGGGAACTTCAAAAAAAAGAGAGAAGAGGGGGTCGGCCATGTGATTTAGCCCAGAAGAAGACAGACTGGAAAGGAACTTGTGAAAAAGGGGACATAACGTACACTTGACGAGACAGGGAAAGAAAACAGACGAAGGTGGGAGTGATTATGGGGGGAAAAAAAAACACGAAAATTGGGAGGGCGAGAAACGGAGCGCGGTAACCGACAGAAGAGGAAAGAGGACACAAGTATGAACGGATCAACATAGGTAGAAGCGAGCCGAAACGAGAGTTTTATGAAAAAAAGAAAACGGGGAGGAATGTCACAAAAAAACTGGTTGGAAGCTGGCTTTAAGTGAGGAATCAGCATCAAGCTCAACAGCGAGCACACGAGAAAGGGAGTGAGGGGAGCCAAAGATTTGCCCGACGAATAAAGATTGGTACAGAGAGTGAAAGGAAGCCAAAAAAAGCCAGGAATCGAGTTGGAAACGAGAAGTGAAGGGAAAAAGGCGCAGGACTTGGGGTGGGAAACAGCGGGACTGCAAGGTAAAAAGAGGCGTGTTGACAAGGAGACGGGGTTAACGGCACGAGTGGGTGGGGTTTCCATGAGGAGTCAAACAGTACCTGTTTGCGAGGAAGTCAGTCCTGAAGGCATGTACGATGCGGAAAGAAAAAAGCCGAAGAAGCGAGGAAGAAGTGGAGGAGACAGCTCCGAAGGAAGAGAAACAAACCCCTAAGGTAGAGTCAACACACAAAAAAAAAAAAAAAGAAAAAAAAAAAAAAAAAAAAGACCATGTCAATTGAGTAGCTTCCTGAACGGACTACCGGCCTGCTTTTCAATTTGAACGTCTTTGAGGGGGCGCTTAAGGCTTCCCGCGCGGTTTGCAGGGAGGGGAGGAGGCTATCAGCTGGCTTAGGCGGGGGATGCTTCGATGGAAGGAACGGGAGTTCAGGTGCACTGACCGGAGATTGATGAAAAGAGAGAGTGCTAAGTGGGACCGAGGGAATGGCCCGTACAAACCCCCAGCAAAAAAAGGCCTGCGAGTAGACCGGGGGGAGAGAACACACGAATGGGTAAATTACTCTGGAAGAAGCTGATGACGGGGAGGAAGAGGGGAGATTCACAGAGGAAAGGTGGGAATCACGTGGGAGGCATAAGCACACGAAGGCTCGGAGGGGGAGGAAAAGAAAATTAGGGAGCCAAAAAAACAGGCTCGGTTTCATTAATTCCTCAAACGACCCAAAGGGGGATGCGGGGGGATGACCGAGGAAACGTGAAAAAATAAGAACAGTGGAGAAGCAGGTCGCGCGGAAAGGTAAGCACCCGGCCAAACCGGTACGCGGGACTGGAGGACATTAAACTCAATTAGTGGTACTGTAGTTTTCAATTGGGGGGGGGTAAGGGTTTCCGGCGGGGGGGAAGGTGGATGGGGAAACCCGTCAGAAAAGAGTTGCGCGTCCGCGTCCGAAGAGTTAATGGGGCCTACGTCTGTCATGGGAGTAGGGAGGGGGGGGGGGAAAAGTTCGGGGCAAGGCAGGGGTAAAAGAGT
>Ga0179593_1376118_pt1 | contig 11587 bp, 22 predicted proteins | sample CZODoug2_1_08_16_FD_185931 | JGI IMG/M metagenome (GOLD analysis project Ga0179593, IMG submission 185931) | Vadose zone soil fungal communities from Angelo Coast Range Reserve, California, USA - CZODoug2_1_08_16fungal (PacBio error correction) | ecosystem: Environmental > Terrestrial > Soil >...
TCGACAAACAACGGCTCTTGGCGTAAAAGTGAGGCAACATCTTGACCGGGAGACAAGAAAAAAGAAGGGCCGAGCCGGAGACGGCGGTACAAATGAGGACGGGGGAAAGCGCAGGCAGTTCAAGTGTTGCCCGGAAAAGAAACCTGACAAGGAACGGCTCGATTGCAAAGGGACACTGGTGGCGAGGGGGTGTCAGGGGAACAAAAAAAGCACAGGTGAAACAGAAGGGTGCCGGCGGTGACAGGGTGTTTTGAAAAAAAGAGAGCCAGGCCTCATAACATTTGGGTTGTCTAGTGAGGTGCAAATGGCGTGAAACGATTGGGATTGGAGAAAACAGTGCGGTGAGTCGTTCTAGCAGTACTGCTTTATGGGCCCAAGGCGGGAGGGACGTTACGCCGGGCAGTAGTCTGGAAAATACGCGAAAAAAAAAAAAGTACCCAAAGCAGGGAGGTAACCGGCCCGCAGACAGGGAAAAACTCAGAAAAGTAAAAAATAGGCAGGATGAAAGGGAAGGAAGCATAGAGAAGCCAGGTTCCTGAGCCAAGGTGTAAGATGAAAACTCCATCAGATCGAATGTCAAACTGAAGGGAAAGAAGATGGAGGCAACCTCTACAAAAGAAGGATGGAGGTGAGGAGAGGCTCCCCAGGAAATTGAGGTGTTGGGGGAAGGATCGAGGTAAGACCGAACGGGAGAAGCAATAACGCGTCCGCGGTCAAAGAAAGAGAAACAGCTCAAAAAGGAAAAAATCAGCCGAAAGAAGGAAAAACCAGCCGAAAAATGCAAGTGGGGGAAGACACCCCAGCGGGCCTGTGCAAGGGCACGGGGCCAAGAGGTTCAGGGAAAAAGGGAAGGCTCAAAATACGGACCGTCGGGGGGGGCCTCGGGCGTTATAACGAAAACATAGGAAAGGGCAACCGGCGAAACCGCAAAAAAGCGTAGACTTTTGAAACTTGGGGGGGGGGGGGAGGGGGGAGGGGCTAAACGAAGCGCAGGCACACTTGCAGAAGCAGGTCAGAATCGGAAAGGGGAAGAAGGCAACGTGGAAAATTAGAAAGAAAATTCCGGGGAACCCCAAAAAAGCTAAAATAAAAAAAAAAAAAAAAAAACAAAAAAAAAAAGAAGCCCAGCGGTCTGGTAGAGGCCCTTAGGAGTGGTATCACGGGCTACGAGGGAAAAATTACGTTCTCAAGGTTCACAAAGGGAAGCGAGACCGGGGACGTCTTTACGGGGAAAGGGATAGGATGGATAGAAATTTGACCTTTCACCGGCAAGAAGGGAAAAGCGGTGGGTCCTGAACAAACTAAACAAATGGGACCAGCAATTCGGGGTGGGAAGGGACGTTCTGGCAAGCGGGGCGAAAAAGGCTCAAACTAACAAACAAGGGAAAGAGGAGTGGGGGTGGGGAAATACAAAGTAAGCGCGGAGCAAATGCCACGACGGAACATTAAATCTAGAAAGGAAATCGCGGGAAACGACGCGGAGGTGAAAAAAATTTCAGAAATAAATCCCTTTGAAGTCAAACTGCTGATACAGGGAATCAAGACTCCATCGGGGCTTGACCATGAAAAGAAGTTCAATCGCAGACACTAGCCAAAAACGAAAGGGAGCAACTGGGGAAAATGAGTAGACATGCATGACGTCCTAACTTCTTGCACCAGGCAGGGGCACTTGGCCCACGCAACAAACGGGGTGGTTTTGGGTGGGGGTCGAGGGGGGACCGCACTGTGAGAATGTTCACGAGCGCTCCATGCAGGCGGGGACACAATGTCAAAGGTCAGCATCTTGTGGCGAACCCGCTCGGTGCCTTAACAAAACTGATGGAACGGTAACGCACGAGCCGATGCGGTTGGGCGCTTTCAAACGAAAGACTGCGGGAAAAAAAGCATCAAAAGAAACAGCGGGGGCTGGACCATTGGTTGGTATTTTTCAAAGAAGATGGCCGGCGCCGGTCAAAAAGCTGGCCGTGGTGGGCTGCAAGGAAGCGAAACGAAAGAACCAATAAGGGGGGGGGGCTGGGGCGACCCCCAGCAGGCAGGCTAGAAGGAATCCCATAAGATCCCAGGCCTTTCGAAGATGAGCCCCGGGAACTTGACCGTGCCGCAAAAAGGAAAAGCAGTAAGACTCAACTGTCAGGACGTCCAGTGCAAACCAAGGAGGTAGGGAAAACGAACCGCGTAACCAGGCGCGTCGAAGATAACGAACCCGTGACGAAATCGGAAAAAGGGATAACGTTTTGCCGAAGGCCTCGGCGACGGCTCGCCAAAACTTCTTCTGAAGGGCGATTTGGAACAAAACAAAACCGTGGTCCATTTACGAAAAGGGGGAAGCAAATGCACCGACGGTCTCTGGTATGCCCCACCCCTGACCATCTGGAAAAACGTTAGGGGCCTCCAGCGAATGCAATTGAAAGGAGCGGATCGAACAGGGGCAAAAGGGTGAGCCAGGAAAAAGAGGGCAGAAACCCATCAAAGCAACGGCGACAGAAAGATTGTCGGAGGACAAAACATACCGTAAAGGACGCCAACAAAGTTGGGCGTTGCTTGGTCCGCAGAAATAGAGAAGAAGCCGGCGAAAAGACGGAAAATCTCAAAACCGCAATGGGGTTCAAGAAACGTCAGAACCGTGTGGAAAGGTGTTAAAGCCGAAAAAAAAAAATGCTCTGCACGCCCGGAACGATCAAATTCCATGAAAAAGTGGAGGCCAAAAGAAAAACTGGGGGGAGCATTGTCCGCGTAGAAGGAATGTTTTCAAAAGCCGTGGTTTTGCAACCTAAGAGGAAAAAAAAAAGGGCGACGGGGAAACTACCCAGCCAACTTCCAGATACCGGAGTGATAGGAAAAAAAAAAATTCCAAAAGAAGTCGCGGAAAAGGGGCCACTGAAAGCCGACTGCAGACAAACCTAAAAAAAAAAGGGGAACCCATATCAGATAGGTGTAAAGAGTAAAGGGACAAGGGGAAAATAAAAAACACGGGCTGTAAGGGTAACCGCTACTCTGAAAAAACGCAAACGACGCCTGAAAAGGGGGGGAAACACAACCACTCAACAAACAACAACGTTGAAGAAGTAAGACCGTCAAACAAGGCTTGCGTTTCGGAGAAAAAGTAGGGGGACGGGGCTTCACAAGCACCTGGCCTTGTAGGCGTTCGAACGGGGGAAAAAAAAAACCGACCGGCTGGCTGGCATGTGTCAGTTAAAAAAAGGGGTCCTGCAGCAGAGGGGGTTGACTAGCATCACGGCAAACTGGGGGGTACGTCTAAACAAAAGAAAGTCAATCAAGTTGGATGACAGTGGTTGGGTGAGACCTGGGGAAAAGGGACAACATCGACGGGGGAAGGGGGAAAGGTGGTTTCAGGCCCAGGAAACGATTTACGCAGCGCAAACAGCACGAAAAAACAAGAAAAAAAATCAAGGCGATTGTCCGCAGAGGAAAGTTGGGGGAAAAAAAAAAAAACCGGTGTGCATGGAGATATAAAGTGAAAATCTCCGAGAGGCGAAAAGTCAACAACGGGAAAAAAATTAATCCGTTGGTTAGCAAAAATGCGTGCAAAGAAATGGGGAGAGGTTCCGGCCTCGCGACCTGGGGAATCACCGTCTGACCAAGGAACCCAAAACGCTGGTGGGTGGTCCAAGGGGCTTAAAAAAAGAACGAAAAGGTGGGCGATCCATGACGGACGATTCAATGTGGGGTAGGAAGAAGAAAAAACGAGACGCGAAAGTTGCATGAAACAGGCGTTTGAACCGGCTCAAACAATCACGTGCGAATCCGACGAAAAAAAACCTCCAATCAGTGGCAGAGGGGAAGGCAGCAAAAGGAAATCGCAGAAGACCCCGGTCCCTTATTGCGACGGCCAGGGAAAAAAGAAAACCCCAAAAAATCAAAACGGGGGGTCCGCGTCAGGGGTGAAAAAAATCGGGCCGCAGACAGTTTGGCTCTACCTGGCACGGGAGGGAAACGATTGTCACGGGGGAAAAAAAAAACGAAAATCGGAAGGGGGGTTATTGCGGCGCGGTGGGGGAACGCCGGGCCCGTAGAGAAAACGAGACGCAAGTGGAAAACGGGAGGGGCTGGGGGCACGGGGGACCCGCAAGAGGGAAAAAAGTCAGACATTATTAGCAGTGGCGACCAGAAAACGATAAAAGGACGCAGTCCGGGAAGCCCTAACAGCAAAGATACGGGGAAAGGCCGGACGTGGCCGGAGGAAGGAATATCCGATGTGGGCTATCTTGCGAGAAAAGCAACCAGTCAAAAGGGAGTAGTGTGTTACGGATATGTCTACAGAATGGAGAAAAGAAAAAAACTGTAGAGGGACCGAGGGAAAGAAAAACCAAAGCGCAAAACGCCTAGACGAAAATCAGACAAAAACTGCAAAAAGGTTAATGTCGCAATACAGAAGAATATGCGGCGTAGGGCGCAGGAAGGGAAAGGAATGAAAAAACCACTAAGGGGCCCTCAATCCCTAGGGAGATTCATAAGCAACAGGTGACCAAAGGTGAGGGATGAAAATCTGTAGAACCGTGGGGGACCAAAAAGAAAAAGTTGGTCCGGACACCATCAATCAGGACAGTTTACGCAAACTTGTACGTAATCAGGAAACCTCCAGGGTACGAAGATCACTCAAAAAAAAAAAAAAACCTTGAGGTGCAATAAATGAATCAGGGGGGAGTAGGGGAGGGGGTTTTCGGATGGTTGGCGCAAAGGGGACGGGGAGTAATTGAGTGGAAGTGATGGGGCCGGTGTCAACAAGAATGGGTCGGGCGAGGTGAAGGGGGGATCATGAAAGTGGTTAATGGGGGAGGAAGCGGCGAGAATTTGGACCATGAAAAAAGCGTGTGGAAAAAAAAAAAAATTCCTTTGGAAAGCGGACATGCTGGGGAGGCTAAAATTTGGGGGAAAGATGTGTGGGCAACCGCGGTCTGCAGAGGGAAAATCTACGAAAAACAAAAGGGGGGTAGAGGAGGGGGGGATAAAATAGGTGTTTTTTCGACGTGCCGCATCGGGGGCCAATAACGAAGGTAAACAGTGGTCAGCGCCAGGAAGATCAGCGGGACTTCAGGGAATGTTGGAAGGACGGCTCAAGGGAATTTCAATACAGGGAAATGACAGGGTTGCACCAAACAAGGGTCCTGACGGCAGAAGAAAGGATCGGGGCATGAAAAAAAAAAAAAAAGAAAGAATTCCTCTGGAAACCCGAAGCCAGGCAAAAAAACATAAGCAAGTTAACAAGGGAAAAAAATGTGGGGGAAAAAAAGGAAGCCCGATGAAAAAGATTCCTACTCGTCACAACAAAAAGGGCCATTGCACGGGATACAAAAAAGCTGTGGGCCCGCAAATGGAATTCCGCTCACCGGAAAGGTCCCGAACGCGGCCACAGAACACCGCAGGGCAGCGGGGGACGTCGGACGAACCATTCGCTGGAGGTTAATCTCGGAAAGGGAAGCCGGTAGTTGGCGGCATCCGGTGACCGAAGCGAGAACTACAGGAAAAAGAAAGACAAGGGAGAGGGGGGAGGGACCATTTTGGGGGACAGTTCGTATTTGTAAACCGGATGCAAAAAAAAAAGGATGGCGCGGGGGGGGAGGGTCAGAGGGCTAGGGAAACGCCAGAAAAGGTGGTGCTGGGCACAGGAAACTCAGGGACATAAAAAACAAGAAATTGCCGGTTGAGCCAAAAAAAACCAAACCTGGCACAGGGGCACTGGAGCTTCTCCAGATTGAATCAGAAGAGGGAGGAAGGACCTGACATATGAGGGTCAGGAGAAAAATGGTATACCTGGAATTACGCGAGTCTACGGAAAAAATCTCCTCATCAAAACGCGGGGCAGAAAGCAGGCAAAAGCCCGGTAAAACAAAAAACCTGAAAAGCGGAACCTTTGAGTCAGAAAAAAAAAAATATTACTGGCCCCGATGCACTTGAAAAAAACACGGACGAGACAAAAAAGGGAGAAGAGGAAAAAAAAATGCTGGGGTGTAAGAAGAAAAAATAAGGTTCTACGCCAGTGGTCACGCAAAAAAACAAAAAAGGAGGCGGGGAAGAGGAAAAAAATGGGTGAAAAAAACCTAAAAAGGACCGACCCCAAGTGAATTGGAAAGCAAAGGTGGCAGGCAAAAGGGCCGCGGCAACACCGCAACCTGAGGGGCAAATCCTTATTCCTGGGGGAGGGAAAAAAAACATCTTCCCGGAGTTAAGAACACGAAAAAAAAAAACTAAGTGGGAAGGGGGAAGAGGAAAAAAACGGAGTCTGAACCAGGTCCAGTACCTTGAAGCCGGACAAATAGGCAATCAGAACCACAAAAAGCGTCCTCTCGTGGGGGTGTTTGTCGAGGCAGAAACCATGAAGAAGCACGGGGGGGGAAAAGAGGGACTCAAAAAATCACGTTCGTTCAGTGATGCGGCCGCTCAACAGAAAAATCCAAAAACGTAAAAGGAAGGAAAAAGCGGGAAGCCCAAGGGGAGCCGAGCCTGGAATCAAGCCAACTCCCGTCTGCGTTCGCGACAAGAACCGTGTTCAGGACCGGGGGTGAGAAAAGGGACCGAAGGACCGCAAAAAGCAAATCGGCAAAGGAAGGGAATCCGGAAGAAAAAAAAGGCACAGGCAAGACAAAAGCCAAGAAAGGGTTGATGCTGAAAACAGGGGGAACAGTTGGGGAACGTCGGGGATGTGGTTTGAAGCAAAATGGGGTATAAAGTTGAGACGGGTCAGGGCAAAAAAAAACGAAGACTAAGTGAAAAGAAGCGCGAGTTCGGGAGGGGAAAAACCTATAGAAGGGAAAAAAAATTGACACATAAAAGAACGGGGGGGAATCTGCGAAAAAAATCAGGAAGTGGATGCGGAGAAACTAGCTTCTTATCAAAAAAAAACGCGGGGAAAAAATACATTGGCAAAACATATTCAAACCATATAGGAAAGGGTTCAGAAGATGAAAAAAGAAACTCCAAGGGAAACACCGGGCTGTATAGGTTACAAGCTCGCTACGGGGCCTGCAATCTCACGAACAACCGGAAAAATGGATCCTAGAAGAGAAACACCAACAAAACGGGGTGAAGAGGGAAAAGAGAGAAATCAGGAAAAAACACCTAAGGGGGGCCGTCCTTGGGGGGTCAGGGAGAAGGTCGAAGAAGGGAGTGAGGGGGGTACACATTCCCGGGGGGGCCTGGGGGTCGGGGATCCGCCGTTAAAAGGGAAATCAGATAGGGGGGGGGGGGGGTTAGAAGCTGGAAACAATGGTTCCTGAAAAAGGTTGGAGAAGAAGAGAGAGGAGCCTCCACTTCAAGAACAGGGTTACTCAGACCAGGAATGGGCATCCGTTTGTGGAACAGTTTTTTTTGGGGGACTGATACCCCGGGGGGCAATTGGGACAGGGAGAAAAAGGCTCTGTGCGTAGGGGTAGGTGGCGTTCAAAAGGCCAAAAAAGGTACTAAATGGCTGACATACACGGCGAAACATCCATCAGGAAACCTTACAAAAGGGAAAAAGGGTCCGAAGCAACGTCAAAAAGTGGGGCTGGCGAAGGTGAGGTGTGACTAGCTCGAAGTGGGGAAGACGGGACCCCGGCCGGGCAAGGAAAAAAACTGGGAGGGGAGTCGAAAAACTGGTCCCACGTCGGAAAACCTTTTTTTCCAAACTGGGGAAAACGCGAAATAAAAGGGGGGAGGGATGTGACTGGAAAAAAGGGTGATTTCCGGCACTCAGAAAACCCGGGTCATGGAGCACCGGTAAAGGATAACGCTGGGAAGCGACAGTAGGGGATGGGGGGTCGGGATGGATGACTTGAAAAAAAGAATAGCTTAAGAAGGGGGGAGGAATCAAAAAAAAGAAACGATTTAAGTTGTTTATTGCGTCACCAGGAGAAAACACCCAGAGCTGGCGCCGTTTGGGGCGTTTCTGCATGAGCATCAGGTGACGGAGAAACAAAACTAAGCCTTTTCATTCCGTCGACCCCCGGTTGACAATATCAAAAAACGACGGTGGAAAAAAGAGGGGAGGGAAAAAGCGGGGAAGAGGTGGTTCATCCCAGGGGACATAAAGACTTGCCCAGCAGCGGCGCAGAGGGAAGAGGGGCAACGGGACAATGTGGCGCCAAGCCACACCGGGGGGCGGCTGGACAAAAAAAAAGAGAAAGGAATCCCAAAAAACCCTTTTTTGGGGGGGCTTCGGAGTTGAGGAAGTAAAAGAACGTGTCTTCGGCAAGAGTGGGCGGGTAGGAGATCTAGTAACCGAAGGGGGAAAGACTTGGGAAGCAGGACGTGGAAAGGACGCAAACAGGGGGGGGAAGGATGCGTCGACTCTAATGGTAAACACAACACGGGTGCTTAAAAGAAAGGAGAGAAGGGGCTTACGCAGCAGGGTCCAGGATAAGCGTTCGAAAAAAAAGTCGGACAAATACCAGTCCGAGACCAAGTGTCCTCAGTTCTCACCACAGCAGATCGAGGAAGCCATGAAAGGGGGGAAAACCTGGAGGCAGAAAAATACAGCAGGGGAGGGGGAAGAGCTGGAGGGGCGGGGACCGCTCAAAACCAAAGGACAAAGTAAGGGTTTTTGGTGTTTCAGAAAAAAATCGAGGAGGGAAAAAACCGGCCCTTAGCACAACTTCGGCGGGGTCAGATCCAAGGGGGAAAGGGCCTACCCAGACCAGAATCGGACACTCTCAAGAAAAAAAATCCGAAAAACTGCCAAAAGGGGGAAAAGTCGCGCCAGCGCCGTGTCCGGCGGCGATCGCACGAAGGATTTTCGTAAAATAATGCAAATACGGGAAAACGCGGGCCTCTCAGGGTGGTTAATAAAAACCGAAACTAGGAAAGGCCTGCGAGCGGATCACAGCTTTGTAAAAAGAAAGGTGACACCTTGGTGTGTGGGGTCCGCGTCGAAACTGAGAGAGCGCATGTAACAATAAAGGGGAACGACAAAGCGGGGAAATGCGGGGACAGGTGGCCATAATGTGACGACTGGAGACGCATTCAGAAAAAGCCTTCGGGGCACTAAATAACAAATCAGGCACAACAAAGGGGGGGTCGGTCGGGGACTCCTTGGCTTCCGTAGGTTAACGAGGTACGAGGCCTTAAGGTTGTCAAGGGGACAAGGCCCAGATCCGAGAGGCCGTTGGGGGGAGCAAGTGCTGGTCAGTAATTATCTATGAGCCAATTGTTCAAATGGGGGGAAAAAACGAAATCGTTACCAAAGATCGTGCACAAAGAAAGGTCATGGGTCCGCGGTACAGTTGCAAGAGTTCGGACCAGAGTAGAAAAAAAAGGAAGCGACGCTAACAAAACACCAACGGAGGAGAAAAGAAAAAGGGAAAAGACGGATATTGGGGGGCGGAAAAATGCAAAGGGAAAAGAACGCGGCGCCAAAATTCCACTCTTAAATTGGAGCCTCGCCAAAAAGGGGAAATAAGGGCGGCCCCGAAGGGAGTTCCAGGTTTGAAAAAAAAAGCGAGGGGAATCGATCAGTTGTAAGCAAACTGCCCAACTGCCTGAATCACAACAGCAAAAAATCGGCTGAAACATGGAAAAGAATGGGGGGGGACGCTATAACTATACATACGAAGAAAAGGGCGAAAAAAAACAAGAGGGGCCTTGATTGGGGGATTGAGCCACTGAAGTTGGACGCACCATGTAAGACCGTCTGTAACCTCTGGGGGAAAAGGTCCGCAACCGATACCACTTGGCAGGGGGGCAAAAGGGGTGCCATGCACAAACTCTCAAAGTCAACCGTCCTGCCCTTCCCAAAAAGTCACAAGTCATTACGATTTGACCTCCGACCAGCGGAACTTGCCTGAAAGTGGGGGAGGGTTGGATTTAAAAAGGGCAGAAGGACGCGGAGGTCCTTATTTGCGAATTCAATTGGGGACGAAAAGGAGACGACCCCAGCCCGAAAAGCCCGTACTGGGGAACGAGGGTCCGCGATGGGAAAAGGGGGTGAGGTTTTCGGATTTTTTTCCAGGGGGTCTGACAGCAGGGATGGCGGCCAGGGCGCACGGGTCAGGGGGACTCGACACGAACGTGTTGCTGGACTAAGGCAACTGACGGTAAAATAATCCTGAAAAAAACAGGAAGTTGGGGGGACATGGCAGTGGACCGCGCCAGCTCGCAAGGACAGGGGAGGGAGTCTGCCTCCCAGAAAAAGATGTACCTCAGTTCAGTGGACCGGCCCAGCGAGCTGAAGGGGAAAGGGAAGTGAGGAACTTGAAAGGAAGGACCTGGGCTCGGTCGCCCCTGGAGGAAAAAAAGACTGGGGCCTAATACTGACACTTCTGTGACCGTGTGCAGAGGGGGGCAAGGGGGGAGGGCCTGGGGAAAAGCGGACCTTCAGAGTCGCCATCACTAAATGAACTACGGGCACCGGCAGTCACTTTACCATGCTGCCAGAGCCAAAGAAAAAGTGAGAGCGAAAAAGCCGTTGGCCGAGACAATAGGTGTGGTTGAAGAAAAAAGGGGGCACACCAAGGGAGCACAAAACTGGGGGTTTCTTCGAGAAGGGACGAGGGTCCAAAAAATGGAAAAAAACGGGCCGACCCCGGTGGGGGATGTTGGGCCGGAACATTGCGCCAAGACAACAGGCGGCACAAAGGGAGCAGGGAGGAGGGAGTCCATGGGTCCAGGGGCGGAAAACATCATGAACGCCATGCGGCAGGAAGAGCGCGGGGGGGGGGGGGGGGGAAAAAAAATGAGGATGGAAGGCAGTCGAAGGAAAGACGAAGCGGGGCCGGCACAAAACGGGCGGGAGCCAACGGGAACAAGGAGGGCCCACAAAAAACTCCGACAACGCCAAACTGCGAAACGCCCGGTGTTTGTTGTGGAGTCATAAACAAAGGAACTCACGGACCCTCAGGGGGATCGTTGAACCGCAAAAAGAGGGGAGGGGGTCTTACCAGTAAAGAAGAATCCCGCAAAAAGCCAGAATCATGGGGGGATGACCTGAGGGGAAAAGGGGGGAAAAGGGACGAACCAGCGGCAAAGGAAGGGAATCCTCAGAAAAACTCCCAAGAGGACAGGGACGTCTGGGAAAAAAGAAAACTGTTTGAAGGAAGGTGGAAAAATGTTCCGCCCCAGGGCTCCGCCATGCTCGGCACCTGAAGGGGGGGAAAGAGCCACGGACGATCAGGCAGCAAAAAAACACAGGACGCCAAAAGGACCAGCAACGGGAGAGGGACATGGGGACAGTATCAAAAAAAATGGGGGGTCAGGAAGGGTTATTCCAGATTGGGGTTAGTAAATCTGTCAAGGTCACGAAATGGGGTGGGGGGGGTGGGGGGGGGGGGGGGGGAGGGCTAAACTCCACCCTAACTCGAGTTCTGGGTCATGGGGACCGATCTCCAGGTGACAACAAAGGAAAAAGAGGGAATGAGCGAGTAACAGGAATTGACATGGGGATAGGAGAGCCGAGCTGAGTATCACAAGAGAAAAAAAAAATGGGAAACAGGTTCCAGAAAATGATACATGAAGGTCCCGTGGGGGGGCCCGGTCCCTACCTGACGATACAAGACCCGGGCAAAAAAAAAGAAACTGTGGTGATCAATGTACAATCAACGCAATGCGCCATCACTAAAGCGCAAACAAACTGAAAGACGTTAGGGAAAGATGGAAG
>Ga0179593_1547138_pt1 | contig 11587 bp, 14 predicted proteins | sample CZODoug2_1_08_16_FD_185931 | JGI IMG/M metagenome (GOLD analysis project Ga0179593, IMG submission 185931) | Vadose zone soil fungal communities from Angelo Coast Range Reserve, California, USA - CZODoug2_1_08_16fungal (PacBio error correction) | ecosystem: Environmental > Terrestrial > Soil >...
TGGAGGATGTCTCCTACCGAAATCCGACACGAGCCGATAAAGTGGCGGAACGTTATCTTGCCATCAAACGGTCTTATGACATCATCAGGGAGGAATCTCAGGGATCGAAGAGAAAAAGTCGAAAAGGAAGGGTTGGGGGGAATAGGATGAGAAGGGGGACTGTGAGAGCGCACTACTGGGGGAGAAGACCATCATGATTTGCCGGACAATCTATATTTTCCTATTAGGGGTCCTCTATGGGGTAGAAACTGAGAGAGAAACCGGATGGGAGACGCCACCGGAAATTTTTCACTCATACGGACCGAAGGGCAGCCTTATCGTACTACAGAGGGAAGGGGACCGCCAGAGAATACAACCAGGGGAATAGGAAAAAGAGGGGTCGTCCTGCCGTCTCGGCGCATTGATCGGGCGAAACTCATCATCCCTACCGAGCAAATGAGACTATCGAAAAGGGGGGCCTAAGAAAAGAGGGGGGGGGGTGCAACGGGGGGAGGGGAAGGGCCCTATCCTTTAGCGATGGCCTGGGCCACTTGGTCCATCGCGACGGAACTGGTCGACCATCAAAAAGGAAATGATGGGAAAGGAGAAGAAGAAAGGAATAGAAAGGGGGGAAGACTGTTCCACGGGCTCGATTTCATGGATAATTCCCGCAGCAATAATAACTTCGAGCGATTTGGGAGATATAAAAGCTTTTAAACGAGTCCCGTAATGGAGAACGTGCCTGATCTAACCGAGGGCTAAACTAAGGGGGACAGAAATGGGAAACGGGCGTTACGGAGTAGGAAGTCTTTCGGCTTCCGACCCCGCCGACGCAACGGCTTGCAGGAAGGGGAGAAAAGAAGACGCGGGAAAAACTCACCTCAAAAGAACAAAACCTTCCACGGAAGTTGGGTTTGCCGCTCAAGCCGAACTACACGTCTCGGAGAACCGCGAATAAAATCTAAGACCTCAATACTGGGGAGTATCATTTCGTAGGAAGGTGACGACGCACAAATATCTCTGGGACTAGCTTAAGAGAAAGAGATTGAGAGTTGAGTTGTGGGTTGGGACGCAACCGAATCCACCCAAACAGTCCGATTTCAGTGCTCGCTTGAACGCTTAAAAGAAAAACTAAAGGGAAGAATTCAGAAAGAAAGGTTCGGGAAGGTTCTCTTTGGGGAAGATAGAAGCGCGCGAGAGAGGAGAGAATCAGTCCGTGAGAACCTAAAGGGAAACCGATGGAAGGGACGAGGGGGAAAGGACTTCACCCGGGAGAGCTGCGTTTTATGACACTGATGGAGGGGGTAGGGCTAGAGGGGCCCAGCAGGGTGCCCAATCCCGCTCCGGGAAACAGAGATCATTCATGACTCGCAATCTACCAGAGGAAAGGGAAAAATAGAAGAAAAGGGTAAACAATGAGAAAAATGAAGCTCCAAAATGCACTTCAAATTGGGGTCGTTGAAAGAGGGGGAGTCGAACACTAAGCCATTGGAGGAAGAAGATGGGGAACTCCTGAATTTCCTCGGCGCTTCTGTGTTCAAGAGGCCAAAAGGGGAACTTTCAGAAAGGAGACTGGTGAAAGCTGGAATAAGATAGGGTCCATGAGTCGTCTCGACGAAGGGGAAGAAATCTTGTTGGCAAGTTCTAAGAAAAAAAGACCAGCAAAGTTGATCGACCCCGGGGAAACTTTCGATGCGAACGTGGCTCATGGAAAGGGATTTGAGGGGAAAAAAGGTTGGAGGAGCCGGGGAGGAAGGACCAGTACCGAGGGTAGTTGCATTGAGGAACGGTGGGGGGGAGGGGTCACGTATTGCGCGAACGGTAAGGTGGTTTACATTGGATTGCGGCTACTTTCTTGTGGGAATAGCAGGGGAATTAAAAAAGTCTGGGAAAAAAAATGATAAACACAACTTCAGGGAAAAGATAGGAGGGGTTCTTAAAGGTATCTGAACCGGGAAATTGAAAAGGGGCTCTGCCCAAGAGACTAAAGTACAACGCGACCGGAGGTGCCCCTACGAAACAACTCTCCCCAGTCGCACTCCATTCTGTCAGAACTCAAGGGGGACGACACAAAGTGCCTTGAAAAGAGACAACACGTCTCAAAAAGGGGAGAGAAAACCGGGGGGGGGGGGCTATGACACCATTCTCTTCAAATTTTTGAATTAGAGGGGGGGGAGGCCACCACGCGGGGAAAGGATTGAGGAGAAAGTATACAAAAAGAGATAGCGTGATATGAGGAAGGAGGGGAGACTCTGGGAACTGCTGACAAGTTTACGGCAGGCCAAAAAAAACTCAGGTAACGCCGCAAAATGCGGCGAGAAATCTAAAGAAAGGGTCCTTTTGGGCTAACACGTCACTTCAGGAGGGTCACGAAAGGGGGGGTGCACGCAGGGATTGCAGGGATTAAAAGGGGGTAGCAATCGATCAGTCCGAGGAGGAGGAGGTTTGGAGGATGATCGGGAGGATAGGGTGGGCTGGGCGGGGGGCGGCATAAATAATGTCCCCTCTCCAGAGAGGGAGTCCCGAGAGACTCAGGAAGATATCCACGATATTGGGGGGAAAGTTTCGAGGGGGGAAAGGAAAGTACTTAACTGATTGAGCTGGGCTAGAGAGGAGGCGAGGAGAGCTCCAATATAAAAACGGGTCACTGCAGCCGCAAGGATTTTTAGATATAACAAAGATCTACCGCGGACTGTGATCCAGTGGGGGTGATGGCAGGGGGCACTAAAAAAGGTCAAACAAAGAAAGAAGACCGGGAATATTCCTACGCACGGGGGCGCTAGGCCGAAAAGAAAAGTCTAGAGGCAGGAAAAACATCCGCAAAAAAAAAAATCAACGGACGGACTGGGGCAGGACTGAAAAAAGAGGTCGAGGGGAAAGGAGCAGGAAAATAAGTGGCAGTCTTGAGGATTCAACACCAACGAGGGAAGGGTGACTTTTTGGGCTGGAGTTGGGGCAGTCGGTGGAGGACGCACTCAAAATCGAAAGGTTCCCATTGGAAAGGGCTCGTGTTGGTTCTGAAAGAGGACATAATAGAGAACGGGAGAAGGGGGGAGGGTGGCAATTGACCGGCCAGAGGGTCGAGAAGAGAAGGTAGAGGGAAATCTTCAGAAGGGGAAAAAGGATCCGTTTGGTTGGAGGAAGGAGGGAGCGTAAAAAATCCAAGCGACAGAATCACGGAAAGCGGGGCCTTCAGAAGTCTGAAAAGAGAACCTGGAAAGAAATGGCAAGGGTAGAAAGAAATTCTAGAGCTGTCGACCAGTCACTCTCGAGCATTGGCAAAAAGCTTAGGCCAGAGAGGGGAAACTCTTGACAAGATTAAATTTGCGAAGGGGAAATACAAGAAAAGGAAGACGAGGGGAGGGAAAATCTTTGGTCTCTCGGAAAGGTTTTCTAATCAAGGAAAGGGAACCCAAACGAAAAAAGAAAACGGAAATGGAGAACGTGCGTATCGGGAAAATTGAAAAGGCTTTTACACCTGTCAGTTATAGAGAGGAAATCATTCGAAAGGCGGTGAGTTTATGAGGGTTGGACGGGACAAAGAAGTTGAAAGAGGGAAGAAGGGGAGGACTTGGCAAAGGGGGGTAATAATCGCTGACACATCTGGCACGTAGCTTGAAGGAAGGAGATGAGGGGTTGCCGAAAAGGAAGGTGAAACAAAGGGGGGAAGAAAAAAAAGACGAGATTGTGTGATCTTGGACATGAAGCTTGACGCTTACGGCATGATGAAGACTTATCGTGGAGGCAATAACGGGATAGTTCGGCGCCAACGAAAGGGGTCGTCCTTGGTACGAAATCAGGGAGAAAAAAAACAAAGAGGGAAAAAGATATCTGATGGAGACAAAGACTTTCGTGTTAGCAACTTTCTCCGCGCCAGATCCAAAAGGAATGTTGGGAAGCACGGTCAATCAGAAAGAAACGAGGGAGGACATATGGGAAGAAGGGAAAATAGACTGGATTAGAAAGCAGACAATCTCGGCAGGTCACGTCCTTGGAGGGGGGATCGACAGCGAGCTAGGGGGGAAAGTCAAGAGGGGTCCGGAATCGATATCAGTAAGTCGGAAAAGATGTTCTTCAAAGTTTTCTCTCCGGAACCAGAGAGGAATCGCTTGGGGAAAGCTCCATAAGGGGGAAAAAAAAGGAGGGTTTTAAGGACCAGGGGGGCACCTTATCGTCTCCAGCGATTATCAAGGTGTACGCCGGCGCATCTCGAAGTCCGAAAAGGAAGGGTGCAACGCGGGGCCTGTGGGAAGGAAGAGCGGTGCCGCTATAAAAAACCACGATCGAAAGTAGCTAAAAAAAAAAAGAGCCATCTCCCCCCCCTTGTTTTTTGGGGTCCCGAGAAGGCGCGAATGAAATCGTTGTCGTGAAACCGCGGAGCAATTTAACGTATAAAAAAGAGGGTCCATCTCTATAGTTAACTGGGTCTCCAGCAACAGCCTGAATTGAGGCCTCGGGGTGACGAAATCTCGGAAAAGGCGCGAATGGTCCGTCGTCTATTTCGTGGATTAATGAAACAGCAATATAACTGCGGGGAGGGGAGGGGGGATGTTGGGGGAGAGCTAAAATAACTGAAAAAGAAAAGGTCAATATGCTCTCCTAAAAAAAAAAATTGCCATGAATTGCCACCGGAGGAAAATTTTCCGAGAGGAAGGGGAATTCGAAAAAACAACGAAACTGGGCCCATTAAAAGAGGGGAAAAGATGGTGGCGTTCGTCTATCCAGTCTCGCGATGCCACCGGGGAAAGAAAAAAGGAAGTGCAAAATACAGAAAAAAAAAACTTATCGGAAGGCCGACCTTTACCTGAAAACAAAGCCTCAATACTTTCTAAGAGACATTGCGTCGGGAGGGAAGCCGGAACTTCAGAGAAAGAGGATAGAGAAAGGAGGGAGTTGGGGGCGTTCTGTGGGAGGTCTGAAAAACCTTCTATCAAGGATCCAAAAGAGTGCTTCGGGGAAGAGCCCGCCAAAGGAAAGTCAATAGTAAACTTTAGGGAAATTCTCTTGGCGAGATAGATCTAGGGAGGAATCGCAACAGAGAAGGGACTTCATCGGAGGATGGAAACAGGAAAAAGGGGAAAAGACCGCAAAAAAGAAAAGGATTGAGGCGAACAAGAGATGAGCTGGGAGGGTCGAGGAAGGGGGGACAAGAACCATCAAAAAGACGAGGGTTCCCCTAAGCGAGCCGGGATCGATTTCGCGAACAAAGGAGAGCAGAAATTTGCTGAAATTCTCAGAAAACGGGAGATCCAAAGTAAGGAACAAAAGGGGAAAATGAAGCGACTTGAATTTCACTCTAGAAAATATCAACAGTAAAACCTGAAGGACGTAATTTTGAAAAGCTGGGAAAAGAATTGGAGGTAGACAATGAGGACTGTTACAAGTCGGAACCTCTGGGAGGAGCGTTGGGCCGTCAAAGGTGTCGGTCTTGTCGCGCTCTGCCGTTTGAGAAAGAGATCACGAAAAAAGGTTAGGACAAACTCAGCGGGTGGAAGCGCGTGGTTGCCTCGACCAGCTCATGACACCAAAGATTGAAAGAGAAGGTGGGGATCTACCAAGGGGCGCTTAGGGAAGGATGAAGGGAAAAGGGATAAATCGCCGGTGGGGATTGCGGAGTCTGAAAAAAGAATGGTTGCGAATGGGGGCGGAAAAGTTCGGAGGGGAAAGAAGAGGTAGGGAACGGAGACAGGTGGCGGCGTAGGGAACTTTCGTTGGGGTAGAGTCATGATGTCAAGGGAGCTGAGAGAAAAAACGAGTAAGGGAGAGGACTGGGGGCAAGTGATAGAGGGCCATGGATATCCGGCTCAAAGAAGCAACCAGAGAAAAAGTAGACTACACGGTCGATACCGATAAGCGGCCGAAAGTGAATTCTCACTCCATTCGGGAAGGAACTAAGGACCACAGGATGCCTACCAACTTTCTCAATCCGGTCCTTATCAACGGGAAATATGACAGTAAAAAGGTGATACTTCTGTTACTTAAAAGGATTATCCAACAACGCGGACACAAAAGAGGAGGCGAACGGGAGGAAAGGAACTGGAAAGAAGATTCTTGAAGGGCTGATTCCAATCTAAATAGCTCTCCAAGACCAAAGTTTACGCCTGCCAACCCGCCGAGGAGATAGAGTTTGGAAAAAACCAAAGGGGAAATTGTGACCGGGTTTAGGATAAAATTACACTTCTTTGGTAACGACAATTTTGGGCACGGAATTTGGCGAGAAAAGGGCTGAAGAATTGGCCAAGAGAAAGAATTGGGGAGTTAGCGCTTGGCCTTCTCGTTTCTTCCATTCTCGGGTGCAACCTCTTTTCTTTAAAACTAACGAAGGAAGGGGGCTACAAAAGATCGGGGGTTTCGGAGAAACACCAAAAAAAAATCTGAAAAAGGGGGGGAAATCTAGGGGGAGGTATTTATTATATGAAAATGACGGACGATTGAGCGGTTTGAATCTGGCGAAAAGGAGGAGAGAAAGGGGAAGAGATTACTGATCACAGAGAGAATTGCCTCCGGGGATCTCGGCGGGGAATCTTGTTCTTCCAAGAGAGGGGAACGAAAAGAGAAAGGGGGGTGAAGGGGGACGTCAAACTCGGAAAGATTATAAATCAAAACTTAAAATGCTCCGTCTCCATCTAAGCTAATCGGGGGAAAGGGGGTCATCGAAGAAAGATCGAAATAAGAGGAAGAAGTTTTTGGGCATTAGGGGAAGGCCCGAGTGGAGAGCATTGGCTTTCGTCTTGTCTGAACCCAACTCTGACGTGAAAGGTTTTTGGTGCTGGAGGTTTTTTGGTTTTTGGGGGTCCAGAAGATATATAAGGCGAGCAAGATCTTTAGGATCGGTATGAAAAAGAATCCCCTCTCCGCCTTGAAAGGAAAAAAAGGCAAAGCCAAAGGTTTCTCTGGGGGGCAATTCCGGCCAGCGTGCGCCACTGGGAGGAAGAGATACAAAAACCGGAAAGTATTGGGAGGGGGGGTAAGAAAAGAAGGAGAACGTCCAAACAGTATATTTCGAAACTTCATCCATTCAGAAGAAGACCTTCTCTGTGAAATCCGCCGTTGTAGAAAAAAGAGAGAGCTATAAAACGTGTAGAGGGGGGGGGGGCGGGGTTAAACGCTCTCTCTTTCCAGGGCTGCCATCTCTGTCCAATGCATCGGGAATCGGATAAAGGAAAGGGGCAAACTATTTCGGAAAGGGCGCAAAGAGAATAGGAGGGGGGGGCAGGATCCGTCGGCTTTATGATTTTTCTCCCTTCTATCAATGCGCCGAATCACGAAAATGAAAAAACCCTATTAAAAAGAAGGCTGTAGAAAGAAAGCTGACAAAATAGGAAAAGAAGATGTGATAAGATACACTTTTCCTGTTGCGTTAAAAATTTAAGGGCGTCCTTGAACCATCCGGGGAATAAAAAAAGCGAAAAAACGAGGTAAAACTTTGCCTAAAAGGGGGAAAGGAGGGTGGAGGGGAAGCCAATCATAGGTCTTGATCCGTCTTTGCAGAGAGAAAAGTCCCCATCGGGAGGAGAACCGACAAATACGGCCCGAAAGCCCGGGGGTGTAGGGAAAAATCGAGAGGGGAAGGAGTTAGAAAGTAGTGGATGGCCTATACAGGGGGATAGCCAACATGTCGGCGCGTTGATTGGCGAGTAGAGTCGCTGAAATAAATGGAATCCGTCTCAAAGGATTAGGAAAGAAGTGATTTCGGGAAGGGAAACAATCTGAAAAGAAAAAATCATGTTTGCTTTCCATCTCTGTATCTGCCAAGAAAACGATAATTCTTCTTCCATCAATCGCCGGAACGCATAGGGGGGTCTAAGATCATGAGAAAACGGGACTGAAAAAAGGCGGTTCTAAAAAGGGGGGAGAAGAACCTACGGGAAAGCCATCATGATTGGGAAACCACGAGGAATACGTGCCGGGGACCCGGTCCGAGGCAAATTTTAGGAGGAAAAAATATCCAGGCGAAAGATTACCGGGTGAACCGTATGGTTCCAGAAGGAAAACGTCAATTTTTCACGCAGCCCGGCACGAATCGAAGAGGATCGAGAAAAAAAAGTTTCCACGGGGGGACGAAAACAGAGATTGTTCGTCTGGAAGGTTCTTTTTGCTGAAAAAAGCGCGCAGGGGAAGGCCGAGAGAGAAAAAAAGAAATCCATAGGAGATCGCAAGCAGAGAAATGGGGGGTAGGGGGACTCCGCGCGAAAAAAATCGTTTTGCCCTAATTGTCCTGGCAATAGGGCCTTGGAGATGGCCAAAAGAACGCTAGCAAAAAACAAAAGGGAAGCTTCTTACATGCCTCGTATCGACATGCTAGACTTATCGCGAAAACCGCGAGGGACAGCGAAGGAAGGGGGGGGTCAAGGGGGGGGATACGGAGGATAGGGGGATGGAAAGACAGAATGGGATATGGAGTGAAAGCAGAAGGTAGGCGGAGAGGAAGGGAAGAAAGACTTACCAGGGTGAGAAGACATTAGGCCGAAGAGTCGGGACGGGAGGGTGAGGGGGAGTTGGGTGGGTTAAATAGGAAGGGGGGGGGAAGCTATGTGCTTTTTGTCTGACACCTTCTCTCCCTTCACTTTTCAAACTACACCCGTTCACATCAGGACTGAAGATAAAGTCTCAGGGATGGCACCTATACCATGGGCTTAAGTCTTGGGGGCGTCGATGAGGAAGGAAAAGGATTCTACACCTGAAAGAACTGGGGGGGAGGGGGAGCGGGGATCATATACTCGGCAGAATTCAGACCGCACCTACAAAACCCAAAAACGCCAAGGAAGCAAGTTTTGGGGACAAGAGAAAAAAAAGGCATTCGACAGAGAGCCCCTGGAAGCTTCCAAAACATCTTTTAACTGTCTTCGAGCATTGCGTCTTCGTATTGCGCTTCACGGAAATGCGCGGGAGGATCTAATAAGGGAGTTGAAGTGGGTATAGGATCTAATTTAGGGGGGGTTTTTACCGTTTTTGCTTGACCAACACGGCCAGAAAAATTATCAAGTAGGGGGGAGAGACAGAGGGGGGAAAACCTTCAGCGGAATTCGTTTCTCGGTGGGAGACCTGTTTTCGTAAGTTTTGGACTTTGCAAAGAAAGGAAGCTGAGCGCAAATTTGAGATAAGTGACTGGAAAAAACACCGATGGAACGTGGCTGGGAAGCTTCACCAGGAAGGGGACGGGGGGGGGGAACTAAAAAAACGTGCGACGAGAGACCTCCAGCCGTGGGAAAGCTCCGCGCCGGAAGCACCAAAGCGATCAGGGCTGCCCCAGGGTTAAGGGGTATCGGGCAAGACAGCATGACCCTTTGATATCAATCTCAGCACTGAGCCAAGCCTTCCACAACGACTTGGAAAAGGAAAGAAAGGCTGAGAAAAAGGAAAAAGAGGGGTCATGCAGTGAACTCTAGAAAAAGGCACTAATCGAGTCTGGGGGTGGGGGAGAAAAAGGTGAAGGATCTAAAGCAGGAATCACGAATATGTCAGTGGGAGGGGCCGCGGCGTCTCGAAGGCGCCTCAAGAGGGGGGGGGGGTGGCAAAGGACTAGAGAAAATTCTGGAAAAGGTTGAAAACGCCGGTAGGCTTCGGTCGGGACGGTGCTCATGTGTACCGGCGGATTGCTGAAGGGTTGCGTCAATCGCCGGGGGACTGTTGGGCGTAAAAGTCCAGACCTGATTTGCTAATTGGCGGAGACGTGGGGAGTCACCTCATAGGTTTTCGCTAAAAAGGGGAGGTTACATGGGGGCTGAGAACGTGTGCCTGGGGAGGGGGAAGGTCCCTCTTCATAGCTTTCCTGCACCATCGCAACATTAGAAGAGGGTTTCCAGGATCTGAATCTGTCAAGGATGCCTGCTCGACAACAAACGAGACGACAGCCGAAAAAACTGGGAGAGACGGCGAAAACGCGACATGCACTCCATCGGTAGGTCCGCAAAGCAATGAAGGAAACGGCAGAACCGTAAGTAAAGGAGAGACCTATCGAAGAAACCGGGGTCTATAAATTTCGAGGAGGAAAAATTTGGTGAGGGGAGCTGGTAGAGACACCCAAAAGGAGGGAAGGAAAGGGTAGGAAAACAGAGGTGAGGTAGCTGAGGGTCAAAAAAGGAAGACGCGACAAACGTACACGTTGACGGGCCTGAAAAAAAGCTCATCGGGAGGAGTTGGAGGAAAAAAGCAGTGGGTTACGCCTCTCCTGTTGATCGACATCGATCACTTCAAGTCGTGGCAACGACAAGGGGGCACGGAAGGGAATAGCCAAGGAAGTGGGGGTCGTATGAGACGGCTCGCTTCGGTGGCGAGAAACTGAAAATAGGGATTCCAGAGGACCGGAGGGGGGCCGAAGAAATATGACGGGCCGTCGACTGTTTAATATAACCAGCGTCACGGTTTTCCATCGTTGTCGGAAGTTCGTAGGAAAGGCCTATGAAAAAGGAGGGTCTAAAGAAATCTCCAGGGGGGGGGCGGTAAAATTTCCTCCTGAAAGGCTTTGTTAGAGCGTTTGCAATCTGAAGCATGCCCTCGGCTTGTCCAGTGGGGAGTCACTGGGTTGGACAATAAAAAAAGGAAATCGAAAAGAACTAAAGAAAGGAAACTCTCCATCTCTATCTGGTCTTTCATCCCTCCCTAAACATGCTACTGACTACCGTTGCGGCCTCGGGGGAAGCGTAAAGGGGGGGGGAAGCTAAAGGGAGCGCTGGGAAAAGTGCTGGAGCAAAACGCAGTTCCGTGACGGGTTGTTTTGAAGGAGTTGCGGTTGGTGCATAGCTAGAGTAACGACCCAAGTAATGAGGGGCCGCGGGGACGGCGGTGTTAGACAGCAGACAGAATTCCCTCGGAGCCGTAACGAACCGGGAAGAAATGGGATCGGAAGTCCGGCAAAAATTTGAAAATGGACATAGCTGACTTCGCTGAGTAAGGTGTGCCGTTGAACAGCTTGGGAAGTGATCGACGGCGAGCATCAGCGGACAGGGAGGGAAGGGGGTATTGCATCCATGAAAGAGGGCCGGAAAAAAAAAAAGAAAACAAAAGAAAGCGGGGGTCGAGACCGGAATGTCACGATCGAGGGGGCATCACTGTCCAAGATCGTTGGAGGGGAGGAAAGTTAAACGAGAGGAGAAAGTGGACAGACAAGGGCTAGAAGGGGATCAATACGCGTCAAACGATGACGCGGCAGGAGAAGACAAGGAAGCCGAGAAGAGACGTCAATCCCATAAGGAAAGGTGATTATGAGTTGGCAGCCGCTTCTGTAAATGCTCCGCTCAGACAACGAACAAAACGAACCCGAGTGCAGAGAGAGGGGAGGGATCGATTGAAAGAAGGAAGGGACACATTGGAGAACAGGCTCAGATGAGGGGACTTGTGAGGGACAGTCTTGACCCATCCGACTAAGTAAAGAGATACCCTGCCTTGTACGAAAGTCACCTGGGAAGGCGGGGGGAGGAAGATCTGAGTTGGGTCATTCTGAAGAGAGAAACAAAGGGTCTACTAGCACCTCCAATGAAGCTACTGACAAGGGGAAGATGTTTCATTTCGACATCAGAAAAGGGGGACGCTTACGGAGATGAAACTGAGTGGCGTATAGAAAAGACTTTGGGGAAAGGGGAAATACGCTAACACTAAAGAGGGTAGC
>Ga0179593_1676022_pt1 | contig 11587 bp, 16 predicted proteins | sample CZODoug2_1_08_16_FD_185931 | JGI IMG/M metagenome (GOLD analysis project Ga0179593, IMG submission 185931) | Vadose zone soil fungal communities from Angelo Coast Range Reserve, California, USA - CZODoug2_1_08_16fungal (PacBio error correction) | ecosystem: Environmental > Terrestrial > Soil >...
CAAAACAAGGGATCGGTGAAACCACACAAGAGAAACCGTCACGGGGGAAATGGGATGGAGGCTCTCAGGAACTGAGAATCAAGCCCTTCCCGCTCAGCGTCGAGGAAGGGGGCAAATCATGAAAGAATGAATCGCGGGCTGACGCTGTTCGTAGTGCTGGTCTGGGGAAGACGCCATCGTCGTTCAGGGAGAATCGAGCGCTGGGGAGGGCACCGAGTAAACGCGAGGCGACGAGGAAGCAAGCCGAGGGGTCACGGAACGATCATCGGCACACCAGGGGGGATAGAAGGAATTTCAGTCCGAGCGGGCATCACGGCATTTAAGGGTCTCCTGAAAAGCTTGGGAAATGTGCTTTCGGCGGTCAAGCCATTAAAAGAAGGAACGGAAAAAACCTCGGGGGGTTCGGGCACTGAAAAAACGGAAAAGTATGTCACGAGCCCTGCCGTGGTGGGTCTTCAGGACGGTTAAAAGTGTTGCCGATGTGACGGCAAGGAACCCGCTACGTGCTGTAGCTTCGGGGGGGGTGCAAAAGTCGGAGGGAACGGAATAGGTAAATCCGCGGCTGTTGCTCTGTGAGGTACCTGGCAAAAGTGTGGATGGAGGGTCATTCAAAGATACGAGGAAAAGGTTACTGCCATAACCTGGGGCTGGAGAGGGGCCGTGGTGGGGGCTCGTGTCATTCGCGGAGGCTAAGAAGGCAAACACGGACCACCGGCCCGTCAAAAAAGCTATGGTGGTCAATAACTGCCCGGCCAACGGCTGTTAAAAGAGGGCGCAGCGTGCGATCAGTGATGACGAGCGTTGGGACAGATGGTCTATCCCCGGCAGAGTGAAGGAATTGTCATCTCGAAGCTTTCGCCAAGGAGCGGAGGAGAGGGGGGTCCACGAGCAGGAAGAGAGAATTGCGGCGCGGACGCCAGCGTTGGTACAAAGGAGATAGAGTCCCGTGGAAAAGGGAGGTACACCCGTGTACTGGCTTCATGGGCAAAAGACGGTGGACCGGCGGCAGCACTGCTCCATGCAAAGCGTGAGAAGCAAAGGCGCCGGCGTCTGCAAATTCCGCTTCAAAAAATCATTGACATCGACAAGGGGGGAACTCCTACGTCAGGCAAAGGGCTCGATTAACTACAGGGAGGCGGAAATAAAAAGAAAAATACGGAAAAAGTTCGTGGGAAGCTGAAGGTACCAAAGCCCCTCCAGGCAACTCGAAAAAAGGGTACTGTCGGGGGGCAAAAAAACATCAGGGAGATGCACCAGGAGTGGACGTCCTCGACTCAAAGAAATGGGGCACAGTATAGAGGCGTCCATCTCAAAGAACGGAGGAGGAGGGGATGCCGGAAAAGGCAGGGTACTCGTGACCCATGTGGGGGTGGAAAGTGGCCACGGTGTCCCCGGGGAACGTCGACCTACTTGGGAAGGGACACGAGCGGTATGGGGGTATCGGAACTGGAGGCTGCCAGCTGGTCAACCGACTGGTTGAATTCTTTAAAGGAACCATGTAAACAACGGAGGGAGGGAAAAAGGGACGGGGCGGCAAACTCCGAGTAGGTGAGTCGAGGGGCAGGGAGTGGAAAAACTTTTAACCTCAAAAATAGGATTAGTCAGAGGAAGGGGGGAACATGGAAAGAGATTCTGCCGCAAAACGGCCAGGCCATGAGCTGAAAAAACCTGTGCAAAAAACCAAAATGCCCGATGATCGACAACACGTCTCCAACCGTTGCGACCCTGCGCCAATGGGGAGGGATCTCCCCGTCCGGGAAACTTCGGAGAATGACTATTAACAGGGGAGCCGGATCTATGGAACGTACACAAGGAAGGGGACTTGCTCTTGATCGACAGGGTTGAAAGGTCCTAGAAAAGCGATCTGCTCGACCCGCTGACAAGAAGTCCGCGCCAAGGACGGAGTCGGGCCTGTGTTGAACAAAGGGACCGTGTCCTGCCTGCGGGGATAGAGGGACTGTTTGGTGGGCCCAAGGGGGCCGTCAGCGGAGAAAAACGGGACACCAACACGCACGGAGTACCATGCGACCATGGGGCAAGTTTGGGGCCAGACTTGACCGCTTAACACCTGAAAGAAAAGGTGGAACTAACCGTCCTTTCATGGAAAGAAAAAATAGGGCAGACACCCCTCTTCTTTCCTCATAGGGAAATCTGAAGCAAAACCTGGCCTCACCCTCCCAAAAATACCAGAATCCCTATCGGGTCCGGCCATGAAAAGTCCGGAAAACAGAAGCCAAGAACCTAACAAAAAACCGACCCCACCACTAAAGGGGCAGACAAGGGGCCCGGGTAAGGTGGTACCCGGGAAAGAATAAAAAAGGAACACCGTGAGGGGAACCTTGAAGGGTCATTGGAACATCCTACAACCAAGAAAACACTCGATCGTACGCTTGATAACTTCAAAAGTATGAAAGGGAAGAGTCAGCAGCGCGGACCTGCAGAAAGCATAGACAAAGTTGAGGAAGGGATGATAGGGGGAATTAGAAAGACTCTGAGTCGTATCGCAACGGTTACACAGTCCAAGGATCAGGGGAAAAACAAAATGGGGGCGGTCGTCCACACGACCGAGCAAAAGAACGAAAGTCATGTGGGTTCATAGGGGGGAAAAAACATGAAGGAAGAACAGAAAAGAAACGCCTGCTGAAAAAACAATCAGGAAAAAAGAAAGCACGAAAAAATGGAAATTAGAGAGTAGCGTGGGGGGAAAAACGAGGCAAAAGCTGGACTGGGTTGCAACAAGGGAGGAGGAAAAAGAGAGATCACCAAAACCCTAAGGAGTCAGAAGATGTGGTCCAACCCCTCCCGAGCCGAAACGGGGGGCAAGGGGGTCGTGGACACTGCAGTCAAGGACTAAATAAGCTCATCGAAACGGTGGAAGAACCCAGGTTCAGAGATATTAAAGGACGGAACCACTTACGCTGTTAGGGGGGGACAAGGGCATCCGTCGGGAAGACAAGAAATATGTAGAACAACGGGACTGGCTCCTTGGAGGCGACGATAAGAGCAGAGGAGCAAACCATCATAAAAAACCTGGATCTGCTCCGGGATAAAAGAGATTGTGGGCTGGCGAGAGAGGGGGCATTCGAAAAAGGAGAAATGACGGACAGGGCGCGATGGCTAGGGCTCACCTCCATTCACAAAAGTACGCAAGGACGCCGCCGTTGGGGTCGGAAGAACTCCGGGTCTCCGGCCACGTTAACGGGGCAGGAAGTGTGGGGTCGGAGTTCAGGACGGGGGGAGGATGGAGGTTCTGCCGTTTGGCCTCCTCTTCTTAAGGGGAGAGGGGGGAGGGTGAGGAAAGGGAGGTGATGGGCAGCATGAAAACGCTTTGCCCTCCCGGGGTCGGGGGAAGAGGAGGAAACGGGTGGTAGTTACAGGAAGACGAAAAAGTTAAGTTTTACTTTTTCAAGCGGCGCAAACTGGTCTTCGAGTACCACAGAAGGGAAACAGGTCAAAGAATTTGCTCCTTCGGGGTGGTGACGTGGGGGAAGCAGAAGGGGACTCGGGGAACTACTGGGGCTCAACATCGTCACGACCAATGAGAAAGGGAAAAGTGAAGGGCTACCCCATAAAACTGCCCCGACTCCTCCTCTAAGGAGCAGACCGTCGAGGTCATGGAGGGGAACAGAGGCCCCGTATACACTGCAGGGGTACAAAAGATGTAGAACCTCCAGTCTGTGGGGACGGTTAAAAGACGGGCAAAGGAAACAGTGTGTCATCGGGTCCCACGACCAAGGTCTAAAGACATTGCGGAGCCGTGGTTACACTAGGTGAGGGGTGCGAAGGAAGACGGTCGGGGCAGGTGCATGCGGCTTCAAAAAGGGGAAATTGGGGGCTGCTGCTAAATCCGGTCCAGTCTTAACTCGCCGGGGAAAATGGGTGGAAAAAGTAAAAAACGGCTTCGAAAACACGAAGATAAAACATCTAAAGGGGAACAGGGAAAATAGGCGGCCTCTCCGAGCTTCAGGATGAAACATCTACCGGAGTCTACTCGAACAACAAAAGGAGCCAAGAAAAAAAAGAAAAAAGTCCGAGGCCCCTACCAATCAGACTGTCGGAGGGGTCGCAACATCGACTCAAAAAACCAGTGCAAGGGCCGGGGAGACAAACCATCGCCGTGATGGAAATAAAACCTGTTAAATCCCTCTCAAGGGAGAGGGGGAGAAAGCCACGGAGACATGTTGGTATCCGCGAGGGGGAAAAAGGGTTCGCTGAGTCGGACAGGGGGGAAGTTGTGACCAGAGGGAGCAATCGTTCTAAACTGGAGCGCGGACTGTCCGGGTCGAAATAGGCATCTGCCCTGGAGGTTGAAATGCAAGGAGAATCACTGGTTGAAGGGGGATCATCCCTAGGCCGTTCGAGCGGCACAAACCGATGGTCCTCACTTGGTGCGGTCAGGAAGAGAACTAAACTTGGCCCGGAAACAGGGGACATCCAAAAAAGCGGCTCCGGTTGCTCCTCAGGGGTGGAAAAAATCCTGTCCCGGGATCAGGCCAAAAAGGGTCCTGGAAAATATAGAAGAAAGGAAAGCCGTCCCCTGGGCCCCGTAAAAAATCGAGACGTGCCAAAATCAAGGTAACAACGCTGGCGGACCTAAGATCTGACATGGAAACGTTCCTGAGAAGAGAAAGTAGCCGATTCGGCATCAAAGACCAACCGACTTGCCGGGACGACAAAACCCACGAGGGAACTACCGAAGATCGGGTCGGACAGACTGCAGGAACGACTTGCGCTCCAACGAGGAGGGGGATTTGACACACCCTTTCCGGATTACGAGGTAGGAAGGGGCCCCAGTGTCTCCGAAAGTCCTGCGGGTACCAGGACACCAAGAAGCGCAGGCACACAGAGGGAAATGGTGTTCCTTCAAGTGGGACAAAGAAGTGAAGGCCGAGACAACGGGAAAGTTAACGGGAAACCCCGAGCCATGTACCCGACAAAGGAAAACAACCCAACCCGCGGACGGGAAGGAAATCCTGCCTCACCCTCAAAAAGCCCGGCGTACAGGCTGAAAAAAAAAATAAAAAAAGAAAACGAACATCAACCGCACTAACCAATGAAACCCGGGAAACCAAGAGTTCACCACTAACACCGAGGTAAGCTCATGTTCATGGCGTGACCTCAGCAAATCGAACCGCGATCGTCAAAAGGGGGGGGGTAGAAAGAAAACCGTGATGAGTAAGCAAGGGGCGGGCTCGGGCAGCATGAAGATAAAAAAATTTTTCTAGAGAGGGCGGAAAAATCGCTCGGGCTGACTTCTCTAAACGGCGCACACGGGTAGCCCAGGCCAGAACTTTGGGCTCCCGAACGACGATTGGGCGTAAAAGTGCCGGTCCAGAACCAGCCGAACGCGTCAAGGGGTCAGGAAAAGACCCCATCATCTTCATGATTACAGGGGCCCATCACAACCGACGGAAATTGAGCTACCATTTCCAAAAGGCAAGAGGCAGAGACATTCTGACGGGTAGGAGAAAGACAAGATTCCACCTATCCTCTAAAAGGATGATCAAAACAACAAAGGATTAGGAAAAGAGATCAAAAAAATAAGTAGCGGACGGGGTGCCGCGACGCCGGCCGCCGATCGATCTTCCTAGAATGAAGAGGGGGCCAAAGATCATCGAAGAGCTTGGTGAAAACCAGGCGCAGGGCAAAGGATTGGGGGTCGCTTACAACCTTAAGGGACCTGTGGCGGGCTTTCCGACGAAGAAAAAACGGAATCAAAACAGACGTCGTGCTGGAAAAAGTGAAAAGTGTCTGGCCTGGTCTACGGTGGGAAGGCAGAATGTGGGAGGACCGAGAAGTCATCACCCGGGGTGACTCTGCTACAGGCAGCAATCTAAAGGGAGGATCTGGCGGAGCACAAAGAGACCCGTCCGCCCGACGATGCGGGCGGCTGGGAAGGGTGGGTCCACCCCCGGAAAACCATTACTCCTGACCGGGGCCGCCGAGTGGGTTCGCACCCAACTAGGGACACGCAAAACTACCCTTCCTTTGTGGGGGGGCTGGGAGATAGTCTCCGTGGAAGCCTGAGGAGGGCGGCTAGGGGAGGGTAGATAACTTTTGCATATTCCTCCCTCGCGGGGGTGCGAAAAAGTCCAGTGGTCGGGTAAGGTAGCGGAACTGGGGGTTGTCAACACGGTCTTAAAAAGATACAAAGGTTACTTAGAGGGTACGCCAAATGCGGGTCTGGTCTACGCCGGCTGCAGGGGGGAGTCACCAAGGTCCCTACCCGAAGGTCCGAGAAAAAGACCTGGGGGGGGACACCCAAGGGGCCGAAAGACCGCTGAGGGAGCAACGTCGGGGCGCATCTTGGTCGAGAAGGAAAATTAGACGGACGTGGGGGATGGCGAAACCGGCAGTCGTTGGAAAGTCCAAGAAAAGAATCGCTCCGGTTCTCGTGAAGCCGTCCAAGCCGAGGTGGCCTCATGTGCCGACGCCCGCGTCAGGCACCAGTTGGTGGCCGAGGGAAAATAAGGCCCGGGTTCGGGAATCCTTGGAAAGGGAGGCAGGGGGAGAGAGGAAAGACTAGTAAAACGTCGTGCTCGACCTGCTCCAGTTCAAGTCGACAACAGAGCCAGTGAATGCGCACAACCGTTGGAGAAGGATGCCGGGCCACACGTCGACGTGGACCGAAACGCACCAAGTGCAAAGAACAGGGCTCCCGAGAACGCTTGGGATCGATGACCATCCTGTGATCAAGCCGGTCAACCATTAGGAAGGGAGAAAACCCCCATGAATGCAAACTACCTCCTGGAATCCGCGGCTCCATTGGCGACAAATAGATGGACTAAAACAAAAGAAAAAGGGAAACGGGTCCGAGGAAACAGCGGGGGCGCTACCCTGGAGATGCGGCAAAGCAGCACAGAAAAATGAATCAAAAAAAGATGGCCGCCTCCTTTAAAGTGGGGTAACGGATCCCGCCGCTTTAGGAAACCGTAACACGTTCGGGATCGTCCCCGTGCTTCAAAAACATGAGGGACGAAGGTTTCGGGGCGGGAAGGGATAATGGATGTTGGGCAAGTGATGCTGGTTGAAGCTTTAAGAAATGACCGGGGGTCGCCCCGGCGGAAAACGGGGGATTGCACTGTCGTGGTCTAGGTCCCCGGAAAAAGGCGGTTTTGCCAACGGAGAAACGACAACCAGATGAGGCCGGCGAGGGTGCTTCAGGGACGAGGTGTCCCCTGGACGGAGTCTCTTCAAAGCCGCCTCGGTCTGACAAACTGGGAAAAGATACATTCCCAGACCGGACGGCGGGAAAAAAACAACCTGGTCATCAGCTCTCAAAATGGTAACCAGAGTGCGGACTGCAATTGGCAGGGACCTAAAAGGCCGTTTCGTAAGGCATCAGGAAAATGAACCAAGAGTCTATGCTTGGTCAAAGGACAAACCGCGGCATGTCTACAGCATTGTAACGCCGGCCACTCCCGCGATCGGCAAAATCAAAAAGCGGCGAAAAGAAAGGGGCTCCAGCGAAAAGGGGGAAAAGAACTGGAGGGTCCCGGAAATCAAGCGGGCTGGAGGAGAGAGTGGGTTAGCCCACAGGGGAGGGAACGGCAAAGGACACGTTCTTAGAACAACAGACCAAAACGGGACTCAAGAAAAAAGGCTACCCTTTTTAAGGCCCCTGTGGTGGAAAGAAAAAAAGGTTGAAAAGCCGTCTTACACTAAACCGGAACTGCAGGAATCCTAAAAATAAAAGGCTCAAACGATTAAGAGGGACCAGAGTATCAAACACTTCCCGACCCGCAAAGACGATCGCCCCCCAAAAGCTAAACAGGTCCCCAACGCAAAAGCCCCAGCCCGACGACCCCAACACCCAGTCAAAGGCTTGAACACCTGTCCGTGTTCCCCGGCAGTGTAGAGACAAACGAAAGCCAGTGCCCGGCGTCTGGAAGGAGTATGAGTTCATAGGTCTGGGAAGAGCTGTTTGAAGTAACTTCCCCTGGCTCCGAAGTAGAGGCATCTGCTGGCAGAGAGAAAAAAAATACGGAAAAGTCACAGAAGGCAGGGGGATCTGGCAAGGTAAACAATCAATATCTAGAGTCCTCCTCTCGAAGGGGGGGAAGCGCTCGATGGTCTCCAGCCTACGAGGGGACAGCACGACGATTGAGTTCCCTCCACCCGACATGAAAGGTTGTTCGACGGGACCCAGCATTTGAAAATTGTGCTAAAAAAGACAAAACTGAAAAGGCATAAGTCTACTTCAAAAGACCGCAGGGAACAAAAAATGACCACCAGGTGGACGTAGTCGCGTATCTTGTGGGGCCAGCACCCCACCTCGAACTGGAGAATCGCACCACCAATAAAGTATGGAAGGAAACCCCGTGTAATCGATAAGTGGCCTAGGGGGCCAATGGTCATCCTTGGGTGGCCCGGGTCTTGGAAGATTGGGGGGACTGCAGGACCTGGAGTACGAAAAACATCGACGTCGGCGTGTAGGGATAAACTTTTTAAAAGGGACTGAGGCGGGAAAGTATGGTTGGCTGGTGCTTAAGCATGGGACCTAAGTTCTGGAACATCGAGCAGTCAGGAGGGAAAAGCGGCGCTAGAGAAAATCCAGAAGAGAAAAGGCCCCGCTGCATAGGGGGGCTCCGTATTCACTGCCGGCACTGATCACGGAATCACAATTCAAAGTTCGCCCTTACCTATGTCGGAGAGGGGGAGTAGTGCAAAAAACTCCATGACCATGACCCAAGGGGAAGGACCGAGGTGTCTGAACGACTGAAACGGAAAAATAGACTGGGGGGTCGTCGCGGGGGGGAATAAAAACTGTCTGGGGCGGCCGTTGCTGGGAAGGCCCTCTCAAAGTTGGCTTGTCACGGGGGAGGGGAAAGGCGGTAGTTCATGGCAGGGTCAAAAGCTGTGGGAGGAAAGGGTAAAGTTACCTGGCAGCCGGTCTCAAAAGGAATGTAAGGTGTTGGACCAGGGGACGGGACCAACATGTTTACGCCAGGGGTCGCCGGGGGTCAATGCCGGTTCGTGTTATGGGGGTCTAACGAAAGCTCTAGGGATACTTGGTGCGGGAAAAAAACGTACACTAATAAATAAGACAATGGGCGACTGGGGAAACAAGAAAGCGAAGGAACCTCCTCGTCTCAGTAAGTCTAGCAGTATCGACAAGGGGAGACGAGGCGTGCTGTCCGAAAACAGTCAAGAATTAAGGGAAAGACCGCTCTGAAACTTCGCTCCATTTTTAGACAGGGAAAAAGAAAGCGCGAGGAGTACAACGACGCCATGCGGGGAGGGGCAGCGTTGTTAACTTAGGGGCCCGGGTGAAGAGAGTCGGGGCCCCGCGAACGGGCGGGAAAGGGCTAAAAAAAAAGAAGGGCCAAGAACGGGCGTGCGGCCAGCAACCGAAGTCTGACAACCTCAGAAAAGCAGCCCGTCCAGGGGGGGGGTGGGCTTTTCAAAGGCTTACGGGCCACACGCGGCGTCAGACAGTGAAAAAAAGGACCAGACCCTCTGCGTGCGATCAGGTCTTCAGAAATCTACCTGGGCGGTAATAAAGAACGACAAATCCGACGAAGATCCGGCAGGAAGCCCAGACCCTCGACCCTACGAAAGACGTCAAGTAAAAAAACATCAATTTTGAGAGCATCCCGAGGGGGGATGGCCAACGGGAAAAGGGGAACTAGGGTGTGGTCCAAAAGGGAGCCTGCTGCGGCCATCAACTCACACAAGGAAAGGAGAAAAAGAGCGAAAAAATACATGTTGAGCTGCTTGAAGGGAAAAAGCTGGGAACGTACCCAAACGGTGGCAAGGAAAAGAGAATTCTCAAGTTGCTTCCACGGGGACGGGGAACTGGTCGGTAGGGGGCATCGGGCCTGAAAGGTACTGAGAACGTGAAGAAGTATCAACAGTTCGACCTGGAGGGCAAAAGCAGGGAAAGGAGGGGCGGCACGCCGGGGAGTGCACGTTTCGGTCGAGGGCAACACGTAGGGCTAGCTGAGAAGGTTCCAATGAACCGTTGAACAGTACCACAGCCGTGGCTGCCGGTGCCCAGAGGGAGGTGGAAGACTAAAAGGAGCGTCGGGACAAAGAAAAGTCCTGAACCATGCAGGGAAGGCACCCCATGCCAGAAGCACCAGGGCAAACGAAGCTCGACACCGCCAACGGCACGAAGATATCTGGAAAAAAAGCGGCCAGAGCAAGCGAAAGAACGGCGCCCATGCCGAATCTGAGGGCGGCCGAAGCGAGCGGCCTGGCAAATGAAAAAAAGGATCCCAGCGGGGGGGGTACCGGAAATGGCGATCTGCCGAAATTCACAGGGAGAAAATAAAGGGGCAGCTGGATGTTTACCACCATTTAAAAAATAAGAAGAAGGGTAGGACGGTGGGTGGGCCCCCAAAGAAGGCAAGAAGTCGGACCACTCTAAAAACCAGCACGAAAGAGGCGACCAGGGGCCCGGGACCCTTGGTGTTCCACTCGAAAAAAGGGGACCGGAACAACGTCCCAAAGGGGACTAAAAGGCAAGGGACCCGAACCACGAGCATCCCCCCAAGGGGCAACCCAGAGCCACCCCGGAAAACCCCCCGCAAAAAGAAGATCAAAAGAAACACTGCCGGGGAAAGCAGAAACTCAAAACGAAAGACAAACGGCATTTCCTCGAAAACGGCCAGGTGTGGAACCTTCTTCGGTGAAAAACCGGGAGAGGCCCGGCAAGGAAATTGGCCCATATTAAAGCCTCACCATCGGCATAGGAAGTGAGAAATTGAGCAGTGCCCCTTGACCCCGATCAGCAGCCGTGACTAGCTTATCAGAGCACAAAGGGAGAGAATCGGCCGTGGAAAAAATTCGCTTAAGCTGCGCTCACCGGTTTGAAAAAGGACGCTCTTCGCGGTCTCACACACGGGGAGTAGCCGAGGCGGGATTGACATCACCACCTAAAGAGGTAAGGGGTTTGAGAGTGAAAAAAACATCTGAAGAGCCTACCATCTACAAGCAAGACGTCGTGATGCGGTATTCGTAAACAGTTCCTCATTACAGAGAATCAAGCAACCATGATGACGGCGGTAAGCGGGGGGACCCCCCAGGACTCCTCTAAACTTTGGGTAGACTCTCCAAGGTTGAGAGAAGAGTATCCCCACCCAAGAGGATGGGGTTGCCTAGGTGGCCAAGAATACCGGTCATCCGGTTGCAAGCATAAGGGAAGGCTGGCCTGCGACATCGGGAAAATTACAGTTTCTGCACCAGTCCTAGGGAGGGGGTACGGGAAAAAACCTGACGCTGCGGGGAGAAAGAGGAAAGTCTACGACTCCATCCCTGGAGCATATATCTCTTGGCACAGGTGCCGGGTAAGGAAGAAAGATCCGCGCGGGATTTAGAAAATGAATCGTTACATCACACGGGTGATCTTCGCCAAAGGGCCGGTCGGCTCGATCTCGTAAACAAAAAGGGTCTCCATCATTGGAAGAGAGAGAGGGGGATTTTGCTGTCGTTCGGGGAGGCCTGATCAAAAACCCCCACAGAAAGGCCGCCTCTTTTTGAGGGGGAAGTCACAGGGAAAAAAAAGTAAGGGCCCTGCCTTGTGTGGGGGGCGACGGCTGGAGACTGGGGGGGTCGGCCGTTTCCGGGCCGGAGGGCGGGGCGA
>Ga0179593_1263602_pt1 | contig 11586 bp, 15 predicted proteins | sample CZODoug2_1_08_16_FD_185931 | JGI IMG/M metagenome (GOLD analysis project Ga0179593, IMG submission 185931) | Vadose zone soil fungal communities from Angelo Coast Range Reserve, California, USA - CZODoug2_1_08_16fungal (PacBio error correction) | ecosystem: Environmental > Terrestrial > Soil >...
CTGGGGCGCGGGGGCATATCAGAAGAGGAGTAGAAGGAACTAGTCTCAAAAACGTAAACGTTTATACATGGGCAGTTCGGGTCAGAATGGAGACGGGGAAAGCGTCCTCTGTAGAGAACAATATTGTGGGTATTCTCGAAAGACTTTGCGGAAAAAGAACGAGGCATAGAATAAAGGAAGGGAAAATCTGGGTAGACAGCGTGGACAGGATCTGGGGAAAGATCTTACTCGGAGGAAGCATGAAATCCCCAGAAAGGGTCAAAAAAGACTGGAAAAATTAATTTAAGAGGGTGTTGTGATGAGCCGCAAAAAAAAGCTATTCCGCATCCATTCAAGGCTGCGCAACGGGGGGGGCGCCAGGGACTGGGCGCAAAGACACAAGACAAGCCGCATGGGATTGATATAGAGTCGCAACTTTGCTGAATTCACCGTAAAAACGCTCACTAGAGGGACTGACAGAGGCCGGCGAGGGGGTGTAGGGGGCAAATTTAAGCACTTATAGTTCAAAAAGAAACCACCCTTGAGTAAAACTTCTGAAGGCGGGAACTGATGCAGGAAAATAAGGGGCTGGTGGGGGAGTTGGGAGAAACAGCTTAGGGAGACTGTGCTCAAAAATTTTTCGTCCATCGAACATTTCACACCTAAAGGGGGAATTATGCGGTCTTGCAACCCTAGGGGAGCTAGAGGTATGATTACAAGCGAACAAAAAGGAGAAAATCACTTGCGATGATGGTGACTGAGCTAACTGCAAAATCGAAGTAAACCCTTAAAAGGGGGGGGAGGAGACACGCTAGCTGTAGGAAAACACACAAAGAGAATCAGAAGTGGTCTAAAAAAGCCTACATGAAGTGGGAAAAGTCAAAAGGTGGGGGCTAGGGTGCGGCGGTGTGCGAAAGGTAACAAAACCATGAGCAGCGGGTGGCAGGGAAAAAAATCGAAATCAGAAGAACCTCTGGAAAGCAACGGGGGATCCCCAAAGGACTCTAATCCGAGAAAAGAAAGACCAGGGCAAGAATACGAGGTTTTAGCACTAGATCGTGCTTCCGAAAATGGTCACAAGAAAGGGACCGGGAGGAAAACACAAGGCGCTTTGCTGGTTAGAAACCCGCAGTCCTACTCCGATGTGGAAATACAACAAGGGCCGACTGTCTCGGGCTTTTACTTGACATAAGCCCTGTCAACAAAGACCCTCTTGGAAAATTCTTAGGAAGGTGACGAGGGTGCGGAGGAGGCAGAACATCATGTTCAAAAAACTTACAAACGCTTCCCAACAGCTAGAATTTGAGGGAAGAGAGAAGAAACTTTTCTGGCTTCGGGTTTGAAAAAGAGGGAAGAATGGACGTTTCGGTTACTAATTCAGAATACAGGGATTCTTGCAGGGAAGGAATTGGGTAGAGGCAGTGAAAATAGGTAAGACTTAAAGGGGAGATGAGCACTGTGGGGATATTGAACTGCAAAATTGGCGCGTTGGGAGATCTGAGTCCGACTGGGGGAAAAAAATTCACCTTTAGGGGTGAATTGAAACTAGCAGGGAAGGGGAGTAAAAGGGCTGGGTTTGGGGGGACGCAACTTCCAGCACGGAGACCAGGCGAGAAAAGGGCGGGCAAGAAAAAGATAGTGGACGCACAGAGGGTCATAAAAACGCTATTGTACTGTTAATCGGACGTGGGAAAACTTAAATGGACTTCAGAGGAGAGCAAAGCGAATAGGGGAGGCTCGATAAATTCATCTCTGATGTTAACTGTCAAGATCGCGAACCCTGAGGCAAGAAAACGCGATGGGAGAAGGGAGAGCAGAAAGTGTTAGACGGCAACACGGGGGCTGCTCGCCGCGCGCGGCAGGAGAAGATTCGGTCAGGGATCATCGTACAAGTTGGAATGGAAAATTGGATCAATCTAAGATACAGGGAAAAGGAAGGGAAAGAGCGGAAACAAGGGGGTTAGGCTTCATCACTAACAAAAAACATGAGAAGCTCAGTTGGATGAAAAAAGAGGACTTGAGCCGGACGAGAATCGCATTTAAATAGGGAAAGTGGAAAAAGGGAAGATTCCGATCCGATGAGGCATGGGCGAAACGATCACACGCGCGCCCTCGCTTATGGAGAAAAACGAAAAAAAAAGGGGAAAGTTTTAAAGAGAAACTGTGGACGAGGGGAGTGCCCGAAGAAAGCTCCGGTTCAAAAGTTGTGGTTCATTTGGGGGGTAAACGCAGAGTTGGAAAAAGAGGGTCCACAAAGAGGTGGGTGGGCAGGGCCAGACGTAAATTTTACCCACGCCTGATAGCTTCAAAAAACGAGGCCGGGCAAATACTTGAGGAAACGCTCCAGGGGGCGCACTCTGGGGAAGCCTACGCGTGGAGTGCGAAGAGTTAAAAAAATGAGATATGACCCAAATGAGTGAGCTTATTGAGAATGGCATGTTCTAGTCTTAGAAGGAAAAGAAGTGGATTGGAGGAGAAACAGGGGGAAAAACTTGAAAAACTTAGACGACGGAAAAAAAAACCGGCCGCATTCCATCAACGCTAAATACTAAAGAGGGAAAAAGGGAAAGATTAGAAATTCAAGGCCGCAAGAGGGTGGGAGCGCGGCACAACAAATTGACAACAGGGAGTGAAAAGTAGGCTCTATCAAGGAAGAAAGATGCGGTGTCGACCGGTATGACTAAAAGATTTGACATAATCTCTCTCCAAAATTAGATTAGGAAAGATAGATCGGTAGGCTCTGAACCCCTCTTGTTTCGGAAGGGAATAGACCAACTCCGGAATTTAACATTCCCGAGAGACACAGACCATGAACCTAAGGGTACACTCCAGACGATGAAAAAGTTCTTGAAAAGGTCGAATTGAAGACCGTGACCTCGGAAGGGAGGGTAGCTTGGGGCAGAAAAAACGGGAAGAAAGGTTTGCGACCGTTTGACGGCGGGGTAGAGAGTGCCATGGTAGTCTCCGAAAAGGAGATCGGAAACGCGGAATAGGGCCTATGCAGGAGAAAAAAGAAGCGAGGTTGGGGTAGAAAGGAGGACACCAGTCCTCCAAAGCGTCTGAGACATCGTGAAAAGCGCTCGGGGGATCACCCCAAGGCGTAGTCGAGAAAGGCCATGTAAGGATCAGCGGGGGAAAAAGAGGTCAATGCCTGTTAAAAAGGAAAAAATCTTGAGGGGAAATCGCGGAGCCAACGCGGCGTGGAACCCAAAAAAGGAACACAGGTGGGGTGTGCCAGTACAAATGGGAGAGTGCAATAAGAAAACTAGTCTCGCGCAGAAAAACGGCGAAGGAGTTTTCGTGGCGTGTAGGGCGCACGAGCGGGGGAAGGCGCGAGCAGAAGATGAAGCTCTTCGATTAAAAAAATGAAAAACAAAACCCGAAAGCTCAGGTTGTTGGGGGCCATGAATAGGGGGTACAGGAAAAAGAAGGTAAGGGAGGGTATAATGAGGGAGGAATCGGGTGTGGAAGGAAAAAACCTGAGGGCAGTCTGGGAGAGGGGATCGAATCACCTCAAACCTCTTGGATCGTCAGCGGAGATCAAATAAGGGAAAAAAACTCAGAAGAATATCCATGATACACCTTAGAGATTCACCAGGACAGCTAATCTGCGATCAGACTGTTGAAAAAGCGAAGGATCGGAGTCACCAGGGGCGGGCATGAAAGAACGGCGGCGAATAGGTAAGTAAACAAAGGTCTCAGTGCATGGATACGCAGCAAACCTCAGCAGCGCTGCTCGCATTGTCTCACTTCTTCAAGGACCAAGTAGGCAGCACAAAACAGGGGACAACAAGCGCGGGCAGGATGATAAATGAGCTCAACCACTCGCGTATATCAACCGCCCGCTTTTACAAAGAATCAAGAGCGGAGCAAGAAAAAAATCTTCGGCCATGGTTGCCAAGAATAGGAAAGGTGCTGAGGGCTGGTCAAAAAAAAGGTGAAAGGGAGGGAAAAAGGAGGCGACACGGAGAGACACCGCACAAAGAGCGGACATGTAGAACAAAAGAGAAAGCTTCACGCTAGGAGGAAATCGGGAAATTACCTGAAAATAGTATGAAGGAAGGACAGGAACACAGCGCGCGTTTACAGGACGGCGGCCAGAGTAAAAAAACAGCCGAAAAAGAAGAAAGATCCTTTAATACCTCTTCTATAAAATCAATAGCGGTCGCACGGTAACTCAAGCGGGTGCCGCGACCGACAACCCTCACCTTCAAAGAGCCGTGCATACATTCCAGGGGGTCTCCAGGGACGCAAGCGGAAAGGCCAACTTAAATCAACAATGCAGGGACCTCTGTTCCTAGAATTAACCAAAGAGGGGGAGGGATGAGACCGGCGAAAGGATCCAAATGCGCAATGCAGTTCTGAAAAAGCGGACCGAGGGTTGTCCCAACAACAAGGGACAAAAGAAAAACCGGGTATTTAGAAAAAAAAAGAGATTAGGAGGGCACGGGTGCCTGGGGGCAGTAGGGATCTTATTGTGTGGTGGAAAGCCCGCTGAAAAGCGAGCGGGGGAACAGCTCAAGAGGTGAAGCTAAAGAGCCAGACGCAACGGCATAAAAGGGGGAGTTGTCGTCGGGAAGTTGAAAAAAGTAGAATCCAAGCCCGAGGATTGGGGGGAAGGCCACGCTCTCGAAATCGCCAAACGGGATAAGGAAGAAGATAAAACATGCGGGGAACCATACACAAAAAGAAGAAGGGGGAAGAGGTTCTATGTTTAACTACAAGACTGCAACATAGTGATTTCCCGAAGCGGAACGAAAGAAATCGGGAACGGAGGACGAGGCCGAAAAAAAGGGACCAACCAAGGGGGGCAAAATAGTACAGGGGGTCCAGCACCCAAAAAGGAAGGGGCATCTGAAGGAAGCCTCGGCAGCGACATCAGATGTGGGAACGTTTGCAGCTGCAGGGGCGAAGCAGAAGAAAGCACAACAGCGAGGCGCTTCGGAAGGGGTACATAAAGAGAGAGAGTTGGAAGAAACATGAGGCAACGATCTAAAGCACAAAGAGGCTGTCTGTCCCAGGAAGACGGCCAAAAGGGGAAACGGGGCGGGTGGAGAAATGTTACCTGTATCAGGGAGGCTCCTTTTGAGTTGCGCATGGGAAATACCAAACATCCATCATGAAGCATTACTGGAAGGTCGACCGGGAATGACCAGGGGGAGAATCTCAGCCCAGAGTTAAGAAGAGAAAGAAAGAGGACATGTGGTCCAGAGGAGAAAAAAACCCGTCAATGGTCACTTAAGTAAATGCAGAGTTCATAAAAAGTCCGGGAAAAAGGAAGACCCTTTGAGATCTTAAAAACTCAGAGAGAAAAGGCGGAAAACAAAGTCGTTCCCTTCATAAAGTAACTGGAGAATAATAAACCTTCTAAGAATGGTTTAGTGGAAAACCAAGAGAGGGGGAAAGGAAAGGGGGGGGGGATGGATCGCTCTCCACACACACCGGGGGGAAAGTGGGAAAGAAAACATAAAGGGGTGAGATGAAGAGGCCACGTAACGAAACAGCGACTCAGAGGTTCCGTTTTATCAAGGGCAGTTCTGAGGGGAAATAAGCGATGTACCGGGAAGAGAGTATTGAGAAAGTTTCGAGTCTCAAAAGGACGTTTGAGAGTCCGAGTCAGGGAAGTAAAGAACTTCGGAGGGGGGAGGACTGGCGAGCTGGATGTCTGCTTCCTGATCAAATGGAAGTTAGGACCCCGAGGAATCGGATAGTCCAGAATCTTTACAGTAAGAGTCAGTATGTTTAAGCACCCAACTCTAACGTATCCCTAGAGGCAAACTGAGAGCAATCGTTTTGAGACCCTAAGATATGTGCTTGTCCGAGAGAACGACAGATCTTGGAGTTATATCGTATGATTACAAAGCTGGTGCACAGGACACGCTAATAGAAGGTCTGATCACGCCTCCAGAAGATCCGTCAGGTGGGAAAGGCTGTCGCTTTCTCACTGGGAAAAAGCTAAAAGTCCTGGGAGCTCGAGAAAGGAGGAAAAAAAAGGAAAGCATCAAGAGGCTGTTGGGTGCTTTGGAAAAACTATCTGGAATGCCATAGGGGGGCTCGACTGGGGCTTCATTTTTCAGCAAGCGGACCTGGGAAAAAAAAAGAAAGGCAATCTGGCAAGAAAGGATTGCTGGGAGAACAGTCTCTATGCTTCAAAGACAAAACGCACCGGCATAATGGCGTGATAAAAATGGACGAGCGAAGAAAAAGAGAACCTTCGAGGTGTTTAGAGCCTCGAGGTGGGAACGGTACAAAGAATGGGAAGGGGAAGTGGGATACAGCAAACCGAAAACGGCGATGAAGGCCAGTTTCGCAGTGAGAGCGATCATTGGCGAATTAGACAAAAGATGTACCACGATCGCAAGGGAAAACTCCCAGTATTACAATGGATCAAAGGGGGAACTCAGGAACAAAAGAAGGGCAAAAGATGTCGAAAGAAAAAGAGCAGTGGGAGGGACGGGGTAGGGGGGCTGGAGAAAACGCACGCAAGCTGGCTCATGGTGTGTCAAAGCCGGAAGGCTGTATCGCCGAAGTTGTAACTATGCCCGAGGGTACCGAGGGAGGGGACTGAAGGCAGGGGGGGGAATTCCTGGCCGCCGGCAAAAACGCGGAGATGACATTCTTATCGAACCAGGAGGGAAAGAGGAAGGCACACAGCGAGATTCAAAAGGGCTGAAAAAAATAAGGATCGAGAAGAAAGGTCTGGAACTGAATTCGTTAGGGGATGGGGGCTTCTGGTTTAGCCTTCCAAGGCCCGAAAACCGCAAGGTGTTCTCTTTGACGTATAACTAAGAAAAAGGACGTATGCAAGAATTGAAACCAGAAGAAGCGGAATGATCGGGAAAAACGTGTCATATTGCTGACGGGGGGCTGGGGCGCGGGTGGGAAGCTATCCTTGAGTCACTTTCAAGCAGAGGAGGGGGGAATCGCGAGAGGTCCGGAGGAAGGAGGGTAAAGAGGAAAGGAGCGCCGGCGACAGCGGGGGATTGCAAAGAACAAAAGCTGAGGTTGGAAAAGAGGTCTCATCAAGCACGCGATTGGTCTTGAAAGCGAGGGCTGGGAGTCCGGGGTAAATGAAAGAGGCTTAAATCTGAGCGCGCGCTCAGTTCCGTAATTCAACGGCGGAAACTGGGAACTTACGAAGAGACAAACTAAGCAGATGGAGAAAAGGGGGGGTGGAATAGAAGAGTTGTAGAGGCGGGAAAAACAAATCTAAGATCGCGTACGTGGAAGAGAGTCTAAGAAGGAGAGGTCTACGCGTGGGAGTGGGGGAAAAGAGAGGCCAACAAAGGAAAGTAGGTAAGGAGAAGCGCGTAGAATGGCACACTAGTTTTGGGGGCTTCACACTACACCTTATGAACGCTCGGCGCAAATCTAGAGTTACAGATAAAGAAGGAAAAGTACTCTAGGACAGGGGGGGAAAAAAACCCGGAAGATTCAGGAAGATGCGATTCGGTTAACGAAAAGAGGAGGGGAATCTTCGAAACTGAACTAAGACGTAATCCACACGAAAAAAGCAGAAGGGGTTTGAAGAAAAAAACTCCGTAGTCAAGCGAACGAGTCAGCCGGGGGGAGCCACACCTTTGGTTAGAAATGGAACATTAGAGGTAATGTATAGGAGGGAAAGGGGGGAAATGAGGGGGGGAATTGCGAGAAAAGAGGGGAGAGAGGAGCTGGGAGGGGGGAAGGAGTCAGGGGTAAGAGGGATAATGGAGAGTGGAGGAGGGGGGGGGGGGTGGGGGGGGGGTGTAAGGGGATTAGGAGAGGGGCACTGCAAAGGGGAAAACGGTAGGGTAGAGGGTGTTGTCAAACGCCGTCTGGGTGGCCTTCTCGAAAATGTCAAAAACGTCGTGAAGGGGTCTGGCTGGGGGCCAAAATGCATTTTTTGACCAGCTGAGATAGAGCTCTACTAAGTCGCGGGATACGAAGACTACCTGAAGTTGCTCAAAAGGGGCAACGGCACATAGAGAAGCCGACGCGGGGATCGGATTTATAAGAAGAAATAAAGATTACCAAAAGGCTCCCGATGGTGAAAAGAGGAAAGGTTCGGGAAAAAAAAAGAGGGTCACGAAGAGCAGGCGGGGGAAGAAAAAGGAAACAACTGAAAACGCTACCTATTGACCTCCGCATTTAAACCCAGCACTCAGAAAATCGCAGGAAACGGAGTGAAACTTCAAAACATCGTAAATCAGAAGGAATCGGCACCGGGGGAGAAACCCTGTACCACGTTCATGGAAAAGGGGCTCCATATGCAGGTTGATGATATGCAGGTGTGCGGAGTGGGGCTTCCTAGCATTGAGAAGAAGAGAGAGAAAAAAAACACAACGGGAGAAGAGAGGGAGGTCGTAAGAAATTTTGTTCGAGGAAAAGCGTAAAAACATAAGACGGGGAAAGTCCCGGATGAGGAAAACAGAAAGAGCAGGGGGGGGCTGCTCGCTAAAAAAGATGCGAGTTCCCGGAAAGAAAGTGATGCCGTTGCGAGGTCAGGCATGGATGGGCTTGGCAAGAGGTGACGTCGAGGAAAAAAGGGGGGAATTTTAGAAAGAAAAAGATACGATAAAGGAAAGAAACTATTGCACGGGTCAAAAGCGCCATCATTTGGGGGGAATCATTCTAAGGGGTGGAGTAAAGAGGCCTAAGCGGCGGAAGCGAGTACAGGACCAAGCTAAAAGCCGGAAAAAAGAAAAATACGTCCCCAAACAAACCCCCGTTTTTTCAGCCCGGCCTCGGAAAAATCGAGAAAGTGGAAATCGCAGGGAAGAAGCACACCCGCGAGGGGATGGGGAAACTGGGGATAACAACTCGTCGGGACAGAGACGGGAAAAAAGGTGGGGAAACGCGCTTTCTCGGGACAATCCTGCCGCGCAAGAGTATCAAAGGCCGCTTGTGAGGCGAGGAGGACGCAGAACGGAGGCCAACGCAGACTGCAGGCAGCGCTTCATTCTAACTGAGGAATCCGGAACAGGAAGAAGGTTTGTCGAAATGAAGTCCAGGCGAAAGTCAGAGGAGGAGGGGTAAGAAACAAGGGCAACAAGCTGCATCGCGGTAGTTGCTGAAGATGAAAGGATTGGGAAAGGAGTGGGGGGGGAAGCGCTTAATCACGAAAGCCCGGGCCGAGGGATCGAAGCGGAAAAAGCAAAGAAAGTACGATATCCAAAAAACTATAGATTCCAGGGCAAGCTAAGCGAAGCAGGGCCGACCTAGGTTGGAGTTGACTGTTGAGAAGGGGGCGCTGAGAGAGACGGGACGTATCTACATTAAAAACGGACGGTGACATTGCAGGGGGGAAAGGAAATCAAAGAGCGGGCTGTCCCAGGCTTACTACCAAAACAGAAAAAACCCTGGCAGATGAGGACAAATCGCGCGAAAACTCTGCGCAGAAAAAAACTCCCCAGCTCGCGGGGGGATGGGCACAGAATTGACCGCAGATCAACGAGCGAGAAGTAAAAATTGCTCGAAAAAAGAAAGGCAAGGGGGCATAGAAGAGAAGGCGGAAATCCAATAATTAGGCTTTGAAGTCGCTCCACGGAAAGAGGAAACGAAACAGCCCGCAAAGGTCCAGATAGAGAACTTCAAAGAACTGAAAGCGGAGAGGGGGGAAATTCAGTCCGTCAAACAGGTATCGCTTAATGAAAAAAAACAGCGCGCTTTTCGGCGGCCGGCAAGTAAAAAAAAACACACAAAGAAAAATAGTTGAAACAGGATCGAGTATGAAAAACCAGCAGAGGGGGGGGTTAGCAGTCGACAGTTGGAACATGCTGTGACGCCCGCCGCATCGCAACTTCGATGAAGACGGCAGGCTGCGCCGGAGGTGAAAAGGCAGAGTGGCAAACAAGCTGTGAGATCCAACCAAACTCGTCAACCGACTTGCCGTCTCTAGGGGACAAAGCTCTGCGTAAGGAAGGAAGGCGGGGCTGTGTCAAAAGAGACAAGGGTCTGGTGAGCGAAAAACGAAGATGGGGTAAGAACGAACCGGGGAGCCGGTCCTATAGTGCATCAAGACCTCTAGGGGGAATCGTCAATCCAAGGACTATAGTCCGGGCCAAGGAGGAGATGAATCGGAAGGTTTTGGATCAGTGGGAACTGAAAAAGTTACTTTATCTGAACTGTAAAAATGAGTTTGCCGTCCCTTGCGAGGAAGTGGAGCCGCGGGGAAAAGGGATGACCAAGGAAGTTTCAACTCCAAATTTCGCTGAGGGATAGTCCTGTTGGGAGGAAGAGGCAAGCGAGAAGGGGAAAGAAAAATGAAGGAAATCATGCAAAAAGGGAATATTACTAAAACGCTCGGAAAAGCTCAAAGGTTACGACCGGGGGGGAGCGGGGTGGAGACAGGTTAAAAGAAAAAGTCTGCAAAACAAGAAGATTGTCGAGCTTCAGCATCGTTTCGGGAAAAGGGTTCGGGATGGAAAAAAACTAAAAGAGGGGGCGAACACAGCTCATAAGAGGTCAGTGTACAAAAGAGACCCCCGAAATCAGGGGAAAGTGCAGGTAAAGTCAACCTGGAGACGAGCAGCGCTCTCGGTTTGGGGGTTCGAAAGACAGAAGACAAGGAAGGGGGGTCTGGGGCCGGCGGTAGACAGATACAGATAGCTTGGGTCGGCCACAGAACATTGTTGAGCTCGATATAAGGCACAGAGCTAAAGATTAGAACGATCATCGGAGACAAAACGAGTTGCGAAGGGGGGGGAGGGTACTTCCTGTTTTTCGGCTACAGGGACGAAAAATCCAGAGGAAAGAAAAAGAAGTGAGCGCCTTTCGCGGGGGGGAATAATTATGAAACCGCGCGGAAAAAAACATAGAGCCTGTTTCACTGTCTAAAAGACGTAGCATTGAAGGTGAAAAGGGACAAGAGATCAGCCTGCGAAGAATCACCAAGGAGGGCTACCGCACTCGGGCCAGAACAGCGAACAGACAAATCCGTGAGAAATACAAAGTGTCGGAGGAGGGGGCGGAACCGGTGAAAGCCTCATTACTTACGCCTCAAATTCTAAATCACACCAAAAAACATTGGGAAAGCGAGAATAAAAGCTTGACGCACGAAGAGGAGTACAAAAAATCGCTCACTTTGACCTGGTGATCTAACAGAAGTGGACTTTATCTTCTGCCCGGAAGGTAAACCTCGGGTGGGGGAAGAACCGAACCCTGGTGTGGCGTATTCAGAGGGACTGGGATAATGAACGCAGAGAATTAGCAAGTGACGTATGGAGACAAGAGGGAACAGGATAGGAAGGACTTAATCCAAATGGCTAAGCCTGAATGCCAAGCAAGGACTCAAAAACGGGAAAGGAAGGGAGTAAGAGGGATGGTGTCCAAAAACCAAAACATGGAGATTTACCCAGAAACTTCACACGCACGCAAAGTGGGGGGGGAGGGCACCGTGACTGGGGACCAGGAAGAAATCTTATATCGATTATCTCCATGTGCTGAGACAAGACAATACAACGCAGTATGACAGGGCTAGAAGAAAAGCGCAGGTGGGTGCATGAATGGAGAGAGGGGCAACTAAGAGCCCGAAAACAACGCATCCGGAATGGAGCAATAGCGGGAAAGGAAGCTGAACAAGGTGGGGTTTTGAAGAATTAAGGGTATGCTCTTGCGAGACCTTTGGGG
>Ga0179593_1319048_pt1 | contig 11586 bp, 8 predicted proteins | sample CZODoug2_1_08_16_FD_185931 | JGI IMG/M metagenome (GOLD analysis project Ga0179593, IMG submission 185931) | Vadose zone soil fungal communities from Angelo Coast Range Reserve, California, USA - CZODoug2_1_08_16fungal (PacBio error correction) | ecosystem: Environmental > Terrestrial > Soil >...
AGGTGGGGAAAAGGAACAGGGAGGACGACAGCGGCCTTGCAAACGAAAGGGGGGCACGACTTGGTTGAAAAATTGGTGTCTCTAACGTCCACGAGGATCCGGCACGAGCCCTGCCGTCACGGCCCGGACAAGAAAGGAGGTAGCCCGTGAACAGTGTTTCTAGTCACCAGCTTCAGGGTGCAGAAAGGGGCCCATACGGATCAAAATGGGCAAGGGGGACCTCGTCGGAGGGAAGTAAAACTGAGGGAAGAAGCTAAGAGGGAGGGGGAAAAAAGACGCCGTATCACGGAGGTGACGCACGATCGAGAAGAGACTCACACGAGCTCAGGTCGATTCAAACAAAGGGTAAGAATGCCAGAACTTTCTTCTTTACATAAAAGGCCACGAAAGGGGGAATCGGAGAATGTCCTGACTTGTCATAACAGACGCGCTTCCTGACCGGACACCAATGGAGCTCAGGGATACTACAGAACGTCGAAGGAAGCAAAAGAGCAGAAACGAAGAGCAGGGGAAAAAACTGCAGGGAACTGCAACCGGCCTCTGCTCGGGGGAAAACAAACTGTTTTAAGAGACGTAACGACGGAACTCCTAGGCAGGGCAGCTCTGTTTTAGGCACGGAGACAGGATGGAAAGACGGGAAAGCGAAGGATAAAGAACGCCAGGGCCCAAGGGAGGGGGGCAAATGGGTCGGAGGAACACCATACTCGTGATCAAGCCGCGCGAAACTGGAGACAAAAAAGCGGTGCTGCCGAAGAAAACTCGGACGTTCAATTCAACGAGAGAAAATACAACAAGAGGGAAAATAGATGTGGACAGGGGGAGAGAACCGCTTGAAGTTCCCTGGAAGGGGTTCGGAACGAGACGTGTGGTAGAAGGAGACTTAGACGATCAAAAAAAGACTACCCTTCATTACGAGGAAAAAGGGGGTAGGAAGAGATGGAAACTTCGAGACGGCTACGGACCAGAAAGAAAGGACACTTGAGCACGGAAAAAAGTCGGAAAAGAAGGGGGAATTCAGGTGCACGCTCAGTGGCCAGGACGGGAGGGAAGAACAGGAGAACCTTAAAACATTTCATAGAGGCGAAGATCAGACCCCCCGGACCACACACGACGAGCAGCAAGTAGACGGAGAAAGGGGCCACGACAGATAACAACACGCAAAAAAACTCCGTGAAAATAAAACGGGAGGGGGGTAACTGGCTGGGAAAAAGTTTGTGAAATGCATGGGAGCGATTGAGCGTACGAGAGAAAAGGTTCAGGAAGTCCGAAAAAAAGTGGAACGCGAAAGGGACTGGTTAGGACAGAAAAAAAATGAAATCTCAATGCAGCGGGGTGAGATTCGAGCTCGTCGCAGGGGACATACGGCCACGATGGCCATCGTCACCAATAAAGACAGCGGCAGGGGCAACAGGAAAAATCATACCTGTGCGGACCGCGCCCTAATTGAAGTAACGGGACGGGCCGACGGCGACAAACTGAGGAAAATACGACGCACCGGACTCATGTCACCGAGCCGAAGGGGGCCGAAGGGCTAAAAAAACAAGGGAAGGACGACTCCGGTGTCAACACAAAGGCAACTAACCGCTAAGACGCACGCCGCTCAAAGACACAAAACCACGACAGCACAAGGGCGCAAGAAAGGTTTAGAAAAAGCCGAACCTGAACTCGAGACAGAGGGTCCAGCCCCCTGCGTGCACTGCACTCCCAAAAAAAAAAACAAGGTAAACAAGGTAAGGAGGCGAGAAACCGTGTGAGGGGAGGGGTACCAAGGGGGGGGGGGGCAACTCGTTAAGAAAAGGGGAAGGTCTCCATCCCACGCCGAAAAACTCCGTGAGACAGGGGAAAAAGGCCAAAAGACTTGAAAGGGGAATACAAAGCAAAATCTTCCAAAAAGCTACACCGACGACACGAGAGGGACAAAAAACAACCAACTTCTGAAAGAAAAAATACCCTCTCAAAGGCACGCACCGAAAATTGCTGCAGGGAGAGATCAGACATCAACGAAAGGGGGCCGGTGAGAAGGGTTTTCCATGGGGCCAAAAAAGGAAAAAAAAAACTACGGCCGCCCCCGGGGGCAAATGCCTCCCGGCAAGAAGCACACTTTCCTCTTTTTGAACCAGACTGCGCGGCTCTGAGACAGAGCGGGAGAAAACGCAAGTATCGCGCCGAAAAAAAGTCAAGTCAAAAACCCTAACTGGACTGCGGAAACTAACTAAAAGCGACTCCGTAGACGAGGACCGCACAACGTATTATTCACGACCAGGGGGGTGGTAGAACGCGACAGTGGGAAAAGAGGAGACTGAACAGCGCCGGGAAAAGAGAAGAGGCCGCCCTAACGAGGAAGCGAAAAAAAGAAGAAAAAAAAATCGCGTAACGCGAGGCGACTCCGCGGGGGACGAGAGAGGGATTAAAAAAGAAGCTAGGGACGATCACCACACACAGGAGATAGAAGCCTGAGGGGGTTGAGAGGGAAGATAACATAAAACCGCGGCACAAGGAACTGGCGGAGACGGCGGTCGACGCCCTCCGAGGAGGAGGGGGCGACAGGAATAGCTGAAAACCCATCGAAGAGTACGTAAGAGGCAGCGTCCGAGCACTCCGGGGATCATGAAAAAAGAGCCAAAGCAGCAAAAAAAGACTGACGAGATCTGCAGCAAAGAGGGCCGAAGGCGGCATTATGGAGGAGGAAAAACCGCGGGTCAAAATTGACCACACGCTTCTAAGCTACGCCCGTTCCAACTAGTGTGTTCCGAGCCCGGCGTCAGCAAGAGAGAAAAAAAGCTCAAAAGGAAAAAGGAAAGCCCTTTTTCGCAGAGACGTAAAACTAATTCCTCCCGAGCGCCAGCACACGCGCCGCACTTATTGAGCAGGACGAGAGAAGAAAAGTGAAGGGGCGCAAGAAGAAACTGGAAAAACAAAAACAAAAGGGAAAATAAGGCAAGAGGACAGGGAAAGAGAACCAAAGTGTTCAGAGTCGCGGGCAGACACTCCTCTTCTCGGAGAGGCGAGGAGACTCACGATGGGAGGACAAACGGAGGATACCACCACGGGAAACTTCCGAGGACGCAAAAAGGAGCGCCCGTCGAGGAAATAAAGGAAGAATAAAAGCTCGCCGCCACAGAGAAAAGAGGAAAAATGCGCATCTCGGGTGCGCAGCAGTCCAGACCTACACACTCGTCCGCACCTGTCCGCCCTTACAACGTAAAGCGACGGCAAATCGGAGGGAACTAACGAGACTAAGACGTCAGTAACCGTGCTATGCAGGGAAAAAAAGTCAAAAAAAAGGGGGCAAGACTCTGTGCCGCCGCCGTACGGTGCGGGGGGTCTATCAAATCAGCGCGGGGGGGTAAGCTCGGCAGACCCTCGCAGAGGACCGCCGAAAACGACTAAAGGTCCGAGAGCGGGAGCAAAGACTTCCCAAAGGCATGCGACTTCAAACTTCTAAAGGACAGACGAGAACAATACGGAGGAAAGAGCGGAGCAAGAGAGAGGACGAGCACTTCTATGTTTTACCTACAAAACTCTCGGCACCTCGAGGGTACCGCCTAGGCGATCCGCGGGAGAGGATGGCCGCTCCTCCTCGAATTGAAGGAAAAAGAAGAGAGGGGGGGAAATACGAAGGGTCGTCGTAAAAAATCACACGAAGCCGGTACAACACACCCGAAAGTCACGTGGGAGGCCTAACATGGGACCTGTCAGGGGCGCGCAGAGAACCGTCGGCTAGAATCAAGCATTGCAAGCGCAAAATATGGAAAGGCCGCGAAGCCCTGCAGATTGAGACACCAAATCAACAGAAAAAAAACAAGAAGCAACTCAACAACAAAAGCTTTGCCAACCTAAAGACGCAAAAGTTCTAACGGGGAGGCCTTTCACGGGCAGGGGCTGGGGGAGGTAGTATGACAAAAAAAAAATGCAAAAGGAAAACAACCTGGAGGACCGCGGAGTAGGGAGCTCGGAAGCACCCTCATATGCGGGCGCTTTCCTCGTGGGGAAGTTCAGTTGACAGCATTTACTAGAGACAAGGGATCCGTGGAGGAAATCGAAGAACTGACTTAGCTACCTTAAAAATAGAAGTGCAACAATCTAAATCCTGGTTCGAAAAAGTCGCAGGCCCCGGCGAGGGCAGGAAGTCCTGCAAACCGTGAAAAAGAAAAAAGACGGAACTCAACCGCCAAGCGGAAAAAACCTTCATGGGGAAAAAGGAAGGGAGAAAATATTCTCGCTCAAAAACACATCCGAGGGCCCCGGCGTCGCAACCACGACGCAGTTTGGTTAACGAGAAAAAAAAGGAAGGGCTTAGTAGCTCAAGCCCAGAGGGGATGAACTCCAAACAGGATGCTAAATCATTAACTTTCGAGGGCACGTTCAGAACACTTGACGGGGGGGGGAGAGTTACCAGAAAAGTACTATACGGCAAAAGTTGAGAAGGGTCCAGGGAAAGGGGGTAATCTTCGGAGAAGTCAAGAGCCCTTAGACGAATGCGGCAACGCCGGTGCAAAAAGCAAATGAAAGTGGGGAGTAGGGAACAAAAGGTGGTCAAACTATAACGGGTGCCGACAGTCAAAAACCAAGCAGGATAGCTCATGTTGCTTTGGGAACGACCCGACAAAACCTCAGCAAACGGACCTTTTAAGCAGAGCAAAAGGGAAAAAAAAAGGGGGTCGGGAAATTCCTAGGGTTCGGCTAAAAAACAATCCCGAAAATAGGTGCCGATCGTCAAAGGGGCAACGACCAAACCAAAAAAAAAGGGTAAACTGACCACTTGGATCACAGGGGCGGCGGGTGGGGCAGGGGCAAGACAGGGCGAGCAACTCGGAAAAAAGATGGCTAAGGAAAAAAAAAAAAGCGGCAGGGGGGGGCAACCTGGGAGGTAAAGGACTAAAAAACGAGGACAAAACCTTGTCTTACGACGATACGTTTACCGAAGCAACAACGAAATAAACACAAATTGGGGAGTCCAACCTCAACGAGTCGGGACGTTCGTGCAAATCGTCGGGGGGGGGTGGTGCAACGAGATAGTCAAACGAATGTGGACGTACTGAAACGTCCATAATGAGGCGAGAAAGCAAGGCCGGTGGGCAAAAAACGTTCCAAAGGATGGATCGTCGGGGGAATGATCCTGGAAAAGACTCGTCCAACGAAAAAATAAACAGGGGGAACGGAAGAGTTGGCACCGAAACCAAGGTTGACAACAAAAATTCTGAAAGACGAGGAAGACATCGCCATCGAAGTCCAATACAGGCGACCGCCGACTGAGCCCGAAAAAGAGGAAAAGGAGAAAGTGGAAAAGCTATGGACGGGCCGAGATCAGAGGACGCTTGGACTTCCGGACGGAGAGAGGCTCATTCACGACGAGTTCTAAAAGCGCTGACGCCTGTACCACCGAAAGGGGGGAGCAAAATGGCAGGAGGGTCGCTTCTCGTAAAAACTCTCTTCAAACACACAGGAGCAAAGAAAAGATAAATCGGAAAGTGTAGCCATGGTGGATGAAACAAATCGCAGAGGGGGCAGCCAACTCTGGCAATTTCGAGGGGCTACGAGAGCCTGGACGGCACAAAGCGCCAACGGCGCTTGCTAGCTGCCAGTGGGGTTAACAACATAATAAACGCGCCCGGTTGCAAAATGGGACAATCCAAAACAACATGCAATCCAGATAGTCACCGGAATAGGTCAAACGAGAAAGCAAACAAAGCGTGGACGAATCATCTAGAGAAAAAATCGAACGACGCGGGGGGAGATCTAGACAAAAAAAAATGAACATCAAAAGGGGACAAGATCTTGATGGCCAAAACGTAAGACGAGGTCACCGGACACAAAGGGGAGACGAGGTAAATAAGAGCCGGCAGGGAAGGGCTAGAGGAAATGGGGGACTGACGTCAAAACGCTGGCAAAACCTACTCCTCAAAGCAGCGACGTGCCACAGGGGGGGGGGACCCGTAAAAGCCACAAAAACCCCAGGAGAACTACAAAAAGCCTGCGAAGATTAGAAGGCGCTGAGGGTCCATCTAGGAAAACAAAAAAACAAAAATGGGGAAAAAAAAAAAAGAAAAAAAAAGAAAAAAAAAGGCAAAAGGCTACAGGCCAGCCGCCGGAGGGCGCAGGCAAAAATGGGGGGACGGAAAAAAAAGAAAGACGTGGCGCGCCACGAGGATTCTCGGAAGAAAAGGAGGTGGCGAATTCCAGCCCGGGGGCACCGTCATTAGTTGAGAGCCGCAGGATAGGGACGAACATCAAGATCACAGGGAACGTAGAAAAAAAGAGGTGAAGGTCCGTAGGGTAAAAACTAGAGCAGACGCGGTTAAAGCAGGGAGAATAAAGCGTGAACCCAGTAGCTCGAAAAAAGGAAAGCGCAAAAGGGCCTAAGGAACGTCGCCGATTGAAGAAGCTTTCAAGTCCTTCGTCTTCCAATAAGAACGACAAGCACGGCGGGAATATGGGGGGACCGCACGTTGTCAGGAAACGCTGGTTAGGAGTGTAGAAAAGGTGGGAATCGTAGCGGACGTAATTCGAGCGCAGGGGCCACTGTCCAGCGATCAAAAAAAGGCAAGGAAGGAAACAAATCTAAAACGTAAAGAAGGGGTGGAGTACGTTAACACTGCCAGCAATGAAAGAGGATCAAGAGAAACTTTGGAGAAGGGGGGGAACTCAATAACCTGTCAGGAAGAAAAAACTAGGCCCAGCGGACGCAGGCAAAAAGCGAACGGACGTCCGCTTTGGGCAAGCTCCCGCGGGAAAAAGCAAAACCACTAATAACTTCCTGTTCGAGTACAAGAGTCACGGATGCGAAATAGCCGCGAGTGAACGAAAATCTTGGACAGTTGGGTCAAAAACAACGAGGCCGGTTCAACACTGGGATGTGTTGGGGGGAAAAAAGAGAAAACGGTGTAAAAGAAGGCAAGTCCTCTACTTCAAGAAAAGGAACGCCAACTCCCGGGGAGAGAAAGGGAAGACTACGTGGAAAAAGGCAATGGACGAGAAGCGTGGGTGACCGAGAAAAGAGTGAGAAGCACGGAGTCCGACAGAAAGAGTGGGAACAGGGTGGGGGCTCCAGAAAAAGTGCGCTAAAGAAATTAAAGACCCGTTAGGACATGTCTCTGAGGACAGAAAGAACTCCCAGCCATGAAAAAAAGCAGGAGCAGCAGCAATTCGAATGGCGAAGCCCAGATGGACGACTGCAAGCCGGCCGTGATCAAGTGTGGGCAAAGGGGGGGGAAGGTGGTTCCTGCATCTGAAGGAAAGAGGTAAAAACGGACACGTGAAAAGGAAAGGTGACATAGGACGCCTTCAAAAGGACCGAATCGGGTAGGCCGACACTGAAAAGACAAGGCCTCGGAAAAGCGACTTCACCCGTGCAAGTCAGGGCCTTTCGGACCAAAAAATCTGAAAGACCCCTCGACCGCTAAGGAACAAAAAAACCCAGGAGCGAAGGGCAAACGCCGAAGGCGCCGAGAACGCGGCAACTGCCTAAAAAGTCTCCATCCAAGTCCAACTATCCGAGTTCGACTGCCTCCGATGCGAGAATAAGGGGAAAAGAAAAACCGTGACGAAAGACCTCAACAGAAGGAGAACACCTCAAACGAAACAAAGGGCTCAAACCACGAGGTAGAGCAAAACAATGGTCCATAGCCCCAAACCGCTGAAAAGAAAAAAACACAGGGGAAAAAACTGCCTGCGAAAGAACCCCACGAAGGTCGAGGTGACCCAAGTAAAGGAACGATAAGACGGGGGCCGCGGGGGACAAACTTTTCAGGAAAATTCAAAATCCTTTTCGTAAAGCACAAGAACCGGCTCGCTAAAGAAGGTCGCCACGAAAAAAAACTGCCGAAAAAAACGTGAAGCAGAAAAAAACGCAAACGGCAACTACCATAAGCCAGAACTCGGAGGAACTATATCAGGGAAAAAAAAGCACACCTTCATGAAAGGACCCATCCCCGCGGGACAAAAGAGAAAAAAGGGACTCCGGCCTTTCATAGCTAAAGCGGAAAGAAAAACCGAACCGGAACCTAAAAACATGGGGTTCCCGGGCAGCAAAAGAAGAAACTATCCAAAAAGCCGGCCAAAAGCACAGCTTGCGCCTTCCCAATCAAAAAGTGCAGGGGAACGGCTAGAATGCGTAGAGGCGAGAAAACGCAGGGGAGCAAAACGAAACCAGTAAGATCGCTGTCGGCGAGGGAAAACAGGGCAGATACTCAAACAAAAACACAACAAGACGGAAAGAGCAAACGACACATGGCACCCGCGCACCAATGCGGGGTTGGACCGACGGCTCGGATACTCGAAACACGAGTGAAAGAGCTGAAAAAAACCGCCAAAAATTAAAACAAAGCAAAACATAAAGGGTCGGTGCACGCGATGGGGAGACCGAAATTAGGCTCGGAGCAGGAGGGGTCCCTTCTTCAAATAGAAAGTGGGTCAAAACGCACACTAGCCGTCCCGGTTTCGCGCGGCGTAACGTGCTTCGGGACGAAGCAAACAACTGACCTGGGAGGCCGCGTAGGCAAAAGTCTGAAAAATAAACTCAAAGAGCCAACGAGGCGAAGGCACAAGGGAGGAAGGGGTAAAACTCCCTATCTAAAAAAAAAACGAAGGCCTCCGACAACGCACCCGACGGCCGAGCTCCATAATCGGAGGAAGCAGGCAGCCCGGTACGAAAAACAAAAAACCGCAAAGGCACCGTCTAGGGCAAATCGCACCACGGCAAGGGCCCGGGAAAGAAAGGAAAGAGGACTACGAGGAACAAACCCGCATGCGAAACTGCCCAATCAACCACTCGATTTGTTAAAATCACCAACCCTAATTGAATTCAGGGGCGGCCAGATCGACGGGGCGCATCCAACTTCCTCGAACAACCCGGGGGTTCGCTTATTTACGCATCTGGATGTCTGACCTCGCTCGGGGAAGCGACGAGTGGAAAGGTTTACAAAAACGGAATTGTATAGCAGAAGAAAAAACGTGAAAAGCGCACAAACAACCAAAAGGGAAAAGGTATGGGGGAAAAAAAGGGAGAAAGAGCTCATCTAACCATGCTCTTCTTCAGCAAGAAACAAAAAACCAACGCAAAGCGGAAATAAAAAAAAGAAGTCAAAAAGTAAACATCAAAAAAAAAGGGCCGAGTGACTGCGGAAGCAACTACGAGCCTGGGCCCGCGAAACGGGGGCGTCGGCACAAGCGAGGCTGGGACGACTACAGGATGCGCATCACATCTGGTCGAGGCGGAAAAAAAAAAACGCAAACCAAAACATCCTCACGTGTGGCAAAAATCCCCCAATGGCAGGACATCGCGGCCAATCCCCGAGAAAAAGAGTCGTAACCGTAAAAAAAGAGAAAATTAAAAATGCACCCATTAACTTTCCAAGGTGCGGTCGTAGAGCGAGGGGGTCGCGACAGGGGGAGAGGACAGAGCGCGCGCTGTTCCTAAGAAAAGGGGGTCGAACCCCTCGCAATGAAGCGACTCGGGAGAGGGGGGGGGGGGGGGAACGAAGTAAAGAGCAAGGCCGAGGAACACGGCAGGGCCTGCCGAAGCCAAAAAGGGGGAGACGACGGCAATCATTGGGGAAACGGATTCATAGCGGGAGCAACAGACGTAGGAAGAAGTAACGGGAGTACCCAATCACTAAGGGAACCTCTGGCACCTGGTCGAAAATAAACCCGTCGCCGAGTTATGCGGTCCCCCCGCATAGGGGTGAAAAGGGAAAAAACTCGGGGGGGCCCGCGCAGGGTCAAGTTGAGGAAAAAAGAACAGAAAACTCACTGGAAAAGTACGACGGTGGCAGCCCACCCCCTTAGCTCGGGGGGCCTAGAAAAAAAGCTCACGGAGGGGGGGACGCGTGGCAGAGAAACCAGCAGGGCATCGTGAACGGGACCTATTCAAAAGAGGGCAATCGAGCCTGCAAGCAGAACATAAGTCAGCGAGCCGGGGTAAAAGAAGGTGCAAAGAGGTCCGGAATCGGTCGCAGTGGAGGGGGACCATGTTGCTTTGGAGGGATCGTAGTATCTTTGATGAAACTGAACCCCGGAGAAAAAAAAAATACGCCGCTCTGCAAATGAGAAAAGAGGCCCCTGCAGAGGCGGTGTAAGCTGGTTGTTGCTCCGCGGAGGGGGGTGATTCAAAACACATGAAAAGAAGGGGTGAGAGAGAAGAACCTTATCGTCGGTCGCGAGCTGACTAAGGGGGAAACTTGTCAAAATTGGCCACATAAACGAGAAAAATGGAGACATGCGGGTCACGGAGAAGAGTCAATCAAACCGCGGAAAAGCGACGAAAAAAACCCTGGAACCAAAAGCACAGACGTAAACCGACGTACATCAACAAACCCTGCGCAGTGAGAGGGAAAGGGGGAAAGGGCAGCGCGAAGCACCCGAAGGGACGGTGTCCAGGGATCGCACATCAGGGTGTGCCAAAAATAAAGAAAAATGTGTGAAAACCGGTAGAGGAGAGGGCGTCCATCAAGGGGACGCGGGGAATGGGCAAAACCGTGGGAGGCTAGGAAGTGAGAGGAATTAGGGAAAACTATCGGATCAGTGGGGGAAAAAAAAGGTTGGGGAAAAAAAGATACGGGGCCAAATAATAGAATTTCACTCAGAACGCGGAAAACTCAATGTCGACGCGGGTAAAAGTCCAGTCAGAAAATGGTAGTGACGCAGGTGGATAAGCGGTGGAGGGGTGAAGAAACGGGGGCAAAACAAATTTAAACCATTCTTTGCCAGGTGGTACGTGAAAGGTCGCACCAAGAATCTTGCTTAAGGTCGGATAAAACCTCTGGGACGGGGGGGCCCGTTGGGTTGAAGCGGAATACTGGACAAGGGGAGTTGGCTTCTGGTTGTAACGTCGACTCCGGAAAAGTCCACGTATCGGGACAGAAACCGCCCGCAGCATGCCAGAAGCCACTCAAAACTCCGTACAAAACACAAAAGAGAAACGACCGGGGTACAGGGGGTTCATAGGCATGAGGGTCCCTCTCACGAGAGAGGCTCTCAAAGGTCTGGGAGGTCTCTGAAACAGACGAACCGTTGCGACGGAAATCGGCAGGAGAAGAAAACTCAAAAAAAAACCCGACTCGAAAAAAGTTAAAAAGGAAGGGTGGCAACCCGGAAAACGGTAGGAGACCGTGCTAAAAGAGGGGAACCCCAACAAACACCACCACCAACTTTGGCAAAACGGGGAGCTCGAAAGGATCGAGGGGGACGTAACTTCACAGAATAACAAGAGGAAAGAAAAAGAAAAGTGGTTGTGTCAAAAGGGAACAATGCTGAAGCGGACGGCAGTCCACACGACAATACGCTCAAAGGACAAAAGAAAACAACATTAGAAGAGGTGGAGGATGAAAGAGTTTCATAAAACACTACTAAAGTGGATTCAAAACAACTGAGGAGGACCTCGTGGATGAGGCTCATCTACTAGAAACGATGTATCGGTTGAAAGATACGAGATCCGGGGGGAAAAAAAAAATGACCAATCTGCTCAGGGGCAAGCTTATGGAAGGAACGCAGCAGTCAGGACCTATGACGGAGCACCCGAAGGTAAGCAACGAAAAAAAGTTAAAAGAACGCACATCGGGGCTACCACAACATGAAAGAGGGGAAAGG